>Ga0114919_10002624_pt1 | contig 14567 bp, 13 predicted proteins | sample BlataG_FD_88682 | JGI IMG/M metagenome (GOLD analysis project Ga0114919, IMG submission 88682) | Deep subsurface microbial communities from Black Sea to uncover new lineages of life (NeLLi) - Black_00105 metaG | ecosystem: Environmental > Aquatic > Marine > Oceanic > Sediment | place: Atlantic... | reverse complement strand
GCGGCCAGCGTCACCCGACTCTCCGGGAACGCGGCCCGCAAACACCGCAGCACCGGCGTCGTCTGCACCAGATCTCCCAGGCGCATCAGGTTGATTACCAGGATGTCCACGCCGCCGCTCTTCAAAACCGCCCCCTCGCCAAGCCTTGCTGAAATTCATGCAGCAGCCAGAAAATGGCCTCGGCTTCCGTGAGGGGCTCCTCCCCCTCTTTGAGGGTCTCCACCAGGTCGCCGAGTTCTTCCACCTCCGGCGGCACCTTTTGTAACATGGCCTGCACCGGGTGATTTTCCGGAAACCGCTGCCGCAACTGCTGAAGCGGCCGCTCCGGGCGGGCCCGTTGGGGCAATTTCCCCGGACAGAGGTCGGCGATCAGGTCCAGGGCCTGTTCCATGCGCAGGCTGTAGGTATGGTCCCGCAGGCAGCGTTCCCGGCCCTGATGGGCCACTCGCAGGCGCTCCTCTTGATGGGACAGGAAAAAGGCGATTTTTTCCCGGGCTTCGGTCAGGTCGCGAAAAATGGCGACTTCCTCTTCCGGCCGGAAAAATTCCGGCAACTGCAGGCGCGGGTCCACCAGTTGGAAAGCTCCGGCCGCGGCCAGGTCGAAAGTGCGGGGATTGAGATAATCGCCTTCCGGATTGATCCCCAGATGATAGGGCGACGAGTGCAGGTTGAGGTTGATGCAGCTGGCATTGAAAATCTTGACCGCCTCCTCCTCCGATACCCGGGCCGCCTGGTTCTGGATAAAGGGTCCCAGAGGCGAGTGCACATTCCACTCTGAGCCCCAGATTTTAAAATCGAAGTCCAGCAACCCGTGGAAAAATTCCCGCCGGTTGCGATAGCCGGCCCCCACAAACGCCACCGCGGCGCCGAAGCGGCGCTTTTCCTCCGAGGTCAAGTCCAACGGCCGGTAAATCTCGGCATCCGCGGCCAGGGGCAAGAAGGCGTTATTCTTTTGTCCCAGCTTGGTCAACTCACCGGAAAAGGGCTCCCGCTGGAGGGTAAAGAACACGTCCACTTCCGGGGCCAGATCCCGCCAGTAGGGAAAGAACTGAAAATCCTCCACAAACCAGTAGGCCAGGAGCGGACCTTCGGAGCGCAGGCGGCGCAGGAGCTTGGGGTCAGCGGGCGCCTGAGCCAGGAAAAACACCAGGTCCGGACGGAAATCCCGCACCCGGGCCAGCAAAATTTCTGCCAAAAAATCCAATAATTCCTGGGTCAGCCGGTGCGCAGTGGCTTTGTCAGCGGTGACATTCTTCAAGGCCTGGTAACCGTGATAAAACGGCGCAAAGTCCAGCAGGGCCGTCTTGTGCCCCAGGTTACCAAAGGCCCGGGTGCAGGAAAGGGCGATGGGGTGCGAACCGCCGTACAACGGACCCACCACCAGGATGCGCAGGTAGGAGCCCTCATTCCCCTCCCCCTCGAGATACGCGGCCAGCCGCTCATACAGGCCGGAATGCAGACGGCGGCTGGGCGCGTGGACCAACAGCCGGGTCCCGGGAGGAATATCCTGGTAATTTTGGCCCACGCAGAGGCCGCCTCGGGCCCACAGGGACGTCAGGTCCTGATGCTCCAGGGCCAGGCAGGCCACCGCGGCCGAGGGCTCCACCACCCAGACTTGCCGCCCCGCCTCGAGGAGCGGCAGCACATGATACCCCAGCCCCAGGCCGAAAATCACCACCGGTTCCGCGTCCCCGATATCCTGAGCCCGAACCCATTCCTCGCCCTCCGCCCGGGGATCATACAGGGAGTGCAATTGTTGCCGGCCCACCTTGAGGGAGGGCGTGCCCGCCTTCGAGGGCAACACCTGGTGGTCGGCCGGAATTTCGGTCCGGGCCAGGGCTTGGGCCAGCTCCGGCGCCCGATGCTTTAGACTTTCAAGATTTTTTTCCCAATATTGCATGACCTATCCCATCCCAGGGCCTTCTTCGTTTCAGCCGCCGGCTGCCAACTCCTCCTCCAACCCGGTCCTGAATCCCTTGACCACTGTTTCCAAACAGATCTCCACCTCATCCCGGTCCCTTCCCAACAACTGCTGCCGCCGCATCTCTTCCCGGAAGGCCTGCAAAGGTGTTAAAGCTTGCGCCAGCACGGGTGAAGCCGCGGCCGCGGCATGGCCGTTGCTCAAGGCCATGACCAGCCTTTCCAGGTCTTGCCGGTTGCCTTCCCCCAGGGGCAAAATTCGCGGCAGCACCGACGGACAGGTCAAGCCCACTAGCACGCCCCCCGCCCGGCGGTAAGCCTGTCCCACCAGGTCGATGAACCGCGTTCCCGCGGCCAGTGGGGCAAAACTCACCCCCATGGGGTCAAAAAAACTGCGGTAAAGCCTGGTGCCCGCCGGTAGGGACGGGGGGCTGAAAATCTCCCCGTCGATGCACAAGGACACCGCCAGGTCCGCCACCGCGTCCGCAGGAATCATGGCCTGACAGATGGGTTCCGGGCACTCCGCCCCGGCCTCGGCACAAGGGTGGCAGGGCGGCTCGGCCTGAAAAACGTAATGCCCCTCGCCGTAAGTTCCGGTCTCAAAGCACAGGGCCGGTCCCAGAAACACCCCCACGGTCCTGGTCCCCAGCGCCGCGGCCAGGTGCAGGGTGCCTGTATCCCCGCTCACCAGGAGGTGGGCTTCTCGCAGGCGGGCCGCTAATTCCTCCAGATCGGTTTTCCCCTGCAGATTGACCACCCGCTCCCGTTGCGCCGGGGTCAGGCCCCGCCGGAGCTCTTCTCCCTGGGGCCGTTCGGCCTCGGTCCCCACCAGCCAGACCCGGCCTCCCAGCCGCTCCGCCATCAGCCCGGCCAATCGGGTGAAAGCCTCCAAGGGCCAGGTGCGCCGGGCATGCCGGGTGGCCACCTGCAAGGCGATGATAGGCTCTCCCCGCCCTGTGGTCGAAATCGGCGGCCCCGGTTCCGGTGCGCTTCCCGGGGCCAGATGGCGAAAGACATCGCTGAGATGCACCCGGTTTACCCGGCGGGCATGAACCAGGGCGAACACCAGTGCCAACCAGGGCTCCCGCAGAAATTCCCGGCCTCCCTGTGCCGGCTGGTACCCTTTGATGTTTCCCCCCACCAGATAGGCCAGCAACAGGGAGACCCGGGAAAAATTGAGGTTATACACCTGGCTGTAACCCCGGCTGGTGAATTTGCCGGTCAGACGCTTCACCCGCTCATAGGCCTTCGGAAAATCCTGCTGGGCCCAAAAGGGGAGTCCGGCCAGATCCAGACCCCAAACCCGATCCACTTCCGGACCCAGGTTTTGCAGAGCCTGGAGCCGGCTGTCCATCAACACTTCCAGACCACGTCCCGGGTCGTGGTGGCGCAGCCGGCGCAGCAGAGGCCAGGTCTGGACCAGGTCCCCCAATCGCGCCAATTGCACCACCAGGACCTTCCCCTCCATCACAGAGTCCTCCGCAAGGTGTCGAGGATGACCGCCACCCGATGCCGATAGGTGTGCTCGGCCAGCACCCGGCTCCGGGCTTTGGCGGTCATTTTTTTTCGCACTTCCGAATGCCGGAGGTAATAGCGCACCAGGTCAGGGATCTCCCCGGGCTCGCCGAAACAGGCCACTTCCTCCCCGACCTCGAAGAGCTCGGCCAATTGCTCCCGAAAATCAGTCAGGAGAAACCCGCCCGCCGCTGACGCATCAAAAATCCGCTGGTTCACCGCGGCTTTCATCTGCAGGCTGGTGGCATTGAAATTGATGGCCGTGGTGCCGTAAACCCGGGGCAGCTCGTCGTAATAGTTGACCTCCGGCCGCCAGCGAAACCCTGGTCCCAAAAGCTTGCACCACCCCGGGTCGCCATAAATCACCGGTTCAAAAGGCACCAGCTCCTTGACGCAGGCCAACCGGTATTCCAACGTGGCCTGCCACAAAAGGGCCGCCTCCAGGTCGCTCCAGCCCTGCCGGTCCAGGCCTTGAAGCACCGGGCTTTCCTCCAGCCCCGCGGCCTTCAGGAGGGTTTCCAGACGACGGAAAGGTTGCAATTTGAAGGCCTGACATAATTTTAGAAAGAGCTCCTGGAACTCCGGACTTTTCGGCAGCCGCGCCAATTTCTCCTGCACCGAGTCCACCATGGAGTTGCCCACGAAGGTCAAGGGGTGCCCGCCATTTCCCTGACTCAGGGCCCGCGGCGGAGAAAAAACCTCAGGGTCGGTGGCCAGGGGCAAGGGAAAGACTCGTTCAAATCCCCGGGCTTGCACTTCCGGGATGTAGGTGGGATCCCAGACGAAAATAAAGGCCAAATCGCTGGCGGGCCCGTCATACAGGCTCAAGATGATGGCCGGGCTGTCCACGTACCACGACACCACCGGGATCCGGAGACGATCAAGGGTCTCCAGGAGCAGCCCCTCCCGGTCGAACCCCAGATGATTGACCGTGAACACCAGATCCGGGGAAAAATCCCGGATTTCGGCCATAAGCTTGCGCAGCACGTCCTCCCCCCGGTCCTGGCGCTTGTTAAAGAGGACCAGGCGGACATCGTGCCCCAGTTGATCAAAAGCCCGGAAAACTTCGGGGAGGAGAAAGTAATCCGGATTGATCACCAGAACCCGAAGCTGTTCTTTTTTAAGGCCCAGGGGACGAACCGCGGCTCCCCGGGACGGTTTCAGGCCGGCAATAACCTCCTCATAAAATTCCCCATGGACGCGCAGGGACGGCGGGTGGCCCCAAAAAGCCAGGCCGTTTCCGTTCACGCGGGACAGCCGGCGCCGGAGGTGCCCCAACGCCTCTGGGGCCTCCGGGCCCACCACCAGCATGGTGCGGTCTCGAGTCAGCAGGGGGCTGAGATCCAGGGTGGCCAGCGCCGCCCACATGACCTCAGGCTCTTTTTCCACCACAATCAGGTGCTGGTCCTCACTGAGACGCGGCAGGAGGGCCAGAAGGTGATAACCCAATCCCAGGCCCAGACTGATCAGGTAGGGCGACCGGCCGGTGGGCGCGGCCTGGGCCAATTCCTGGGCTTCCTCCCAGGCCCGCCGGGGACTGTGGAGCGTCACCCGCCGGCCCTCCTGGCCCAGCACCCGGAGACTGGGGTGTTGGCCCTCCAGAACCTGGACCCGGTGCAAGGCAGGCGGACTCGCAGGCACAGGGGGCAGATAGTCCAGGGTGGGGCCGCGGGCCCTCAGCGCGGCGAGATTTTTCTCCCAGATTTCCTTCGTCCTGTTGACCTTCTTGCCAGCCTCATACTCCATCAGCCAGCAATAAAGCAAGAAAAGTGCCAGAACCGCTAAAAGGTAACTATCTGAATGTACATGCCCTTTTAGATGACAGCCCGAAGAAGACGGCAAAAACTGCCCGGAAGATCAGGCCGGTTCAGGAGGTTTGTTCTGGGCTAAGAGAAAGGAAACTCCGCAGCGTGAAGGAAACCCGGAAGGCGTCATCATCGAAAAATTCCCGTAGCGCGGGCGTCTCGACTCACCTGAATTAGCGCCCCAATTTTTCCAGGCGCACCCCCAGAAGGCGGATCAATTTCCTCTGGGGATTTTCCCGCCGGTCCAGAAAGGGCATGAGAAGTTTCATGGCTTCGAACTGCAAGACGCGCCAGGAGTTTACCGGCTGGGGCAGGGTGTGGGAGCGAGTATGCGTCTTGAAATCAGCAAAGCGCACGGTCACGACCACGGTGCGGAAAGTCCGGAAACCTTCTTTCGGCAAGCTGGCCAGCACTCCGCGGCACATGGCCCAAAGGCGCTCGAAAAGAAATTCCAGGTCCCCGGTATCCGCGGCAAAAGTTTCCTGCTCCCCGATGGATTTCGGCTCCCGGGCCGCCCGCAACGTGGCGCTGCCGCGCCCTCGGGCTTTGTCATACAGTGCCAGGCCCCATTTTCCCAACAGCCCTTCCAGGTCCTCAGGAGAAAACCGTTTGATGTCGGCCACCGTTCTTATGCCCCGGCGGGCCAGAAACTCCTCGGTCTTGGGACCCACGCCCGGAATTTTACGGATCGGCAGGGGCGCCAGGAGGTCCTCCGCTTCCCCGGGCCTGACCACGGTCAGGCCGTCCGGCTTTTGAAAATCGGAGGCGATTTTGGCCACCAGCTTGTTGGATCCGAGGCCCACCGACGCGGTCAGCCCCTCCCGGGCTTTGATTTCTTCTTTTATAGTCTGGCAAAGCTCGCGGGCCCGCCCAAACGATGGGCAAAAACTGAGATCCAGGTAGGCCTCGTCGATGCCCACCTCCTGTACCAGCGGCACCTGCCCCCGAATCAGGGCCATGATGCGGCGGGAAATTTCCGCATAACGCCGAAAATTTGGGGTAATAAATACAGTTTCCGGCTCTCCCCGCCGCCGGGCCGCTTCGGCCAGGGCCCAGGCCCGGGTGATGGGCATGGCCGAATGGATACCGTAGCGCCGGGCCGCATAGTTGGCCGTGGCCACCACCCCCCGGCCCTCTTGGGGGTCGGCCCCCACCACCAGGGGCACCCCCCGCCACTCGGGGTGATCCCGCTCCTCCACCGCGGCATAAAACGCGTCCATGTCCAGGTGGCCGATGATGTTCATCGTTGCCATTGTCGCAAATTTTAACCAGGGCTCAAGAGGGGGTTGGGGGCAGGAATAAAAAGGAATGGCAAACAGGAAAACGAGGTGAGGAACGCAGGTAGTTTCTTACTCCATCAAGGCCAGAATTTTCCCGGTCATCTCGTCCAGAAGCGGAGGATTAGCGCGGCTCTCCACGTTCAGACGCAAGACCGGCTCGGTGTTGGATTTTCTCAAGTTGAAGCGCCACTCCGCAAACTCGCAACTGAGCCCATCGGTGTAATCCACTGTCTGGGCTTCGGGTGCAAAGATCTGCTCCACCCGGGCCAGCACCCGGTCCGGGTCCGCCACCTCCCGGTTGATTTCCCCGCTTACCGGAAAGCGCCGCTGCCGTTCAGCAATGAGGGCGGATAAGGGCTCACGCCTGCGGCTCATGATCTCCCCCACCAGCAGCCAGGGAATCATGCCGCTGTCGCAATAGGCGAAGTCCCGGAAGTAATGGTGCCCGCTCATCTCCCCACCGTAAAGCGCCTCCTCCCGCCGCATCCTTTCCTTGATGAAGGCATGCCCGGTCTTGCTCATGACCGGGAGGCCACCTGCCTGCCGCACCACCTCGATGGTATTCCAGGTAAGCCGGGGATCGTGAATGATTTTGCCCCCGGGATGCCGGGCCAGGAGGGCCTGAGCCAGAAGCCCGATCAGGTAATAGCTTTCCACGAAATTGCCGGCTTCGTCAAAAAAGAAGCAGCGGTCGAAGTCCCCGTCCCAGGCCAGGCCCAGGTCAGCCGCGTGCTCCCGCACTGCCCGGGCGGTCATCTCCCGGTTTTCCGGCAACAGCGGATTGGGCACGCCGTGGGGAAAGGTGCCGTCCGGTTCCTGATTGATTTTGGTGAACCGGAAGGGCAGCTGGGGCTCCAGAGCCTCGATTACCGGCCCGGCGCAACCGTTCCCCGCGTTGGTCACCACCTTGAGGGGCTGGAGCTGTTCCCGGTCCACGTAACTCAACAGATGATTCACATAATCTTTTAGGGCATCCTGTCGAGTCCGCAGGCCCTTTTGGCCTGCAGTCGTTTCAGCGCCAGAGCTTTCAGCCCGGGCCTCGATTTCCTTCAGGCCGCTGTCCCCGGAAATGGGCCGCGCCCCCTCACGCACGAACTTCATACCGTTATAATCCGGGGGATTGTGGCTGGCGGTGACCATGATGCCGCCGTCCAGATCATAGAAAGCCGTGGCGAAATAAACCTGCTCGGTGCCACACAGTCCCAGGTCCACCACCTCCACGCCCGCCGTGCCCAGGCCCGAGGCCAGGGCCGCGGCCAACTCCGGACTGCTCAGCCGCACATCCCGGCCCACGGCCACCCGCCGGGGTTTGACGTACTCGGCAAAAGCCCGACCGATACGACAGGCCAGACCGGCGTCGATCTCGTCCGGCACCCGGCCCCGCACGTCATAGGCCTTGAAGCAGGGAAGTGGGCTCATGTCATTGGATGTAAATAGAGAAAATTTTTTTGGAAGAGGGGACCAGGGGGCGCAACCCCTGGCCCCCTCTTCCAAACCCTCTCCCCCAAACCCTTAAAGGGGGGTTGGGAGGGGAGCTTGAGGGGAGGGCGGGGGGCCCACCGGTCCCCCGGCCCTCTCCTCAAAAATCCTTTTATAATCCTCTCACACCCGGGAAGCCAGGCGCAGCCGCTTGCCTTCCCGCACCACAAACCCTTCGGCCAGCAGTTGGTCCAGCGCGGTTCCGGTCCGGCCCATGGGTTTGCCGATGTCCCGGGCTAATCCCTCCAGGGAATCAGCCGGTGCCGCCAGCAGGGTCTTCAGGATCAGGCTCCGCACCTCCCGGTTCGAGCCGCTGAAGGGACTTTGCCGGGCATAGTGGGCGCTGCGCCGGTTGGGATTGGGACCGAGCTTCTTGAGCGCGGCGCCATAATCCATGAGCGCATAATACCACTCCCGGACCCGCTCCCGGTCCAGGGTTCCCGCCACCAGGGGGAGGATGTCCCGATCCTTTATACCATTTTGCTGGGCGAAAAAGAAATGCAGGAAGACCCGGCGGATGTTGGTTTCGATGAAGACCACCGGTCGTTCGAAGGCAAAGGCCAGCAGGGCACCGGCGGTGGCCGGGCCGATACCGGGCAGGGCCCGCAGGTCCTCGTCGCGGTCCGGCAGGCGGCCGCGCCACTCGGTCACCACCTCCTGGGCCAGGCGCTTCAGGGCCAGGGCCCGGCGGTTGTAGCCCAGGCCCTGCCAGAGCGCCAGGACCTCGGCCCAGGGCGCCCGGGCCAGGGTGGGAAAATCCGGAAAATGCCTCAAGAACAAGCCGTATTTACCCAGAACCCGCTCCACCTGGGTCTGTTGCAGCATGATTTCCGAGACCAGAATGTGGTACGGGTCCCGGGTCTGGCGCCAGGGCATCTCCCTTTTGTGGGCCCGGTAGTGCCGATAAACGATCTCCCTCCAGCGCTCCACCTCGCCCGGGGAGAGTCCGGGATGTAACGAACGGCCGTCTGGTCGATTCCGGATTTCAGCCTTTCTCAGGGTTATTTAAGCCTCCTGTGGACAAAAAGCTGCTCGGCACCAGTCCAGGCCTCACGCAGCCTTTTCCAGTTCCTGCATGTACTCCTTGGGGGCCATAAAGCCCACAAACCGATGTTTTTCTTCCCCCTCCGGGGTAAAAACCAGAGTGGTGGGCGTTCCCCGGACCCCGTACTTTTGCACCAGGTCCATATGACTGCGCCCTTCCAGGCGCACGGGGATAAAATTCTCATTCAATTTCTTGGCCACTTCAGGGTTTTCATGGGTCTCACGGACCAATCGGCTGCAATGAGGTCACCCATCCATGTAGAATTCCAGGGCCACGGGTCGGCCTTCCTTCTTGGCCTCCTCCAACGCCTGGGACCAGTCGTCACGCCACTGCACCGCTTCTGCCATATACTCCTCCTTAGGAATGTTAGTCAAGGATAACAGGTATCCCGGTTTATTTTCGGGGCTCCTCCACGGTACAGGCCTCACCGAGGCCCCCGGCCTTTTGTCAGCAGCCCGGCTCTCCCGGATGCCCGCAGCACCAGCTCAGATGGCGAATTTTGCGCCAGTTGTTCCGAAACAGCAAGCTTACTTTGGTGGGCCACGGCATGGGTCCCCGCAGATTGCTGAAAAAAGCTCGGATACTGGGCCGGACCTGTTTCATGGAAGGCCTCGCGTTTTTCTCTCCATACCGGAGCAGGCTTCTCTATTCCCCCGCCGGCGGAAAACAGCCTGTCTTGAAAAAATAATGCACCCATACCCGGTAGGCAATGACCCCCAAAATAAAAGTCAGGGCCTACCCAAGATAATTTTCACCGGGTCAGGGGGTTCGACGGCAATGAGGTGGTTGGTAAAATTGGTAACAAAGGTGGGAATGAACCTGTTACTCATAAGTGGATGGGGTCACCTCCCGCCTTCTCAATGACCGCCCCCAGCCCCGCTTTCCCGCAGCCGCCGCCAATCCGCGGCGATCTCCGCGGCCATGTGGTCGTAGGTGCGGATCTGGGAAGCGTGGCGGCAGCCCTGGCGGGCGATCTGTTCCCGGCGCTCCCGGTCGGCCAGGAGCGCGGCCAGTTGTTCCTGCATCTCCGCCAGATCTGCCGCGGCCACAAATTCCTCCCCCGGCGTCAGCAGCCGCGCCGCATCCCCGGCGTGGTCCGTGAGCAGACAGGTGCCGGTGGCGGGGATTTCCAGCAGGCGCATGGTGGCCCCCTGGCTTTCTCCCGGTTTATCGCCCCAGACCGAGATGTTGACGGCCACCCGGGTTTGATTGTAGAGGTGGTTTAGGGCCTTGCCCCAGAGTTCTCGGCCCTGCACCCGCCACCACAGCACCGGGTGACGATAAACCTTCTTGCGCCAGCGGGGTCCGTAAATGGCAAAATTTTGGGATATCCGGGCCAGGCCCTCGACGTAGCGCTGCCGCCGGGGGTGCCACTGGCCCACAAAACACCAGTCATAGACCTTGGGCAGGCCCATGGGGTAAAACAGGCTGGTGTCCAGGGCGTGCAGCAACAGGCTGGTGTTATAAAAACCCAGGGCCCGGGCCCGCTCGAGACTCAGGGAGGAGAAAAAGTAGGTATGATGGTAATAGGGCAGTTCGGGCTCGATTTCCGCAAACCGGCTTTCGGATTCGGTGTGCCAGCCGAAAACCGTGGTCATTTCCCGCAGCGCCGCCAGGGTCGAAAGCTTAAAGCGCAAACCCCGGGTCAGGAAAACCAGGTCCGGCTGGAATTCCCGGCAGAGCTCCAGGAACTTGCGGTTGCGGTATTCTTTGTGGGACAGGGGGTGGTCCTCGAAATAGTTGACCCCCTTGGGCAGAAGGCGCAAATTGTGGGCCAGGTGATTGAGCTGGTGGATAAAATAGCGGTCAAAGCGGCTGTTGACCAGGTGGGACATGAAAACCCTGGTCTCGCTGCCCTGCGCCTCAAAGGCCCGGGCCAGACCCTGGCCCACCGGCGGCCGGGGGATGTTCACCACGATGACGACGCGTTGGGGATACTGGGACAATCAAAGACTCCGCACCGCGAGATCAGTACTCCCGCCCGGCTTGTTTATCGAAACACAGACAACAGTATAGATTATCGGGATCGGTGAACAGAGGCCTGACCTTACTGAATCCTACCTCGCGCCCCATTTTCTCCATGGTGGAGGCGGATTCGGGAAAATCAGACTCTCGGACATGTTCTTGAGCCTCCTGTTGTTCCCGGGCCGACAGCGCGGTCCATTTGGTTTGACACCTGCGGCACCAGCGCTCGATATAGCTTTCCCGGTCTTCGTCCGGGGCCGCGGTGGGCTCAAAGGCCAGCAGGCAACCATCGGCTGTCAGCCTTTTAAAACAAAATTCTAGAAAGCGCTTTTTTTGGGCCCGGGGCAGATGATGTACGGAGAGGCCCACCCAGATCACCTCTACCGAAATTCCCGGGTCTTGAACTACCGTAAAGAAATCTTGCTGCATGAAGGTCTGTTCACACGCCAGGGGCGCGAGATTGTGGCGGGCCCAGGCCAGGGCCTCGGGAGCCAGGTCGACGCCGTAGTAGTGCTTGATGCGGCTGGTTTCCAATACCGGGGCCATGAAGCTCCCGTCCCCGCAACCCAGATCCAGCAGCGACAAACCCTGGGCAAATTTTTGGGCCAGAAATTTTTGCAGCAGCCCGTAGACCTCCCGGTGATAAAGGTAGTTATGCGTCATAATCTTCTGATATAAGCGCCAGTTGGCGAAAAACCTTTTCACTGCGGCGGTATTCTCCCGCTTTGGGGAAGGCGGGTGCTTATCGGGGTCGGTCATAGAAACCTTTGGGGGAGTTTTTAACTCGGCGGACCGGCTGATCGCTGTCGATTTAGACAACATACCCCAAACGCAACATTTGTTAAAGGGGGCATCGAGGGCCGGGGAGGAAGGCACCGTCCGGATTTAAAAAGGGCGGCAGCAGAGCTGGGATTAAGGTCGTTGGCGGTCAGGTCCAGGCAGGTCTCCTGGAAACGGTGTCCTGGTAAAGGGCCGACCGGCGAGCCTTCGGGTCGGCCCCGGCGGCTCCGGACCTCAGCACGAGGTCAGGGTCTTCAGGTGCTTCAATTGAATCAGCTTCTCCACCTCTCGCGGAGGGAGCAGCCGCACCCGGCCCAATTGCAGGGCCGTAAAGATCACCAGGGCCGAATGTTCCAGTTTTTCCATCTTGTTATAGGCATCCACCAGATCCTGGCCCACGGTCACCGCGCCGTGGCGTTCCAGGATCAAGGCGTCATAACGCTCGATGAGTCCCTGAATGGACTTGGGCACCTCTGGGGTGCAGGGCGTGGCATACGCGGCCGTGGGGACCAAACCCAGGGACATCACCACCTCCGGGAGGATGAACTCCTCCAGGGAAATTCCGGCCACCGAAAAAGCGGTCACCAGCGGCGGATGGGCGTGAATGACCGCATTGACCTCCGAGCGCAGGCGGTAGACTGCCAGGTGCATGGCCATCTCCGAGGTGGGGTGGCCTTCGCCCCGAATGTGGCGCCCTTCCCAATCCACCCCGATAATCTGGTCCGTGCGCAAAAAGCCTTTATTAACGCCGCTGGGGGTGGTCAGCAGATAATCATCGCACTTGACACTGATGTTGCCATCGCAGCCGGCGATGAGATTTTTCTGGTGCATCATCCGGCCGATCATGACCATCTCTTGTTTCAAGGCCTGCTCGCGTTCCATAAAAGATCCCGTACCCGGAAGGGAAGAAATATGTTGCGCCCTCTAAACTTTAAGGCTGGAAGTCCGGCCGCGCCACCGCCGTCTTTTAGCACTTAAGCCCGGCTCCGGCCTCAATATTGTTTGGTGACAATAACGTTTTCGATTTTGGCCAGATTCTGCAAGGCGGTTTCCGGCCGGGCCAGGGCCATCACGGTGTAGAGGCTGTCGATTATGCTGGTCTGGCACAGGCGCGAGGCCATGGCCTCCTGACGGAAGCGGGTCTCCCGGGAGGCAGTCACCAGGACCAGGTCCGCGGTTTTGGTCAGGGGCGACAGGGAGTTGTTGGTGATGCACATGATCCGGGCCCCGGCCTGCTTGGCGGTTTTGGCGGTCTCCACCGTGTCCCGGGTGCTGCCGGAATGGGACACGGCCACCAGGACATCGGCGGGGGTCAGGAGGGCCGCGGCCATCATCATCAGATGCGCGTCGGTCACCGCCCGCACCAGGAGTCCCAGGCGGAAAAATTTGTTGGCCGCATCCTCGACAATGGGGCCGGAAGTGCCCACCCCGATGAGCATAATCAGCCGGGCCGCCAGGAGGTCCTGGGCCGCCGCGGCCACCGCCCCCGTGTCCAGGACCGCCAGGGTATCCTGCAGGGCCGCCAGGTTGGCCTGGAAGACCTTGTGGACAATGGTGGCGGCATCGTCGCCCTCGGCCACCTCCTCGTGGAGGCGCTGCAGGGGCGTCACCAGCTCCCGGGCCAGGGCGATTTTAAAATCCTGAAAACCCCGGAAACCCAGCAGACGGCAGAGGCGCATGACCGTAGCTTCACTGACGCCAGCCGCCGCGGCCACTTCGTTGACCGAGGCGTAGATGGCCATCTCGGGGCGGGCCAGGACCACGTCAGCCACCTTGCGCAGGGCCGCCTTCAGGGAGCCGTAGAGACCCCGGAGGCGAATGAGGGCGCCGGCGGGCGAGTCCGGGCTGGGCTGGAGAGCCGCAGAGCGATTCAGAGGCACAACACTCCCGCAGAGCCGGGGAGAAAGCGGGCCGGAGCCCCAAAGCGGGCCAAAACCGAAACCCGGAATCCCCGGCTGAATGATGTAATGCTCATAGCACGTTTCGAGCAAAAAATTAATTATTTTATGACTTAATTATCGAAAAAATTTTTAAATAGTTTAGATCATGCGTCTCACCAGGGCCAGCGCTTCCTCTCTGGTCTTCACCTGCCCTTCCCACTGGGCCTCTTCCACCGCCTCCAGCAGGCGCCGGAACTCCGGTCCCGCCGTCAGCCCCAGGGCCTTCAGGTCGTGGCCCGTCAGCAGCCGTGGCTGGTCCCGTTGGGCTGCCAGCTGCTCTTCATAAAAGCTCCAGGCCGTGTCGGCCAGGTCCGCCAGCCGGGCGTCGGCGTCGGCCGGCTTTTGGGGCCCCTGGCCCGCCAGGCTGTCGGCCATGGCCAGGGCGAAGCCTCCGGCCAGCTCCGGGCCGGCATCCTTGACCAGGCGTCCCAAGGCCCGCCTGGTTAATTCCCCCTGTTTAAATAAAGGTAAGAGTAAAAAAGGCCGCATGTGCCAGGTGATCAGGCGGGTGACCGTTTTAATCTGCGCCTGGCTGAAGCGCAGCCGCCGGGCCGCCCGCTGAAAAATTTCCACCCCCACCCGCTCGTGGTGGTAGAAGGTGTAACGCGCCGGGCGCACCCGTCGTTCCTGCACCTGGGGCTTGCCGATGTCGTGAAACAGGGCCGCCACCTTGAGCACCGCGGGCCGGCCCGGCTGGGCCGCCTGCCGCCGGATGTCCGCCGCCAGGCCCCCAAAAAAGCGCTCCGGCGCCGCCAGCACCTCTTCCAGCTGGGCCACCGCCTCCAGGGAATGCTCGAAGACGTTGAGATGATGGTAGCCGTCCTGGGCCACCCCTTTC
>Ga0114919_10002623_pt1 | contig 14568 bp, 10 predicted proteins | sample BlataG_FD_88682 | JGI IMG/M metagenome (GOLD analysis project Ga0114919, IMG submission 88682) | Deep subsurface microbial communities from Black Sea to uncover new lineages of life (NeLLi) - Black_00105 metaG | ecosystem: Environmental > Aquatic > Marine > Oceanic > Sediment | place: Atlantic... | reverse complement strand
TTGAAAAATTATAATAAGGAGGAAAGTTAAACTGTTTCTTCATATATAGATCTTTAAAATATCTTACATAATAAGTTTTAAGAGTCTTAAAATTTATTTGCAATTTCTGCCAATTTTACGCCTAATTTTTCAATAGTTTCATCCCATTTAGATAATATCTCTTTTATTTTCGGAATAACACTTTCTCTTTCTTTATACTCCAAATAATTCATGAATTCCTTGATATTTTCTATTTTTATAAAAGTTTCAGCTACAAATTTGCGAATATCTCGAGTTTGAACATTTAAAACTTCTTTTACTCTACTCGACTCCCCCTTTCTAATTAACGTAATTAAATACTCTTCCGTTCCTTGCAACAACGAATTCAGTTCGTTAATCCTCTCGGTTACGAAATTATCGTATGTTTCAAATATGTTGTCTTTAGGGAACATATTAGTAATATCGATTACGAATTTCTGTGTTAATACGACTAATTGTTCCATGCTTTCATATCCCGCAATTTTGTAATCTAAAGTATGATACGATGCTTGTATTCCTTTGGTAACGTCGTCTAAGCTAAATATCTTAAAACCGGGATCGTTTTTCAGCTGTTTCACCGGATCGCCCTTTTTTTCAGGAAGCTCTAACTGTCTTACTAACCTCTCTGGATTAAACACGAGCGATATCGCGAGCGGATTATTGGTTTGATAGCTCAATGTCGTTTTGATGTCTATGTGACTCATCATGATTTTGAATCCGGGATGAGAATGCCACCATCCTACTGTGAATTCGTTCTTCGAAAACGCTTCGTCGTCTATAATATATAGTGCTTCATAATCTTCATCGCTCCATTTATATTGATCGATAACAGCGTCTTTATCTAATTCTTGATGCATTATAGGATAAGTTTTTGTGATAATAACATCATTTCCTTCGTTTTTTCCTATAAAAATACCTGAAACTTCAAGCCAATCGTCTTTATCAATGCGTGTATTAGCCTGTCTCACACAAGCAGCCACTATAGTTAAATAAACATCTTTAGGGATAAAAACTGTCATATTTAAATTATAAATATATTATTTTTTGATAACCTTATACTATTGCGTGTATTTATGTGTTTTTTTTTGAAGAAATTTTTTTATTACTAAAAATAAAACCTCCACAAATACTAATTATTTTTGAGATGAATATAAAATTATTTAAATTCAAAAATTATGATTATATTATTACTTTTAATTAAATTTACTGCAATTCCAATTAATTATAATCGTATAGTAAAGGATAGTTGATTAAAATGGCAGAGAAAGGATTTGAACCACTGTCGAGTCAGTTGGGGATCCCCGGAACGTCGTATAGAGTCCAATTAGGGCTTATAAACGGCAAGTTTGCAACTCGTTTGCTAAAAGGAAATTCTGTTATTGACTCATATGTTTTTAAGGATGAAGATATAAGTGAATCTGGTATTCCTAACCAAAATCTTATAGTCGGTTGGGTGTTACGAACGGTAGCAATCCCAAATATTAATCCTCATCAAGTCATGAAAACCACCCAAGCTTTGGTAAAGCAAGCTATTGAGAAAAAAGAACAAAAGAAAATTATTGCCCCAATTTCGGAAACTAATAAAGTAGAGTTAGAAAAGGTTCCTGAAAGCGAATTAAAAAGACCTAAAGTAACAGGGTGGGTTAAAGAGGAAGGTATGAAGTCGATTCAAGAACTAGAAGAAGAAAAGCGCCAAGCTTTCCAAGAGAGAATGAAGATAATAAAGGAAGAAAAAAGGGCGCAAGCGGGTGGTACTGCTCTATCTCCGTTGATGACCACAAGAGAATTGCCTGCGATTCCAAAAGGAGAGGGTTTTTCAGATTCTACATTTTGTCCTCATTGTGGAAAAGATTTGAACTGGAAATTCTGTCCCTACTGCGGAAAACCTTTACCGCATTAGAAAATTTGATTTTATTTAATATTTCCTTATCTTAACTCCTTTTTAATTTACATTTTACTACTATTTTTTTTGAAATGTGTGTACTTAATTTTTTAAATTTTCAAATATCAATAAAAAAGATATAAAATTATATTTTATATTAAGTGCTTAAAATTAAAAATGGTTTTAAGTATAAATATAACAAAAATATTTTATATATCAATATTTAAAAATTAAAGTGATTGAAAATGGGGAAAGATGTGGATAACAGCGTAGTAAAGATCAAACCTCTCGCCTATTATAAGATGATTTTACATGTCTTACGTTTTGGAAATAGGGCTAGAAATAATTCTCAATGTATCGAAGTAATGGGAGTGCTTATTGGACACCTCGAAGATGGCGAAGATAAAATATTTAAGAATGTCGTTATTGAGGATGCCATACCAATTTCTCACGGAAGCAGTGTAGAAGTAGAATTCTCAATTAACGATTATATATTTTTTGAAAAAGCGAATTCCTTGTACTTGGAAAAGAACTGGTTCATGGTTGGGTGGTATCATTCGCATCCTAATTTATTCCAGCATAAAATTTTCTTTTCACCTACAGACGTTAAAAACCAGTTTGGATGGCAAAACGAATTGAATCCTAGTGGAATCGCTCTAGTTTTTGATCATGCTTATTTAGATAGCCCCGACGATCCAGGATTTAGATCAATTCGATTGACTAATCCATCAAACATTCGAGATTCAAATGTTCACCAAGTTAAGACACTCGTTGAGACACCAGATAATTTTGAATATTACTTTAAAATTATAGAATTAATTAATAATATACACTCGAGAGAACCCCCAATAACTGAAGAAAATGAAACGGTGGATATATTTGGAGATGTAAAAGTTCCCGAGCTTAGCCAATTACAGTTTAAACAGCCAGAGTTAAATCAGCGTAAAATAATTGATTCTTTCCAAGTAGGACTCGCTAATTTTTTCGATTTATCATTAACTCCTTTAATTAATTTCCTTAATTCCCTTAGTGTAAATATTTCAGCGAATATAGAAGGTAATAATATAAAAATTAGAAAAGATTTAACTCTTTTAAAAGATATGATAAACGCGGGAATTGATAAAATACAAAGGAAATACAAGGACGATTTAAATTCTGAGTTATTCAAAGCAGAAGGGTATGTTGACGATTTCCTTGACCAAATTGATGGATATCAAGAAGAAATTGCCGAGTTACTAAAAGAGATAAATGTTATCGTTAAAGAAAAAGTCAATACATTATTTAAAGAAAAGTTCGAAGGATTAATAAATGATTTCTCGAGAGATTTTGATGACTACCAGAAAAAATTGATAGATTATAATGGTAGCGTGTCTATTAATCTTGATAATTTAGAAAAATTAGAAAATTCATTAAATTCCTTATCTGAACAAATAAAATCAATAAAAAACGCTACTCTTGATAAGATAAAAGCAATGCAAAAAGAAACTCACGATATGACCTCAAAGAAACACAATATAATGTTAAATAACCTTAACGACCTTAATAAAAAGTCGCAAAAATTCTTAACGAATTTTAAAGCCGTTGTTTTGATTTTGGAGGGCACGAAAGCTCCTATTTTAGAGAAAATTGATAGATTAGAATCTGAAAAAAAACAACTATTATTAAAAATTAAGAAGCTTGAACAAGGAGGTATCAAATAAAGATGACAGATAACAATCGAGAAATTAGCGAGAAAGGTAGAGTTTTCATTAAAATGACCCCTTTTAAGGATATGTTTACCCATGTATTAAGGTTTGCTAATGTTGTACTAGAATATAACGAACAGGTTCTTGGATTTTGCATTGGAAAAAAGAACTCTAATAACGATGACATCACCATAACAAAGATTATTCCAATCACGCATGGAGATGAAGTAGAATTAGGATTTTCGGAAAAAATTCACAATTCACTTATCCAAATCCAAGAAGAAGCTTCAAACGAGAATCTTTCAGTAGTAGGATGGTATCACTCTCATCCTGACGCTGAAACGCTTTTCTTTTCTGATGTTGATAAAAAAAATCACCTTTATTTTCAGAACGAAAAATTCCAATATGGATTTGGAATTGTTTTCGACCATTCCAAAATGAAAATATCAGATAATTTTGGTTTAGAAGTTTTTCGATTAAAAGATCACACAAAAGGAGATAAGAGCGATTACATAAAGGTTAAATATGAAATAGAGGCACCAAACTCTTTAGATTTTTACAAATGGGTTCAAAAATTCGTTGAATATGGACAAATTAAAAATCCTATACTAATTAAGGAAAGATTAGAATTAAGAGAACAAGTTCCGCGCGACCTTCAAGAAATTCCGATGTCCGCGGAACAATTGGAAATGGATCTCGATTTAGAATACCAAGATATTAATCCTGTTGTAGATGGTTTTAAAAAAGGATTGCAAAATTTTTCGAATTTAGTTTTAAATGATTACAAATCTGAGTTAGAAACTTGGTCGTCTGAATTTAACGATGGTGCGTTAAAAGGTCTAAATAGAATTAGTGATTCGCTAGCACATATGAATTTAACAATAGATAGTGGCTTTGAAAGAGTAGAAAAATGGATAGAAACGAAATTTAAAGAAAGAATTAACGAATATAAAGAAAAAGTAGAAGGATACGTAAACAAGCGCCTTTCAGGACAAGAAGATCTGAAAGCTAATACAAGCGAAATTAAAGAAATCTTAACTAACGAAATAAACAAACACTTAGAGCAGAGTATCGATTATATCACTAAGTCGATTAAAAAAGATCTCAACGAGACTATTAATAAATTATACGAGATTTCGATGTTAGATGTGAAGATAAAAGAAAGAATTGAAAATTCAACTAAGGAGATTTCAAGTTTAACGGAACAAATTCAAAATCTCTCGATTGATATCTTAAAAGGGATAAGTGCGATAAACCACCCTTTCGAAACAAATCTATCTACTAACTACGATAAATTAATATCGGAACTCGAACCATTCAAAGACAATTTTGACGAATTTGAAACATTTATTGAGAGATTACAGAAGATAATTCCTGATTTCCGTAATATAAAAAAATAGCGATTCTTGTATTTTTTTTTAATTTCTTTAAATAAACTTCTAAAAATACTTAAGGCTGGTAACTTTTGAGATATGTAATTTATATTTTGGAATACCAGTGGATAATCGTTTTAACTGATTTCTTCTGGCTACATTACTTAATACTCGTCCGATTCTATCTACTCTAATATCTATCGCAAAACTATCTTTCAAAATGGAATTTATTTTATAAGAAGATAGAATAACTACACTAGAAATGTTTTTTTCGCACAACATTTCAATAGCTTGTTTAACAAGCTTTGTTAACGCTTCTTTGTCTGGTTGATTTTCCATATACATTATAATATAATTTTTGAATCCTTTTAAAATTTTCATCAATAAAATAACGTGTGATATGCAATTTGGTTTGTTTTATTTATATTAATTCATTTAAAAAAAATAATCATTTTTTTTTTTTATCCTCTACAATAATCTGACCTATAATCTGAAAATGAAACCTATAAAAATAAGAACAAAAATTAAGGATACTTTACAACTTATTGTTCGAAAAATTTTTATTCAGGAATTATACATTGAGGGAAAGGAACCTCAAAGATCGTACTGTTTTGAGAGGAAATTTTTTGGATTATATGCGATATTTATATTATATTCGTTATTAATTTTATTGGGGATAAATTTTCCGGGGTCTTATCTAAACATCCTTACCTTTGGAAATCCGTTTGTTTTTAGTAGTGCATTGGTAGCTTTTTTTCTTGCATTGTCATTATTATATAATGTCGATAAAATTAGAGTTTTTATTTTTGAGGAGTATACAGCAATTAAACAGATTGTTTTATATATCGGAATGATAACTGGATTCTATTTGCTTTTTTTATTTATATTTTCAATAAATATTAACATTATAAGCTATTTATTAGGATTATCAACAGTGTGGCTTGTTCTATTAAGTACTAGGTTTTTTATGTATTCTAGAAAATTTGCTACAAAAATAGAAGACAGATTCATAACAAAGTATTCAGCATTTCGTGGATTTTTGGCTTTTATCGCCCCATATTTTATATTAGGAGTGCTTGTTGTAGCATCACTGTTTTACCGAGGATTTTTAGTCTTCATATCGTTAGATTTTTTTGGACCGTTTGCTCCTGCTGAAGCAGTGGGAGTTTACGTGTTAGAAATGCGACTAATCATGCCACTTATTTATTTCAGCTTAATATTAACTCTATTGTTTGTCATGTTTGAGTTTGTTTTTACAAGAAGACGAGCTGAAACCAGAAGAGCTGGTTTATTTGACAACTATACTTTTTCTTTAATTGTTTTATTCATTTTTTTCTTTCAAATATTTCAATTAACTATGTTTCTTGTGTTAAATCCAGCCACCATCACCGCACTAAAGGCTACAGTTGGGGACACAAGCATGACAATATGGTATGTTTTTATTGCTGAATTTGTTTTCTCAATGTACTTCTTATATAGAATTGTAAAAAAATTGGGACATTCTTTAGAATGGAGATTGCTAATATTTAAAAAAGACGGGCTAACTTTATTAATTTTAGGGTGTGTTTTTGCTCAAACTCTAACGCGTTTTGCTCTACAAACTCAAATTCCAAATCAAGAAATTACACTTGTTGGGCAGTTCTTTATGGCTGATAAATATATTGTTTCTTTAATAATGATAATTTTCCTTGGAAGTACATTGTTATTTTATTATTTAAAACCACACGAAACATCAATGTTTATTCGATTACAGAAGGAAACCGTTAATCAAGAAATTAAAAGCAGGGATATCATCTATCAATTGATAAGAAGCGAATACATAAGAAGAGGTAAAGCTTATCCTCTTGAAATTTTAGATCGGGAGTTAATAAGAGCAACAAAACTTTCAAAAAATAAAATTTACTCATTAGTTGAGAATTTGGCAAAAATTGACATGGACATTCTTTTAACTGAAAAGAAAGATGATCATGGGACTATGGTAAAGATAGTAGATTTTACCTCCGTTACAGAAAGTTACGACAAAAAAGAAATCGCTCAAAAAAAAGCAAAAAAGTATCTGTCAGAAAGACTCTATACCACTATGACTAAGAAGAAACGCAGCCATCTTAATTTAGGCACTATTAACAATAATGATAAAGCTTCGGATCAATTTCTAACTTCTCTTTCCACAGATTATAGCAAGAAGCAAAAAGATGAGGTGCTTTTTGAGCAAAAACAAAAAGAAACCATGATTTCTTTCACTAAAAAAGAAATCCCTACTTCTTTAAAAAATTTAATATTAGATATTTTAAAAAAAGAATATACATACCGAATTGAAAACGAAGAGAAGTATCCGGATTTCCATTTTAGTATATCAGAAATTGCTTCTCAAATTCAAATTGAAACCCGTATCTCTCCAGGTGAACTCTATCCAATGTTAGAGAGTATTAACGAATCAGATTTAGAATTAAGTTTAATTAAAAATCCAGAAGAACCAGAAGATAAAAAAGTTAGCTTTTTCCCGTTCGCAGACGACGATTTAAGTTATTCACTTGCAAATTTCAGACCTGAGGTATACAAAAAAGTCAGAATTGAGGTAATAAAGAATTACATGAAATCTCTACAAAGAAAGAAAGAAAGAACTATTTTTTCTAAACTTAGGAAAGAAATTGGTAATAAAACGGAAGAGCAACAAGTTTGGGACACGCTATATAAAATTCTGAATAATTATTACCCTTTATATGTAGCAATAGTAGAAAGAGTAAGGTTAGGAGAAGATTTGCCAAAAGTTATCAAAGTTTTTCCTAAAAAGGATATCGATGTATTTAGTATTGAATCTAAAGCTAAATAGATCTTGTACATTTTGTTTTTAATTTTGGCAATCTAAATATTAACTAATTTGAGTTAAAATGACGATCAAAAACAGAAAATATTTGTTGAAAAAAACGTTCATCGGTTTATCCTCTTTTCAGTTACTCGCAATGTTTAGAAGGGGTTTGTTTTATACATACTTATCAATTTATTTAAGAGATTTTTTGCATTTATCCGTTACTGAAACGACTTTATACGCTACACTTCCAATGATAATGAGCGTGATTTTTCAAAATTTTGTTTGGGGGCCTTTAAGCGATAAATTTCAAAAGCGAAGAACATTCATCATTTTAGGTGAGGTTCTAGCAGGAATAGGTACTACACTTGTATGGTTTATACACTCAATATTTTCGAATTTAATTATTGCTGGATATGTTATTATTTTTGGCTTAATGTGTATCGAAGCGTTTTGGTCTATGTCAAATATTAGTTGGAGTGCCCTCATTAGTGATATTTATCCTTCTTTCGAAAGAAGCAGGATCATGGGTCAATTGACTAGTGTTGGGGGGTTTGGTCGCATAATTGGAATTTCTATAGGTGGAATACTCTATAATAGTGGTTTTGGATTTCGAGATGGGCCTTTGTTTTTTGTAGCTTCACTTGTTATGTTTGCGTCTACTATTCCAATGTTATTTGCACCAGAAGGAGGAACACATTTTGAGCAAAAATTAGAGAGAGATACTAATAATAAACCAACGAAAAACGATAGTTACAAAGTAATCTTTATAATCTTTCTAATTTCGTTAATATTCATAAATTTCGGACGCAATTCCATAGCAACGATCTATAGTCAGTATCTAATTTTAGAAAGCGGTTTTGGAGTAGATAGCTTAATGCTAAGTTATATTGCCAACGCTCGATCGGTAGCAGTATTGACGATTGGATTTATCGCAGGTATTTTAAGCAGAAAATTTGGACATTCTCGTACTCTTATATTGGGTGTGATATTAGCAATTATCGCTTTGACGATTACTGCTCTGACAACAACTTTACCTTTTATATTTATGGGGAGTTTTTTATTAGGCATGTCTGAAGTAATGATTTTTGCATCGTCTTATGCTATTGCTTCTGATTTAATACCTTCAAGAATCGGAGCAAAAATGTTTGGGATGTATAATACAACCTTTTTTCTTTCCTGGGGATTGTCTTGTACGATTATCTCTGGACCTCTAATTGATTTTTTAATCTATGAAGGATTCGAGGAAGTATTCGCATATCAAACAGCTTTTCTCGTAGGAGCACTGATAACGGGGATTGGTTTAATTATATTTTTAGCACTAGAAATATGGATTAAATTAAAGAACAACATAGTTAAGAAATAAAATATAGAATATTTTTAAAAATAGAATAGAAAAAAAAATTAATAAGGATTTGATTATTTACAACAATCTTCACATTTTAGTTCAGATAGGGATACATATCCACAGTCTTCTCCCATAAAACACTCGAATTCGTTTTTTTCTTCGTTAAAAACTATATCTTGAGCACAACACTGAGGAAGTGTTTCAATTACTTTTCCACATCCACTACATTTGTATATTTCCATTTTTTCCATTTTATACATTCACCTTTTGTTTTGGATTGGTTTATTCAATGATTTCCATTGGCTTACCATGATGTTCGGGGATTTTTTGAGCTCCACAAGACGCTCCCATCCAACAAACTAATTCTTTACCTTCTTTATGCATAGGCTTACCGCAATGCGTAGGTAAATCTTGCTCCAATCCACATTCAACACATTTTAATTTTCCCATTTTTATATCAACCTCATTTTCTTCTTTTTTGGTATTAGTTTCTTTAATTTCCTCCTCATTTACAGATTTTACATATTTGTGAGGGTCTTTCTTGAATTTAACTAAACACGATTCGTTACAAAAATAATATTTCTCTCCATCTTGCTCGTGTTCAATCCAATCTTCGGGTTTTCCCTTCATACCGCAAACAGGATCAATTACTAAATCTTCTTCCCTGCTTTTCATTTGCATTAACTTTGGGTTCATATTATCGTAATTCTTAAACTTTTCAGGGTCTTGTTTAAAGTGAGCTTCACAGTTCGCACCGCAAAAGTGATAGATTTTTCCTTGATATTCATGTTCTATAGCGCGTCTTGGATCAATTTCCATACCGCAAACAGGATCTACAACCTTTTCTTGGGAGATTAATAATCTTTCTTCTTCGATTTGTTGCGATGTTTTTGGCTCGTATCTTTTCAAGAAAAGCGCATTAGTAACAACGGAAACAGAACTAGATGCCATAAAAACGGCAGCTAAATAGGGAGGTAAAAAGAATCCGGTTGCGAAATACAGAACTCCCGCAGCTATAGGAATTCCAATTAAATTGTATATAAAAGCCCAAAACAAGTTTGTTATCATTTTTCGATAAGTTTTTTTAGATAGATTAATAGCAGAAACCACATTCCGAAGATCTCCTCTCATGAGTACTATATCTGCAGTTTCCATAGCAATATCGGTGCCTGAACCTATAGCAATTCCGACGTCTGCTTGGGCTAAAGCAGGAGCGTCGTTTATTCCATCTCCAACCATGCCAACAACTTTATTTCCCGCCGATTCTTGTAAATTTTTAATAGTTTCAGCTTTTTCGTTCGGTAAAACTTCCGCGAAAATATGTTGCTCGTCGAATTTTAACTGTTTACCTATGCTTAAGGCAGTTTGCTTGTTGTCTCCAGTTAGCATAAAAACTTCTAATCCCTTCTCTCTCAGTTTTTCTAATGCGTAAGGCGCTTGATCTTTTATTTTGTCAGAAATTCCGATAATTCCTTTGATCTCATCATCAACACAAATTAATATCGTTGTTATTCCTTGTTCTTGAAATTCAGTGAACTTAGCTTTATAAGGACCGATAGAAATGTTATTATCCTCCATTAATTTTTCGTTTCCTATCAATACGCTTTTGTTTTTTACATTGGTTTTTATACCTTTCCCGAGTACGGCATCGAATTCAGTAGGAATTTCGAGAGTTAACCCTTTTTGATTTGCTTCTTCGATAATAGCTTGTCCAAGAAGGTGTTCCGAACCCATTTCAGCGCTTCCCGCAAAATATAATAACTCGTCTACATCGTAACCTTTCCCTTTTAAGTCTTTTTCGGTAAATATTGCTGAAACTTTTGGTTTTCCTACGGTTAAAGTCCCCGTTTTGTCAAAGACAATTGTATTAATCTTGCTAATCGCTTCTAAAGAATCACCACCCTTTAATAAAATTCCATTTTCAGCGCCTTTACCAGTTCCAACCATAACGGCTGTAGGAATTGCCAAACCAAGAGCACATGGGCACGAGATTACAACAACGGATGTAAAAACTAGTAGCGATAATTCTAATCCTATCCCTGCTATTAAATACCAATAAAGAAACGCTCCAGTGGCAATAATAATAACAGCAGGGACAAAATAATTGCTAACTTTATCTGCTAATTTTTGTTTTGCTGCTTTTTTACTCTGGGCTTCCTTTACAAAATCGATTATTTGAAACAATAACGTATCTTTCCCTATTTTTTCGGCTACAATATTTATCAGGCCAGTTTGATTAACCGTTGCGCCTATTACTTCGCTATCAATTTCCTTTTTCACATATCTGCTTTCTCCAGTAATCATAGACTCATCTATTTTTGTTTTTCCTTCCACTACTCTTCCGTCAAGAGGTATTTTTTCACCAGGCCGAACAACTAAAATATCTCCTATTTCTATCTCTTCAATAGGGATCTCAATTTCTTTTCCATCCTTTAAAAGAGTAGCCGTTTTTGGTTGCAATCCAATAAGTTTCTTGATTGCTTCTGAAGTCTGACCTTTAGTTTTGTGTTCGAAATATTTTCCAATTAAAAGGAAAGCAAGAATCATACTCATTGCTTCGTAAAAAGTATTCCCTTCAATGAGAAAGGTAGTTAAAATTGAGTACACTAAGGCAGTTGTAGTTCCTAAAGCAACTAAAACATCCATATTGGTAGATTTATTTCTTAAGGATTTATATGCGCCAATAAGAAAGAAAGATCCCGCAATACTAAAATCAGCTATCGCAAAAAAGAAAAGAATAACATTTCTAGTAAAAGATGCTGCTACAAACCAACTTATTGGAGTAATTATAAAAGCAAACGCTAAGGCAATTAGCAAGATTCGCAACCGATATCTCATTTCTTTTTTATGTGTCTCGATTTCTTTATCTATTGCTCCAGCAGCTTTTTCGATTTTATAGCCTAATTGTTTTATTTTTAAATAAATTTTGCTCTCGTCAAGTTGTAGTTCATTGAATTCTATAAACATTTTGCTTGCCTTGAGATTTCCTCTAACATCATAAATACCTTCAATTCTCCTAACATTATCGACAAAGTCGTTGAAATCTGACTCCGAAAGAGATTCTACTACTTTTATATCAATTTTTGCTAAGGTTGCTTTGTATCCCAAGTCCCTAATTGCTTTATGAAATTCATCATAACTAGTCCTATTTGAGTTAAATTCGACAGTAGCCTCTTCATTAGCAAAATTAACAACAGAGCTGTTAACACCCTCTAAATTTTTCAATTTAGTTTCAATTTTAAGGGCACAAGAAGCGCATGTCATTCCTCCAAGTTTAATTTTTATTTTTTCGCTTGCGTTTGTTTCCATTTGATACCACCTTTTTTCTAATTCTTAATTATCATTTTAGTTAATTATACATTTTGCTTATATTTTGAAATAATAATGACATGGTTCAGTGAGACTCTTAATGAGATCTCTCAAAATGTTTATAATTTAAAAATTCAATAAAATTTATACTTTAAAAATTAGGAATTCTTCGAAATAACATCAAAGAAGTGAAGGGACTACTAAAACGATAATTCTAATTACATTTCTTAATAGATATTTAACTAAATAGTTGTTATTTTTGACTTTCACGATATTTCTTAATTGCTTCTTGCAATCCATCAGCAGCTAAATTACTACAATGCATTTTAATTGGAGGTAATCCGTCTAAAGACTCAGCAACATCGTTTCTAGTTATCTTCATGGCATCATCAAGCGTTTTACCCTTGGCTAATTCTGTTATCATGGAAGAAGTTGCGATTGCAGCCGCACACCCGAATGTTTGAAATGAAATATCGTTTATTATTTCTGCTCCATTTTTTTCTTCTACTTTAATATAGATATACATGAGATCTCCACAAACGGGGTTTCCTATTTCTCCTATTGCGTCAGCATCTTTCATTTCGCCCATATTACGCGGATTTCGAAAATGATCCATTACTTTATCTGAATAAATTTCAATTCACCATTTATACTGATATGTAATATATTAGAAAAGAAATTGACAAATTTAGTTTTTATGATTTTTGCTTTTAAAATATAGAAATCCTACTTTATGAGATTAATACTGTTAAATTTAGTTTAAAATCAATAATCTCCTTTTTTTAGGTAAAGATACTTTCCCTACGCCCAATTCTTCTACGTATTCTACTGCTTTAATAAGTTTTTTTGCAGACTGATGGAAAAAGCATACTTCTTTTGGTTCAAGAACTTTTATCATTTCAGCAAGTTGTATCTTATCTGCGTGTAATTTAATTTTAAGTTGAGGCATAAAAGTATTAATTAAAAATGCCCTAAATGGTGTTTTCCACGTTTCGGAAAATTCTATTATATTAGCACCCGATATTAAATCCATTCCTGGTTGTTCGTGAATAGCCCCTGCAAGAAACACTAAATTGTGAGGATTACGACCAACTACATTGATAATATTTCTAATTAAACCGTAAGATAGATCTGGAGGATGAGAAATTATTATGTTATTCTTCTTCCGTAAAAACTCAAAATCGTTGCGCTCAAACCATCTAAATTTAATGCTATTAAAAGGATTCGCTTTGTTCCCTATTAATCGTGAAATAGGGCCATAGATATATTCGTATCGATGATTAATTACTTGAATATTTTTTCTAACCATCATGTCTACATAAATATTTGGGCGTTTTGTAAAATCTTTTTTTCTTAATTGTAACTTTCTGAAATACCTCCAAAACGTCAGCATAAAGCTTATGGCTAAACTTGATGGGTCTGCTCCTATTAAAACATTATCTTCATATTCCGCTTTTTGTTCTAAGAAGAGAATTAAACTATGAAACTGATCAGATATATCTCCATGTTCTTCATGGGCACTGGTTCCGTCAATTAAGAGATAATCTATAGGACGCGAAATTTGTTCTAAAAATCTTTTTGTCCCAGCAAATGGCGTTATATCATAATATGTATAGTCACCAGTGTATAAAAACCTAAAATCATTAACTTTTGCTAAAAACATCAATGCTCCTGGCATATGACCCGCATGAAAAAACGAGAGGAAACATCCGTTATCTTTAAATTCTATTTTATCTCCATTTTCTACATAAATAACATTTTTAACAATATTTCGATATTCCTCTTCGTCGATCTCTTCGTGATTTTCTTGTTTTAAGAAGTTTGAATCTCTTAAGAGGAACAAATCTAACGTAATTCTTGAGCAAAGAACAGGTACTTCGGGGTTGAGCTGTATTAATTTTTTAAGACCCGAAATATGGTCGTAATGACTATGTGAGGCAAAAATAGCATCAATCTTTGGAATAAACGATATTTGCTCTTGAATATTTTCAGAAGCTAATTCTTTTTCAATATCCTTTTTTTCTATTTGTCTATTTTCTTCTTCTAAAATTAATTGATGTAAATTCGCCAGATAATCTTCGATATATTTAGAATCGTCAGGTCTTTCATAAGTTACATTCTCTTCTTTCCCTTCTTTCCCTTCTTTC
>Ga0114919_10002622_pt1 | contig 14570 bp, 13 predicted proteins | sample BlataG_FD_88682 | JGI IMG/M metagenome (GOLD analysis project Ga0114919, IMG submission 88682) | Deep subsurface microbial communities from Black Sea to uncover new lineages of life (NeLLi) - Black_00105 metaG | ecosystem: Environmental > Aquatic > Marine > Oceanic > Sediment | place: Atlantic... | reverse complement strand
GCTTGAGTCCTGCTCCCGCTCGAAGTCGGTAAAGATAGCCTCCGACGAGACCGCGGAAAAGGCTACCGGCTACCCTACCGGAGGAATACCGCCCGTGGGCCACAAGAAGAAGCTGCCAGTGTATCTCGACCGTGCGGTGTTGAAGAACGAGTATGTCTGGTGCGGTGGCGGGACAAGAACAAGGTTGGTCAAACTGAAGGTGGAGGATATCACCAGGCTGGTTGGCCCAGAAACATGTGACATCTCAGCATGATAGTCTCCGGTGCACTCGTTGACACCCAGCGAATAGGAACTAGAGGAAAGATCCTTGGTTCTCGCGCGAAGTGATATCCGCCGCTTGCTAGAAGCAACCCCTCCAATAGTGGAAGGCCTGCTGAATGCCGAAGAGCAGGTGCAGCCTAATGGCGTTGACCTCACCTTGAAGGAGATTGCGTCGTTTTCCTCGATCGGCAGCCTGGGGTATGGAAACGAGGCGAGAACGCTCTCCGACAGTTCTCCTTTGGCTCTCGACAGCCTCGAAGGCATTCACCTGCCGATGGGTTGTTACCTGGTTACGTACAATGAAATCGTTCACCTTTCCAAGAACATCATGTGTCTGGCCTTGCCGCGCTCCAGTCTGCTGCGCTGCGGCGTCAGCGTTCACACGGCGGTTTGGGATGCCGGGTACTCTGGGCGTTCACAGTCCCTCCTGGTAGTGTATAACCCCAACGGGTTCCGCCTGTACAGAAACGCGAGGATCGTCCAGTTAGTCTTCCTACGTCTCGAGCGAGAAGTCGCTCAAGGGTACCAAGGCATGTTCCAGGGAGAGGACACCTAAGCCTAGCGGTAGCGACGCTGGATGTCACGCCTTTAATTGACCTTTCGAGGGTCTGCCAGCCACCCTGCGAACCGCGTAATGATCTTTCTCGATAGTGATTGCATTTGAACAGCTTGCACCACCTACCGTGATACAATACGACCCGGAACAATAAGTCAGGAGTGGTTGCGTTGGACGAGAAAAGTCTGGAACTGCTCGAATTCCACCGGGTCAGAGAGATACTCGCTGACTTCACTTCCTTCTCAGCCAGTCGCAAACTGGTGATGGCACTGCAACCACTTTCGGATCGGGATCGGATTTTGCTGCTCTTGAAGCAGTCAGCCGAAGGCCGACGGCTGCTATCACTCGAACCCGACTTCTCCATCGGTGGGGTTCTTGATGTACGCAGAGACGCGAAGATGGCGGCACAGGGCAAGGTCCTGGAGCCCAAGACACTGGTTGAGATCCAGCAGACCCTACGTGCTATCCGTCGCTTGCGCCTCGCCATCGGCGGGCTCTCCAGCAAGCTTCAACTGCTATGGAATATGGCCGAGGGTATCGTTGAGCTCCGCCAAATCGAGAAGAAGATCAGCAACTGCATATCGCCTGTCGGCGAGATCCTGGAATCAGCTTCCCCCAAGCTGGCCGCGGTCAGACGCCGACTGACTACAGCACGTCAAGATTTGATAAAGCATCTTGAGACTATTATTCGCTCACCCAGAGGCCGGAAGATCGTCGGGGAGCCCATTGTTACCGAAAGAGAAGGCAGATATGTCATCCCAGTGAAGATCGAATTCCGAAAAGAGATAAAGGGGATAGTCCACGATCTGTCCAACACAGGAGCCACGGCGTTTGTTGAACCGTGGGTCACCGTCGAGCAGGGAAACGAACTCCGACAACTCATCACGGAGGAGCAGCATGAGGTGGAGAGAATTCTCACAGAACTGAGTATCGAAGTGGGGGCACATGAGGCCGAGATATGTCAGAACATAGCCCTGGCGGCTGAAATTGATGTCGCGCTGGCAAAGGCGAGATATGCCCATCACGCCGGGGCAGCCGAGCCCATCGTTAACGGCTGCGGCGAGAACGCTGACGAGACATCTGCTGCACAGACGGGCATACTCAAGCTCGTTGAAGCGAGACATCCACTGCTGGTGGGGAAAGCCGTGCCCCTTTCGGCAGAGATCGGGCGCGATTTCTCCGGACTCGTTATCACCGGACCCAACACAGGCGGCAAGACAGTCGCCCTCAAGACGATCGGACTGCTTGCACTCATGGCCCAAGCCGGTTTGCCTATTCCTGCCTCAGAGAAAAGCAGCATACCGGTCTTCGACGGTGTGTTCGCCGATCTCGGCGATGAGCAGAGCATCGAGCAGACCTTGTCCAGCTTCAGTTGGCATATGAGCAATATCCTGCGTATCACAAGGAATGCCACACAAAGGAGTCTGGTGCTTCTGGACGAACTGGGCGCAAGTACCGACCCTGTCGAGGGATCCGCCTTGGGTCGCTCCATCCTGCTCTATTTCCTGTCCCGGGGTGCATTCGTAGTAGCTACTACACACTACAGCGACCTGAAGGTCTTCGCACACATAACTCCAGGGCTGCAAAACGCTTCGCTTGAATTCGATCCAGCGACGCTGGCCCCCACCTATCAGCTGACTGTAGGTCTTCCTGGAGGCAGCAACGCGCTGGCTACGGCCTCACGCCTGGGGTTACCCCCTGAGATCGTCGACAGGGCAAGGGAGATGCTCCCAGAAGGTACACGAGACATGGAGAACATCCTTGCCGGCTTGATGGGTGAAAAGCACAGAATTGAAGCCCTGCGAGCCAACCTGGAAGAGGAGAAAGGCGAAGCAGAACAACTCAATAGGGAGTTGAGTAATGAGCTCCAACAGCTGAGGGTTGAGGAGCGGAAGGTCATCCAAGAAACGCGTGACAGGGTTGTTCAAGAAGCAGCCGAGTTGCACAGGGAAATTCGCCGCTGCACGTCCGAGCTGCAAAAGAAGAAATCGAAGGAGCAGATGGAGCAAGCGAAGAAGGCATTGGCCTCCGTGCAACAGAGACTAGGTGGCGAAATCTGGCAGGCGACAACGGCCCCGATGACTGAGGAAGACGTCAACGCGGCTAGCGTCAGGGCAGGCGACACGGTGCGCCTTAGACAAATAAACGTGGAGGCGAAAGTCCTGTCCCTGTCTGAGAGAACGATGCAGATTGAGGTTCAGGTAGGGCAAACCAGGCTATGGCTTGGACTTGATGGTGTAGAGAAGGTGACCCCATCGCCGGACGGAGAGCCTCCACGAGTTGTCCCATTGAAGAGAGACCACGACGCGCGAAGAGTCGGACCCGAGCTCGACCTCCGGGGAAAACGGGCTGACGAGGTTGAGTGGGCAGTTGACAGCTACTTGAATAGCGCCTGGCTGGCTACTCTGAGCGAAGCCCGCATCATTCACGGTTTTGGCACCGGCACGGTGCGCAGCATAGTAAGGGAGTTCCTCTCCACACATTCATTGGTCAGGTCCTTTCGGGCTGGCGGAAAGGGCGAAGGCGGTGACGGCGTAACAGTCGTCCAGCTACAAGAACGTTAGACTATCTTTGGATTGCTCCTCACCCAAGCCCGGAGGGCAAGTCCCGGCATCTATCCCACAATCAGCTTGCTTCGCGCAGAGAGCCTTACGGCCCTTATCAAGAGGAATACGATGCAGGCCAGTGCCAGGAGCCCGAAACCAGCTGCCACAATGAACACCCAGTTGGTGCCAAATTCACCCCCTACGTAACCCAGTATGCTAGCAGCGAATGAACCGCCCCCCATTGCGCAGAAGAAATAGACTCCATAGAGTCGACCGCGCCAGGCTGATGGGCTATAGTCAGCGATAAGAGCGTTGTAGACTGGTTGTCCCATGAAATGGAAGAAGGCAAAACCAGCGGCGGCACACAGAAGTACTGCCCCTTCGCTATTCCCCACCACAAGAAGTAGCGGGACAGTCGCGAGTGCTGAGATAAAGGCTATACCCTCACGCCGCCTCCGGTCTGATAGATAGCCACCAAGAAACTGCCCGACCACTCCAAAGACAAGCGCCACGGTGGCGAATGAGCCAGCTATCAGAACGCTGTCCCAGTTCAATATGGTCAACTTAATTCGCTCGCTCAAGTACAGAGGCAGGAAAGTGACTGCTCCTCGGTATATGAGGCCATTCATAACAGACGCACAAATGATGAGTAGCAAAGGCACCAGGAATGGCCGCAGCGCGTCCTTGTCAGTCTTGGCCCTGGCGATAGGTTGTCGAACCACAGGGATCTCTGCATGACTGAAGAGGAAAAACATGAAGGCCAGAACCAGGGCGGGCACGGCAAAAATGAAATATGCGGCTCGCCAATCCAGCATGGACGCAATAACTCCTGCCAGTATGGGCCCAAAGGCAATCCCCAGGTTACCTCCCACGCCCATGTAGCCGAAGCCCGAACCTCGGCTGGTGGCTACTCTAGCGACAAAGGCGGAGGCCACCGGATGGAAGATGCCCAGCGCAAGCCCCAAGAGCAGCAGGCCTGCTCCCAGGATACGGACGTTGGGAGAGAGGCCGATGACGACAGCAGATACCCCCATCCCCAGACAACATAGCATCAGTAGCCTTGTTTCGCTCATGCGGTCAGCGAGAACTCCGACAGGTAAGGCCGTGATGCCCAGAGCCAGGCCAAAGACGTTGGCCAGGACGCCCAGAGCAAGTAAGCTTGCCCCGAATTCATGCGCGATGGCAACCAACACAGTTCCGTAGGTCAGCTCAACGACATGAACCAGCCCATGGCACACGGACGTATATCCTATCGCCTGTCTCTCAAAGTTCTTCATGTGTTATGTCAATAACATATGGCGCACCGCCGGCTGAGCCTGCCGTGTTAGAGTCAGTTCCTGCGCGTGCTGAGCTAGCTTGATGTGCTCCAGCAGCCACCTGGACTGAAGTAGTGCCAAAGTCCAGGTCAGAGCCTGAAACGGCTGGCTGTGCTTTCGTCTCATCGGGATAGGAGAGGCAACAAAGGCAAACCCTAGCTTCGGCACAGCTCTACCGCAGAGCCTCATGTACCGAACACACAAGTCTTCCTGCGCTGCGAACCTCTACAGAGCTATCCGGCCTATCTTGCCAGCCAACCACCGTCGACGTTTATTATGGCGCCGTGCACGTAGTTTGAAGCCGCTGAAGCCAGAAAAACAACCACCCCTTGCAGGTCTTCGGCCTCCCCCCAGTTGCCAGCCGGGATCCGATCAACGATCGCTTTGTTACGCACCGGGTCTTTCCTGAGGTTTTCCGCGAGCCTTGTAGCCATATAGCCAGGAGCAATTGCATTCACATTGACTCCGTATTTGGCCCACTCATTAGCCAGTGCCTTGGTCAATTGCCCGATACCACCCTTGCTGGCAGAATAGGCCGGAACTGTAATTCCGCCCTGGAAAGTCAGCATCGATGCGGTGAAGATTATCTTTCCTGATCCACGAGCTATCATATCCTTCCCAATCTCACGGCTCAGTATGAAGTGGGAGTTGAGGTTGACCTCTATCACGTTGTCCCAGCCATCATCGGGATACTCCGCAGCAGGCTTGCGGAAGATCGTGCCTGCATTGCTAAACAGGATATCAATAGGCGGGTTCTCTGCCTTCAGCCGAGAAATAAGCCTGTACGTGGCCTGTCGGTCCCCGAAATCGCACTGGTACCCTTTGAACTTCCTTGCCAGCGCGCTGACCTCTCTTTCAAGCTCGCTGCCGGATTCCTCCATGGTAACGCTGACGCCTATGATGTCAGCGCCAGCTTCAGCAAGCCCCAGAGTTACGGCTTTCCCAATCCCGTGTTTCGCCCCCGTAACCAGGGCTAGCCTTCCATCCAGTCTGAACTTGTCCAGAATACCCATTCAGTTCCCTCCTATTGGTTCCTTAGTCGCTGCACTTCAACAACACTTTCATAAAGTTGGCGCCTCTCTCAATCTCTTCGAAAGCACCCTGCGTCCGGTCCAGTGTGCGAACGTCCGAAATAAGCCGGTCTAGAGGAAGCGCCTTTGACGCTACCATCTGTGTCGCGGTCTCGAAGTCTTCAGAGGCGTAGTTTCGAGCGCCACGGACTCTCATCTCCCGCCACAGGATCTGTCGCAGGTTCACTGCTACCGGGTCAGCGAAAATAGCCACTACCACAATACGGCCCTGAGTCCTGACAAGCTGACTCATCAACTCAGCACCAGCCGCCGAACCCGTAACTTCGAACACCACGTCCGCGCCCGCCGTACGTGTCTGCTCCTCCACATAACCTGGCACGTTAGCCTCCAGAGGATTCATTGCCTCGAAGCCCAGTTCACGTGCCAGCTCAATCCGGAACCTGTTGATTTCGAGGACAAGCACGCGGGCGCCCCTCGCCCTCGCCACCAGAGCATTAAGTATGCCAATAGGCCCTGCGCCCTGCACTACCACGTAGTCTTTGTCGGTCACCTCTCCGTATCGCACATCGTGGCAAGCTACCGCTATCGGCTCGATCATAGCCGCGTGTCTCATATCAACCGTCTCAGGCAGGTGATGCAGGGTGTGAGCCGGGATCGTCCACCACCCCTGGAACGCCCCCGGCGAGTCAATACCGATGAAGTTAATGTGAGGGCAGATATTATAGTGGCCCAGTTCACAGGCAGGACAGTTCCGGCAAGGGTCCAGTGGGCGCACCACAACCTTGTCACCTACGCCAAAGCCTTCCACTCCCTCACCTAGTTCGACAATCTCACCAGACATCTCATGGCCAATAACCTGGGGCAGCTTTAGCCGCTTGTCCATATGCCCCAGATAGATGTGATTATCTGTGCCACAGATTCCAGCATAGGCTACCTTGAGCTTCACCTCCCCTGGCCCAGGGGCCTTCGGTTGAGACTCACCCACACTGAATGTCTTGTTTCCCTCATAGTAAGCTGCTTTCATGTATCCTCCACTTGACCGATCATTGCCGCGGCACTATGCGTCTCACGAGCCACTGGTCAGTATTTTGACCCTAAGAACCCTGCAAGTCAAGGCTGCGGCTACCCCAACCCCGAGACGAGAATTCGCCCGGCTGTGCCCTTCCCTTGGGAACCTAAGTTGTGATGGTGTATTGTTGCCTGGCCGCCAGGGCATTGGTTATTCGGTCAATGATTATTGCCAGCAACACGATGCAGAGCCCGGCCTCAAAGCCCTTTCCTATTTGAATACGACTGATGGCCAGCAACACCTCCATCCCCAAGCCTTTGGCTCCAATCATCGACGCTATTACCACCATGGCCAACGCCATCATCGTTGTCTGGTTGATACCCACCATTATCGATGGAACGGCCAGGGGTAGCTGGACTTCGAACAGTATCTGCCGCGAACTCGAGCCGAAGGCTCGGGCCGCTTCGACCACGCTGCTCGGCACCTGTCTTATGCCGACGTTGGTCAGACGGATAACGGGCGGCATGGCATAGATAATGGTGGCGAACACCGCCGGCACTTTTCCGAGCCCGAACAACATCAGGGCTGGAATGAGGTAGACGAAGCTGGGCATGGTCTGCATGGCATCCAACACGGGTCTGATAATAGCCTCCACGGAATTGCTTCGCGCCATTACGATTCCAGTAGGAATACCGATAGCCAGGGAGATCATCACCGCCGCGAAGATGATGGCCAACGTCATCATGGCCAGATCCCAGTGGCCAAAGCTACCAATCAAGACTAGAAACCCCGCCATGAGCAACCCCGCCTCCCAGCGACGCATGGCGCGCCAGGCGACAACCCCAACCCCGACCACCACTACCACCCACGGCAGCCAGAGCAGAAAGCGCTCGACGCGCAACAGTACAAATAGAATGGCGCCGCCAACAGCATCAAACCCGGCACCCCAGTTGGTCAACACCCAGCTCATAACGGCGTCAACCCACTCTGCCAGCGGAACTTCAAGTAGTTGAGGGAATTCAATCACGAGCCTTCTCCCCCATGCTGCTCTCGTCCTCCTTCTCGTCTTCTTCCTGTTCCTGCTCCATCCCCACCTCTTGTCTCTGAATCATGCAGCTCAGTATTGTGCTGATGTGTATCTCCCCCATGAACTTGCCTTTGTCATCAACGACTGCAATGGGATAGCTCGTAGAGGCTGCTAGAGGAAAAAGCTCTTCCACCAGCATATCAGCACTGCAGGTAAGCAAGTCTGGTTCTAGGGCATCCCTAAGGGAGTTGCCCTTCTTTTTGAGCAGCCCTGCGAGTCGCTCAACAGTCACCAGCCCGAGCAACTTGCCCCTGCGGGTTACCAGGAACACGTTGTCCAGACTGGTCGTCTTGAGTATGTGAAGAGCCGCCTTAGGACCCTGCCACTCGTAGAGCAGGACGTTAGGTTGCTCCATAATCGTGCCAGCAGTCAGCACCTTCGCTGGTGAAGCGTCCTGCACGAATTCACGCACATAGGCATCGCTGGGCGCAGTCACCACATCCTCAGGGGTGCCAATCTGGATAATCTCGCCATCTCTCATGATAGCGATGCGACCGCCCAGTTTCAGGGCCTCATGGAGGTCGTGAGTCACGAACACGATCGTCTTCTGCACCTCCGCTTGCAGCTCCACCAGTTCGTCCTGCATCTGCCGGCGAATCAGAGGGTCCAGGCCGCTGAAAGGCTCGTCCATGAACAATATCTCGGGTTCAGTCGCCAGGGCCCTGGCTATACCTACCCGCTGTTGCATGCCCCCGCTGAGGGCGCTGGGGGGATAGCCTTCCCATTCTCTGAGCCCCACTTTCGCAATCACTTCTCGCGCCCGAGCATAGCGCTCCTCTTTCTCTACCCCCCTGACCTTCAACCCGTAGGCCACGTTATCGATCACGCTGCGATGTGGGAATAGGCCGAACTGCTGAAACACCATACTGGTCGTATGACGCCGCAGCTCCATCAATTGCGCCTCATCATAGGCGCAAACGTCCTCCCCGTTGATGAGTATCCTGCCCGCCGTAGGCTCGACCAAACGAAGAAGACAACGAATCAGCGTGGACTTCCCGCTGCCGGATAGCCCCATGATGACAAAGAACTCGCCCCGCTGAACATCAAAGGACAGATCGCGCAGCGCCACCACACAGCCCGTTTCCTCCAGTATGCTCTCCTTGGTAGCAGACCGTGCTTTCGAACGGAGAAGCTGTTCGGCGTTAGGCCCAAACACCTTCCACAGCTCGCGAACCTCGACGCAGACCTCCCCGTTTGGCGCAGGCGTACTATTCTGCAAAGCCCTGCTCCCACACTCTTGAACTAGCTCTTCATGCCTAGGGCAAGGCCGCCTTGACCTTGCTGGCTACGTCTGACGACACCCATTTAGTCCACACCGACTCGAAGTCCTGTAAGAAGTAGATGGCTGCTGCCATTGTGTCGGCCTCGTTTTGCTGCATGTAGGCCAGGACCTTGTTGGTGTGAGCGGAGGCAGTATCGTAGCTCGTCAAGAACTCCACCGCGTCAGGCGCTCTCTCGAGAAGACTCGAATTGACTATTACGTTGACTTGAGTGGGGCCAAAGGCACAGGCATAGGTTTCAGCGTCCCATTCCGCCTGATCGAAGGCCGGCTCCTCCACATAGGTCATGTCCATCATACCCAGAACCCAGGTCGGTTCCCAGTAATAGCCAAACCACGGTTCGCCCTTTTCATAGGCAGCGAACATGGAACCGGACAAGGCCGCGTCCGAGCCACAGATGAAGTCGTTGTAGTATTCATCCAGTCCGTAAGCCTGGAGCTTCAGGCTGTTTATCTCGGTACATTTCCAGCCCGGGATCGAGTTGTGGAAGCGCCCCTTGTCGGGCAGCTCTGGATCTTTGAACAGCTCCCAGTATTCTGGCATATCGTCGATCGTCTTGAGGTCAGGAGCAACGGCCTCTATTCCCCGTTCGGCATCGCCTTCGATGATGTAAGTGGGCACCAGCCACCCTTGCCCGCTGTCAGGATAGTTGGGGCCCAGATCAACACAGTCTCCCGATTCAATGGCTGGAGTGTAGATGTCCAGTATGTTCTCCGTCCAGCTCTCCATATTCACATCAACATCCCCGTGTCTCAAGCCAGTCCAGATAGCCGCAGTATCGCCGGGAATGTAGTCCACCTCATAGCCGTAGCCGTGTTCCAGGATCAAACCGGCAATGCGATTGTGGACCTGGGCGCTGTCCCAGCTCAGGTCCCCGAACACAATCGGCTGCTTTTCCACCGTGGCACAACCCACCAGCGATAGCGGGATGAGCAAGAGCCCGGTAGTCACTAAGAGAATCCTAATACAGAGTCCTCGCCTTGTTCTCATTTCTTTTACCTCCTTATCTAGCAAGAATACCTTTTGCCTTTCGGATTATCGACGCAACACACGTGGGTGAACACACCAGAGGGGGCTACAGGCAGGCTACTGACTTGACAGGAATATGAAGAATGTGGGGATTATGTGGTGCATGCGGCACAAGGAGAGAATAACTACTGAGCGTTTGGTCGCCAGAATGCGTCAATCACGTATCTGGTTTTCCCATCCCTCTAGAATCCTCCTTCCGCTACTCCACCAGCGCCTGGGCTGGCAGGCCGCTAGGCTGCTTCAGTGACCTCGGGTATTCTATGGGCACCTTCTTGCCCTTGTCAACCCCTGCTATTTCAGCAAGTGCTCCATAATGATGTTGTGAGCCTGGTGGGCCTTCTCACCACCCCTGAATTCAAAGGTCTTGGGCTCAAGTCCCATGGGCTGAATGGTAAGATTATCTCCAACAAGGAAGCCGCTTCTTATCAGAAATCCTTTGTTGTCCTCACTGGCCACAGAGGCAATCCGATCATGAGGTATGCTGACGAGCGCCTTCTTGCTCTTGAGAAAGGCCCTATCGTAGTAGATGATTCGCTTGTCGGTGATGCCCAGGAATCCCGTGCCCCTCCCTTTCAAATCGAAGACGGCTCGAATAGTCTCGTCTGGTAGACAAACGCCTTCAATCTTCTCCAGCTGCTCTTTCTTGTCCACTATCATGTCTTCAGCGTACACCGCCACTGTTCCACACCTCCTATGTAGTCACATTACTGGACGAATGATATTGCCCGCTGCATTGCTCGTAATATCTTCATTCGGCTACTACCACCCCTTCCAACCCACCTAGCCACTAACCCTGTGATTGGCCAGCTTTTCCAGCGCCAGCACCAGGGCAGAATGATCCAGCTCACTACCCCCTTCTGCCGCAACTGCATTGAATAGTTCCTGCGCCGTAGAAGTATTGGGCAAGCTCAAGCCCAGGCTGCGTGCTGCTTGCAGGGCCAGGTTCAGGTCTTTCTGCTGCAACCGGATACGAAAACCCGGATCAAACCTACGCTTGAGCATCCGCTCACCATGCAATTCCAGGATGCGGCTCTGGGCGAATCCTCCAAGCAGGGCCTCCCTCACCTTCGCCGGGTCGGCCCCCGCCTTGGAGGCAAACAGAAGCGCCTCGGCCACTGCTTCAATCGTCAGGGCAACCACAATCTGGTTGGCTACTTTGCAGGTTTGACCATCTCCGTTGCCACCAACGTGGACGATGTTCTTCCCCATGATCTCAAAATAGGGTCTGATCTGAGCGAACACCCCTGGTTGACCTCCCACCATAATGGAAAGACTGGCCTTTTCGGCCCCCACCTGGCCACCGGAAACTGGGGCGTCAAGCATCTCTACACCCAAGGCAGCAAGCCTCTTGGCGAACTCCTTTGTAGCAATTGGCGAGATGGAGCTCATGTCTACCACAACACAACCCTGCCTGACTCCCTCTGCAACACCGCCTTTCCCAAACAGAACGGCCTCCGCATCTGGAGTGTCCTGTACTATAATGAAGATGATATCGGACCTCTGCGCTACTTCCCTGCTACTGCTACAGGCTACTGCACCCTTCGCCGCCAGTTCCTTGGCTGGTTCTGGCAGCAGGTCGTAGACGTGAACCTTGTGACCTGCCGCCAGCAGATTACCAGCCATAGGTTTGCCCATTATTCCCAGACCAACAAATCCCAGGTTCGCCATTCCTCTCCTCCTTTCTAGCTACGGATTTCTCATTCGCTCTCTCCAGACTACTTCCTCACCTCAACATTGGCCAACTTCTCCAAGGCGCGAATGAGCGCTTGCGTGCCTTTTTCGCCCAGTCCTTCAGCTTCGGCTGCATGATGAAGCTGGTGCACCAAAGCGACCCCGGGCAGGCATATTCCGAGGTCTCCAGCAGCTTCCATCACCAACCGCAGGTCTTTCTGGGCTGTCTTAACCATGAAACCAGGCTCCCAGTCCCTCGCCAGAATCTTCGGTCCAAGATCATCGAGTTGCCAGGATCCCGCCGCTCCAGCTTTGACCGCAGAGAACATCTTCTCCATGTCCAGTTTTGACTTCGCCGCCAGTGTGAATCCCTCACATACGGCGAGGACATTAAGGGCACCGACTACCTGATTACACAGCTTTGTGCTTTGCCCTGCGCCATTCTCTTCACCAATATGGATGATATTCCTCCCAAGTACCTCAAGAATCGGCACACATTGCTGGAACACCTCTGCCGGGCCACCGACCATAATAGACAGAATGCCTTCTCTGGCCCCCCTATCACCTCCACTGACAGGGGCGTCGAGCATCATGACCCCCTTTTCATTCAGCTTGCGCGCGATCTCCTTTGTCACCCTCGGCGACATCGTCGTCATGTCAATCAAGATCATCCCCGGACGAGCACCTTCCAGCACCCCGTTTGGCCCAAGCACAACCTCTGACACGTCTGACGAGCCCGTCACCATGGTTATCACTACTTCAGACCTCTCCGCAACAGCCCTGGCCGAAGTCTCAGCCACCGCCCCGTATCCAGCACATTCGTCGATACCGGGCTGGCTGCGATTCCACACAGTCACCGGATAGCCGGCGTTAATCAGATTCCGGCACATGGGCCTCCCCATTATGCCCAGACCTATGAATCCCAGCTTCTTCTCTGGCACGACTACCTCCTTCTGCAGATGCCCAGTTCAGCGTACTGTCTCGCCAACGTGGTGTCTGCCAACGCAGCCTGCTCTCCACTCCCACCACAGGCAGACATTCAAGCAGGCATATCTCCCAAATCCTGTACGATCCCCCTCAATCTTGCGAGCTTTCCCTTTTGTTCGCTGCTCAGACCCGCTTCATATTCAGCGAGTATTCCCTCAATTCTTGCTATGGTCTCTGCTGGATCCAGCCGCCCCTGACCGTGCGGGGATCCCCTAGTACTCCGTATGATAGCTCTGGTGAAACCACCTGCCCGAGTCACAACGCTCTCGTGTGACGGCTTCGCATAAATGCCAGACAGCAGCAAGTCACCAAACCGTACTATTAGGGAGTCAAAGTGGCGAGTGGCGGGGAAAAACCAGGCCACAGGCCCGTCTGTCCTGCCAACCAGCGTATGCAACAGAGTGCAGCCGGCAGCATACAGGAAGCACAGCAGGAACACCAGGCAAACCAATGACAGGATCAGGAGAACTGAATTGCCAGCAGAACCGGCGTCAGTCGCCCCAGAGATGAGAGTTAGCACAAGGCCCAGAACACCCCACGCTGAAGACAGAATGAGATAGGCGGTAACCCTGTACTCGCTTGGCTCCAGGTCGCTCAGTCTCGCGGACTCCACGTGTATCTCGGCACCACCGTATTTCCCCATAACAAACAACAGTGCAGCGCCGATCAGCGAAATGCCGGCAAGAATCGCAAAAAGAGAAGGAGATAGCATGCTATTCAACCTGGCGAGGGGTTCCGTACCCACCTCTGCCTACGGCTGCATCATCTCTGTCGACCATGCTGTATCTGGTTTCCCTTCCCCCACCTGCTCTGTGGTACACTTGTCCCCTGCTCCAGCCCATTATAGTGCGTTTTTGTGATTTTAGAAACATCATGGCTCTATGGAACAAGAGGATCTCCTGTCAATGAGCCGGGTGAAAGGACAAACGAGAATGAGCAGTTAGCTCTAGCTTGACTGCAGAGAACGCAAGGAGATGAGAAATGGCCAGGTTGGAATCAGGTGAAGCGGAACTACAGGCTGTACGCATGGTCGCGACAATGATGGCGTCAAGCGCCAGGACAGCCCCCAAGGCCAGAGGCGTTGATGACATTCAGACGGTGCTTGTCGAAGGTGACGATGTCGAAGCCCTGGCTCGCGCTATGGAGGACAAAGCAGAGGAGAAGCCGCCTTACCTCTCCCCTGTCTTCAGAAGGGACGCCCGCAACGTCCGGAACTCCGCTTGCGTATTGCTGGTAGGCGTCACCGGCGAGCCCAAGAAAATCGAGCAACCGGTGGATTGTGGTGCCTGCGGATACAAGACATGCAAACAACTGCTAGATGCGAGAAAGCAGGAGGGGAACGATTTCAGTGGTCCGCTGTGCATATTTCAAGCAATTGACCTGGGTATTGCTTTGAGTTCAGCAGTCAAGCTGGCAAGCGAACTCAACGTCGACAATCGCCTGATGTACACACTCGGGGCCGCGGCCAAGAGACTCCAGTTCCTGAACGCTGACATGGTCATTGGCATTCCGTTATCTGCAGGAGGTAAGAACCCCTATTTCGATAGGCAGTAGGGCAGCCGCGTTACCCCCTTGCTGCGAACAGGAAGAATGACACCTGGCTGCTCCGGCAAACCCTGCCGGGGCAAGGTCGCCAACCTCTTTGAATAGCACTATGGAAGTACTGGACAACATCCCGGTCGATTTGGATCAACAAGCAGTTCTGCAGCAACTGCGGCTGCGGAAACGGAGCGTCTCGGTCGAGAAGATAGTTCAGGAGCTGCTTGAGCTCGTTCGCCCCATAGCCAGACCTAAGGC
>Ga0114919_10002619_pt1 | contig 14574 bp, 17 predicted proteins | sample BlataG_FD_88682 | JGI IMG/M metagenome (GOLD analysis project Ga0114919, IMG submission 88682) | Deep subsurface microbial communities from Black Sea to uncover new lineages of life (NeLLi) - Black_00105 metaG | ecosystem: Environmental > Aquatic > Marine > Oceanic > Sediment | place: Atlantic... | reverse complement strand
CATTAAGTAATTTTTTTCTTTGTTTCTTTCCTCTGATTGTTAATCCATACAGTTTTCCAACCCTGGTTCTGGGATTTAGACAACAGATCAGATCCAGATCAAGGAGTTCTTTTAAAGTCGAACTTATATTGTTGTTTCTCTTCAAACCTGTCTGTTCTCGTATTTCTGCAGGTATCTTCGGTTTGCTCATCACCTCAAGAACAGCCTTTTTCCGCTTGCTTAAGGTTCGTTTCATGAGGATGAATTCTTTTAGGGTTAAATATGGCTTATACTGAAACTACAGCGAGTTTTAAGGTTGGAATTTACCCTTTTCTGTAACAGAGAAATCATCTCGCTGTTTTCCTGGTCCAAATCTAAGCACGATTTTCTCGAACTGTATTCTTATTTCATTTTTGCTGTCATTCAAAAGTAGTAATGATATTTAAATCTTTTGTGTCAAAAAGGAGGAAAAAATGAAAGTTTTGTTGATAGCTTTATCCGTTATCTACTTTATTACACCTTGCTCTAGTACTTATTTAAGGCAGGCCAAAATCAGGCCAATACAAGTTAGAATACCTGATTTCAATAAAGAAGAATTTATTGAAACTGAGGAGGATGAATTTGCTATTAAAGCAAAGGAAGGTGATTGCCTATCCTACATCGTGGAGTGGTGTCTAAATGAATATTTGAGAATCAAAGGCCATCAAGGAACATTCAAATTCAAAGAAACTCTTTATAACATTGTAAACTCAATAAGAACTCAAAGCGGTAATCCACACCTCATCATCCCGGGTGAAACAATTTCATTTAAGTTACCAAAAAGGCTGAAGGTGTTTAAATTCGACTACTATCGTTCTAATGAAAGATCCTATGGTCTCGGGGAATTAACCAAATTGCTTGACTTTTACTGGTTGATTCCATATAATACAAGTGAATTTAATTGTTCTGAAAGAGCTGCTTTTGTGGAATATTATCTTGAGAATGAAGGTTTTAATATTGATATTGTCACTGGGGAGAATCATGCATGGTGCGTCGTTGAGATTCTTCCGTTCACGTGGATTGATATTGAATGTTCAACGTCACCACCTGAGATTGGTGGACCAATAGGTTATTATGAAGCCCGTTATGAAAATATTTGGCAGGCTCTTGAAGCAGCACCTGACGAATTTGATTGGTGGAAGGCTGTTAAGGATGGGGTGGTGATTGGTAAGAAATATTAAATGAAAAAGGAAAAAGAGGTACACAAGGATTTTATTCAGATGTTTCGTTACAAAATAAATGAATATAAAAAAGAGGGATATTCTTTAGTTCCCTCAGTTGTAAAAACTATCGAATATCTTAAAAGGCAAGACGATATTAATTCGATTATAAAGAACTTAGAAAAATGTACATTTAAATTTCCTGATCATGCAATCGCTTTTGGCTACGCATTCATTATCCAAGGAATACTTGAGAGTGGATATGAAATATGGGGTGAGAGGAATCTCTATGTAAGAATTGTTTGGTACAAACCAGCATTTAGAAAAGCAATAGTGTATTTGAGTGAAGCCAGCAAAATGGTGCAGGATTGCAGTCTAATATGCTTTCTTCTATCATTTGCATTAAAAATGATTGAAGATTTTGAACATAGTAATGATATGTTCAAAAAATTTGATGTGCTTGCTCATACAATGCAAAATGTAAAGGATAAGGAATATATTGCCCATATTCAAAATAGCCTAAAGGGGTATATGATCTTAAAAAATGCGGAATTGTATATTGAAGTAGATGACAAAGTAGGAATTGCTGAAGTGAAGGAAGAATTAAAATCGCTCTTTGATGCAATCCCTACTGAAAGTAGAGCAGTACTTCTATTAGCGCGCATCTTCGAAAGGGAATTACGACCAGATAATTACTGTAATTTTATAGAAGAATGGACTAAGAAAGATAATAACCCAATTGCATTTGAGACTCTAGCGCGCCTATACTTACAACAAAAAAGGTATGATATTGCTTCAGAATATTTTGAAAGAGCGAAGATGTTATATGATTATTCCTACCGAAAGGGTGTATGCGCAGTACTTAAAGAGTTATCTTCAGGTTTAAATGAATTGTGTAATGTAAAATCAATCAGCAAGACAGAATTATCATCAGTATATAAGCATTTCAATAAAATTACTGATTTGATAGAGCAATATGATGTTGAATTTTTTGACGACCTTAAACTTATATCCTCAATATTAGTCATTAATAATCAAACGTTAAATTTATTAACTTCATCAAAAAGTTTACACACATTACGAGCTAAAGTTGACAATTTATTTTCTAGAGTTCAGGAAATATTTTCTCAATGGAAATCAGTATACCAGTACTATCATGATGAAAAGGTAATGGGCGACCCTGCAACAAATCTACTTATTTTCACAAGCTATTATCTAGATTACCTGGGATCCATATTAAAAATTTCGAAAGTTCTTAAATCCGAAAAGAATATATTGAAAGAAACAGGAGAGTCAATAGATATTTATTGGAAGAAGAATTTTAAATTAATGAATAAAATCTGGGTAGAAAAGCTAGGGCTCAAAGAAAATAAAGCTATTTTTGACACTTTGTATGTTTTTAAAGAAAAAATTAATGGACGGTCGATGGATGAAATAGCATCTGATGAAGCAGAAACAATATTAAATTCCTTTAGAAAAAAATCAATAGATATGGGCGGTAATGTAATTTATAATGTAGTTGATAAATTAATAATTATAAAAGATTCAACTCTGCGCTTTAGTGATCAACCACCACGAACTAAGAATATAATAAGGTGCACAAGTCAAGGAATCGATAAAAAAAATACTTATGAAAAAAAAGTTAAAGATAAAAAACAAATAGTAAAAGTTCCTCAAAAACTAAAGCCATTCAAACCTGAGGAAGAAAAATTTATGGACTTAGAAAATCCGTCAGAATATGAACCACAAGATTTCTTAAATGAATTGGAAACTATTTTTGGTGTTGATAAATCCAATTTTCAAGATATTTTGTGGGAAGAGTGGCTCATAAATTTTGTTCATAATTATAAAAAGATAATCAATTCAACGATGCCAATACTTTTAGAAGGCGAGAAAGGCTCTGGGAAGTCTTTTTTAGCTGAAAAATTTCATTTATTAAGTAATAGATGTGGATTCAGGTATTTAGCTTTAAACTGTATGAGATTCGGAGATAATGAACCATTAGCAGAAGGTGAATTATTTGGTTATAAAAAGGGTGCGTTCACAGGAGCTTATAGTGACAAAGAAGGGTTCTTAGAAGCTTACGATCACGGTAGCATATGTTTAGAAAATATTGAAAATTTACCGCTAACGGTTCAGAACAAATTACTAGTGTATTTAGACCATAAAATGTTCATTAGATTAGGAGAAACCATAGAAAGAAAAAGCGATGTTAGGTTTTTCATGACTTATGTAAAAGATATTGTCGAGCTAATAAATAAGGAAAAGTTTTCAGATCAATTATACAGCCGCATACAGGGATGTCTCTTGCGGGTGCCTTCTTTAGGAGAACGAAATAAAAAATTTAAGTTTTCTTATGCTAAATTATTTATTACAAAACATTGTCTTCAAGAACAGAAAATTATTACACATATATCAGAAGAGGTTATAAAATTTACTGAGAATTATTCTTGGCAACTTGGGAATCTCAGGGAACTAGAGAATATTATCGAGAAGTCGATTATTGAAAGTCAAGATAAAATCAACTTATCTATATTTTTATCATTCATGAAAGACGAAAGGCAAATCGAAGAAATATGGCATCTTTATGGCAAAGATTTTAGGAATTTAAAAAAGGTTCAAAAAGAAATTTTATTAAAGCCCTTTAATTTAGAATTTAATACTCAAAATATTACAGGTAAATATAAATTTAAAAGGCAAAAAGCAGATGTATTGCTTGAAGAATTAGAAAAAGAAGGATTTATAGAGAAAACTAAAACAAAAAAAGGAAGGGGTGGCGTTGATCACTTCCGTGTGCGTTATCCATTTGAAATTTAATATAAATTAGTTATTTCATGCGTTAAAACTCTTTTTATGTCTATTTCTGCTATATGTCTTTCCATTCCCTCTAGATATTCAATTTTCGGATTCATTCCCAACATCCTTCCAAGCCTTACTGCGCAATCTTGGAGCTTTTTACATTGATTTTTACCTATGAGATAAAAAATGATACTCTTCCCCGCGGGTCTATCTAAATATTCACTATAAGCAAATACCTCACAACCGTGGTCAAATGGGATATCTCCCTTAGAGGAATAGGGGCATTGTCCGTGCCATGGTTTTTTCCTTTGTGCACGTAGTACAAATTTTTGATCAATCTTTCTTTCGACATCTGAATATAATCTTCCGTCAAGTGGGGCTTTTCGGTATTCATCCAAAATTTCAAGTTTTCTACTTTCCCGCAATTTTCTCATAGATTCATACGGAGATTTGAGACTATTTTTAATACCACGTACATAAATACCACATACTCTTTTAACTTTGCAATCTCTAATAAGCACATTTTTCATACAAAGTTTTGCAATATCCATTTTACAATTTTAGTGTCAGATTTTCAAAATTAATTTTGTATAAACTGACAGTTTAATTGATTTCTCGAGGAGTGTTTTTTAGTTGTAATTTCTCCTAAGTCATTGAATTTTCGAAAGTTTTAGCACTTTATAAATCTTATCATAATTCTGGCACATATCTTGCATTATATATCAACAGAAGGAGGTCAAGATGAAAGTGAAATCAAGAGTTGGTATATTCAAAAAGCTTGATATTAAAAAAGATAAGGTTTTAAAAATCATTGAAAAGACCAGATTTCTTCATGTGGTTATTACTAAGACAGGCAAGAGACATTATTGCGTATATGGTTTAAAGCAAAGAAATCAAAAAAGGAAGAAAAATGAGTAGAATGTTCAAGAGTATCGTAAAAACCTACAATCCAGTGGTTGGATGTACTTACCATTGCTTATACTGTTGGGCACGCCGCATGGCAAAAAGGCAAAAGCACCGCTGCAATGACTGTTACAATTTTACACCACACACACATATAGATAGATCTATTCCAAGAAGAGGACGAATTTTTGTTTGCTCAATGGGTGATTTATGCTGTCCAGGATTTTCAGATGAATGCATCTTTGATATACTGGCATTATTGAAGGCACATCCAGAGCAAACGTTCTTAATTTGTTCTAAGAATCCTGCTCGTTTTCACAATTTTGTTAATACAATACCACGGAATTGCATTCTTGGTACAACGATCGAAACTAATAGAGACAACGTTGTAAATGATTTGAGTAAAGCGCCCTTACCATCAAAACGGTTTGAAGCAATGGCGGCACTTGACTACTCTCGCAAGTTTTTATCCATTGAGCCAATTATCGATTTTGACCTGCCGATTTTCTTAAACTGGATAAAGAAGATAAATCCTGAATTGTGCGAGATTGGATATAACAACTATCCAATGTTTAAATTACAAGAGCCGTCATTAAATAAAACTCAAAAACTTATTGATGAAATAATGACATTAGACATTCCGGTTTTGGAGAAAACAGTGCGTAAAGCTTGGTTTGAATCTGGCGATAGTGCCAGGACATAGATGTAATATTAAAGGAGGTTAAAATGAATGTGGTTTTATATTCTTATTACAAAGAAAAATCGCCTGGTGTTTGGGTACACGAAATCATTACCCAAAAGGACACTGAGAAGGCGATAAAAGAAATGGAGAATCAACCGTTCAGTGACTGAAGGATCAATAATGGAATACTTTTTCATATCAAAAAAAGATTGCCGGGATTATCCACATCTACTCAATTGGGCAATTTCTTAAGTAGCAAAGGAGGCAATATGATTGAACAGAGAGAAATAGAAAATTGGGCTGGAGGTGAAGAGATAAATTCTACATTACGTGAGCATGAAGAGAATATAGAAGAATGGAAGTACCGACCATTAGCTCAAGAATTGTATCGCTGGGCTGCAATATTCCAGTTTGAGTTTAAACTCCAAAATCCACAACCTGTTATTGTTTTTGATAGAACTCGAAGTAGTACCCTTGCTACATATATGCGTGGTCGTTCAGGATTTGGAACCAGATATACAATTACTATTAATAATCGATATTTGAATGATCCCTTTTATCGTATTCTAAGGCGGTTACTGCATGAGATGATACATCAATGGCAAGAATTACATGGCAAAATAGCATCAAGGTCTTCATATCATAATAAACAATTTATTGGAAAAGCCCTGGCATGTGGTTTATTAACAGATCATGGCGGTTACGACCTTGGGCATACTGAAGTTTTTTCTAAGTTATTAGAAAAACATGGTATGAATGTGCCTGAAATTGAAGGTGAGCCGAGTGATGAAAGACTACATGGAACCAGTAAATTAAAGAAGTGGCATTGTGGCTGTACAAATGTTTGGTGTGCGGTCGCTCTTCATGCTCAATGTCTTGAATGTGGCAGTGATTTTGAAAAAGAGGTAAAAAGGAGGTAACATGAACAAGAAAGAAGAACAGGAAAAGCTTCTTAGAATTCTGCAAAACAGTCATTCAGGACTGGAAGAAAAGACTACAACGGAAAGAATATGTGGGCAAGTAACTCAGGAAGACAACGAGCTCATCAGGATAGACAAAAACTCCCATATGACTGAAAATGGTGGAATTCGAGAGGTGAATATCTTTAATATCAGAACCTATGCATGCGGATGTCGTGTAGATGGCAGAGCTAATTTCGGGGGTGTGGATTACAAAGGGAATTTTGTTTGCTCTAAGCATTTTTACCGCTGCATTCGCTGCCGGAAGGCACTTAGTATTCTCACAGTAAAACCCATTAGGGGTTATTGTTATTGTCGACGATGTGCGAGAATAGTGAAATTTCTTCGATTTATAGGGTTAAAAAAATGAACCCAATGGCATTAGTCAACCAGATTATTGAAAACGGTCTTGATAAAGATCCAAGAATTATGGCGTTACTCAATTGTATCATCAGGAATCCTGATGACAAAGGAAAGATAGACCTACTCAATCGATTAGCATCCCCGAAAATATTGTACAACCAAATGTTCGGTAAACCTTTTAAAGAAACAGATGAAACAGTCAATGGTTTAATTAAGTTTGCTTATACTGAAAATAGTGTCCCTGTTGGTATTAATCCAGACGAACCACATGCTCTTATTGCTGGCCAAACAGGATCTGGAAAATCAATTCTGCTTATGATTATGTTAGGGCAGGTAATGCTAAGAGGAGCAACCATTTGGCTATTTGCGAAAGCTAAGGATGTAAGAAATTTACTTAATTTATCGAGAGAAATCATAGTCGTGGATTTCTGTGGTCAGACAAAGTTCAACCCCTTATTATCACCAGGAGTTGATGTCAAATTTTGGATAAACTGCTTCTCAGATATATTTATTCAAGCCTTTGGTCTATATGACGGCACGAAGAATTTTCTTTTACACAATATTGATTATCTGTTCACTGAAAACAATCTGCCAACGATTCTTGACCTTTACAGATTAATTAAAGCACAAAAATTCCCAGCCTACAGCAGATATGCCAGATACCAGGAGTCAGCGATTAATCGCCTTGGGGGCATGATCACAAGCTTAGGACGAGTATTTGACTATCCCTGCATTCCACTGGAGGAGTTAGCAAAACGAAATGTAATTTTTGAGATTCAGGGGTTGACATCAGAGCAACAGGTTTTTGTTGTCAATATTCTCTTAACATGGTTATTTTATTACAGGTTGTATCATAATAACACGGGTTATCATTTTGTAGGTATTGATGATGCCAATCTTGTGTTTGATAAGAGTTTTGAGCATCGGCCTGACCGTGGTTTGCCGATTATTTCTCATCTTGTTTCCACTGTAAGGAAATCAAAAGTGAATGTTTTTGTTGCCTCGCAAATACCGCATCAATTGGGCTCTAGTATTCATGCCAATTCTTACACTAAGATCATGTTTGGGCTTGCTGATGGTAGAGATGTAGACTGTATGGTTAGTAGTATGGGTATTCGGGATTCTAAACAACTGCAATACTGTCATAGACTTGGGAAACGGGAAATAGTAGTTAAATTCTCAGGACGATATCAAGAGCCATTTTTAGCTTATATTCCGGAGGTACCATATGTGTAACAAAGAAATATCTGATACGATAATCCGGTTGAATAACGCACGTATTCTGTCATCAGTAAAACTCATTACATCTGCTAAGCACTCTAACACCACTGTAAAGGCAACAAACACCACTGGCAGCAATAAGGACATTATCAGTCCTGATTCAAAGGCATTATTATGGGATATCCATACCAGACCATATATTCCAGTAACTGAACGTTACAAAACAATCAACTTAGACGGCAAGAAGATTTCTGCTGGTAGGGGGACAAGGTTTGTCGATTCGCTTCAAAATAAAGGTCTGATTAAAGTTCACAGAATAAATCGAGGCGGTCGCGGCGGCAGGGCAAAATTTCTGGAATTGACTGAAAAAGGATATCAGGCTATTAACACAAAGCCGGGATTGAAAATTGGAAAAGGTGCAGGATTTGAGCATGGCTTTTGGCAATATTATGTTTCAGAAAAACTCAAAGGAATTGAAGGCGTAAAAAAAGTGACAATAGAAGGTAATTTGATGAATAAAGCAATAGACATCCTCGTTGAAACTAGTAATAAACTTATCGCAATTGAAATCGCGATGAATCCAGAACATGAGAAAATCAATATTAGAAAAGACATTGAAGTTGGTTGTACCCATATAATCATTGGGTGTAAAGATTCTAAAATCCTCAATCACGTAACTAAAAGAATCGAATCACTATCTGATGATATGAAAATCAAAGTCACTCTATGTTTAGTTCATACGGTGATTGAAAAATTCAAAGAGTATTTAGATTTAAAAAAGGAGGATGTATGAATAGAAGCAGATTGATTGCTGGATTGACTGGCGGGTTATTGGGTTTTATTACCATACCAGTTCTAGGCCCATTTGCTGCTCTTGTTACATTATTCAGCGGATTTGCAATTAGAAACACACTAGAGAATCTAGATGCGAATGAACCAAATGAGGGCAGTAATCAAACTACGAATGAAGATAAGCATGGAACTGACTGGTCTGAGCTTCTTAACAGACACCAGACTATTCCAGGTTTAACAGCTCGCTCCGGTCAATCTGACTACAATTCTTTCATGAACGAAATTCATAATGTGACACCACCACAAACCCCAGGTTATGTTAATGATTTACTTGTCAATAGCATAATAAACCCCAGCAACATTAACAGAAAGCCATCTAACAAAAGGAATAAACAATCCAGGGGAAAAATAAGAATCGATAAGTATGGTTATATCTATGACCCAAGAGATCAAGCCTAACAAAGGAGGCAATTATGTTTGATAATCAAGAACGAAGAAGGGTGCTTGTGGATGAAAATCTGTTTAGGCAGTTGCTTAATCAGATTCAAGTGCCTAATGAAAACCGCGTGCTTGTGCCAAGGCCCGACACCGCGGCTAATGAATATCGGGTCTTCGACGAAGATTCGATTAACAATAATGATATTTCTGAATATCTTGATGGTGCAACTGAGATTGATTTAAACCAAAGACGAAATAATGTGCCAGAGGGCACATTTGGCCAGATGAAAACACTTCAGCTGCATTAAAGATTTTATCAGAGCATACAGGGAAAACTATGAAGTGGTATGAGCGTAGACCTGAGAGATGTAGAAAAGAACTTATGCTGATTAAACAGACTTACTCAAAGGCAAGGATATTTTTGAGAAAGGGGAAAATAGCGGTGTTCTTGAAAATTCGAGGGCGAAAAATGGTCTATTTAATCAAAGTTATCTATACTGATAGTTTTCCCTGTGAGCAGCCGAAAGCATTCATTGTAGAACCCAATATCAAACAGGCTCCACATAGGTGGGGCGATGGACATCTTTCAATCCACGGCAGTAAAGAACCACCTGAAATCAGTGGTAAAATAATTCTGGATTGGTCAATAAAGTGGATAGAAGCATACGAAAACTGGCTCGACACAGGTAAATGGTCAGAGAGGATGAACTAAGGAGGCGCAAAGTGGATAAAGAACAAGAGTTGCAAATCACCAAGAGTGCTTACAAAGTGATAGAAGAGGAAAGCAAAAAGTATGAGTACAACAACAGGCACCAATATGAAACAGGCGGAATTTTGATTGGTGCCTTAAAGAAACAAATTGTGGTGAAGGCGTCAAAACCTGGTGAGCGTGCCACATTAGGCTGTACCCATTACACCAATGATTCTTATCATGACAATGAAATTTTGAAAGAGGCTATTGACGAATTTAAGGGAAGAATTAAACTGGTTGGTTATTGGCATAAACATCCTGATAGTATGTCTCGTCCAAGTACAATAGATCTGCATACAGCACAGCATATAGTTGAGAGAAATGAGTCAACAGATAAAAGACCGGTCTTTTTCATCATCACGAATGTAGTTAAAGATGAAGTGAAGTTGTATGGTTATAGTTTGAAGCGTGGTCAGAAAGAATTTAGCTGTGTTACAGTAAGAATAATCGAGGATGACTCAGAAGAAGTTCAAAATGCATTATGTCATGAACCCGTCATAATTCAATCAAGGAAAATGGATTTCTGGAATGACCTTGATTTTCAATCTTACCTAACCAAAGTAGGTAATAAGAGGATAAAAGAAGAAGTGAATGAATTACAATCCAACGGATACGTGGTGAAAGTATTTATGAAAGAACAGCTGTTGTTAGTGATACGAATGGAGAAAACAACCCTGCTGTGCGTTTTGCCACCAGAATATCCTCTTAATCCACCAAGGCTTTTTGAAAATCATGCAAAAGAAAAAGCAGAGATACAATATTGCGTACGTTTCTGGAACTCGACATGTCGAATAGTTGATATCATACGTAGTTTTGAAGTAGTAAAAACAGCAAAAAGGAGGAACAATGAAAGTGATCATTTTGAAACAAATCATGGATTGCTTAAGTTCTTTCAAAAAATCAGGGAAGCCGTTAAATCTATATGGCTTCATAAGAAAAACTGAAGAACTGAGCTATGTCTTTGGCATCGGCACACGTGTTCTTTACTATCCGCTTATCGGGCAGATATCGCATAATGGCTCACTACCAGACAACCTGCGGTTAGTTGGCATGCTCCAGGAAGGAAAATTAGCGTTCTACTACAAAAGAAACAGTGGTTGGCAAAGAGCAGAACATCATATTGTTGACTATAATGATTCATTCCAGAGAACGCCTTTTCCTGAAAACTTGATGACAGTGCTTAAAAATTCGTGTGTGACACTTTTTGGCCTTGGTTCAATGGGAAGCAGACTTGCTATTGGCTTGGTACGGGCAGGCATTGGTAAATTCAAATTAATTGATCCTGACACATTTGAAATTGAAAATAACTCAAGGCACGAATGTAATCTCCATGATATTGGAAGGAGCAAGGTGAAAGCAGTCAAAGAAAAAATATTGAAAATAAACCCATTCGTCAAAGTTGAGATATATCCCTTCGACGTCTTCAAGAAGAGCAATTCAGTTCTGGATAAGGTTTTTCAGAATAGTGATCTTGTAATTGCCACTACCGACAAAACAGCAGTCCAGCTGAGCGTAAACTATGAATGCTGGAATCGTAGAATACCTGCCTTGTTTTCTGGGTGTTACGAAGAAGCTCGCGGCGGTGAAGTGCTTTATACCATACCCGGCGAAACTTCTGTTTGTCTGGAGTGTTTACGAGGGGCTTCACAACAACCTGATCAGAAGCGTGAATATGACTACAGCAATGCCCAATCGTCGGAGGAGTACAAAGGTGAACCAGGTTTAAATGCAGCGATAAATTTGATAACAGATGTTGCCCAACAGTACGCTATTGCTTTACTTCTAAGAAACGAGGATTGTGAAATAGCTGAGATGATTGACCCTAAGCAAAATCTATTGCTTATTGGCGGAGCTCTTGGCAAAGGGTTTTATTTCTTCAAAAAGCCATTTCACTTCATTCAACCGAAATTCAAGGGACCATGGAAAGACTGTGGCACTTGCCAGATTATTGGTGCAGATACAAAGGTTAGCTAGTAATGAAGAAACAATGAAAGCTAATCAATAAGGAGTTTGATTGAAGTTAATCGATATCCAGACTTTAACAACATTGCTCAGCATAAAGCCAAAGACAATCTACGATTGGGTACATAAAAACCAAATTCCTTACGTTAAAATAGGTCGACTGGTGAGATTCGATGAGAATGAAATCAAGAGATGGCTTGGAAGCAAACAGATAAAAAAACAAGTGGTCTCATATTATGAGAGTTGACTTCTTAGTAACTTTTTATATAATAATGCAGGTAATAAAAACAAGGGGGAATAGATGAGAACATACCAGCGAGGAAAATACTGGTATATAGACTATTCCCGTAAAGGCAGAAGAGTGCGCAAGAAAGTTGGCACTTCCAAAAAGATGGCTGGACTTGCACTGAAAGAAATTGAACTGAAAATTGCAAAAGGTGAATTTCTCGGTATTGTTGAGCCTAAAAAAGTGATCTTTGATAATTTAAGTGAAGAATATTTGAAATTTTCAAAGGCGAATAAGACACCGAAATCACACACTAGGGATATCACAAGTATTAAAAACCTTCGCAGAGTATTCAGTGGGAAAATGATAACTGACATATCGGCATATGATATTGAGAGTTATATGAATAAAAGAAAAGATACTGTCAGTCCAGCAAGTGTTAATCGAGAGATAAGCTGTATGAAGCATATGTTTAACAAAGCGGTACAGTGGGGCTATCTGAATGACAATCTGATACTATCTGTTAAAAGATTTAAAGAGCCACCAGCCAGAACACGTTATCTTAGTGAAGAAGAGATTGGTAAATTGTTGGAATATTGTAATGGATATATTAAATCAATCGTGATTATGGCTCTTAATACAGGAATGAGAAAAGGGGAGATTCTTAGCCTAAAATGGTCGGATATTGATATGAAAAATCAGATTATTGCTGTTAGACAAACGAAGAATAATGAAACAAGAATACTACCGATAAATGCTATGCTATATAATGAACTTAGTTCAATAGGTCAGCAAATGGACACCCAATATGTATTTTCCCATGAAGACGGCAGTCCATACAGTGATATCAAAAGTCCATTCAAAGGGGCATTAAAGCGCGCTGGGATTGAGAATTTCAGATTTCACGACCTGCGCCACACATTTGCTTCGAAATTAGTGATGGCTGGAGTTGACATTAGAGCAGTTCAGGAATTAATGGGTCACAAAAGTATTACGATGACAATGAAATACAGCCACTTATCGGATGCTCATCTTAGGGAAGCAGTGAGGAGGTTGGAAGTTGGCACAGATTTGGCACAAGAGCCTCTGCGAAAAACAGGGGTGCCCGTAAAGCGTTGAGAATCAATGGGCGGTATGCGACTTGAACGCATGACCTTCGGTATGTGAGACCGACGCTCTAACCAACTGAGCTAACCGCCCGAAGAAAAACAGAGTTTTTCTTGGCTAATAGCTAATAGCTAATGGCAGAAAAAAATCTAGCATCTCTAATCTAACATCAACCATTTAGTCACAGCCTTTTATTACACCCTCACCTTAATCCTCTCCCTCAAGGGAGAGGAAGTATTGAGACATCTCCTGTCAAGGGAGAGGAAGTATTGAGACATCTCCTGTCAAGGGAGAGGAAGTATTGAGACATCTCCTGTCAAAGGAGAGGAAGTATTTATTATCCACCATCTGTCATCTGCTATCTGTCATCTGTTCTAATGATTCTTCTTCCCTCAATCCGATATTTGCCGGAGAGGACGAGGTTTATTGCCTCAGTGTAGATCCGCCACTCTTCTTTCAAAATCCGCTCGGCAAGTATTTCCGGCGTGTCCTGGTCAAGTACGGGCACACATGCCTGGACAATTATCGGACCGCCATCAACTGTATCATCAACAAAATGGACTGTACACCCGGAGAATTTCACACCCCAGTCAAGTGCCTTTTTCTGCACATTCAAACCAGGGAATGAAGGCAGAAGTGCCGGATGAATATTGATTATCCTTCCAGCAAATCCATCGAGCAATGGTCTTTTTAAAATTCTCATGAATCCGGCAAGACACACCAGGTCAACATTATGGTCTTTCAGGGTCTGCACGTATTTTTGTTCATTTTCAGGGATAAGCCAGGTTTTTTTTGGTCCTGGGTCCAGGTATATAGCTTTTATATTGTGTTCTCGTGCCCGCTGTAAAGCTTTGGCGTCTTCATTGTCACTGATTACGCACGCAAGGTTTGCCTTGAGCGTGCCGTTTTCAATGTTTTCTATGATCGCCTGGAGATTTGTGCCCCTGCCTGAGGCTAATACTGCAATATTTTTCATAGGATATTCTAATCGTTTTAGCCATCATGTCAATATGATGGAGTGGTATTTTTCGGTTACCCTTAAAAGGCGGTGTTCCTACAAGTATGTAGTTGTGTACTGGTTCAGCGGAAATCGGACAAAACAGGGGTCTGATTTAAGGTGGAAAACTGGTTATTATATTCCATCCTTTTCGCCCTTGCCAAGGCCAGTTTTTCATACCGTTTGTTAATAATTT
>Ga0114919_10002615_pt1 | contig 14585 bp, 16 predicted proteins | sample BlataG_FD_88682 | JGI IMG/M metagenome (GOLD analysis project Ga0114919, IMG submission 88682) | Deep subsurface microbial communities from Black Sea to uncover new lineages of life (NeLLi) - Black_00105 metaG | ecosystem: Environmental > Aquatic > Marine > Oceanic > Sediment | place: Atlantic... | reverse complement strand
CTGTCCCTTTACTCGAGAGGGCTCCAGGTACTTCATCAGCGTCTTCTCGCCGTGATTCTTGGAGTATGCCAGATAAACAAAAGTGCGCGTCTTTTTGGAGGTGGTCATTATGGTCATCTGCATCTTGCCCTCAGATTGCGACGGATTCATGGTCCGGGTAACCCTGTGGATGATGGAGTCTGCAGTGATTATGTCGGTCTGGGCGGATGCAGCCTGTGCGCATAAACATCCAAACAAAAGAGCGAAAATGATATAGGTTTTTAATTTCATTTGGCCTTCCTCCATATCATGATACTTCTCTTGCCGATTAAGTTGTTTCAACTTTCGATCTTACGATTCCGTTTTCTGAGTATCAGGTAAAAAAACCAATTTGTCAATACGAATGAGGCTCTTTTGTGGCTCTGTCTGATAAAACGACCTGATTTCTCGATATTCCTTCCTGATATGCCAATCTCCTGCAAGCAAGCGACTTTTAGGTAATTAGATTTGTGTTGCCTTTTGCCGGAGAGCGTATTAACTTAATGGACGAACAAACCAGTCCGCTGCTTTGAGTCACCCTCTTCAGGCGGATTCGGTTTTGACTGAAAAGAGGGGGTTCTGATGGGATGCTAAGAGAAGAGAACTCAGAAGAGATGAGGAGGTCAGTATGTCCGGACACTCTAAATGGAGCACGATAAAACGCAAGAAAGGCAAGGCAGACGCGGCGCGGGGTAAGATATTCACCAAGCTGATCAAAGAGCTTACCGTAGCCGCGAGAGAAGGGGGAGGAGATCGCGACGCAAATGCCCGCTTGAGAAGCGCCGTTCAGGCCGCCAAAGCGGCAAACATGCCGGCATCGAACATCGAGAAGGCCATAAAGAAGGGAACCGGCGAGCTTCCCGGTGTCTCCTACGACCAGGTCAGTTACGAGGGTTACGGTCCCGGTGGTGTGGCGGTATTGGTGGAGACGTTGACCGACAACAAGAACCGCGCCGTCTCCGATGTCAGGAACATCTTCGCCAAACACGGGGGGAACTTGGGAGAGGTGGGATGCGTGGGATGGATGTTCCAAAGGAGAGGCGTCTTTCAGGTGGACAGGGGAAAGGTGGACGAAGATCAACTGTTGGAGATAGCGCTGGAGGCAGGTGCTTCCGACATGTCGTCCGAGGAAGACTACTTCGAGGTGGTGACCCCCTTCGAGAAATTCGATGCAGTCAGGAAGGCATTGGATGGAAAGAACATACCCATGAACCAGGCGGAGTTGACCATGATCCCCCAGACCACCATCAAACTGGAGGGCAGACAGGCGGAGCAGATGCTCAAGCTGATGGAGGATTTGGAGGATCACGACGATGTGCAGAAGGTGTATGCCAACTTCGATATCGCCATCGAGATAATGGAGCAGATGAGCGCGTAGTCAGTTTGAAGTTGGCAGTATTCAGTTGGCAGGAAGAATGAGAAGAGAGGATGGAGTGACAATCTTAGGGGTGGATCCGGGCAGCAAAGTCACCGGTTATGGTTTGATAAATTCGAATGGCGACAAGAATACCCTGATAGAAAGCGGGGTCATCGAGCCTGGTACTCACAGCACGCTCCCGGAGAAGCTAAAGGAGATTTTCGAAGGGCTGCTCAAAGTAATAGAGGATCATCGCCCCCAACAGTTTGCCATCGAGCAGGCCTTCTACAGCAAGAATGCAAGGTCAGCATTGATAATGGGGCAGGCGCGGGGCGTGGCCATTCTCGCTGCTTCCAAATCCGGCCTTCCCATAGGTGAATATTCTCCCAAGGAGGTTAAGTGCGCCGTCGTGGGTACCGGAAATGCATCCAAGTCCCAGGTGCAGTTCATGGTGAAAAAGCTCTTAAGATTGAAAAAGCTGCCCCAGCCGCTGGATGCCGCGGACGCTCTGGCCGTAGCCTTGTGCCATGCGCAGAGAATCAGACATAATTACATAATGTCTACCAGAGTGTCTGCTGATTGATATGTTTTATGCTTGGTCAAAAACGGTTAAGCGTCAAATCTTGAATTCGGTAGCGACAACACTCTTCTGATTTTTTGACTTGTGTCTAAATGAGTGGCTATCATCGAACGGTTTATAAAGTTGTAGTACCAGAACCTAACTTAAGTTAGGTTCTGGTAAGCAAAGAATCAATTTTTCAGTTTGAATTGCTTAATCTTGGAATTCTGAAACGAAAAGAAGATATTTAAGGACAGAAAATTGATCGCCTATCTGGAAGGGAAACTAATTGAGAAAAACCCTACCCTCTTGATCTTAGAGGTGAACGGGGTGGGGTATGCGGTAAACATCCCGGTCTCAACTTACGGTAGTTTAGTTGAGACTGGCCAGATGGTTAAGATTCTGACCTATCAACACGTACGGGAGGATGAGCTTAAGCTTTATGGGTTCTCCACCAAGCCGGAAAAAGAACTTTTTGAGTTATTGATCGCGGTGAACGGAGTAGGACCGAGAATGGCTTTAAGCATTCTTTCCTGCATTTCAGTGCAAGAGTTTCAGAGATCTGTTCTTCAGGAGGATTTAGATGTTTTGACCGCCATCTCCGGTGTAGGCAAGAAAAAGGCCCAACGGCTGATAGTCGAGTTGAAGGAGAAACTGGGCAAGGTGGATTTAGGTGAGAGAAAGGATCTGAGGGAGGAGGAGGCGATATTAACTCCGGCGGTGGACGAGGCAGCTTTGGCCTTGATGTCACTGGGCTACACCAAAGTTGATGCCAGGAGGGCGTTAGAGAAGGTGACTAATCAGGCGAACGAAGCTTTGCCTGTGGAGGAACTGATAAAAAGGGTGTTGAAATATACCAAGTAAAAGGCAGTGATGAGCCGACATCTTTTTTTTGATTTGGGCTGCGGGACGATGAAAAGAAATTGTCGGAGAGGAAAGCTTCAACGTAGTTAGATTGACAAACGGAGAGGTTGACGTTGCCACAGAGGGTCACGGTTCCGGACAGGCTGGAAGATGAATTCGAATATGATGTCACCTTAAGACCCACGAAATTCGACGAGTTCGTGGGTCAGGAGAAGATCAAGGAGAACCTGAGCATCTTCATCCAGGCGGCAAGGAAAAGAGGCGAGCCTTTGGATCACGTCTTATTTTGCGGTCCTCCCGGGTTGGGAAAGACCACGCTTGCTCACATAATCGCCAGGGAGATGGATGCAAATATCAAGTCTACCTCCGGCCCGGTGATGGATCGGCCGGCAGACTTAGCCGGGCATTTAACCAATCTGGGCGAAAGGGAGGTTCTGTTCATTGATGAGATTCACAGACTCAACCATGTGGTGGAGGAATATCTTTATCCCGCCATGGAGGATTTCAAGATAGATATAATGATCGAAAAAGGACCCTCTGCCCGGTCGGTGAAGATCGATCTGCAACCTTTCACCCTGGTGGGAGCCACCACCAGAGCAGGTCTTTTGACCTCACCTCTGCGCTCAAGATTCGGGGTGGTGGGGAGGCTGGATTTCTATCAGCCGGAGGACCTGTATAAGATCGTTCTGAGATCGGCCAAGATATTAGAGGTTAGCATCGACAAGGAGGGAGCCCGGGAGATCGCCAATAGATCCAGAGGCACTCCCCGTGTGGCCAACCGAATTCTTCGCCGGGTGAGAGACTATGCCCAGGTTAAGGCGAAGGGAAAGATAGACCGGCAGGTTGCCCACGACGCCTTGCTGATGCTGGACGTGGACGAACTGGGCTTAGACGACATGGACAAGAAGATAATGGAGGTAATCATCCACAAGTTCAAGGGTGGCCCGGTGGGGATAAACACCCTGGCGGTGGCCGTAGGTGAGGAAGGGGAGACCATCGAGGAGGTATACGAACCATTCCTGATTCAGGAGGGGCTTTTGAATCGCACCCCGCGGGGCAGAACCGCCACCGAGCTGGCGTATAAACATCTCGGGATCAGCAAGGAAAAAGGAGCGCAGGAAAGTTTATTATGACTCGGATTTCAGAAGGTAAATCAAAACAGCGGCGGACGGCGGACAACCGACGGCGGACTTGTGGGAGGTGGGGGGGATGAGGGTTCTGCTGCACGTCTGCTGTGCCAATTGCGCCATCCATCCCTTCAAGATGCTCTCGGTGAACGGGCATCAGGTATTCGGGTATTGGTACAACCCCAACATCCATCCATTCACCGAATACCAGAAGAGACTGGATGCGCTCAAATCGCTGGAGGGGACGAAGTCCCTTCCGATCTTCTATAACGATTCGTATGATCTGGAAAAGTTCCTGAAGGTGGCGATCCTGGATGTGGAGAATCGCTGTCGATTCTGTTATACCATCAGGCTGATAAAAGCCGCCAGCTATGCCAAGGAGCAGAACTTCGATGCCTTCACCACCACGCTTTTGATCAGTCCCCATCAGAAGCACGAATTGATAAAAAGGATAGGCGAGAAGATCGGGGGAGATCTGGGGATCAAATTCTTCTATGACGATTTCCGGCCGGGCTTTTATGAGGGAAAGGACGAGGCCAAAAATATGGGGCTCTACAGTCAAAAATACTGTGGCTGCATATTCAGCGAAAAGGAGCGGTACCTGCGCAAAGCCAAAGTGGAGAATGTGAAAAAAGTCTGAGAATGTCAGTTGCCTGTGATCCGATACAGATCAACCTTTCCCAAACAAACCCGCGAACAACGACCATGTACGATACCTTTGCCAAGATTCTAATCGCTGTTGGAGTTTTTCTGATCTTAGTCGGCGTGATCGTCCTTGTTCTCGGTAAAATGGGCATCCTGGAAGAACTTCCCGGAGACATACATATCGAGAAGAAGAATTTCGAATTCCATTTCCCCGTGGTTACCTGTATCATTGTCAGCATCATCCTTTCACTTCTGCTCTCGGCAGTTTTCCTCTGGTCCAAGAAATGAGCATTTCGCTGAAAGATTACGACTACCCTCTTCCCAAAGGTTTGATTGCGCAGTATCCGGCGGAAAAGAGGGATCATTCCCGGCTTCTGATCCTGGATAGAAAAAGCCACAGGATCGACCACACGCTTTTCCATCAGGTGATTGACCACCTGCAGGAAGGCGATGCTCTGGTCATCAACCAGACAAAGGTTTTTCCTGCACGGGTCTTCGGGAGAAATCAAAAGAATGACCGAAAGGTGGAGGTTTTCTTTCTGAAGGAAGTAGACGACAAACTCTGGGAGGTTCTGGTCAAACCCACAAAGAAGGTCCCGGAAGGCTCCCTGATCGCATTTGACCGGAACGGCCTGACCTGTGAGATATTGGGGCACACCGACTCGGGAAGCCGGTTGGCAAAGGTCAATTTTAACGGAGATCTCTTCGAGGTTCTCGAGAGAATCGGATGCGTGCCGCTCCCCCCGTACATAAAGAGAGAGCCGGAAGCAAATGACAAGAATACCTACCAGACCGTCTATGCCAGGGAGACCGGAGCGGTAGCGGCGCCGACCGCAGGGCTTCACTTCACCCCGGAGCTGCTGGAGAGGATCGAAAGAAAGGGTGTGGAGAAAGTAGCTATAACCCTGCACGTCGGCTGGGACAGCTTCAGGCCGGTACGGGTGGAGGATCCGGAAGACCACACCTTAGCGTCGGAATGGTTCAAGATCGATTCTGCCTCGGCGGAAAAGATAAACCGGATCAAAAAGAAGGGTAAGAGGATAACAGCGGTGGGGACCACCACGGTTAGAGCTCTGGAGACCGCAGCGGAGCAGTCCGATGGCAGGGAGATGAAACCACAGTCAGGCTGGACCAAGAAGTTCATCTATCCCCCGTTCAAGTTCCAGGCAGTCGATTCCCTGATCACCAATTTTCATCTTCCCCGGTCGACCCTGCTGCTTTTGGTCTCTGCTCTTGCCTCAAGAGAGTTGATTCTCAAAGCTTATCAGGAGGCGGTTAAGGAGAAGTATCGGTTTTATAGTTATGGGGATGCGATGTTGATTGTTTAGAAAGCTGGTCAGCGGGTGGGTCAACGGATTGAACGGATGCAACGGATGGGTCAACGGATTAAACAAATGGAACGGATAGAATCTTAGAGGGATTTGTAGGAGTCGGATTTCCAACGGATCCGTAGGACATCCGACCCGAATGACCTGGAGGTGGTCTTGAACGCAGTTGCCGTCATAGTGGCAGGAGGACAGGGAACCAGGATCGAGGGGAAGCTGCCCAAGCAATTCCTGAACCTGGGTGACAAGCCCATCCTGGCGCACTGCGTCCAGAGATTCGAAACTTGCGAGACGATCGATCAAATCGTTCTGGTCGTCCCGGAGGATTACCTGGAGTACTGCTCGCAGGCCATCGTGGATCCGTACGATTTCAAGAAGGTGAAAAAGATCGTCTGTGGGGGTAAGGAAAGGCAGGACTCAGTTTACCTTGGCCTGAAAGCGTGTCCCAACAGCACCACGGTGGTGGCCATCCACGATGGGGTCAGGCCCTTTGTCTCCCCGCAGAAGATCTCAGAGTCGATCAGGTTGTGTGAGGAAAAGAAAGCGGTGATCCTGGCCGTTCCGGCGAAGGATACCATAAAGAGGGTCGAAGGAAATTCCGTCGTGACCACGCTGGATCGAAAAAAGTTGTGGCTGGTGCAGACCCCGCAGGTGTTTGAATACCCATTCATCCTGAATGCATATGAGAAAGCCATCCAGGAGGGTTTTGTAGGAACGGACGACGCCATGCTGGTCGAAAGATTGGGACAAGAGGTTGCGGTTGTTGAAGGGGAATATCAGAATATAAAGATAACCACAGCCGAAGATTTAGTCATGGCTGAGAAGTTCATTCGGACGTATGAGAAATAAGGCATACCATCGGTTGGGAGCAAAAAGAGATGCTTAGAGTTGGATTCGGTTACGATGCCCACAGATTGACAGAGGGAAGAGATCTGATCCTGGGGGGAGTAAAAGTCCCGCATGAGAAGGGCCTTTTGGGGCACTCGGATGCAGACGTTCTCTCTCACGCGGTCGGCGAGGCCATCCTGGGCGCATTGGCCTTGGGCGATTTGGGTACGCATTTTCCCGACACGGATCAAAGATACAAAGACGTCTCGAGTCTGAAAATCCTGTCAATGATAAATGATCTGTCAGAAAAGGAGAATGCCAGCATAGTAAACGTAGATTCGACCATCGTGGCGGAAGAGCCAAAGTTGGCCGGGTATATCCCAGGAATGAGAAAAAACATCGCAGGCGCTTTAGAGATTGACGTAGATTGTGTCTCGGTGAAGGCGACCACAACCGAGGGGATGGGATTTGCGGGAGCAAAAGAGGGGATGGCCGCCTACGCGGTGGTTCTTGTAGACAAGAAATGATCGTAGGTAACCTCACCCCCTTGGTCCCCTTCAGGGTGTCCTTCGATCCCGAAGATCTCAGGATCGAGGGAAATCCCTTCAGGGTGAACCCCTCTCCATGAGATGGAGAGGGGGAGAAGACGGCTCTCGGGCTGAGGCGCGGTAAGGACTAGCGAGTTACATAAGATCGATATGAGTGAACTTGTCTGGCTCAAAGTTGAACACGTTCTGAACCTGGCTCTGACATACGGTGCCCTGTGGTTTTATGTCTTCCTTTTCTTGAGCAATGTTTTCGAGAACATATTTCCTCCATATCCGGGAGACGTGATCACCTTCGCAGGAGGATACTTGGCGGGAACCGGCCATCTTAACTTCCCCTTGGTCTTCCTCTCTGCTGGTTTCGGATGCCTAAGCGGCGCGATGATCCTTTACCTTCTGGGGAAGGGCAAAGGGAGAAAGCTCTTTCTCACCAGGGGAAAGGGGGTTTTCGATCGGGCTCACCTGGGAAAGGTGGAAAGGTGGTTCGCCAGGTACGGGGAGAAGGTTCTGATCCTCAGCCGGTTTCTTACCGGGGTGAGATCCGTGGTCGCGCTGGCTGCGGGTGTGGGGAACGTGAGTTTGAAGAAAATGACGATCTATACGTCCATAAGCATTATCCTATGGAACGGCATAATACTTCTCTTAGCCTTCAAGGTGCAGCAGAACTGGCGGGAGATTCTTCAAATACTGCAGATCTATAATAAGATAGTCCTGGGCGCGGTTGTGCTGATAGCATTAGTCTGGCTACTGAAGGTCTTCAAAGGCAGACCGGCGAAAGAGGCTTAGAACTCACATGCAAGCGCCGGATCTACTTGGCCCGTCACAAATGTTTCAAGGAGCGAAATTGAAGATACTGGTCTTAATGGGAGGGACCTCGGCGGAAAGAGACGTTTCCTTAGCCTCCGGCGAGGCAATAGTGCAGGCCTTAAAAGATGCCGGACATCAGGTGCTGGCGCTGGATGCGGCGCAGGGACAGAAGCTTCTGTCGAACGATGGAAAATACCTGCCCGGAGGTGTTAAACAGAAGCCACCGGACGTGGCCGAATTAGAGAGAAAAGGCAAACAGGCGGCCCTGGAGGCCATCCACTCATTTGATTTCTCAGAGGTGGACGTTGTATTCCTGGCCCTTCATGGAGGACAGGGGGAGGACGGAACCATCCAGGCGCTTTTGGATTTGACCGGAAAACCCTACACCGGATCCGGCGTGCTGGCCAGTGCGCTGGCTATGGACAAGGCCATGTCCAAGAAGATATTCGAACGGGAAGGGATACCGACGCCGGAGTGGTTCCTCATCAATGAGCCTGACCTTTCCGATGTGTCACCCGTCGTAAAGAGAATCGAAAACGAGTTTGGCTTTCCCTGCGTGGTCAAGCCCAACAACCAGGGTTCCACGGTAGGGTTGACCGTGGTGAATGAAAAGGGGGAATTGAAAAAAGCAGTTGAGTGCGCCCAGGAGTACTCTACTAACATCCTGGTGGAAAGGTTCATTTCTGGAAGAGAGCTGACGGTTGGCGTCCTGGGAGATACACCCCTGCCGGTGGTGGAGATCATCCCTGAGCACGGGATTTATGATTACGAGTGCAAATACACACACGGAAAAAGCAATTATGTCTGTCCGGCGGAAATCTCCGAGGAGAAAAGCAAGGAGATTCAGGCAATAGGCCTGAAGGCCTTCAAGGCTTTGGGATGCGAAGGGTACGCCAGGGTGGATTTCAGGTACGGGGAAGATCAACGATTTTACTGCCTGGAGGTAAACACCCTCCCCGGTATGACCTCTCTCAGCCTGGTGCCCATGGGGGCCAAAGCTCTGGGGATCGACTTCCCGGAACTGGTTGACAGAATCGCCAGGTTAGCTTCGAAGAAGAGACAGAAGTAGAGAAGGCATTTGCCCTGCCAGTGGGGAATTGGTGGGGGGGACAGGCTGCGTGTTGCATTCATGCGGAGCCGAAAACGCCGCCGCTGTGCTATTGTCTATCCATCTTTAGACGTATTTTACAATAGAAGCCTAATCATTCTTAGACCGGGAATTCCTTTTTGCGCAGGATTCGCTGGAGAAATACAACGCTCTTTTTTTGGAGCGAAGAATCGCATGTGATTGCCATAAACCTGTTGACTTGCAGATCCGAAGGTGCCTTATGCGTTGGTATTTCCGCATTTCTTTGCTGACGAGTGTTTTTGTTCTGCTTTGGTTTCTCGGTGTTCACGGTAGCCAAGGCATAGTGCCCACAATAGATGTCGAGATGAGTTTGACTTTTTCACCAGAAGAGCCCGAGTTGGGCGAGGAGTTCACGGTCACTCTTACCTTCACTTCCCGGGAGGAGATACCGCACTCGAATGAACTGGATGATGCTGCTCAAATCGGCCTCGATCCGGGGGTTGAGCTTGTCAGCGGAGTAGCCTGGTGGGAAGGGAGATGGGTTAAGGGAAAGACAGAGACTTTTCAAGTTGTGGTCAAGGTTACTGAGCCAGGGTACTACACGTTCTTCGGCATGGTGTATTCGTGTCGAAGCGACCCCCGCATCGGGCGCAAGCTACTTGGGATAAGACCCGAAATGGCCGAAATCTCTGAGAAAATCTTTAGCTTCCGCAATGTCGCCTCACACACTTTATGCATCGGAAAGCCGGAGCTACATACGGGCGAAGAAATCTGGTCCATAGACGCAAGCACAGGAGAAGCGAAAAGGATTAGAGTTGACGTGCCCTCGGTTCCTCCTTTACTATCTCCTGAGAAAGCAGTAGTGAGGGACGCTGAGGCGCCTTGGAACGGAATCAATGCTGAAGCGGAGACGCAGGAAGAAACCGCCACGGGAGATAAGTACGTACCTGATGACCTAAGAAATAAGATAGTCTTCGTCTGTTCTGAAGGTATCTGCACGATTAACGGAGATGGTACTGATCTGAAGATCATCGTCCGTTCTGACGCCGGAAGTCCGTTTTCAGATGTTCGATGGTCGCCCGACAAACGGAGAATCGGGTTCACCGGACACGTTGAGGGACAGCAACGTATTTTCCTAACAGCTTCTGATGGCTCTCACAGAAGGATTATTGAACCCCCGGAGGAATTACTCAGACACCGACCCCAGAAATGCCGTTTGGAGTTTATCGGTTGGTCGCCCTCTGGCGACTACATCCTATATCGATTTCGTGCTTTCCTCAAGGTGCACTACGGCTTGATGACCGTGAAGGGCAAGTTTGTCACTGTACTTGGTGGCGGCCCTGCAAGCTTTGGAAGAAGCGACGAAGTTACTTACGTAGTCTACCACGGCGGTCAATGGACCACTGGCGCAGACATTTTCACATACAATTTGAAAACGAAAGAAAAGCGGAATCTCACTAATACCGGTGGTGACACTTGGGGGGAAGACTACCAGCCTTCATTCTCTCCCGATGGTAGACAGATAGCATACACATACTCAGGCTCTCCGGAGGACAGAACTGACCCGCCGTTCAGATACGATTTGTGGATAATGAATTCTGATGGTTCAGGAAAGAGGAAACTGGCAATTTCGGGAGAAGACTTTGAAGGATCAAGGTTGAATTCTGTTCAGTTCTCGCCGGATGCACAGAAGATAATGTTTGTCGATGGAGAAGAAGGTAAAAGCCGAATCTACATCGTCGACAAGGAGGGGACCGGACTTGGAGCGATAACCGATAGGATCGCCCTGGCAGTTGGAGGGGCCAGTTGGTCTCCTGACGGAACACAGATTGTCTTTACGTCCGGTAAAGATGACAATGATGAGCTTTACGTGGTCAACATTGACGGTACTGGTCTGAGAAGATTAACTGAGAATACGACAATGGACTGTTGTCCTGACTGGTGACACCAGGCCATGTTTGTAGGGCGGGCAGCTTGCCCGTCCGGTTGGGCGGGGCTGGTCATGCCGTAGGCATATCCCCCGGACGGGGGAAAGCCCCGTCTACGCATACCTAAGATCATCCTTCTTGGTGGGGCGGGCATTCTTGCCCGCCGAATTTTTCATAAAAAGACCGCCGGAACCCGAGACTGCTCAGAGTTCCGGCGGTTTGAATCTTTGCCAACAAGAATCATTTCCAGGAGTCGTCCCCTTAGAAGTGGGCGGTTACCCTGGTGTGCTCGGGGAGTGTTTGTTGCTGTATGCAGGCGCCCAGGACGTCAGGGGGCACGATAAGAGCAGGATCAGAACTCGCAAAGCTCTTGCTCCTCCACTGGTATACGCCGAGCAAACTGACTCACGATGCACGATGCACACACCGAATCAATCTCGCCTGACTCCAGGTATGGGTCAACCATCTTTGCAACAGTGCTGACGTATTTTCCATGATTTCTGTACACGGCCGGATCTTCATTCCCGACCTCTGTCTGCACCATGAGCTGAAGCTCTCCGCAAGTGATTGGATCTTGCGCCGGCAGTTGGGCGATGACGGCACAAAACAGGCAAAACACCATAGCGAACGCGATGAGATTTCTCTTACTCATTCTTTGGCTCCTCCCTAAAACTGCGCTTACAGGTTTTCGTTTATTTATAGCAGTCGACTCAACCTCTTTTTTCCTTCCTCACCTCCTTTCTCTGAATCTGCTTCCCGGGCCTGGCGTCACCTCCTTTCGAGTTTTGGTGTTTGGCGTGGTGGCCTTTGTCAAAGAAACGGTACTCTGGCCACAGCGCTTTCAGTTAACGTTTCTTCCAAGCTCATGCGCGTTTTGTCAGGCTCAGGAGAGCCTGACGACTGCACACGCTTCACTTTTCTCTCCGTCACGTCTCTGTCGGTGATCTTGTTCGTTTAACCCATCTCATCGGTGGTATCTGTTGCGTAAGGTGTGAATCCGTTGGGCGGTCATCCTGCCCGCCGAGTTTCGCTAAAAGGACCGCCGGAACCTGAGGCTGCTCACGATTCCGGCGGTTTGAATCTTTGCCCACAAGAGTCGTTTCCAAGAGTCAGTCCCTTAGAAGTGGGCATTCACCCCGATGTGCTCCCCGGTAGAGAGGTACACCCAGAGGTGGATTGTGTGCGTCTTCTCCGTCACCTTGTGGAGTATGGCGTCTACTGCAAAGAAGGTAACTCCACCCTGTTCCGCCCAGCTTTCGTTGCCCTTCCAATGCGGCGTTGCTTTGGTGAAGGCCACGCTGTCGATCGTCACCCCCGGGTCTGCCGGCCAAATCTCAATTGCGATCACATCCCCGTCCACGCAGTTGCAGAAAGATGAAGTGAAAGTAACTTCCCCGGCCACGTCGAGAGTCTCCACTGAAGTCTCGCACATGTCCCAGGCGTAAAGGCTGGTGGGGAGAAGGACGGGCAGGCAGACGGCCAGCAAGAGATAGAAAAACTTTCTCATTCCGGTTCTCACCTCCTTTCGGCTCACAGAACAGGTGTCGACCGCGAAAAGTTTAATCTTTAGAAGTAGGAGATGAATGTGCTAAAACTGAACCTACGTAAACGGGTTGCGGTTGTCCTTTGTGAAGAGACCTCGGGTTAGAACGTTCGTTCTTTGCGGGATTCGCTCCGGTTAAGAAGAACCACCATATGCCGATAAGACAAATTGTAGAAGAAAAACCGTTAGCTGAGGATAGCTGGCTGAGCCAAGGGACCTTTCGGTTCTCACCTCCTTTGCCTCAACCGGGCTATCCTCTTTTTTATGAAGAACCTTCCGGCTATCTTTCAATCCCTGGATTTCATCTCCCCCTAGAGGTTCAGCAGCCAGTTCGTAATGGTTCTCCGTCTCGACCGAATCACGTCGGATCGCTCAACTTCCACATAGTCCCGAATGGAACATACCCTCCCCGGGGCGTATAGGAGATTCCCCACACCCTATTGCTTGTGGTCAAGGATCGGAGTGAAAAAGAAACCCAGCCGTGTGTCTGGGTTTTGACCACGCCATCCTCGGCCGGTTAACTTTGTGAGGATCAGCAGGTTGTGGGGTAAACATGGTGAGGTGAAATAGGGCGGGTATGGGCACGAAGGTTGCTATTCCATCGCCTGGAATCAGAGTTTAATCAGGAGGCTCAAAAGATGAAAAGAAATCTATCTGGATGTCTCAGAAACCAAAAGGGGATAACCTTACTGGAAGTGATGATCTCAATGCTCATCCTGGGGTTCGGCGTTTTAGGTCTGGCGCCCATGCTTGTCGTCTCCATGTTCGGAAACTCTTATTCAAATCAAGTAACGGTGGCAGACGCCATAGCTCTGGATCGGTTTGAGGAGATAGAGACCTGGCCTCTGGTCAGTCCGATTCCTTACACTCAGACGGTGAACACTGTGCAAAACATCTTCACCAGACAAACGCAGATAGACGACAGCTCCTCCGATGCTTCAATCCCGGCCGGGGTGTACAGGATTGAGGTCACCGTCACCTGGACAGACCAGCAGGAGGTGCCCAGATCGGTGAGCTACTTTAGCTACAAAGCAAAACCGTATTGATGGGAGTATAAAATGGCTCGAATCAGAGAACAAAAGGGGATCACGTTAGTGGAGCTTCTTATCGCTGCCTTGATGACCTTCGTCATAGGCAGTGCAGCCATGGAATTCTATGCTTCACAGCATAATCAGTGGCTGGCTCAAACGGACGTATCGGACATGCAGCAGAACGTGCGAGCACTGCTGGATGAGCTGACCAGAAACATAAGGTCCGCCGGCTACGGGATCATAACCGGCCATCCCAGGATTCTGGTGAGTTCGAACGCCTTGACCGTTTATCGAAGGGATTCAACCAAAATAGATACCATACAGTATTATGTTTCCACAGCAGTCGAGGGTCACCCCAACTTAGTGAAGCAGATCAATCAGGATAGCCCTCAAGTTTTTGCAGAGGATATCGAATCCATTCGATTCGCACAAACCGGCAATCTGGTTAGCATAACCCTGGTGGCGCGCGAGGGACGAAGAGATCCAGAGTTGTACGGCGACGGGTATCGGCGCAGAACGCTAATTGCCGCTGCTGAATTGAGGAACGGATCGTGAATACCTACGGAGGTAGAAAATGATAGAGAGACTACGTAACGATCGTGGTTCAGCCCTGCTCATGGCGCTCTTGATCATGCTGATGTTGACCCTGATCTTTGCCGCAGCCGTGACCACTTCGGTCACGGACATGGACATCGCCAAAAACCAAAAAGAGAGAACCATGGCCTTTTACACCGCCGAGGCGGGACTTCAGTTAGCCATAGGGGTCTTGAGAGTCAACTTCAATGAGCTGAACAACGACACCCTGGAGGCTTGGATTAACGCCAGTTCCGCGATTGGCGATGGTAACTTCAGCGTGGGCGTCGCCGGGATGTCTCCCTTCAAGACCCTTACCTCCACCGGGTTGAACCGGGACGGGGAAGCAGCCCTGCAGGTGACGGT
>Ga0114919_10002612_pt1 | contig 14587 bp, 1 predicted proteins | sample BlataG_FD_88682 | JGI IMG/M metagenome (GOLD analysis project Ga0114919, IMG submission 88682) | Deep subsurface microbial communities from Black Sea to uncover new lineages of life (NeLLi) - Black_00105 metaG | ecosystem: Environmental > Aquatic > Marine > Oceanic > Sediment | place: Atlantic... | reverse complement strand
TTTGCATTAAGAGCTAGATTTGAAGTAATGCTGTATCTACAAGGCTTGGAGTCAGATTTTCTTGAAACAACCCCCGAGGCCGTGGCTATGAAAGAAATTGAAGAAGAAATACAGAAAAAAGCTACGGCGGCTTTAAAGGAGTTGGAAAAAGAAACCGAGAAGATAGAAGTTATAGAAGAAAAGCCTAAGAAAGCAGTCCGTAAAAGTAAAAAATCTTCTAAAAAATAATGGATCTAACTACGGAAGAGATAGAACGATATTTAGAACAGGTAAGCACGGGTACTAAAATTGTCGATGTAGATGATAAGCCGTTATTATTTAAATATCCTGCTATTGATAATAGACTAGGAACAAGAAGGATTTATGAATTAGAATACAAAAAGGCTATAGAAGAAGGTCTGTTATCTAATGAGGGGATGCGTAAAATAATAGAGGAAAGAGAATTAATCACTCGAAAAGATAAGCTTGAACTATTATCTTTAAGATCAAAGCTTGAAGCTCAAAAGGTTTTATTAGCTAAAACTACTAAAGTAAGAGCAAGGCAAGACAGAGTTAAAGAAGTTATTAGCAATTTGGAAGTAGAAATACAAAAAATAGAATATAAAGAAAGATCTAAATATTCTATGACTGCTGAAACAAGAGCTGAAGAAGCAAGAATTTTGTATTTATGTTGGGCTAATTGTTATGATTTTTTTACTAATAAATTATATTGGAATTCCTATGATTTGTTTAGGGATGAGTCCGATTATCTATTTAGACAAAAAGTTACTTCTGAATTTATTGTATTTTATAGTGGAATACCGACATCACGTATTCGAGCTATAGCCAGAAGTAATTTGTGGAGAATTAAATATGTTACCAGCTTAAAAACGTCGGAGCCTCTTTTTGGGGTTCCGACTTCTGAATATACAAATGATATGTTAAATTTGGTATATTGGTCTCATTATTATCAAAATATCTACGAGATGATGCCAGAAGATCAACCTCCAGAACATATTATTGAGGATGATGAATCCTTGGATGCTTATCTCAAGGATTATTATAATGAGCGTAGCCAAGATGCTGCGGCAAGGAAAGATAAAAAGAAACGTAGGGGTAAATTATCGGCGTTTGATCAAGAGGAAGTAATTGTTACTAAAGTAGCTAGTGAGCTATATGAGGATATTGAGTTTGACAAGCCAAAAGAAGCTCAAGCTATTAAAGATAAACCATTAATTAGAAAAAGAACCAGCCGAAGATAATTTCACAACAAGGTCACGCATGGTTAGGATAGGTCCTTTGGATTTATATTTGTAAATTTTAAAGGGGGACTTTTATTCTTGCCACCTGTCAAAAATTATAAAATCACAATAGAAGAATCTAAAGCTTCGGAGCCAGTGAAAAGGCTTTTGACTAGTTTGAATGACTTGTCTAGAGAAGTAAAAAATTTGCATGGCGAATTAAAAAAAGGCTTTGCTAAAACTAGTACAAAAGAATTCACTCAGGCACACGGCTCTTTTGTTGCTGCCGTCAAAAAATTTGATGGCGTAATAAAAGCTGTGGAGAAGCGGGCTGATATGCCAGCCGAATTGGCTGGTATAGTTAAAGATTTGACGGTAGAGGCTAAAAAAATACATACAGCGGCCCGTGAAACCATTGGTGGCGAAGATAAGCCAGCTGTGGTAAAACAAGCTATTGATAGATTAACGAAAGCTTTTGAACAAATGTTGAAACGTGTTGAAGGGCGTAAACCATCTGTTGAGGGCATTAATAAAAAAGAAATAGAAGACGCTTTATCAAAAACTCTTGATAGTTTGGCTAAAAATAACGCTGAGAATTTCTTTAAAGCCGTTGAATCATTGAAGAAAAGCCTTAAATATGAAGGTAAACCCACAGCAGTAAAAGATAAGGGAGATATACGTGTTCCAAGTTCTAAGCTTTTGGAAGAAAGACTGGCTGTTTTAGCTAAGGGTATATCTGAAAGAATGAAAGAGGTTTTTCCTAGAATCAAAGAGGTCGAATCCACTGTTAAGCAATTTAATGAGAAAGTATTGAATAGTGGGAAAAGTTTTGAATCTTTTAGTGACACCATGCTAAACCAAGCTAGGGTCGCAGATAAAAATCTTAGTGATCTAGTGGATGAAATAGAGGAAGCTGATAAGGCAGCCAAGAAGCTTGGGGACAGTCTTAAAAAAGCAACGATTGATATAAAAGATACTGCAAAAATAAAATCTTCTCTAGAAGCGGCTATTACTAAACCCACCGTGATTCGTCCTATCCCTGAAGAAGCTCAATATACAATTCAACGACCGAAGGGAAGAGAAATTCCTGGTATAAATGTCGATAGATTGGCTACCGATGTTGCTCGCTCTCTAAAAAAATTGCAAGATAATATTGTTTCTCATCTACAGAAAGGTATGAGGCGTGGTCTAGAAATAATGGCCACGGAAACTGGTGAATATTTTAAGCTTGGTAAAGGTGAAAGAGAGTGGGAACTTAAAATAGTTGATCTTCCTAAATTAAAGCGCCAGTTGGGCGAACAATTTGATGTTACAATTAAACCAAATCTGGATACAAGAGCCATAGTCGATATGTACATGAATGCTTTCGCTGAACGTAGAATTAGAGAAAGACCACAAACTACGGAAACCATGGCAACACAGATATATGATTGGTTTAAAACGACCGGCGCAGAGGAACTTAAAGGAAGTACTGAATATATTAGACGTATGTATGAACAGATTAAATCTGGTACTATGAATTTGCAAAGGCTAAAACAACAACCCGAAGCCGATATTCAGACAGTTTATAAGAGTACAGTGCTGCAAGCTGAAGCTATGCGTGGAATGACTGAGAATTTCTTTAAGGTTTTAACAATTCCAGCAGCTCAGATAACCAAGCAAGGGACGATGGCGTTCGAAACCAAATATGGGGCAGAGAGAGGTTTAGCCGGCTTTGCTACTTTAACAACAGGTTTAGAAAGGCTGGCTCGAGAATTTAAAGGGCTTGGTGGAGATGTAAAAGAATATGGTGGATACTTACTTGATGTATCTAAAACACCCTTGAGACCAGCTGGTGCTGCTGAAGCTGCCGAAGCAGAAAAACTGGCAGGAACCATGATGAAGAGGGTAAAAGAGATGGGCGGTAAAGAATTACTTAAGACAGGTTATAGAGAAGCTATAGCACTAAGAGCAGCAGAAAAAGGTAAAGGTAAAGAGGAAGTAGCACAAATACGTAGTATGACGGATTCGCTTGAAGTTCTTGAGAAAGAAGCCGCTAAAGTATCTGTTACAGCATTAGATGTGGCCAACGCACTTAATCAAATAAACTTTGAGAATTTTTATGATGTATTGGATAAGCTGTATTCAGCTGGTAAGGTACCATTTTTACAGGCAAAAGCTGGACGTATAATGGAATGGCCAAGAGAGCTTCGCCAAATATCGGCAATTGAGAAAGAACTAACTGGTCTTATGCCTTTAATAAAACCAGGGGAGCCAAAGCGTAGACCATATGAGCAAGAAGTAGTTAAAATACTCACCAAGGATATATTAGGAGAATTAGCGCCAGAGCAACAAAAACAGCATATAAAGGATGTGGCGTTAATGTGGGACGATATGGTGAGACAGGCTGAAAAGCTTGGTAAAGGATTATATACTGGAAAAGAGTATTTGGGCAGGCCGGAAGCCAGACCTATTGATTTGAGTGATGCGGCTAGTTCACAGATAAGACAATTCAATGAGAGATCAGCTAGTGTATTGAGGGATCTAAATAAGACAATGATTAGTGCCAGCACCGCTGGCGTAAGAGGATTGGCCCCATTCGAACAATTTAGTTCCGTAAATAGGCAAATGTCATATGCCGTAAATGCTTTAGCTGGGGCTTTGCCAAAGGGTGGTAAGTTTGAAACACCGTCTTTGGTTAGCGAACGCGAAAGAAAAATGATAGAATCTGGCAGATACGGCGCTAGAGGATACGGTTTAAATGTTTTAACAGAGCTGAGAAATACTGCTGGGACATTTGAGGACCAGATAATGATTTCTGGTAAGTTAGCCCAAGCGTTTACGAGAATAGTTAAACCATTAGTGGGGCCAGCTCAAACCCTTGCGGCAGGTGGCTCAATAGGTCCTATGGAGCCGGGTTTAAAGAGAGCGACTATTAAGGATAAGGATCTATTAGTAGATGCAGGAATAGCTACGAAAAATTTTAATGATGCATTAAATAAAGTATCTACTCAAATACAGGAAATACTTGGAGTGCCTACAAGGTATCCAGGCAGAGCGGATATAGCTACAGTGGGCGAAGAAATTAAAAATGTGATGCGTGTACATCGTGGTGAGCCTATTGAAGTACAGACCGCTAAACTAACGGAAGTATTTCTTAATTATTTTGGCAGGAAAATGGCTACTAGATTTGGAACAAAAGGTGTAGCAATAAGTCCCGGTATGCCACCTACAGGAATAAAGGAATATGGAGATATAGCAAAAGCTATGGCAGCCGGTTTGAAGGCAGAGGTTGTGCCAGGCGCCGGTCTAGGTTATGCTAAGATGCCTAAAAGTATGGGTGAATTATTGGCTGACTTATTTAGCGAAGCCGAGGTCGGAAAAATATTTGGTAAGGAAGTACTTGATTCGCTAACAAGACGTCTAGAAGACTCTGGAAATAAGTTCATATTTGATTTATTCAAAGATGCTAGAATAGGAATGGTAACAAAAGAGGAAGCTGAGAAACAACGTGATTTATTTAAACAGGCATCAAATGTTTTTAAGACCACTTTCGGTGAAGAGTTACCGCGAGAATCTAAAAATGTTATAAATACTATAAGAAGTAGGTATAAAAAAGAATTTGGAGAAGCATCAATTTTTGAATTAAAACCAATTGAAGCTAGAATTAGTACGCGTGGTGTTGCCAAAAGGGGATTAATGCCTGAAATTTTGGAAGGATTAGTAAATAATTTAATAGGATCCACCGAAGATGTAACAACAATACTTGATAGTGGTTTGACATCTAGTGAAAAAGTTAGAGATAAATTTAATGAGTATCTAAAATCTCTTGGATATGAAGCTCTTTCTAGTAAGGAGAGATCAAAAATAGCTGGACGCCTTAAAATGGAAGGCGCGTCGCCAGAACAAATAAGAGAATTGAAGAAATATGAGAGCCAGTGGTCGGTTTATACAGAGATTCTTGATGAATTTGGTAAAAGAATGCAAAGCCTTGTAGCTCCTAAATTTCTACAAATTGTTGAAGAACCACATCAATATAAAGGATGGACAGGATCTGAAATTGAAAAGGGTGTCAAAGGAGCAAAACTTAATTATCAAGCTTTTGCCGCTTACGCAGACGTTTTTGGCAGCGGATCTTCTATGTTAAAGGAACTTGCGGAATCTACGTCTCTGGCTTCGAGAGAAGGTTGGGAACTTGTTAGAGTATTACAAATGATAGATCCTAAAATGGCCGATTTCAAAGAACAGTTGTTAGGCAGCCTTGGGAAGGTAAAATTAAGAGATCTTAAAATATTTGAGAAGAGCACAGGCACTCTAGAAGACTTAAGAGGTACCGTATTTGACCTAGCTAAATATCCGAAGCCGTTTGAGTTAGAAATACCTACAACTGCACCGGGAGCTAAAGAAGCTTATGAGAAATTCTTTGTTCCTGGACCTGCCTTAAGAGCTACTTATGAAGAGCCGCTGATGGGAAAAGTAGCCCCTACCAATATAGCTAGAATGCTTGATAATTTAGTAATGGCAGCAAAAAGAGTAGAAGATATACTAGATATAAGTAGTAAGGAAGGGCTTACTTTAGATGAGAGAGCTACTGAAAAGTTTGCTGGTATGGTAAAGCAGGAGTTGACAGAAAAATTGACTCAAACATATAAACAAATATCATCTATCGAATCCAAAAGAGTGATGACCCCATCTAATATACAGATGATGCAAGGTGTTATTGGAAAATTAAAGCCAGCATTGAAAGCGTATCCGGCTCCAGATATTTATGCGAGACCAGCTATTAAGCGTGGTATTACAGTTCCTACAGCAGTAGAAGCTGTAGAGGCATATGAGAAAGATCTAGCCAATGTCCCTAAGAAATTTTCAAGAGTATTAGGTATGATGATGGATATGCTAATTGGTCCACAACCTGAATCTTTACGTAAAGAACAGGAAAAAATAGCAACAGCTCTTAAGAAATATAAGGAAGCTATGGCTGGTGGAAGGTCTGGGGAAGGAGCGGTTCCTCCAGAATATGGATTTGAGTATGAGAGATATAAGAAGTATGGAGGCAAAGGTGATTTCGAAAAAATGATGGAAACCTTTGGAAGAAGGGTGGAAGAAAGACGCAAAGCCCCAACCATTTTTGAATTTGAGCTACAAGCAGGTAATCTGGAAAGTTTTGCTAAAAATGTTGGTATTAATTTAGAGGTAACAGTAAAAGAATCTCTTGAGAGAGCAATGCAATCATTAAGTAAAGCTAAGATCAGATATTTTGAAGAAATAGGAAAACAAGTTATAGGCCCAAAACATGCTATAGAGCAGACGTTTTTCCAAAGAACTATTCCGGCTATAACTGGTAAAGCAGTGTCAGCTATAACTGATAAAACTGAGGAATTAAAAGCTTTGCTGGATTACATGACAGAGAAAGAATATGATATAAAATTAAGAACTAATCTTGAAAAAATAATAAGAGAACATGAGGAATATATTGAAAAAGCGAAGCAATTAGGATTACCAGTATTAAAAGAGAGAGAAATAGGATTGGCTCCAAGAATGGCTAAAGCAATTAAAGTTAAAACAGCGGAAGGCGCAGAAACTAATTTAGCCAAGCTTATGGAGCAACAGCAGAAAGTGTTTGTAGAATCTATTAGATATCCTTTTACTGGTACTCTTAGCATTCAGCCTCATGTAGCAAGATTGATGAAGGCGCCAGCGGCAAAACATTCTATTGCAGTTCCTGGCGCGCCACAGCTGGATTTACCAAAATTGAGTAAAATTTTGGATAGTTTAAAAGAGCATGTTAATAAATTAGTAGAAGCACGTGAAAAGGCTTGGGCTCCTGGTGGGGCTGGAGAAATAAAAGCTGGGGAATTAACCGAAGAAATAAATAGGCTGTTAGGAGTTATAAGAAAGGCTACCCCAACTTTTATTAATATGGAGCAGAAACTTGATTATGACGGGGATGCTCTATTTGTTCATACAGGTAAATTGGAAGAATCCAGGCAAGAGATAGAAAAACATTTTAATGCTCTTGGCAAAGATATTGATTCTGTTAGATCGTTGTTCTCTACATTATTTACTGCTGTTGAAGAGACAGATGTTAAGTCACTGGCGGAAATGGCTTATATATTTCAGAAGAAACATCCTGCTGAAAAAGGATATGAATGGCTTACCAAGCCGTTTATGACTAAAGAGTTAAAACATCTTAATATAGAAGAAGTGATGAAAGGATTATTTAGTTATGAAGACGTGGCTGTAGGATTAGAGGCTGGTTCGAAAGAGTGGAAAAAAGCATTTCAAGACTGGTCTAAAACATTTGTAGAAACTGCCATTTTGCCAGAGGTTTTCAGAAAAGCTGGTATGCCAAAGGAAGAAGCACCAGCTTATATAGAAAAAGTAAGAGCTACCGAATATGGGCTGCCTGCTGCTGAACTTGGTGCTGGAGAATTTGAAGAAAGTACAAGAAAGTTAACAGAAGAATTAGTTAGAAGAAAATTATGGGAAAAAAGATATAGCGATGCTATAACTGGACAGTTATATAAATTACATACTGGGCCTACTGTGGAAGGCATCAGTAGGTTAGTAAGAATGACCGAGTTAGAAACTGGTTTTGGGAAAGGATTGGCAGGAACAGCTAAAGGTGTGTTTGAACCCACAAAAGAATTTCTTAAGAGATGGCCGAAGGGAAGCGAAGCTCTAGCCGGAAGACCAGTTCAAGAATTTGCCGCTAGAATGAATGAAATGATGAGATTTATCATACAAAAAGGAATGGATGAAAAGCATGCTGGTATTCAAGCTATAGGTACTACAATACTTAAGAATGTAGTGAAAGAGGGCGGGCCTGAAGCAATAATGGATGTGATGAGAAAGGAAGAGGATCAATTTAAGGAATTATGGAAATTTAATGAACAAATAACGAGAAGTGCTGAACTTAGATTGGGTGCTTTATCTACAAAAGAGCTTAGAGGGGAACTGAAAAGATTTCAGGTAGGCGAACTGACAGAAAAGGAAATACAGACAGCATATGAGCAGATACCGGAAAGTATGAGAAGAGTCGGGCCTCAAACTACAGAAATAATGACCGAGGCTATAATTGAGGCCGCGAAAGAAATAGATATTGGCAAGAATAGACAGCAAATAATAGAAGAGATAACATCATATATCGGTTTGGAGGCGGTTTTTGAGGAGCTGTTTAGGATGATTAAGAGAACTGCCATAAAGGGATATATGAAAGAATTACAAACTAAGGTAGCCGAAATGCCGTTGGCTGAAAGAGCTAAGATGGAAGCAGACATAGCTCGTGTAGGTGGTTACGAACCTTTTGCTAGAAAAGAGATAGGAGCTAAGGCAGTTGGTGACACGGGTATTAGTATTAGAAGATATATTACATCTAGTTTAGAGCCGCTCTATAAAATGCGTACAAGTATGGAAACCCTTAAAACTGTTGGGTATGGTACAAGACAACCTATCCCACCAACCCAAATGATGTTGCCATCAGAAAGCGCCGAGCAGTTGAAAGCTACTTATCAGGATGTATTAAAGACAGCTAGGGTTCTTAGTAGAACCATGGAAGAAACAGTACCAGGAGCTGGTGGTGGTGCACATACCTTAATGGTTCTCACTGCTATTGAAAATAAATACAGGGATATAGAAGAGCTCGCAAAAAGGGCTGAAGTAGCTGGAGTAGTTCCTGGCGCGTCTTTAAAAACTGCGGAGATGGGCTTTGGTCCTGGCTTAGAAGGTTTTATGAAAGTACAGGTGCCAAAGCTAGTGTCTGATATATGGTCGGAGGCTATGAGAGAAAATGTCCGTATAGGACCGAGGGCTGAGGGTACGCCTTTTGAAAGGCTTGAAAAACAAACCGGACGTTTTAGAAAATTACGTAAAATAGCTGCTGAAAAAGTGGGGGAATTATCTCAAATGGGTGGTGTGCCTATGCTCACACCGGAAGAGGAATTTACTAAACTTATTGAATTTCAAAAGCAGTATCCAGAGATAGTTAAAAAAATTGAGAATAGAGTGAAACAACTGAGAGAAGCGCCGACGGAAATGCCAGAAGAATTCAAAGATATCCCAATAGAATCATGGAATGTGGCAGTGGATAATTATAAGAATGCTGTTAATGATTTGGTAAAATTCCAAATTTCTATGAACGAACAATTAAGACGTGTATCCGAATCGATGAAGACCATTCCGTTCCAAAAAACATACCTTGAAACCGTATTTCCTAAATTTGAGAAAATTATAACGAAAGGCCCTATAAATCTAGCTAATGATATAATGAAAGGTGAAAAAGAAAGAGCTAAATCGATAAGAGCACGCGAGCTTACTGAACATGAAAATTATCAAGAGCGAATAAAAGAATGGCATAAACAAATGATGGGGTCAAGGACGGCTGAGACAGGAGGGCTTTGGGCGACACATGGAGCACCTCCTCCAGCAGCGCCTCCTCCTGGCGCTCCTCCTGGAGCACCTCCTGGTGGTGGCGGTGGTGATGATGATTGGGAGAAATTTAATGAGAAGCTACAAAAAAGGATTGAGGTTATATTAGAGCGTCTAAGAGCAGCCAGAGGAGAACTTAGTGATCAAGAAGCTATTAGATTAATACAGGAATTGCAAGATTCTCAAGAGGATCTAGAAAAAATCACTGTGGATTATTATACTGCTTTACGGCAAGGTAATAAAGAAGTTGGTAAAAATTATAGACAGCTTATGGATAATTATCAGCGTCTTATTCAGACAATACAAAAATCTCTAGAGACCGATTATGAGCGTGGTTTTAAAGGAGCCGAAAAAATATATGAGTATACTAAAGGCCCTATTAAAACTGCAAGAACGCCTGATGTTAGTCAATATAGGGGAGCAGAAAGAATAGATCTGAGCGGCACTGTAGACGCCTTGCGTGCTAATCTAACTGAGTTATTAAGAAGATCAGCCAAACATTATGGGTTGTTTGATGAAAGAGAAGTAAAGAAATTTGGCCCAGAAATAGAAAGCTTTATTAAGACAACAGCCGTTGAAGGTCCAAGCAGCGAAATAGCTAGCGCTATAAGTAATGCTATATCTAAAATGGATCCGGAACATAGGGCTGGGTCCATGAGAAGAATTTGGCAGCACTATAAGAAAGCTGTTGGTGATTACTTCATAGCTCAAATAGATAAGCTAGCAGAAGAAATAGAGAATTCAATGGATGAGGCATCAACAACACGAGCGACTGATAAATTTGAGCAAACTGTCAATACTTATGTTGGCAATATAAAGAGAACCCTCGGTAATATGAGCGATATTTATACTGATTTATATGGAGGGGCAAGAGAGTGGGTGTCTCCACAGTTAGCTAAAGAGCTTGGTATATATAGAAGACCTGAAGAACTGTTAGAAATTAGTAGACAAAGAGCGGCCTTATCTGGTGAATTTCAGCCGATTCTTCAAGAGGTGTTGATTGGTGATTTGGATCCAACAAAGCTAGAGAGTATGCTTACTCCTCTGGAAAAAATAAGGCTTACTTTCCAAGAGTTGGCTAAGTCAGATCCAAACCTTAAGTCCATACTAGAAGATGCGGATTTATTTAGACGAATGGGCGAGCAGGCTGTTAAAGCGTGGGATTTTGATAGAATAATCAGAGGTGTGCGAGAATTGCGTACCGCGTTACAAACGTGGCATAAAATGCAGGTAAGCGGTCTTGGTGGTTTAGGATTGGGGGTACCTGATTATCCTGAAGCTCAGCGTAAGAATGTAGAAGACACAATTAGATATCTAAAACAGATGGAACAGATGTTTGGACCTGTTGGCGGCCCGAAGGGGTCACCATTAGGTATGGTTCAAGTTCCTCAATTTTTAGATCCGCGAGAGCAAGAACTTCTCCATAAAAGAAATATAGCCTTAGCTAGAGAACATCACAAACTGACCGAAGAAGCCGGTGGCCCAGCAAGAGGCGAACGTTTTACGTATAGACAAAGAATAGTTGATCCAGCTAGTAAACAAGTTCTAAAGGATACGAGAGAAGAATTTAGAAAATTAGGTGATGCGGCTACGGATACTGGTGGAAGAGTTGGTATTTTTGCACAGCATAGTGAAGATTTAGTAAAGGCTTTCCAGCAAAGAAGAGGGTTTGGACAGGCATTCCAAAGAGTTATGAGATGGGGACTTGCTAGTACTGTAGTGTGGGGAACGGTAAAAGCCTTACAAAACATGGTAAGTACTATAAGTGATGTTGAATATGGTGTAGCTGTGTTAAGACAGGTTATGAGTCCGCTAGAAACAAATTTTGAGCAGATTACACAAGCAGCACTTAATTTTGCTAAAGAATTTGGTCAGCCAATACGAAGTGTTATAGACTCAATGAGGGTATTTGCTCAGCAGGGGTTGTCCCAAGAGGAAGTTATAGACAGAGCTAGAACATCACAGATAGCTGCTAATGTGACTACATTAAATGCGTCCGATGCTACGGAAGCTATTACGGCTGCTATGAAAATTTATGGCAGAGAAGGCCAAGGTACGTTACGTTTCTTAGATTCATGGAGTCAGGTAGAAGCTCGACATGCTATAACTTCAAAAGGCTTAGCCCAAGCATTGATGAAAGCTGCCGCTGTTGCTAAAACTTCTGGGGTCACTTTTGATGAATTAAACGCGATTATCACCGGTATTGGAGAAACATCTCGACAAACAGGTAAAGAAATAGGAACTTCTCTTAGATTTATGTTTAGAAGAATACAAGCTCAAAAAGGCCCAACTGCACTAGGTGCAGTAGGGGTTCCAGTAATTGGGGAAGAAGGCGATCTTAGGAAAGCCTTTGATATTTTAGGTGACCTAGCAGGAAAATGGGGTGAATTAACCAATGCTCAAAGATTGTCTATAGCTCAAGCTATTGGTGGTAGGCGTCATTACAATAGTTTAATTATTTTGATGGATCATTGGGATGATGCTTTAGATACGTTGGAAGACAGTGTTAATTCTAAGGGTGCTGCTGAAAGACGTAATGCCATTGTTATGGAAACCTATGCTAAAAAAATGCAACAAGTAAGAGCTGCTGCAGTAGAGCTACAAGTTCAATTTGGTAAATTAGCGTTGCCTGTAGCTAAGGGAATATTGGTTGGATTTAAAGGCGTATTGGAAACTATAGCAAATGTGCCAACCGCAATAAAGGTAGCAGCACTGGCTATTGCTGGTTTATTTGCATTATTCGGTAAAGGTCAAAATTTGGTTACAAACTTTGCTAAGAGATTTAAAGTATTACCTGATATTTTGAAAGATCTGGCGTCTTCTGCCACTAAAGAATTTAAGGTGGGAATATTTGAAACTTTTGGTAAGCTTCCAAGAGGATTTAAGCCTATAGAAACTCGCGGACTTAAAACGATAACAGAAGCTGCTGATGTAACTGAGTTAGAATCCACTCTTGGAAAGGTTTCATATATCGTAGCAGAATTTGGAAGAAGTTGGAATGCTATGTTGTCTGAAATAGCTGTTGGCGGGGTTACGGCTAGTGAGGCAGCAGGTGAATTATTTGGAAAATTAGGAATGGGCTTACACATGCTTGCTGCGCCGACTTTTGCTGGCGGATGGATTGGTAAGACTTTTGGTACAGTTATAGAAACAGCTGCTATGGGTGCGGAGGGAGCAGAGGGAGTTTTTGATAAAGTGGCTAAGGCAATAGGTGTACCGACTGAGATGATGGCGGAATGGAGCGCACGTAATGCTGGTTTTGTTAAGTCTGTTGCTCCTATGGCAGCATCCTTGTTAGCTTTAGTGCCAATTGCAGGCAAAACATGGCAAGGCTTTAAGAAAATGACTTATTCAGCCGAAGATTATGAAAAATCAATGGCTCCTATAAGACGTAAGACTAGCGGTGAACTGCAAAGAATAAAAGATCTGGCTTATGGTTATGAAAAAATGGAAAGAGCGCTTGTTGATATTAATAAAGCTAGAGAGCCAGAAGCAAGAGAAAAAGCTATTAAAAGAGAAGAGTATAAAAGCCCATTATTACGTACAGCAAAATTATATAAGGATGTGCGAAAACATGGTAACGAGTTAGCCAAAGTTAACTTGTCACTAGTGGATAGTTTTGACGAGTTTGGAAATGCTATATTAAAAACTAATGCAAACTTAAAGGAATATATTAATATATTATCTCAATCTAAAATGAAGGAAATGATTGAGACAGAGACAGATGTTATAGATAAATATATCTCTGGATTAACTGGTGGTAAAGGTTTTGGCGAAACAATGAAATATGAGTTGAAACGATTTGTCAAAGAGATTCCTTATATTGGGCCATTAGTAGCAAAGAAAATAGCCATTTCTCCTGCCAAGGAGTTGGATGTCGCTAGAGAAAAAATGAATCAAATATTGTCTGTAGCTAAAAAATATCCATTCGCTACCGCTCTTGATCCAATGTTTAAAAAGTATCATAAAGAATTAGAAAAGGCCAAAGGAAAATATGATGAAGTTTATAAAAGTTTTAAGAGGGTATTAACTGATTTACGAACAACTGGTTTTGAGCCCGTTCAGCTAAAGGATATATTAGATACGGAATCATTCCGTAAAGGATTTGAGTTAATGGTTAGAATAGAGCCTAAATTACAAGTGGAAGGGGTTAAAGGCAAGATAGATTGGAAAGATTTATTAGGAACAGAAATTTTAAAACGTATGTATCCAGAAAAGATAATAGATTTTGCAGCGCCTCTTACCAAGGAAATGTTATTGGAAAGCAAGGCGGTGACAAGAAGTGGTAAAGCTATGGCTGGTGATATAGTTTTATTTACTGAAGATGTAAATAATTCGCTTAAAGCTTTTGATAAGGGAATAGGAAAAGGATTTGATGTTGCTGGTAGACAGGGGATATTAAAATTTAAAGAAGGTCTTGGCTGGTTTGTGGAATATATAAGTAAAGAGCTTAGAGAAGCGAAACAGGTTCCATTTGAAGATGTTGAGAATTTTGTTGATGCTATATTTCCTACTACTATTATTCAAGAAAGATTACAGGAGAACTTATCAACTTTAACAGAGTTTCTGGCTGGTGCTGCGGCTGGTATGACAGGTATTACTCAGAAAGAGTTTAGAAGAAGCTTTAGTATTGGTGAGCGGTTTTTTGCTCAAATTCCCACTACTACATTATTACAAACTACTAAAGGATGGGCTCCAGGGGCAGGTTACGGAGAAATGCCGTATAAAGGTGCTGGAGTTAAACGAGGTGTAGGAGTGCCATTTGATGAATCGACAAAACGATGGGATGAATGGATGCAAGCTTATTGGTTTGAGCCACAGGAAAGACTTAAAATGATGATCGAACCAGCTGAGAAAAGAGCCATAGCTGGTCAAGGTCCAGGTGCTGCGCTTACTGCGGATATACAGAAATTAATAGACGTATTAAAAAATAATCAGGTAGTTATACAATATAGAGCTTT
>Ga0114919_10002610_pt1 | contig 14592 bp, 14 predicted proteins | sample BlataG_FD_88682 | JGI IMG/M metagenome (GOLD analysis project Ga0114919, IMG submission 88682) | Deep subsurface microbial communities from Black Sea to uncover new lineages of life (NeLLi) - Black_00105 metaG | ecosystem: Environmental > Aquatic > Marine > Oceanic > Sediment | place: Atlantic... | reverse complement strand
TTTCCTTAAACCCCCCCCTCGCTGTTTCTGTTACTATTAACACACCCCACCCACCACTAACACACCCCCCCCCCCCCCCCCCCCCCCCCCCCCACACACACACACACACCCACACCCACACCCACACCCACACCCACCCACCCACCCACACACACATCATCATCACCTTTCATATATAAACCTTTCTGCACTTCATTCTAAAAATTAATCATGTTCATTCGCTTCTTCACAGGCATCTATCCATTCACTGCACATGAGGAAATAATGTTGGGGTTAGTATGCAAACATAATAATAGAAACTATGAGAGAGTGATAGATATGATAGATACATACTATCTCTCTGTTTTGTGGCAGCCTCATAATGAAGACAACAATCTCAACGTACCTATATACATCAATGGGTTCAGACAGGGAATGTATTTTAACTGCATATTTGATTCCACACAGGGAGCATTTGACTTGTCCTACTTCATTGGCTCTATCCATTTCACAATGTACACTTTTCTCTGTGTAGGGTGTGGTTGGTTTAGTGGGAAGGGAGAGGCTGGTGAGAGAGCTGGGGGGGGGAGGGATTGGATGGGAATTTTGGGAAATTTTGGGCGGTAAGACATACCAGCGTTGCAGAATGGACATGGAAAGGTGGTATCTAGCTTTGCTGCCATCTTTTTTGGTGGAGCCTTGGCTGAACTCTTTCGTTTTCCCATGTTTATGTTTTTTTTTTGCTACTCCAGTCGCGTTAGGTTGATGTATTCAATCTCTATAAGGTTTATGTGTATCTTTGATCATATCCAAAAGTTAATTCATTGTTATATACTCTTATGGGCTGTTGGTTCTTATAAGGAAGCACAGCACTCGTCCACCGACAACGACGTAACATTGAATGGATCTGGATGGAGTAGCACTTACTCTTAATTGTATCCTCCAATACAGCAGCCCTAGTATGTGCATATCTTTAATCAATTATTATAATATTCACGATTTCAAGCACTCCATAGTGTGTTAGAAGTTGAGCTGGAGTAGCAAGAGAGAGGAAAGCAATTTCAAGTCGGTCGGCGACAGGGTCACCGGACAAGATCAGGTTTAGTAGTAAGCAATAAAACTGTGCTGTATCATCCACCATTATAGGCACTATAGATTAAACATCTGAGACTTCAAAATCTACATCACACCGTTTTTCATTCTCAATTTCTATTTATGCACAGTAACAGCAACAATTCCTTCGATCAAGGCTGTTGGCAACAACAACAATGCAGGCCTTGAGACAGGCCTTGCGGCACAAGCCAGATCGATGGCACAACCTAATATCTAGCAGACCACAATATTTCGACGCATCACCAGCAGAGGAGCTATCAGGAGAAGCCGCTCATCTCACCAAACCCACCGACCCATTCTGCGACGTCATCTCGGAAACCTCAGGCCCTGCCTATGAATACTGCAACCTCAGATACAACAGAGTCTTAAGACGAGACCCAAGGCAAGAAGCTACCGTATTAGAATTACAGAGGCTATACAATGACATTTCTGCCCTTCATCCCGACCAGCTCATGAAGGCCAGAGGACGTCGGGGCCTAGGCCTCACTCTCATTGACGCTCATCAACCTGAACCTCAAGGCTTCTGGTCTAGCATCTTCGGCGGAGATAGCAATGATGACAGTCAAAAACCTACAAGGAAACAACACGTCAAGGGGCTGTACATGCACGGTGGAGTTGGAGTCGGTAAAACATTCCTCATGGACATGTTTGCTAATTGCTGCCCTTCTCAATTTGACATTAGAAGAACTCACTTTCACGATTTCATGCTAGAAGTACACACACAACTAAGGAAACACTCTGGATCCAGGGACCCATTAGCTGCAGTTGGAGATGAATTAGTCAAAGCAGGCACAGTATTGTGTCTGGATGAGTTTTTTGTCACCGACGTTGCAGATGCAGTCATTCTACATCGTCTGTTCAACAGGCTCTGGGACGATGGACTCACCCTGGTTGCCACCTCCAACAGAGCACCAAACACTCTATACGAAGGAGGACTGCAACGACAGCTGTTTATTCCATTTATAGAAAGATTAAAAAAAGAATGCATCATTCACGACATGGCGTCTCCTGTCGATTATAGAAAGTTAGCGTCACATAGATCTGGAATATACTTTGTATCTCCATCTAGAGAAGAAGACCTATGGGAGAGATTCATGGAATTGACAAATAGAGTAGAACTTAAAATGGTAGAGGTAGAAGTTGCAATGGGAAGAAGACTAAAGCTGCAGAGAGTAGGCGGATGCATCGCACACTTTCACTTTGACGAGCTCTGTGGAAGACCCTTGGGAGCTGCTTGCTACACCGCCATTGCCAACGCCAAGCATTCTCTTGCTGTTAGTGGTATACCCATATTTACTGCAGCTACAAAAACGGAGGCATATAGATTTGTGACCCTTATAGATGTATTATATGAGCATAAGATAAGGCTGGTTTGCTCAGCAGAAGGGCTGCCTTTCCAGCTGTTTGAAAACATCAAAACGCAGGCTGAAGCCAAGGCCCTGGACGCAGAGATGGTGAAGAATAATGTGGATCTATTGGTAGATGATAATCTAGGATTTGCCAAGGAAAGGACGGTGAGTAGATTGATAGAAATGCAGAGTAAAGAGTATTTGAAAGCCCATGCCAAGGCGCATGCTCCTGAATTGTTGCTGGCTTTGGAGGAAACTGATAAGAAAGGAGGAATAAGGCAATAAAAGTTTACACTGGTTTGTGGTTGGGGAGAAATGGGGGATCTGGAGGAAACTCAAAACTGATTGACGAGATGACTTTACTACTACTTGTATACTACTCACAAAGTGTGTTTTTACATTACTATGTTTTTCCTTTTTCTTCATCTGCAAATTTTCCAATACCAATAGTAGTATCATCAAGCACTCCTTCTCCTTCCTCCTCCTTAACATTATCATCAGTATGTCTATTATAATAATCAGCAAGTGTCCTGTTTTCATCATCGTCATCATCATCATTGGGAAGGCTGCCTGTATCACCAATAACACCATTTATAGATTCATTAGCTGTGTTTTTCTCCAATTCTACGCTTCCTGTAGCCTGAAGCTGTTGCTGTGCATTTCCCAGCTGTAATGGATGTATTGATTCATTTGGAATGTAACTATCCTCATTGTCTGCTACTATGATGTGACAGTTTGTTGTTTCCTCTAAAAGGAGAGAAAGGGAATGTATTTCATTCTTGGCTTCAGTCAGCTGTTCTTGGTTCTTTAAAACCTCATTTTGGCAGGCATCTTCTAATTCTTGAAGGTTGGTGCTCAAGACTTGAACATATATATGGGCCTTCTTGAGTTCATCAGTGAGCTTTTCCACTGCATTTTCAAATCTATTGAGTGTTTGGTGTAGTTTCCCGACGGTGTCTCGTTGCACAGTGATGGAGCTCTCGCGCGACATAATAGTGCCGGAACATAGGAGTAATCGGTTCTCTAGCTGCGCTGAGCGAGCGTTTGATGCTCTAAGAGATGTGACCGAGATCGCAGTTACGCAAGAGCAAGCTGTGACATAGAATAGCCTGACCAACCTGGCTCTCCTATGCCTGTTTGACTTAAGCTCAGAGTGCGGAGACTGAGGCATGTCTGATCACTGTGAAATAAGTTTCCACCGAGTTAACGTCCTTCAGTGTGTTTCAGAGCCAGGATTTAATAGCACATAATTGATTGAAGGTGTTGGAAGAGGACCTTTTAATGAGGGTGTATACATATCAATACCCTCCCTGAAATATGGAGGAGTGCTGTACGTCAGCAGATCTCGAAAATAATTGAAAGAAGACCAATTTAAGGGGCTATAGCATTAAATACACAAGGAATAGCAAAAGTTACAATATCTGGATGTATTGGAGTAAGATAATAGCAATGGACTAAGATATCCCTTGCTAAACTCTATGCGATCTCATCCACGAATCCAAGGAAGTAGAGGCCACCTCCACAGCTAATTCAATGGATGGTGGTTTCTTCCACGAAACATCAGGCACCAACAACAACCCCAACGAACCACAATTGTCGCAACCACCTCCCCTCGCCCGTCAACCAGTCCTCGTCGCTCCTCCCTCCTCCACCGGTTGCTCATCCTGCACCAGCCTAAGCTTCTCCAACGAATGGCTCACTGCATTCGGCATCCAGTTATGCCAGGCCTGCCAAAAGGATGAAAAATTAATCTCTAGAAGCAATGCTAAACTAACATACTCCCTAACCGACAAGGATCTCAAGAGCCTTGGCTCCATTAGACGCTCCAACCCTCACCAAAAAAGCTGGCAGAAAATGCACCTTTACTTAGAAAGACAAGTACACGAAATAGCCATTCAAAAGCATGGAAGTTTAGAAGCTCTACAAGAACATAAGCAAGCGCAGTTAGATCAGAAGATATTATCAAGAGTTAGGAAAAGAGAGGAGGAGAGGAAGAGGGAAGAGGCAGTGGTGAATAAATTGAAAAGGATAAGAGAGGCAATAACAACAGCAGCGGATGCAAAGGGGGGTCATAATATTGCTGTTGATGTTGAAGAAGAGGAAATATAATATATAATTTATAATTTATATATTGTTATTGTTCTTTACTTCGTTTACTAAATGTGCAATCAATCACTCTATCTATTAGCTACACACACACCGTGTCATGAGAACTTTACCGCCAGTTCCACTGCTATTAGCAGCAGCTATATCATCATTTAGGAGGAAGAAATCATAGGTCTTCTCCTTGGCTTCTCTTTCCTTTTCTAATAATGTACGTCCAAAGCCACTGACAGTAATGTTGCTGAAACCAAATACCATCTTGTTGGAGCTGTTGTTGTCTGTTTCAAACCGACAGTTGCCTCTGAATGATGTTTTAATGGGGCCTACGTAGCTAATAAGCTCTATGGCTTTTAATTTGGAATCTATGATGGCTATTTCTTCTACAGGGATGTATGCCCAGGCAGGGATGGGGGCTGGTATGGCAAAGACAAGGATCCAAGAGCCATCTAAAGCGGTGGGAAAGTCGGGATTGGTGGTGGCGGGAAGGGCGTTCAGAGCTTGCACAACTATATCTGGAGCAACTTTCTTGGTTGAGACTGCAAGTCTTAGAGTCGATATAGCTTTATCTATCGTCTGATTGGGGCTACTATTGCTGGGAGTCGCCCTGGGTAGAGAATTTGTGTTATTTGAACTAGATAAAGACTGCCTGATAAACCTTGGCTGTGGTGTGTGCAGCGTCTGAAACACTGGCTTTGGTAAATTTATCATGATGCTGAAATAGTTGGTTGAATCCAAATTAAAACTGGAGTGAGCAGAAACTGGCAAATTATCAATTGAATCGGAAACGACGGTCGACAGAGCACTTGACCATTTCTTCAGGGAACTCAACAACTGCACAACGCTATATTTACATCCCATTGTACACCACATTCTAGTATGAACAAGTTCCAGATGCTGTACTCCAAGCATCATGCTAATTTATTCGACCTCACATTCCCATTCCTTTCATAGGAATGCCCCACAAGCCATCAAGAGACACACCCTACCATCATATTTCCTCAAATCACCCCATCATCATCACATAACTACACCCAACGCACTCAACAACACCGATGCCAACGCCAACGCCACCCGGACCCAATCGCCTGTCCTTTCCCTCCGCCTCTCCATCACCCCTGCAACCCTTTTTCACACCCTCTTCGAGAACAACTGTACCCTTCTCATCAGGTTCCACGACGTTGTTGGACATACAGACTTTATCTACAACAAATCCCCCCTAGTTTTCAAATATAGATTTCCAGTAAATATCCCTTTCAAAGGTCCCACCTATGCCACCAACACCGAATCATTCACCATCATCCAGCACCCTACTACTAATGCTGGGGATAGAGAATTCTATGTACAGTCCAAGTCAATAACAAAAGGCATCCCAGGGGCTGATGCATTTGAAGTTATACTGCATTGGAAAGCAATGCTACTCTCTAGCAGCGATACAACCGACTTTACATTGACATGTAGCATCAACTTGTTAGCACCACTGCCCAAGATGGTTTCTTCTCAACTAGAAAAGGCAGCGTACCAAGGTATTATAGATGCCTACATACCTCAATTTGAAACATTATTATTAACAACATTTCAATACAATAAGGGTGAGAATATGACGATAGACAAGAAAGAAGAAGATGTTAATAACAAAAACAAAATTGCCAATGTCGAAGATAGACAGCAACCAACCCTGCGGCAGCTATTGAAAACAATTTCAACCACATGGCCAGAATGGAAGAACAACAGGTACTGGTTTCTCACCCCTACTGGATCTCCTTGTCACCCAGTACCATCTCCATTGGAAGCAGTGAACATTCTCGAGCAGCTGACACCTATTTGGTTGAAAGAGAAGAGGTGGGATAAAACTTGGTATAGAGACCCTGTGTTTAAGGGATTGGTTGAGTGTCTGAGGCTAGCAAGACCAAGAAGGCCCTCCGCATCAATAGTAAAAGAGGCAGAGGAGGATGAGGGGGAGAAGGAGAAGAGTGGTACCGATGGTTCCACTGATAGCTATTACTATACTTCACCAGAGGAGGTGGTCAAGTTGGTACATTGTCTGGGACTGCTTTGTAGAGAAGACGGAATGTACACAGAAGAGATGGTTGCTGCAACGCGGCTGCTGGAGCGCATTCACTTAGTTGAGAGGAAGCCCATTGCCTCGGTGCTGTATAGCCTTTATACATCAAGGGTGTGGACTCCTTCATTGAGTAGGAGTAGGAGTTTGGAAAAGGCGGCTGTTAATGCATTAAATAGGGACATATGTGCGTTTATAGAATGCAGTAGAAATAAAAATGACAATGATAATGATGGTGATGATGATAATATGTTGCATAGTTTGCCAATGATGATGTTTTCATTATCTGAGCTAGGTCGACCATGTACAGAATTGATGCATTGTTTAATGAGAGGTCTGCAAGCTGGAATGCGTGTTGAAGCTAGAAAAATACCTCAACTTGTTAGAGCAGTAGCTGTAGCTGGTGGTACTTGTACTGATACTTGTGATGATAGTATGAACGCAGATTTGGTAAAGATGTTGCTACTGAATCTGATTGCTGAAAACAAAGAAACAATCCTTCGCGAACGAAGGAACAACAAGAGGAGAGAAATTGACATGAATCAGCTGATGCAATTCAAGGCGGCAGTTGAACTAGAATGCAAAGATCCTGTTGTTACAGATATACTGCAAAACAACGTTGCAGTAAAAGAGGTATTTGATACAGCTGCATCCATCTGCCAGACAGCTTATTATAATAAAAGCAATACAAAGAAGAAGGGGGGGGAGGCATATACTGGATCAGCGGTTCAAGCAGAGGTGGAGAGATGTGTCGGTAGTTTGGGTCTCAATTATAAAACAGAGCAGCCATTGTTGAATAGCTGTTGGGTTGCTGATATTATTGCTCAAGTACAAAGCCAAGATGAAGGTACTGGTACTGGTACTCACTCCTGGGTAGTAATAGAGGTAGATGGTCCATGGCACTACACCAGGAACAAATACAACTGCTCTGAGGGAAGTACGGATGAAAATGAAGTTGCTGTTGCTGTACCAGCAGCAAGTAAAGGGAAGACAAAGATGACCAAGAAGAAGAGGCAGTTGTTGGGGAAGACAGCATTTAAAAGAAGAATATTGGAAAGAGCAGGGTATGGAGTGGTGAATGTTGATGTGGAGGAGTGGATGGAGATACGGGGGAAGAGAGCCCAGGTAGAGTACCTTGATTGCAGGATCAAGCAATGTATGTTAAAAGGACAGGAAGGACAAATTTAGATAGATCTATAGTTATCTATGTGTTACGCAGTAGCAAGTACATCAAATGTTGTAATTCGGACTATTAGTTTTTTTCATTCCAATGGTTTTATGACCACTACTTTTGTTCCATTTGGCGTCGTAGCCCTGGTAATAGCAGTAGCAGCAGCTGGTGAAGGAAAAGTACTATTCCTTCTTCCCACTGACCGACTCCCTTCCCTGCTACTACTACAGCTCCCCTCCCCTCTTCTTTTGATGGTATGCAAAGGACGATCGGCTACATCAGCAGCCGATACACTACTTTTTGTAGAAGTACTGCCTCCACAGTAATCCATTCCTACTACTTGTCCCTTAGTCATCGCTGCATATTGATGAGGCATAACTGTATATTGTGATGCCGGTGTAATTTCATTGATACCATCACCTAGGCCACAACTGATCTTATCACCACTGCCACCAATAATAATAGGAGTGGTGGGATTAGAGGAGAGGGCAGCAGCGGCAATGTCCACCTTAATACCATCGCTTAACCCTGCATTGCCATCATATCCAGTCGCATCTCTGCTGTTATTATTTCCTGTTGATGATGATGCATCTAGAGCAAACTTGATGGAGCTTGTCAGTATTTTAAAACCCCCCTTACTGCTTCCATTATTATTGTTATTGTTGCCGCTTTCCACCGATAGTGCAGCATCACTACCACTCCTTTCCAGGCCATTAATAATATTACCAGTAGATGAATCAGGTGCCATTGATGACAACAAAGACGTCCCAATCAAAGGAGCAGCAGAAGGACGACTGGTATCATTCACCGGATCAACAGATCCACCCGTATCATGTATCTTTGCATATATTTGAGCAGCTCTTTTTTTTGCACACTTCTCCAAGATACTTGCTTTAGATAGCCTTTCTTTATGCTTTTGAACCCTCTTCAGTTCATCAGCATACCTCTTCCTACGCTTATCACCCCTATTATCGTGAATAACAACAACTCCAGTATCCGTACCCGTCAGCCTCCTCAAAGCAGCCACAGTTGCCGCTCCTTGAGCAACATGCATCCCCAACTTACACGGCACAACACTATTGCTACTACCACTGCTGCCTCCTCCATGCTTCCCTCCTACTGCCAACCCTCTTCCTACCACCCAAGGATGGTTCATCACCCCAGTTGCAGTCAGCCTCTTCTCAGGATTGTATTCCAACATGCCTAGCAGTAAATGTTTAGCATCCATTGACAATTGATCCCACCTTGTATCTAGCAATCCTGGCGCAGTATTAATGCCACTACCAGTACCAAAACCAGTACCAGTACCAACTAGTTCCATGGTAGCATACCCTAGATCCACAGTATCATTAGAGTTGAAAGGCAACCTCCCCACCAATAAGGTAAACATGACCACCCCCAGAGAGAAGATATCCATGGCTGGGGAGTGAGGGTGTGATGCCAAGATGACTTCAGGAGCTATAAAACCTGGGGATCCTACAATACCGTATACTGATGAGGTTGATGATGGTGAGCAAGGAGGAGGAAAAGGGGATGATGTATTATGTACAAGAGCCATGCCGAGGTCAATTATTGCAACTGGTGGTACTTGCATAGCTTCTAGTCCACTGACACCTTCCCAGCCATATTGCTGTAACTGGGCAGCTGATATTCCAATAAATTGTGATGTACTGCTACTAGTTGTAGTATTAGATTTATAATTAGTGGTAGTACCACTACTACTAGTAGTAACACATTGTTCTCTAATGGAATGTTTGAACAATATGTGCTCAGGACGGATGTCCCTGTGAATGATGTTGTTGCTGTGGAGGTGAGCAATGGCGCTGACGAGTTGGTGACATATTTCTGAAGCATGAGATTCACTGTATGTATTGCTTAGATAGGGGATTTCATCTAGAATGTGGCCTCCTTTGAGCCATTCTTGAACAATGACCAGTTCTTCTTGTTGCGGAGAAGAAGAGGAGGAGGAAGGGGAGTGGTGTTGTAGTATGGTGACGATACCTGGGTGAGTGGCTGCAAGTTTGAATGTATCAGGTTCCTTCTGGCGTAGCTGTAGAGCAATCAAGTCTTGTGGGTTGTTGGATTGAAGGGGGAGGGTGTGTTTGAAGACAGCATACTTGTGAGTGTGGTTGTGACGGCAGAGGGAGACCTGTGTGGAGACGGGGAGGGTCGTTGAGATGGGGGAAACGTGAGTTGGATCAATTAGATTGATCGGGGTGTGATGGTGTCTAGACTTACTTTTGAGTAGGAGCCGCTGCCTAATTCTTGAACAAAGGCCCATTCTTGGGGCGATTTCTCAGGGTTCCTTTGAGAAGATGAAGGTTGAGATTGGACCTTGCTCTTAGATCCACAGAACCACCAAGACATTATTTGTATATTAATGAAAGATTTGAATCTTATAGTGTTATAACTGCATGCTGTTCGTTTAAAATTGACAACTTATTTAAACTCCATTGTGTTAATTCACGTCTGTCTCCACCAATTCTAAAACCGTAAGTCAAAATAGGAAACAAGCAATCAGAACTAAGTTATCAAAGTGTAAAAATTCAAAAATAATGCTGATCCTTACGATTTGCCCTTCAGGGGAGACCACCCAGACCCCCGTTCGAACGCTCATCGATGATATCATGATTCATATGATCGCGGAGCTCTGTCACATGGCCGTCTTCTTCTGTGCAGCCATCACAGCCATGGCAATAGATCTCAGCTCAGGAACCACCTCTGCAAAAGTAGGCCTCGATTCAGCATCTTGAGCCCAACATCTCTCCATCAATGCAGTATATCTATCAATCCCTTCAAATCTACCTCCTGCCAGCTCATCAGGAACCCGTGGTCTCTGCCCCTCCAGCAACCAAGATATTATTTGCCAGCTACCTTGACTGTTATTCTTCCCACTAGTACTGTTGTTCTTGTTATTGTTCTTAGCAGCAGCGGCAGCAGATATAGAAGTAGTAGTAGTTGTAGTAGAAGTAGAAGTAGTAGTAGTAGTCGTAGTAGTAGTGTTAGCATGAGGCTTGGTATCTATGGTTTCAGTACTCCAAGGGACTTGAAAAGTCAACATTTCATACATTACTACTCCAAAGGCATACACATCAGTAGCAAAAGTGAAGCCAGAAGCTCCAGACATAATTTCAGGAGCAAGCCATCTCGGGTTATTTGGACCTGAGTTTGAATCATTACCAGTATCAGTACCACAATCACCACCACTATTCTCTCCAATTTGTTCATGCTCTATAAACTTGGACAGATTAAAGTCAGTAACTTTCACCCTCCATGAAGATTCCACCAATAAATTTGGTGATTTCAAATCTTTATGAATGATGGGAACATTCCTTGTATGAAGGTATAACATTCCCTTGGCAGCATCCAACAGCATATTCAACCTCCGTTGCCATGGTAGCTGCTGCCTGGCTGCCTCTCCTCCACTTCCGCCTTGTCTTGTTTCCTTTAGCCTATCATACAGACTGCCTCTGCTGCAATATTCAGTGATGATGGCGGGCGGTTGGATGCTGTAGGCCATGAATTGAACGACGTTAGGGTGACGTAGACTTGCTAGTATTTGGCATTCTTCTCTTAATGCTGCTGCTTTGGGGCTTGATAGTGTTGCAACCATACTGGACTCTTCATTGACAATATTAGAAGTTACGAAATTTCCACCCAAGTCACCACCATCACCATCACCATCACCACCTCTTGTTGGTGACCACAGCAATGCAGACAAAACCGATGCAGGCAGTAAAAGGTACTTTACTGCTACCAGTGTTTCTTGGTACCTGGCAACAACTACTTTACCAAAGCTACCCGAGCCAATAATTTTAGATGAAGTGAGATCCAGGTCTACATGTGAGATCTCCCATGGTTTGACATCAGCATGAAGAGATTTGGAGCTAGAATGTGTATTGAGACTGCCAGTTGAGTCTTTGTCTGTTAATGCTTCCATGGCACTGTCTTTTGATGGAGAACTTCTCCTTTCATTAGTAGTAGCAGTTGCAAATGCATCAATGACAACCCCATCTGATGTAGCTGATAATGATACACGTGAAGGCGTAGTGTTATTGTTGGAGTTCAATTTGGGGAAGGAGGAGGGCGACGACTTCTTGTTTCCTGGCGTCGTACCTTCTTCTTGCCGTCTCCTCCGCCTTCTTCTTCTCGTCCACACACCCCATCCCACCAAATCTGAAACACAGAAACATGCTGCTAAAGCACCTCCTACTTCATACCTTGTAATTTGCAATGACGAAGAAGACTTATCCAAACTATTATCGCGATCAACATCGACGCCACGCTGCTGATCTTCGAAATCGTCAGACAGCCACACACATCCTGCAGCAGAACATTCCTCTCTACCTGATAGTTCCCTGCACACATCGATTCTAGGTACGTATCCTGAGCCAGTATAGATACAACTGTCAAAACAAGGCAATGATGATACTATAGTAGCAGTAGCAGTAGTAATGCTATTATGGGTTGATGTCATTGCACTCTCTCCATCACCACTCTCTCCATCTTTATCTTTCTGACACAGATCCACCAACCAACTCTTTTGAGATGACATTGGGTCATTGAGAACAGTTGAAACAATCCAAGGTATCCCGAAGTACTCACTATTGACAGCTGAAGGTGTAAACCATTGAATTTGGGCATTCATTGCATCACAGATACTGGGGCGCCCACCACATGATGAAGACAATGGCGTGGATGGTGTGTTGCATTGCCAGGCTGAACATTCTTCCTCACTTGCATTGGTACACCACTCCAACCCATCATCATTCTCATTTTCAATCTTTACCTCACACATTGTACCATCATTTGTCAAGGCACATGGAGGTAAATTTTCACACCCAATTTTGACCTCCTCAATATGTCTCTCTGCATACATTGTCATGGCGAGCTGATCATCTGACGGATTGAAACCGGAGTTGTAGAGAGTCTGATGGAGGTTATCCCATATCCAGAGGCAGCTCTTTGGGATGCCTGTGCACTGTCCGATTGTGGTGGTAGAAATGTCGGTGGCGGTGGGAGAGACGGGAGTAGGGGCTTTGTGTTGATGGTTGGCGAAACAAATAACATCCCAGCTAGGACAGTTTACGTTCTTGGAATATTTCAGCAACCTCGATTTAGATAAGTGAAAAAGTGCACTTAGGGATATAAATACGAGGGCTTTGGCGAGGGTGTAGAAAGGGTGGTATGGTTTCATTGCTAGATCACATGCCAAGAGCAAATAGGGAATAGTTATAAATGACAATTTAAATCATTCATTTTCAGGGAAGATACCACCAACATATTCGTAAATTAGTTTCTATGCTATGTATGATGGCCTCTCTACCAATGTTATTGGTGGCCTGTCCTCTCCCTGTTTGTCAAAGGAACGAGAGTCAACGTGGGGGAGGAGTCGGGGAGTCCAGAAACGCCAATTCCCTGTGTTTGGTCGATAAATCATCCGTCTGCACAGCAAATTCAGTAAGAGTAAGGTCAAATTCACATAATCAGAATGATATGGGTGGGCTTGCACAGGTGATGTATTCAAAACCTGTTTGGAGGAATTTCAAATCACCTCTCCTTCTTGACCTTACTCACAGACGCAATTATCACCATGCCCACTTTATCTCCAATTCATACCTCACATTACCAAACAATCCATCGCTAGATTCTAACGATCTAAACGCAACACTAACCCTGCTGCTCAACGAAGCACGTATCCCTGCCTCCAAGCTCCCATCTATTCTATCCCAAGCACCTCAAATTCTCCAAATACCTCCTGATATCCTACAATCCAAGCTCCAAACCTACCTAAGGGGATTCAATGGAAAGCAATCTCACCTCTCAAAAGCCATTGTCTCTCACCCAACCATCCTCACTGACGAGTTTACCAATAGATTGTCAGACAACATAGATCATCTCACTGCAATAGGGTTCAGCAGATCACAAGCTGGTAGAATAGTGATCACAGCTCCCCAAATCTTCCCCTACAATCAAAAGCCACTGGACATTTTGCAATTCTTTTATAGACATGGCGGTGGTATTGATCTCAGCAGCGCTAGTCCCAAGATTTTCGCCTTTTTTACATCCTACCCTTCTTGTTTGATACCGGATGGAAACCAGAATCTAATTGACATCATCAGAACAATGCAAATGTACGGATTTCCTCCTCAAAAGGCTCTTGATATCATTGCAAAGTATCCCAAAATCATCAAAAACGGTCAAACTGGTACTGAAATCAGCGTCATTCTGGAAATTTTCCTTTCCTTTGCCTTCAGTCAGACCCAGCTCAGTGACTTGATAGCCAAGCAGCCCTCCATCCTCTACATGGACCCATTCAGACTAAAATGGACCCTAGGACTGTTGGCTGCCTTTGAAGTCCCCCCCAGTAAAGTTGTCAACTACCCCCGACTGTTTATACACAGCCCCTTTGATGTCGTAGGCCCCCGACTGGCCTATTTGAAAAATTACCGACCAAAGTTTCTGAAAAAAGTCAAGCTAGCAACTGTACTCTGTAGAAGTGACATGGAATTTTGTGAGAAGTATGTGTCTCATCCAGCAGAGGAGTACTTTGTGTTTAAAGAGAGATGGGCAGCTCAGATGGGAAGAAAGGAGGGTGCAAAGAGAGATCGGATGATGAAGGAGATGTTGGTGCAAGAAATGGCCACTGAACTGTGGAAATAATAATACTGAAACAGATATAGTATCTATAAAAAAATGGTTACAGTACAAATAAGAAAAGAGATATGTACTTCTACAACTTCTATTACTGGCCATTCATTTATCAGCAGCCCATTTGTACTGGTTCAACACAGCTTCAGTCCCATCCTCTGCAGTAC
>Ga0114919_10002609_pt1 | contig 14592 bp, 12 predicted proteins | sample BlataG_FD_88682 | JGI IMG/M metagenome (GOLD analysis project Ga0114919, IMG submission 88682) | Deep subsurface microbial communities from Black Sea to uncover new lineages of life (NeLLi) - Black_00105 metaG | ecosystem: Environmental > Aquatic > Marine > Oceanic > Sediment | place: Atlantic... | reverse complement strand
GCAGCAGCGTGTCGCGCAGCCGGGCGTTCCAATGCTCCCAGCTCTAGCCGCCGGCCTGGAACATCGCCACCGTGCCGTAGTACCAGTAGTATTCGTTATGAAGCTGGGACGGGTCTCGCCCGCGGGCCAGCCCGGACGACGGGAGCTGGCCCAGCAGCAGGGCACGCTGCCGCCGACAAACCGGACTGTCGATCCGCCAGCCGAGCAACTGTTCGCAGGCCAACCCGGCGGCAGTCATCGCCGGACCGTAGCGGTAAACTGCCTGGAGCGTGTCCGGGTTCAGCTCGACCCCTGTTCCGGTGTCGGCGTACCACACGCGCCCGTCGGCTTCGGTGGCACGGGCGAAGTGTAGCGCCGCGTTGACCAGCACCCTGTGCGGCACCTCGATGCCCGCTACCGCACACGTTTGCAGGGCCTGCACCGCCCAGGCGGTGATCGAGGTGTCGTTACGCCCGCTGTTGCGGCGTGGCAAGTAGTCCCAGCCGCCCAGCGCCTGTTGCGTGTGTGCCAGTTGCGCGACGGCCCGCCGCAGCGGTTCGCGCAGGCGCGGCTCGCGCGTCATCGCGTAGTATTCGGCCAGGGCGAACGTGGCCAGCGAGTTGTTGTATCCGGCCATGCCTTCGGCGACGCAGAAGCCGCCGTCGGGCTGCTGCAACCTCAGCAGGGCCTCGACCGCCCGCCGCACGACATCCTGGTAGGGCCCCTCCCGGTCGGTGTACCCGGCGCCGAGGAAGGCCAACAACGACAGGCCGGTCAGACCCGCTTGCAACGAATGCTGCGTACGGCGTAGGGCGGGGCCCGGGCAGCGATCGTCCGCGGGACACCGGTTCTGGAAGCCCAGCCGATCCCATAGCCCATCCGGCGACTGGTGAGCCGCAAGCCACGCCAAGCCCACCTCCACCGCACTTTCGGTGCGCGGCGTTCCGCCGAACTGTTGCACGCGTCGCCGGCGGACCGCGCCGGAACGATCCAGCTTCTCCGGACCGGCGGGAGGACCCTCCGCGGCGAGTGGAAGTGCCTCCACCAGCCGATCGTCCACCTGAATCCGGCGATGCTCGATAATTGGCAGCGCGTCGGCGCCCGATTCACCGGGCTTAACTGACGCGCTGGAATCCACCGCCGACGGGGCAACACCGCCCCTTCCCGAACCCGTGGGCGGCCGCGGCTCAACAACATCGTGTGTGGTGGCCGGGTCGGCCGGTCGGCCGGCCGGCGCGACAGCGGGCGCCGGCGGTACCACCGCCAGCAACCGCAGCAGCACGATCGGCAGCACGACAATCGACGCCACCACCACGATCAGACACACCCTGCTCCAGAACATAAGGCGGTCTAGCTTGCCGTCGCGCGGCGATGACTGCCGGTTCGACCACATCTCATGTTATTGTAGAGCCGGCGGGCAATCAGAGGGGAATGACCCGTTCGGGCTGGGTCGGCTCGTCGCCGGCGGTATCCGCGGCCCCGCGCCGGCGACGCTCAACTTCAGAACCGATCTTGCACCGACCAGCTTCGCTGATGCGACCGGGCTTCGGCCTCGCGCGTGAGCTCGCAGATCGATTGCCAGGTAGCCGCGGCCCGGTCCACCATGCCGATGTTCTGCAACGCCAGGGCGAGGTTCTGGCGGAACGCGATGTTGCGTCCGTTGCCGGCGACCGCTTGCTCGAACTCCTCGACCGCCAGGTCGAAGCGCGCCCGCTGCGCAAACAGCAGGCCGAGCTGGTAATGCACGTCCACGTACCCCTCTCTCAGCGTGAGCGCGCGCTGGAAGGCCTCGATGGCCTCCTCGGTCTCGCCCGTCTCTTTCAAGCAGATCCCGAGTTTGATCAGGGCCTTGGTGTAGTCGGGGTTGATCGCCACCGCGTTGCGAAACGCGCGAATGGCTTCCTCGAAGTTCCCGACCTGACGCAGCAACAGCCCGTGCCGGTAGTGCAGATCGGCATAGTTGGGGTTGTTGAGCAGCGCCTGGCGGTGCCGGCGTATCGCCTCCAGCAGCAGGTTGTCCGCACCGGGATCGTCGGCCACTTGGACGCAAGTCGGGGTCAGCTCGGTCTCGCGCTGCTCGGCTTCGGCTTTCAAGTGCAGCCGGGCGGTCTCGCTGAACAGCAGCGTGCTGTTCGGTTCGAGGCTGCTGGCCAGATCGAACGTGGCGTGGGCCTCGTGCGCCCGACCGGAAGCCTCCTGGGCCACCCCCAGCCCGACGAACGCTGTCAAAAGCCGATCGTTGAGCTCGACCGCTCGATTGAACGCTTCCGCGGCATCGGCGTAGTGGCCTTGACGCAGGTGCTGCGTACCGAGCTTGACGGTGGCTTCCAGGAAGTTGGGGTGGAGGTCGATGGCGGCGTGGTACTGCCCGATGGCCGCCTCGTCGTCGCCGGTCTTGACGTACAGGTCGCCCAGGTGCACGTGAAACTCGGACACGCCGGGGTACTTCTGGACGAGTTTCTCGAGCGTATGCACCGCCTCGCCCAGACGGCCCTGGTCGCTCAGCGTTCCCGCGTCTTCCAGTTGGCCGTCGCAGCACTCGGGCTCGATCAGCAGGGTTTGCTGAAACTGCTCGATGGCCTCCAGCGGCTGGCCGCGCTGAAGATGGAGCGTCGCCAGCGTCAGCAATACGTCGAGGTCGCCCGGTTCCAGCTCGGTTAGCCGCTCGTAGCGGCTGATCGCCTCGTCCCAGTCCCCGCGCCGAATCGCCATCGCCGCCAGACGCTCGTGTGCGTTGCGCAATCGCGGACAGAGCGTCAGAGCGCGCTCGTAGTTTCCGAGGGCGGCCTCCGGCTCGTCGCGGCGCTCATGGCAGGTGGCGATGGCGAACGCGATTGCCGGGTCGTCGGGGTCGTACGCCTGCGCGACGGACAAGTAGAGCAGGGCTTGGTCGAGTCGGGCGAGCTCGTCGTGCACACAGGCCAACCCGAGGGCCGCCGGCGGCCCGCCCGGGCCCAGCTCCAGCGCACTTTCAAACGCGGCCTTCGCCTCCGTCAGGCGCAGGCTCTCCAGGCAGGCCGTACCGAGCCGGATGGCCAGATCGGCGGAGGTGGGGCAGTCCGCTTGGCGTTTTGCCAGAAGCTGGGGGTCGTCGTCTTCGAGCCCGGGGAGCTGTCCCTCGAAGGCATCCCGTAGTCGCCCGAGCAGCCCACGCCCGAGTGCCTCCAGTAGGTAGCTCATCCCGTCCCCCCGCTCGGGCCGCTGGTCGCAAGGGAGGCAAGTCCCGTGCGTGCTTCGGGAAGAGTCGGATTGAGCTCCAGTGACCGCGTGTAGCTCTGCCGCGCACGCCCGGCTTCGCCGCAGGCGTGCAACTGGCTTGCCAGCATCACGTAAACGTCGGGGTAATCCGCGCCGGCCGCGATCGCCCGATTCAGCAGTGTGATGGCGTGGTTCGGGTCGTTCGAGGCTTGGGCCACCTTCGCCGAGAGGATCAGCGCGTCGACGTAATGCGGGTTCAGCTCCAGGGCGCGCTGAAGCAGGACTTCCGCCTGGTCCAGCTTGCCCAGCCGCAGCGCCGCCCAGGCCGTGAAGTAGTGCAGGTCCGCATAATCCGGGTTCGCCGTGGCGGCCTCGAACGCCGCCAGGTAGCGGCAAAGATTATCTTTGCCCTCCTTATCCACGGACGCGCTCGGGTCACTGGACTCGAAGAACGCGCGGATCAGCTCCGGCTCGTCGGCGAACAGACCGGCCAGTTGCCCGAGAGTGGAGTTGTCAGCGCCCGGACCGGGCTTGCGCTGCCGGCGCGCCGATGGTGTCGAACGCGCTGCGCCTATGCGCAACCCGCCGGCCCGCCTGGGCGCCGGAGGGCAAAGATAATCTTTGCCGCTACTTTCCGATCCGAACTGCCGGTAGCGTGGTCTCATCATTCCCCGTCTGCTCTGGGAGCGTGGCGGCAGCGTGCTTATCGGTCGCTGCGCTCCTCTTGCGGCTCGCGTCCGTTTACGCCGGCGCCGTTGTTGCCGCGGGTAGCCACCGGAACGCGGAAGAGCTGGTTGCAGTGCGCACAGCGCACCAGCTTCCCACGCGCCGACTCGGGGGCCACAACGGTCTTCCGGCAACTCAGGTTGGGGCAGATCATCGTGACGGGCATATACGTCCCACCGCCAAGCGTCCTGGGTACAGAACGCAAATGGAGTCGTGTTCGTATCGGCTAAAAGGTGCCCCGTGATTACGCGCGTTCCCCGGCGCGGCGACACTGCCGGTGCACGGACCGCAAAGGTCCGACACGCGGGTCCGAGAACATCGCGTGCAAGGGGTTGGCCGGAGGTCAGACGTGAGCCCCCGGGGCAGGTTGACGGATTACTTGGGCGGTCGCTGCGAGCGTTCCCGGCGCTTGCTCTTCGGGCGGGTGACCGGGCGCCGGCTGGCCGGCACTTCAATTGCCTCACGCCCCGACAGATACGCTCCCGTAACCGACGCGGGCTCGTCGGCAACTTCCTGCAAGCTTCCCGAGACGACCACCTCTCCGCCGCGCACGCCGGGACCGGGGCCGAAGTCCACGATCTGGTCGGCGGCCTCCATCGTGTCGCGGTCGTGCTCGACCACGATGACGGTGTTGCCCATGTCGCGCAGGCGTTTGAGCGCGTCGAGCAGACGGCGGTTGTCCCGCGGGTGCAGGCCGACGCTGGGCTCGTCGAGCACGTAGAGCACGCCGACCAGCCCGCAGCCGATTTGGCTCGCCAGACGGATTCGTTGCGATTCCCCGCCGGCCAGCGTCGGCGCCGCCCGGTCCAGCATGAGGTAATCGAGCCCCACGTCCAGCAGGAATTGCAGCCGGGCGCGGATCTCCTTCAAGGGCTCCTCGGCGATGATTCGGCGCACGCCGGCCAGCTCCAGATGACTGAAGAACTCGAGCGCGGCGCTGATCGGGAGCTTGCAGACCTGGTCGATGTTCAGCCGTGATCCGCCGCCCTGGGGCTCGCCCCGCCGGCTGGAAAGCGTCACCGCGAGCGCCTGGGCGTTGAGCCGCGCGCCGTGGCAGCGCGGGCAGGTGCGCCGCCGCATGAACTGCTCGTAGAAGCTGCGAACGAAGGCCGACTTGGCCTTCTTGTGCTTGGCGTTCAGCTCGGCCACCACGCCCTCGAATGTCCCCCCATGCTTCCAGGTCCCGTAGCGGCCGTGCCACTCGAACGTGAGGTGCGCGTCGCCGGTGCCGTAGAGCAACGCTTCGCGCGCCCGGGTCGGCAGCTCGCGCCAGGGCGTGCGCAGGTCGACCCCCAAGTGTCGCGCGACGCCCTCGTAGATGTGCCGCCGCCACTTCCCCGGCTTGTGGCGAAACGCGGCGATGCACGGGGCGAGGAAATCCAGCGCGCGGTCCGGGACCAGCAGCTCGGGATCGAAGTCAAATCGGGTGCCCAACCCATCGCAGTAGGGGCACATCCCTTGCGGACTGTTGAAGCTGAACATCTGCGGGTTGGGCGGCTCGAAGCTGATGCCGCAAGAGGTGCACGCATAGCCGGCAGACAGCAAAACGTCCCGTGCTGTGCCCTCCCTTACCTGGGCCGACCGCTTGACGCCGGCTTTCGGGGGACCCTCCGGCTCCAGAACAGCGATGATCGCTGTCCCGTCGCCGGAGGTGAGTGCCAGGTCCAGCGCCTCGGCCACGCGCGAACGAATCCCCGGGCGCATCACCAGGCGGTCGATCACGACTTCGATATCGTGGCGACGGTAGCGGTCGAGCGCGGGCGGGTCGGACAGGTCGATGACTTGTCCGTCCACCCGGGCGCGGATGAAGCCCTGGTGCAGCAGCTCCTCGAACAGATCCTTGTATTCGCCCTTCTGCGCCCGCACCTTGGGGGCCAGCACCATCAGGCGGGTTCCCTTGCCGAGCGCGAGCACCTGGGCCGCCATCTGCTCCCGGGTCTGCGCGCTGATCGGCTTCCCACAGCGCATACAGTGCGGGGTGCCGGCCCGCGCGTAGAGCACGCGCATGTAATCGTGGATCTGCGTGATCGTGCCCACGGTGCTGCGGGGACTCCACCCGCTGGCCTTCTGCTGGATCGAGATGGACGGCGCCAGGCCGGTGATCTGGTCCACATCCGGCTTGGGCAACTGATCCATGAACTGCCGCGCGTAAGAGCTGAGCGACTCGACGTACCGCCGCTGACCCTCCGCGTACAGCGTGTCGAAAGCCAGACTGCTCTTGCCGCTCCCGGAAACCCCCGTAAAGCAAATCAACTGATTCCCCGGCAGCGTGAGCTGGATGTTCTTGAGGTTATGCTCGCGGGCGCCCCGGACGCGGATGGCATGTTTCTGGGAGGCCGGCATGACAAGCCCGTCCGATGGCCCGCTATCGCTTCGCCTGCGAACAGGTGCGCATCAACCTAGGCCCGCGTGCCGCGGCTCGCAAACACACCGACCGGGAGCCCACTACACGTCAGACGTCGGGTCGGGCAGCTCGAAGATCGACTGACTCTTGATGATCGTCCGGTCGTTGGGGAAGGCGTGGAACACGTGAACGTGGAACTCGCCGTCCCGCGCCTCGTGGTCGATATACGTAAACGGCACCAGCTCCCCCTCGCCCCACTCGTCGTAGGCGTGGAACCAGCCGCGCCTGGTGGCGTGCCGGTACAAGTCGTTGTGCACCGACTTGTAGAGCGGCTCGTCCATCGTCTCCACCTGCGTGCTGACCATGTAGTGCCAGCCGTCGGTCGCGCGCCGTTCGAGGTCGCGCTCGCCCTTCAGGCGGAACCGTGAGAGAACCCCGCGCGTTGGGAGCCACTCGGTCTCGGGAGCCATCAGCTCGGTGATCGTGTGCGGACCGGACATGACCGTGATGACGTGGCCAAGCCCCACGATCCAGACGTCCGCGAAGTAGCGCGTCTGGGTGATGCGGAAGTCGGCGTAGTGCCGGAACAGCTCCGGGTGGAGAGGTCGATCAAACAAAAACAGGTGCAGATCGACCGCCTGCTGTGTTATACCGCCCAGTTCCATCTTTTCACAACTGCTTTCAAACAAATGGGTTACATTAACCCAAGCCTTCCAGACCTTTAGTATACCAGATTCCCGCCGCCAGGCATACGCCGAAAAAATTTTCCACGCGGGCCCTTCCTTAATACGCCCTTCGGCCCGAGAGGGTTCGACCCAAGCCGGCTCATTTGGCACCCCCGCCGCACGCCTCGCACGGACACAGCGAGCGCAGCAGCCGGTAGTCGTAGATCCCGCTGTCGTGGCCGTCCTTCCACTTGATCCTCAGGGCGTAGTTCCCAACCAGCTCGGCGTCCTCGGCGACGGCTATGTCCAGCGGGTTTGCTGCCGGCCTCATCACGTGCAGCGGGTTTCGCTTCTGGTCATCCCGGTCGTTACGGCAGGCCGCACAAGGGCACGACCGGCGGAGCAGGGCCAGTGGGTACACACTCTCGTGGCCGTCCGCCCACTTGATCCGCAGTCGGTTGGTCCGATCCAGATCCAACTCCAGTGGGTATGTCTCGGCATCGCATGCGTTCATCAGTTGCGACTCGGCCGACTGGGGCATCCCGCAGCCGTGCTCCGATACGCTCAACCGCTTCTATCCCTTTAGCTGGAGGGAACTTGCCGCGATCCAGCTTTTCGGCGTCCGATAACCGCCAAGCGGCTACCTCATCGATATGCCCGGGACGTGTCCCGCGTTTCCGATGTCGAACGCAGACTCCTCATATCCCGCCCACGCGAATCACCGGCTCGCCACGCCTGCCGGGACCGCGCGCCCGGCGGCTTGGCCGCGCTTCCTGCGCGGCTTAGCGGAGGCGGCGGCCTTGGGCTCGCTCGTCGCCGCGAAGAACGCCCCAGCGCTACGCAACCGTTGGTACCGTCGTCGCAGCAGCGTCTCCGTCTTCAGCCGCCTGAGATCGCGCAACGCGCGAGCCACCCAGCGCTCCAGGTTTTCCGCGGCGATCTGTGGGTCACGGTGCGCCCCGCCGAGCGGCTCCTCAATGATCGCGTCGATCAGGTTGAGCTCCTTGAGCTGCGTGGGCGTCAGGCGCAGCGCCTTTGCCGCGCGAGCACGGTGCTTCCCCGACCGCCATAGGATCGCCGCACACCCCTCCGGACTGATGACCGAATAGTAGGCGTGCTGCATGACGGCGACTTGGTCGGCGACGCCGATGCCCAGCGCGCCCCCGCTGCCGCCCTCCCCGATGACCGCGGCCACAATCGGCGTGGGCAGCCGGGACATCTCCATCAGGTTGACGGCGATGGCGCTGGCGATGCCGCGTTCCTCGGCCCCGATGCCGGGGTAGGCTCCGGGGGTGTCGATGAGGCAGACGATCGGCACCTTAAACTTGGCGGCCAGCTTCATCTTCTGCAGGGCCTTGCGGTAGCCCTCCGGGTGGGCGCAGCCGAAGTTGACCTCAATCTTCTCGCGGGTATCCCGCCCCTTGTGATGTCCGATAAGCATGACGCGCTGGCCCGCGAATCGGGCGAAGCCGGTGACCAGCGCTCTGTCGTTCCCGTAGGCCCGGTCCCCGCACAGCTCGCAGAAGTCCTTGCATACTAGCCGAATGTAATCGCGGAGCAGCGGCCGCTGCGGGTGCCGGGCGACCAGCACGTTTTCCCACGGCGTCAGATTCCCGTACGCCTGCCGCAGGGCGCTTTGCAGTTGGCCGCGGATGCTCTGAATGATGTCCGAATAGTCGCGGCCGGATTCAGCCTGACCGGTCTCCAGCCGCTGAATCTCCTGCTCCATTTTCGCGATGGGCTTTTCAAACTCGAGCAGATGTGACAGATTGCTGCCTGCCGTGCCCGCCCAACCGGGTTGTGTGCTCATGAACCTCCCTCGCCAGCCGGGTCGAGGCGTCGCACCGCGCTTCCCTGCCAAACTCAACCCGTTGGCGCGCTACTCTACCTATGCCCTGCCGCCGATTGCAAGGGGAAACTGTGGCAGCGGGCGGATTTGTGGCCGGGAGGTCGACGTGCACGACGGGGCGCGGACCAGTATAACCTGTTACTACCAAATGCCTTACATCTATTGCGGCTCGTAGGTGGCCGTTGGCCCCGAATTCCTCGAATCATCGGCCCGTACGGTCCACGCGGGGCGTCTTGTCCCGGTTCCGATCCGCTGGCTCCACGACGAACCGCCCACGACCAAGTATGATCACCGCCTCCGGAGGACCGGCACAACCCTTGCCCCTGGGGACTGGGTGTCCGATGGCCGTTTTTCGTATTCAGATCTCTTCCGCAGCGGAGGGACCAGAGCAACAGTGCGATCACGCGTTGGTCGCACAGTTGCGCGAGGCCGGCTTGACAGACGTGGAGGGCGCAATCGCCGACCGCCTGTTCTTCCTCGAGGGGCGACTCACCCGTGACCAGGCGGAGCGGATTGCATCCGACCTGTTGAACGATCCGGTCGCCGAGCGTTGGGAGCTCGCCGTGGCTGACCGCGAGGTGCGGCCGCCGGAGTTGGGCACCGCGGTCGAGATCCACCCGCGTCCCGGCGTGATGGACCCAGTGGCCGAGACGACGCTGGTCGAGCTGCGGGCCGCGAGCTACCCCGTTGATGCCGTCCGCACCGCTCGGCGTTACGTGGTGTGGGGCCGGCTCAGCCAGGCGGAACTGCTCGCGACGGTCCGGCGGGTCTTGGCCAACGACTGCATCGAGCAGGTCGTGGCGGGCACCGTGGGCGTGCGGCCGTCGCCAAAGCCGCCCGTATTCGAGTTCAAGTTGCGGGGCGTGGCGATCCGCGCGTTGGACGACGCCGGCTTACGGGCACTCGCGCGCGACGGGCACCTGTTTCTCTCACTCGAGGAGATGCGCGCGATCCAGGCGTACTATCGTCGCCTCGGCCGGGATCCGACCGATCTCGAGCTGGAAACGCTGGCGCAGACGTGGTCGGAGCACTGCGTCCACAAAACGCTCAAGAGCGCGATCATATATCGCGGCGCGCCGATGCCGGTCGTCGGGGACGGAACGGGGCGACAAAGCGGCGTGCAGCCGGGGCGGGACGGTTCGGACAGCCACGTCGAGATCCGCTACGGCAATCTCCTCAAGGACACCATCGTCCGTGCGACCGAAGAGCTGATCGCGGACGGACGCGGGCCGCAGTGCCTGTCGGTCTTCAAGGACAACGCCGGCGTGATCGCCTTTGACGACCGCTTCGGCATTGCCTTCAAGGTCGAGACGCACAACCATCCGTCGGCGATCGAGCCGTACGGCGGGGCGGCGACCGGCATCGGCGGCTGCGTCCGCGACGTCATCGGATGCGGCCTGGGAGCCCGCCCGATCGCCAACACCGACGTCTTCTGTGTCGCTCCACCAGACTGGCCGCATGATCGACTGCCGCAGGGTGTACTCCATCCGCGGCGGGTATTGCGCGGCGTAGTGAAGGGCGTGGCCGACTACGGCAACCGCATGGGAATCCCGACCGTCAACGGCGCAATCTACTTTGACCCGCGCTTCCTCGGTAACCCGCTGGTCTATTGCGGCTGCGTCGGGATCATCCCTCGCCAACTGGTCGAGAAGGCCGCCTGGCCCGGCGACCTGATCGTGTTGGTCGGCGGACGCACCGGACGCGACGGCATCCACGGGGCAACCTTCTCCTCCGCGGAGCTCACCGACACCCACGCCGACGAGTTCTCCCACGCCGTCCAGATCGGCAACGCCATCACGGAGAAGCGCTTCCTGGATGCGATCCTGCGGGCCCGCGACGACGCATCGGGCTGCCTGTATACCGCGATCACCGATTGCGGGGCCGGCGGCCTCAGCAGCGCCGTGGGCGAAATGGGCGAAGCGGTCGGCGGCGTGGTCGATCTCGATCAGGTGCCGCTGAAGTACGCCGGCCTGCGCTACGACGAAATCTGGATCAGTGAGGCTCAGGAGCGCATGGTCCTGGCGGTCCCGCCGAAGAACATCCAACGCTTCATGGAAATCATGCACCAGGAGGAGGTGGAAGCGACCGTCATTGGGACGTTTGGAAGCGACCGTGCGGATGAGCGACCAGCGCGGCTGGTCGTGCGCTATTGCGGAAGTGTCGTGGGGGAGCTGGACATGCAGTTCCTGCACCACGGGTTGCCCAAACGCGAACGCGTCGCGGAATGGTCACCCAGCGAAGAAGAGGTACGAGAAGACGAAGGCATGAGGGCACGGAAGGAGTCTACGCCGGTCGAGTTGCTTGACCGCCTGAAACGGCTGCTTCAGTCGCCGACGATCGCCGGCAAGCAGTGGGTCATCCGCCAATACGACCACGAGGTGCAGGGCGGCAGCGTGGTCAAGCCCTTGTGCGGGCCGGGGTCGGGGCCGAGTGACGCGGCGGTGCTGCGGCCCAGGCTGGATTCGACGCGCGGCATCGCCATCGCTTGCGGGCTGGCCCCGCACCTGGCCGACGTCGATCCGTACTGGATGGCCGTCGCCTCGATCGACGAAGCGCTCCGCAACGTAGTCTGCGTCGGTGGCGATCCACAACGAACCGCGATCCTGGACAACTTCTGTTGGGGTGCCGCCGACGACCCGCGCCAACTGGGCGCCCTGGTCCGCGCTTGCCGGGGCTGCTACGACGCCGCCAAGGTCTACGGCGTGCCCTTCATCTCCGGGAAGGACTCGCTCAACAACGAGTTCGCCCTGGATGCCCGCGACGTGGACGGGTTGCTCGAGACTCTGCGGGGGTTCACGGCGGGCGGCGAAGCGGCGGGCGCGGTCTCGCAGCGGGCCATCGAGAATGCCTGCGCACGCGTTCGCCAAACCCGTCGCCTGAGCATCCCCGGCACGCTGCTGATCAGTGCCGTCAGCGTGATCGAAGACGTTCGCGGCTGCGTGACGGCCGATCTGAAGAGGGCGGGCAGCGAGCTGTTTCTCGTGGGTGGGCTGCCGACGCTGAACTTCTCCATGCCGGCCGCGTACAACGTACATCGAACGGTAGCCGAAGCGATCAAGCTGGGCCTGGTCCGGGCCTGTCACGATTGTGCTGACGGTGGCCGGCTCGTGACGGTGGCGGAGATGGCGCTGGCCGGCAACCTCGGGGTGGATGTGATCGTCCCGGGATCGGATGTTCCGGGACCGTTCGACGAGTGCTGTGCGGGCTATGTGGTCGAAACGTTCGACGCGGATGAGTTGGAGCTACTTTCGCATGGGGCCGGTGTGCCGATGACCCGGCTCGGCCGGGTGCGCGACGACCAAACGTTCCGGGTTGCCGACCAGACCACGACCGTTGCGGAGTTGCACTCCGCCTGGACGACCCGACACGGCTAGCAGTCCGGTGCAAAACAGTAGCGCCGGACCTCCGAGTCCGGCGGACCCCGGCTGGCGGCCCAGGAACGTCGGACTCGGAGGTCCGACGCTACGAGGATTCGGCCTGCGAGCAGTTTTGCACCGGACTGCTAGGGGTCGCGGCCGGCCGCCGGGTCAGTCATCGCGCCGACCCAACGCGGGACGGTCCTGCTCCGGCGGCTGTTCATTCGGGGGCTGCTGTTCGGGGTCGGCGGGAGGCAGGCCGGGCTGCGGCGGGCCGGGTGCGGGACGCTCCTGGGCGATCCAGAACGCCAGCCCAACCAGCAGGGCCAGCGTGATGATGATCCCGCCGGCGACCCAGAGAATCCCGGCAAGGTTGGCAAGCGACAACATATGGCAATCCCCAACGTCTTCCGGCAACACTTTACCGCGAACCTCACCCGTATAGAATCGAGACCTGCTTGTGGCAGCGTTTTGTTCCGGCTGAGCTGCGAGGTTCCATGAACGGCACGGCAAGAAGACCCATCGATGAGGCCATCCTGAGCGAACGCGTCAGGCAGCGCACGGTGGCCGCACGCCGGCGCCGCTTTGTGCGCAGCGCTTTGCTGTTCGTGTGCCTGGCTGCCGTGATGGTGGTTATCTCCCTGGCGCATCGCGACGCACAAGCCGTCAAGCGCTGCCGCGCCCCAATGGAGTACGCCGTTGGCGAACTGTCGGCAAAACATGAGGACCGCAAGCTCCTGCCGGTTCTCCTCCCGCACCGCGAGGCGGATCGGCAGTGGGTGCAAGGCCACTACGACTACACGTGGGAAAACGACCGGTACTTCGGCCCCGATCGGCAGGTGGGGGTCTGCTGCTGCAAGCGCACGCACCGGTTTTTCATGCGCCCCGACGGCCGACACGTCATCCTGTTCGACGGACAGGATTTCCAGCTCGTGTGGATGGCGGAGGACGAATACCGCCAGTCCGCGGCGACACTGCGCCTGCCCGTGCCCGACGAGCAGTGACCACCGCAGGGCCTGCGCAGGACCCCGCGTCGGCCGGTACAATCCCTCTCCACGGGCGGCGGAGGTACTTGACCGCGGCAACGAATCCCGCTTGCAGCAACGGCGGAAAACCTGCGAGAATCACCGCGCGACCGCGTGACTTGGCAACTGCCGACGTCCATCGCACGCGGAGACCCGATGAACGTATTTGACGGCCTCGAGGAATTCAGTCCGCCTGATAGCGGAATTGTTCTGGTGATCGGGAACTTCGACGGCGTCCACAGCGGCCACCGTCGGATCATCGAGGCGGCTTGCGGCCAGGCGCGCGAGTTGGGCGCGCCCACCGTCGTGATGACGTTTGAGCCGCACCCTCTGCTGGTCGTCGCACCGCAGCGCACCCCGGGCCGCCTCACCACGTTGCCGGAAAAGCTGGCCCTGCTCCAGGTGATGGATGTGGACGCCGCGGTCGTCATGCGGAGCGAACCGGCGTTGCTCAATCGCTCCGCGGAGGAGTTTCTCACGCTGCTGGCGGAGCGTTGTCGCCCGCGTGCGATCGTCGCAGGGGCGACGTTCAGCTTCGGGCGTGGTCGTCAGGGTTCCGCGGAGACGTTGCGTGAGTATACCAGGCGGTTCGGGTATGCCGCGCACGTGGTGGACCTGGTTTGTGCGGAGTTGCCCGGCAGCCCCGCCGTCAGCAGCTCGGCGATCCGTCGAGCGTTGGTGGAGGGGCGGCTCGACGACGCGAACGCCATGCTTGGGCGGCCGTATCGCCTCGTCGGTATCGTCGGCGGAGGGGAGGGACGCGGAGCGCCGCTCGGGTTTCCGACCGCCAATCTGGAAGCCATTGAGCACCTGCTTCCCCATGAAGCCGTCTATGCGGCGGTGGCCCAGCTCGAGCATGACGAGTTCCGCTTGGCGGCGGTGAACATCGGGCCGCAGCCGACCTTCGGGCAGAGCGCGTCACGCGTCGAGGCGCACCTGCTGGTTTTTTCGGGCGAGTTGCGCGGTCGGCGACTCGGGCTGCACTTGGTGGCCAAGCTGCGCGGGCAGTCCAGGTTTGCCGACGCCAATGAGTTGGCGGCTCAACTGCACCACGACGTGGATCGGACGCGCAGTTATGTATCAGCGCTTGAGCAAATCGAAGCCGGGCCGCGCCTGGCGTTGTAGTGCTGCCGGCAAGCAGTACGGCCGTCGTCGCTTCGCCGCGTTGAATCCGCGTCCCGCTCACGTTATTTGCTTGCGTGGCCGCACTCCTTGTGCTATTGTTCGCGACGCGATACAAGATGTTGGGTCATTTGGCGCCGCGAGTGGCTGTCAGTCCGGACAACCGGGTCAGGCGAGACCGCCAGCGTGTTCCTGAAACAGATCGTACTGCACGGCTTCAAGAGCTTCGCGGACCGAACCAAGTTCGAGTTCGGCCCCGGGTTGACCGGCGTGGTCGGCCCCAACGGCTGCGGCAAGAGCAACATTCTCGATGCCGTCCGTTGGGTGC
>Ga0114919_10002608_pt1 | contig 14595 bp, 17 predicted proteins | sample BlataG_FD_88682 | JGI IMG/M metagenome (GOLD analysis project Ga0114919, IMG submission 88682) | Deep subsurface microbial communities from Black Sea to uncover new lineages of life (NeLLi) - Black_00105 metaG | ecosystem: Environmental > Aquatic > Marine > Oceanic > Sediment | place: Atlantic... | reverse complement strand
TGCATGCATGCTCAATGAATGCTTGAAGACCCCTTTGCATGCATGCAGAAGGACATTATCTTTCATGTTTTCTTTGTTTTAGTCTTTGGTATTATCTTTAGCTTTCTTATTGCAAAGTAGGCTGTTGTTGCCATGAGGATTATTGTGGTGGCTATGAAGAGATACATTAAGTTTCTGATGTTGTCAAGTTCGCTCATAGAAGATTCTTTATACTCGCTTAAGGTTGCAGTTATATTGTCATACTCTGTTTGCAGATTGTTGTAGCTAGTTAAAATTTCATTAAAGGTTGTATTCAAAATTTCGAAGCCTTCGTATAGTATAGCATAATTGTACAGAAGGTTATAATGAGTCTTGTTCAGGTTGTTGTAGTCTGCTAGAAGACTGTAGTAGACCGTGTTCAACGTATTGTAATCGACATGCAAGTTGCTATACTTTTCCAGCAACCCATAATATAGGACCCGCATATCGAAAAGTACACTATAGTAATTCATCAAAGGATAGTTATCTTGGTTTCGCTCAGTCGCACGCCCGTGAATAACGTAAGGATAATCTCCTATTCCATCACTGCCAGTTTCATTCTGAAAAGGACCACTATAGACATCGGTTCCGCTGTAGTCACTCCAGTAGTTTCCACCAGAAGGATAACCATTATCCCAGGAGTTATAGCTATCCAGAATTACAACATTGTTTGTGTTGTTGCAGAGATTGTGGTAGAATACATTGTTGTTTGACCCCCACATCCAGAAGCCATATGCTTTGTTGTTTGTGACTATGTTTTCAGTTACCATATTGTGGTCACTTCGACCGTCTAATCGGATTCCGTTATCCTGACCCTGTGTAACAATATTGCGACAAACAAGATTTTTGTTTGAAGCAAGAATTGCAATGCCGTCATGCCTACTGTTAACCACGATGTTCTCGATTATGCGGGAATGATGAGCGTGTTGAAGCACAATGCCGTAGTGTCCAGCATTCTTGATTACGTTTTTTTCCACAGTATTATTGTTGGAATTATACAAAATGATGCCGTCTCTACTGCTGTTTATTATGACGTTTTCGGTCAAAAAATTATCGAGTGAATCGATAAGCTTTACGTCACCCCAACCGTTGTTCGTCAGGATGTTCCCGTAAACTTTGCAGTTTTCAACCATTGAAAGCTTGATTCCATAATCTCTGACTGAAGAACCAGCATTTCTAATCGTGAAATCTGCGATTGAAACATTGTCGGTTGTTATCTCCACAACAGTTCCAGCGTTAGACCCGTCGATTATTGTGTTATCTCTACATTCTCCCATGAGCGAAATAGATTTGTCCAAAATCACTTTTTCATGGTAGATTCCTGAAGATACATTGATAATATCGCCTTGATTTGCATGAAGGACTGCTCCTTGTATAGTTGGATAGTCCATAGGAACATGAATGATACTAGGACTTGCCTTCACAGATATTTTAATTCCCATTAAAAACACTGTTGACAACAAACACAAAATTGTGAAGGGAGTCAAAACAGTTTTATTCATTCTGCATCCCTGATCCCTAAATCTTGTTCAAGTCAAAAATATTTAACGTTTCGCATGGAATGAAACTGATTACGGTCAAGAAGCTACTAGATGCATATTATGAATCCCTTTGGAACCAAGCTCCAAATCATGTATTACCGTGTACTGTCTAATTGCCAAAGTTCAACTTCCTTCAACATCCACTGAGAAAACAATAAAAGAAATATGGTTGGGGTAATAGCAGTGACGCTCCTACTACATGCATACACTGTTACCTACATGCGTGCAATCATAATTGTCGGTTCATAAACTATTTCTTTGCATGAATACATGAGGGTGAATCATGTTGAAGTGCGAGTATTGCGTCAAAGAAATAGATGAAGATGCGGATAGCGTAGAAGCTACGATAAGAGATAAGGCATATTATTTTTGCAGTGAATCTTGCCTAAGCAACTTCTTGTCAAAAAGGAATCATGTACAAAAGAATCTATTGAGTGTGGTGCTGAGCAAAACTTTTTTTGAGCTTGTTGCCATTGGAACAGGAATAAGTGGAGTAGCATACACTCTGCAAAAGGTATCCTCCAGAGCATTGGCCATGGATACTCTGAGTGCTATTGCAGCCATGGCTGCATTTATCATAGGCGTTGAGAGTTTGCGACTTCTGAAAACATACAGTCTACTAAAACGAGGGGTGCTATTGGCTGTGTTAGGAATTATCATATCAGTAGTTATACCTACATTATACTTTGAACTGTTGTCGTGAGTTTCCTTGGCGTGTAAACAGATGAAAAAACTAAAAACTTGAAGAATCGACACGCACGCAGTGGACAGTAGGAATAGTATCGCAATTCGAGACACAAAAAAGGAGAGAGGATAGCTAAAGGACTTGGCCAAACTTTCTTTTCCTTTTCCTTGTCTTCCTTTTAGGTGAATGTAGCATATCCATATTGGTTTCACTCCCGTAAGCCTTTCTTCCTTTCCTGTTACTCATATATGGTTTATGAATTAGGAATAAGCAAAAGAAAGAGAGAGGGATAAAAAGAACACAAAAACCAAAAATTAACCTTACACAAAACCTCACATGAAACAACGCTAATTTAGAAAACCTTAATTCAAGGCTATATACTGAAAATAATCAACAAACATTGAGGGCCGGTAGTCTAGCACGGTTAGGACATCTGCTTGACGTGCAGAAGGTCGCCGGTTCAAATCCGGCCCGGCCCACCAAACAGGACTATTGTTCTGTTCGTACACACTATCAACATGGACGACAAGTCTTTTCAGATGGTTTTCAAATGTTTTAGAAAGGTTGAAACCTAGTTCTCTTGATTTCTTGACAAGCTCAGTATCGAGATACAAGACGACATTTCTTTTCTTGCTCATTTTGCATGCGCAACCCCTTGTGTGCGAGGGGAAGGGCAGGTCATCTGTTATAAGTTTGGTGCTATGCTCTCATTCTTGACTCAAATGGACGCCAAGCGATTAAGTATAGCTGTTTGAGATGCTTTCCTAACTGATCTCACGATAGAAGATATCCTTTCAATTCCAACCACAAATTTGGAAACGTGCATCGGGGTCTGATCCACATGTTTTGTTCGGTTATACAGATCTCTCCAGTCCAATATATCAGCCTGAGGAACCTTGGTGATTGCCGAAGCCTCCTCGTCGAATTTTGTACCAGAAAAACTCGTTCCAACCCAATTTGTGCAAAACTCAATAGTGTTGAAAAGATGTTTAAAGATCTGGAATCTGTCAAATGTTGACATCGCGTCTTCATATTCATCCAGTGCCTTTGCTAAGTTCACAATTTTTAATGGTGTACCTAATGTAATTTTGAATCGCATAGTTTTCAATACATTATTATGTGTTAAAAGCGCTGATTTTTCAGAGATCTCTTCTCTCGTTCCCATTGTAACGATAACTTTGTCTTTAAGGACTATGGTGTCTACGAGTTTGACATGCCCCTTCTTTTCGGCAAGATCTATTTTGCCTTTGCCTTCAATCTTTTCTCTTGCTACGGAAGACCCTAGAATACCCCATTGAGTCAAAGAGATGCATGTTCTTGACAGATGGAGATTCATTGAAAGTATCAAGTTAGCTATCATTCTCTCAACTACTAGTTGATCGGAAGTTGTCAAACCCACCACCGAGGGATCTTTGACAGTTAAAAGATATTTCGTCTGCGTCCCTGCCGATTGCTTTTCCAAGATGAAAATGCCGCTTGAGTCAGAGATATCAAGATCAATATTGCAATTGAAGTCTTCGCGAGGAAGATTCACAAAGTCGTGAACAAAGATGGAGCGTTTAACAGTGAATGACATAAGGCTAATACCTTACCCTATGGCTTAAAAGTGTTGAGACGTATGCACACGCACGTGTTTTCTCTTGTAGATTATGACTGCTAGTATTGTTACTAACATGAAAAGAGGGAGAATGAGGAATGATGGAAACTCGGAAATAACATAATACCAATGAGTTAAGACCCCCTGAGCGGGTTTGTTCTGCGGAGTATAGTCTCTCAGTGCTAAAGTAGCATTCTTCGTAGGATCTGTCGGATTTGGATCTGTCTGCCAGTACCACCAAAACATTCCTTTAAACCAAGTTTTATTGCATAGTGTTTGAAAAACAGCTTCATAACAATCTGCTTGCTCTTGAAGATCAAGTTCAAACTTAGGATCGAACATACGAGTATAGTTCCATGGTTCAATGTTCGTTCCATCAACAGCCTGATAACCGATTTCCGTGAAGATTATGGGCTTCTCTACCTTCGTATGGAATGAGTCAAGATAGTCCGCAATGCTCTCCCATGTTGTTTTCATCTCATTTATTGTGGGATCAGCTTTGTCTGACAAGGGAAAGTATGCATCTATACCTACGTAGTCCAGTGCATCCCACCATGTCACAGATTTGTTGTACTCTTCCCACCAATCTGCAGCGTATGTAAGAAGACCTGAGTAATGTTGACGGACACTCGAAACGATGTTTCTCCACTCTTGCTCACAAGAAACTGTCCTATTGAGTTCCGTACCGATACACAGCATTTCAACATTACACTCCTCAGCCATCTCAGCAAAGTGCACGATAAACGATGTGTAGTTGCCGAACCAGTCAGATGAGGGCTCTATGTATGCACTCCAGCCTGTTTTACAGTCAATCTTTGGCTTCAACATCACGCCCATATTTAGTGCGTGACATTTGTTTATAGCGTGTATTACTGATTCATCGGTTGGGGAGTATTCCTCGTAGTCTGGATAGATAGTGGTTGAGGTGAAATCGTCTTGATACCATACTACATTAAGTGCCACCCACTCAATGCCAACTCTTCTCATAGACTCTAGTGACTCGTCTGATTCAAGGCTTTCGTATTGGTCAGACCTGTTTTTGAACGCATAAGTTGTGTATGACATTCCTTTCTGAAAATCAGCAGCGTATTCACAGTAGGGTTCTGCTAAGCAAATCGTGACCCGTACATTTAGCAATCCAGCAATGTTAGTTATCACAAAAATAAGCAACACAAGTCTTCTGCTCATGCCCTATCATTGCTTATCTCTACTGATTTCAGTTTTTATTACTTGTGGAGGAATCTGCATGCATGCACTTCTTAGCCAGAGCTAGTGTTATGCTATCATTGTGCAGATTATCAGATTCCAGGAGATTTTCTAAATTCTAATTTCTAACTGGAGAGAAAAAATAGAATTTCTAAAAAATAAACTAATTTAGAAAATAGAAATTAGAAAATTAAATGGTCAAGACGGTCTATCTATCACTTTGTTCAGTGATTTGATGAAAGACTCGGGTGTGTCAGGTGTTATTATGTAATTTTCATTCTTTGTCTTTATCAAGACGCCATCATTGAAGTTAGTGATAGTTAGATATGCTCTTCCTAGTCGTGGAACATAATAGTAGCCACCGTGGAAACTGGCCCCGAAGAGCTTCAAGCCAAAGGGGATAAGTGTTCTTTCAACATTCGTGATCTCTTTTAGATGAACCCTTTTGTCTCCACCAATTAGCTTTGTAGCTTTGATTACCAATTGTTCGTTTGTCAAAGTGTATCTTGTTCTGTAAATTGAAGTCAAGATCAGAAGCATGATAGCTTCCACAAAGATTGAGACGACAGCCGCAATCAAGCCAACATTCCCCATTGGCGTGAACAGACCTGCATAAACAAAGAAAGCAATTACTGCAGCTATGAAAATGACCAAAACCATGTAAGATCCAACTATATACTTTGAAACCCTAGGCCTGTTAACTAAACTCATCGTTCCTCAACTAAACTTATAATCAAATCAGACTAATGATTGTTTCCAAACTATCATGTTTTAAGTGAAGGGGAAACCCCCCGAAGCGCAGTTTCCCCTTAACCCCTTCCCCCACCCACAGTGAATAGCCTTGCACACAAGTGAAACCCACACACAATATCACAGCGGATGCATTGAACGTTGATAAGAAAGTAAGAGCGAAGAATTTATTTGACTGGCGTGCATGCATGCTGTTACGCAATGAAATCGAATTTGATTAGATTTCTCACCTTTGCCGCGATCATGTCTTCTTGGACATACATGTCTATTTTTGCTAGGGGCTTGGGAATATCAGATCCGGAGATCGGTTTCATTGTAGCTGCCTACTCTTTGGCTTTGTTCTTGTCTTCTTTTATTTTTGGTCGTGCGTCAGACAGGTATGGTAGGAAACTCTTTTTGGTAGTTGGCTTAGTGTTATCCAGTTTCACATTCTTCTTGCAGATATTCGCTCGCGATTTCTTGGGTTTATTGCTGACTCGCGTTTTAGCCGGTTTTTGTGTAGGCATATTCCCTGCTTCGTTGATTGCACACGTTCATGAGAACAAGAAGGATCTGTCTAAGTTTTCATCTTTCGGGTCGATGGGTTGGACTTTAGGATTGCTGATGGCAGGTTTGATAGCTTTCTATTTATCCATTGAAAGCGTTTTCGCTTTCAGTTCCTTGCTATTCATCCCTGCATTCCTTGTAGCTTCGAAAATGAGGTTTGGTGAGCACCATTCCGTAAATGTGCCTGTGTTGCCTATCAAAATTATAAAGAAGAATCTTCCATTATATCTGTCCGTTCTTATTCGTCACAGTGGGGCGAATATGATATGGACTTTCTGGCCCCTTTTTTTGCAAACACTCGGTGCTGACCTGTTCTGGGTTGCTGTCATTCAGGCTATTAACAGTGCAACGCAGTTTGTCTTTATGTATACGCTAAGCCCAAGAATCGGATATACCTCTTCGGTTGCTGGAGGTTTGATAATGGCAGGTGTCACTTTCTTCTCTTTTACCCTTGCGGCGAATTTCTGGCAAATATTGCCAGCGCAGGTTCTTCTGGGTGTTTCTTGGTCGCTCCTGTATGTAGGTGGATTAAGGTATCTGATGGACCGAAATGTAGAGAAAGCAACAGTCAGCGGTTTGTTCGATTCTGCTTTAAGCCTGTCATCTATAATAGGGCCTCTCATCGGAGCTTTTGTAATATCATTCGGGGGTTACACCACAACAATGTATCTTGCTTCAGTACTAGCCTTCATGGGCTTTCTTTTATTCAGGTTCTTGAAGTGAGAATAGCCACTTTATATCTATCTTGGATCTCAACATTTACATGTACGAGTTCTACAATTTTACAGATGCACGCATGCAATTTTGACCAAGTTAGAAATTATAGAGCAGAAAACTCCATGCTTGTCCGCGCATTTGTTGTTCCTCTACTTTTCACTCTTTGCCATGACTTCGATGTAAGAGAAACCTTCTTTGACTTTCCTTTCCATCTCCTCAGTCCACTTTTTTGTTCCTATTTCTCTGATTCTGCGAAGCATATCTAAATGTCCTTGGTAACCTTGAATCTGCAGTTCAAGTTTGTCACAAGGCATCTTGTCACACTCTGCACATGTGGAAAATCCACTTTCCTTACAACAATCTCTAATCACGCAAACTGGTGGTCCACCTCCTGCTAGGCAGCCAGGGCATTCTCCAAACATTTTCATCAGAGATTGCAGAACTCCTTCGAACTGCGGGTAGTACTCAAGATTTGGGTCCCATTCTTTGGCTTCCTTCGCTATTTCCCGAAATTGATAGGCATTTAATACTTCGAGTAGTTGTAGGGCTCTGTTCTTGATCATGCGCTGATAAATCGCACATGCACCACAATAAAGACCGCAATATCCAACTAAAGATGGCTTATCACTCATGAGTGGCACCGTCTCAAATGGAAGATTAGATGGTTGATGCTTCAAATAGGTTTTTCTCTTTTTCAAAGAGCAAACGAGCATACACTTTTGCAAGATGGTAATCGATACGCCGCAGTCGATTTTGAATAACTGTACCCAGAGGTAATTGTTGTTTTCGTATGTTACCTGCATGCATGATGCATATTCTTAGGTTTGCTTTTTCATATATTCTTCCTAGTCTTTCCAACACATGCATGCACACGAGCTTTCCTGCCTAGATCAGGTAATTCAACAACTGAATTTATTATGTTCTTAACTCCCAGCCTTTCTAGGTCTTCTCTTCTTAAGGAACCCGTTAAAACAGCAAAGTATTCGACTTTCGCATCTCTTGCACACTCGTAGTCAGATATCGCATCTCCTACGTAGATTGTCTCTTCTGGTTTCACGTCGAGTTGATTAATCACAAAAAGTAGCGGCTCAGGGTCTGGTTTGTGTTTCTTAGTCGTCTCGAAAGAAACAATGGCTTCAAACCAATTTATGTTGAATCCTGCTTCTTGCAGGTGTTTCTTAATGAAGAATAATATCTTCCCTGAGAGGACTCCAACTCTGAACCCAGACTCTCTAATCTCCCTCACTGCATCTACAGCCCCTTCTATCGCAGGAATAACCAGATTTTCATCCATGAACAGTCTTCTGTACTCTTTCATGTAGAGTTCGACATTAGACTTCGGCCATAGAGTTTTTGCGATTTCGAACAATGGTCTGCCCATTAAGCCGACAACTTCGTGTGGCGATGGAATTCGCAGTTCTAGTTTTTCTGCTGTTTTCCTGTACGCTTCTACAATTATTTTGTTGCTGTCAATTAAGACGCCATCGACATCAAAAACTATCGCCCTTATCATAACTATCCTTTCCATACCTTTCTAGCATGCGCACGATATTACTGTTGCCAGTAATGTTAGTATTCTACTATTTTCGGCAACCTCTTGGCCTTTTTGACTGAGAATTCTGCTTCTTTTGGTAGTGGAGCTATTCCGTCGAATCCAGTCTTTTCAACGAACTCGATTAACATCTCTCTTAGTTCTTTTGAATTCCATTCTGCCATTTTCTCGATGGTGTCAACTCCAGCATCAAAATACAATCGTGCACGGATACCTTTGATACCCGGGATTCTTGCCAAGTCTGAGAGCTTCACATATTCAAGAATAGCTTCAAGGGGTATTCCTGTTTTCTCTGATAAATTCTGCCTACCAGCCCGAGTTTTTCCAGAGTCTAGCATCTGTTTAACATTTCTTATGCCTATAGAAGCCAATTTATCCACATATTCAGGGCTTACTCCACTGAATTTCTTCAAGTCAAAAGGTTTTCTCTTAATCCTCTGCACACGCAGTTCATTGGCTAGCTTGCGCATCGCTTCATCTGAGGTGTACTCATAATAGTAGCTTAAAGCCCATAGGTGTGTCTTTGCCGAGGTTTTGGGTTCCTTTTCTATCCACTCCACAAAGTCTTCCAGATCTTCTGGACTTGCCTCACCAAGCTTTGTCCTACCTTTGCGATTTCTAATATACGTCTCGAATTCCCTTACATAAACTATACAACGTTTTATGGCACTTTGCGATCGTCCACCTTTTCTCAAGAATACTCTGAATCCTTCTTCATTCATGTTTCACACCCTACTTTGAATGCATGCATCAAGTTACTATGCTGTTTTCAGCTGTCATGTTTCTCTTTCATTTTCTTTAAACGCTGAAGGGCCTGATTATAATCGTCATTTTGTTTAGCCCATTCGGATAGTCGTTCACATGGGAAACTGACGCACTCGTAGCAGAATTCATGCCCTTTATCGTCGACACAGCACTTAAGAATCCAGCAGTCTGACGACCAATGCAATGAACGATCACCTCGACAACCCATGCAATACATGCGGCGCTCAATTACTTCATTTATCCCTTCATCCTCCTTTAGCCACCCTTCCTTCTTGAACCAAGCAACAAGGCGTTGTGCCGCATCAGGTTCGCTTGGTGCTCTGCGTATTTCACAAGAACCGCAATCCAAACCGCAAACAGCTATCATCTCTCGCTTCTTCGATTTCAACACCATCAACCTCAGATTGAATCTTCAAACTCTAACCCAGTGCGGTAATATAATAGTTGCATGCATGGTTGGTCTCAGGAGAAAAAGGCGAAACACTTATATGGATCTCGCTTCCCACTCATGTTACCTGCATGGTCCTTCTATGACTCATGTAAGGGTTTTGAAGAGAGTGTATGATATATGGTAAGAAAACTAGTTGATGTCAAAACTAGGATCCCTGAAGGAGTGGTGCGATTCATCAATCAATTGGTTGAAAGAGGTTACTATTCTAGTGTCGCGGACTTTGCTCGACAATCTATTCTAGACAAACTCATAAATGACTTTGAACTCGGCATCTCTGAGTTGGAACCTGATCTTGTTGAATTGAAGGGTGAGGAAAAACAGAATGAGCAAGAATGAGGTGTTGTTTTGACTTCAAAAGTTGCTGTGGTTAGGTCTGATCAAAATGAAAACGAGGCCTTTAGGCAAGCTCTGCGTGCGTGCATGCATAGCACGGGGTTCGCACATTAGAGTGCTAAAGGGTTGTGGCTGAGATTTCAAAAAAGCGAACCGGTTTAGGTTCTGAACATCCCCTTTGCGACAAAATTCAGCTCATAATGATAATCTTATTTCTCGCAGTATGGGGAATAGACTCTTTAAGCCTCTTTGTCTTTGGCTACTCAACAGTCTTAGCTGGATTAACGCTTCTTCCTTTACGCTTGTTGCCAGCAATTGCATCAATAGGTTTTAGCTTGTATCTCATAGCAAAGTCACACAAAGCAGTTTTCGGTAAAGCACATGACCAACCTAGACTCATTGACTCAGGTGTTTATTCATGGGTTCGACATCCCATGTATCTGGGAATCCTCATGTCCTGTCTAGGGTTCTTCTTCGCCAGCCCCTCACTTCTTTCTCTAGGAGTTTGGCTTGTATTTTTCGTCCTATACGATAAGATGGCAACGTATGAGGAAAAAGACCTAATTCGAATACTTGGTGAAGATTACATTGCCTATCAAAAACGAGTGCCGAAATGGTTTCCCAAACTACTACATAGAAGCTGACCAACTACCGTATTTCTTGATCTAAGTTTGCAGTAGCCAATTGAGTAAATATCTAATCGAAAGTGGCACTCCGAATATTGTGTTATGCACTATCATGTTTTGAGGTTCTTATTTCGTCTAGGATTTCTTTTGCTGGTTTAAATTCGTTGAAGAGCTTTGACAGTTTTTCGCATGCATACTCATCGCAGTGGGCACAATTCTCAACGTTCCTTTCTCTCGCACACTTTCTTATTTCACAAACGTTGCAGTAGCTGAAGACTCTCGGTCCTTCAGATAGACAACCATCACAGTTGATGTCTTCCATTTTGAATTCTTTGCCATACTGTTTAGTCCATAGCTTTGCGACTCTTCTTCTTTCAGCATCATCGTTCGTCTTGGTTGCTTTGAAAGTTGGACAATCAGAACATATTATTCCACAACAGGCAACAATTCTCTCCATCTTCAATCCTCCATTCTAGTTAATTCTCACATGCAATGTATTTCACGTTTTGCATGCATACACATCAACTTATTTAGTAACTGTGATGATCCTTCCTTGATTCAAATGTTCAAAGAAGTAAAAGCAGCTTATGAACGAATAAAAGAAATCGTTAATTCCACTCCCGTAATGACCTCTTCAACCCTCAATGAGATAACTAACAGTGAATGTTTCTTAAAATGCGAGAATTTTCAGAAAACTGGATCCTTCAAATTCAGAGGGGCCTTTAACACCTTGTCACAATTATCTTTGGAACAGAAGAAGAAAGGGGTAATAACACATTCCTCTGGAAACCATGCACAAGCACTTGCCTTAGCTGCTAAACTTCTTGGAATTAAAGTAGTAATTGTTATGCCTAAAAACGCTCCTTCGGTGAAGGTAGCTGCAACAAGAGGTTACGGTGCGGAAATAGTTGTTTGTGGTACTCAGCCAACTGATAGAGAGAAAACTGTTATACCTCTCATCAAAAGGTACGGTTATACTCTCATACATCCCTACAATGATCTTGAGATTATCTCCGGCGCTGGAACCGCTGCTTATGAATTAATCAAAGAAGTAGATGAACTCGATTATATTTTCAGTCCAGTGGGGGGTGGTGGACTACTAAGCGGAACAGCAATTGCAACCAAAGGTTTGCTTCCATCAGCCAAAGTCGTTGGCGTTGAACCGGAAAACGCAGATGACGCCTATCAATCATTCAAAGCAGGAAAAATTATCCCGGTTGAAAACCCAAATACAATAGCAGACGGTTTAAGAACTTCTCTTGGAAGTAACACTTTTAGAATAATAACAGAGAAAGTAGATCAGATAATAACTGTTTCAGAAGAAGAAATCGTAGACGCAATGCAGTTCATCTGGGAAAGAATGAAAATAGTGGTTGAGCCTTCAGGAGCGGTTTCACTGACAGGAGTATTGTCAAAACAAGTAGATTTAGGGTCTAGAAAAGTAGGAATAATAATCAGTGGAGGAAACATTGACTTGACTGATTTCTTTACTAAAATTCGACAAAGAATAGAGTCCTCCAAGTAAGGGCGCGCGCTCGAGTTCAGTCGCGGTCTAGACTAAAATATGTCTTAGTAGTTTCTGAAGCTAGTATGCTTCGGAACAATTTGTCTTCGATATTTCCTCCACTTGTCACAGCAACAATTTCTGCATGCTGCATGCATGCATTTCCAATGAATAGGTCTTTGTTTTCTATTATCAGAGCGACGGAAACGGCTCCTGCTCCCTCAGCAATCTGTTTTTCCTTATCCCAGAGCAAAATGTATGCGTGCACTGAATTCAATTATAGACTTTCGTACTTACGCAAATATTAGCAGTCTTGAAGGTTATGTACACCGAGGTTAAGTGAATTAATAGTAAAACTTTTCAACAGACGCATCTCATGAAGTAAATCAACCAAGACTGGGATTTGAGCGTATGATCTACGAGAAGATAACTAGCCGAAGAACGATTAGAAAGTATACGTCGAAGGATATCTCGAAAGAAATCTTATTAAAATGCGTGGACGCTGCAAGGCTTTCTCCTTCTGGAGCTAACCGTCAACCATTAAAGTATGTCATCGTTAACGATCAAGAGCTATTGAAAGTAGTGTTCAGCACGTTGAGTTGGGCTGGATACTTGCCAGAATATCAACCTAGCGAAGAAGAGATGCCGAGGGCATATATTGTTATGCTCTTGGACAAAAACATTCGTCAAAACTACGGTCACGATGCAGGGATAGCTGCAATGAGCATTTCTATGGTTGCCTATGATGAGGGTTTAGGCTCGTGCATTCTCGGAGCTGTTGATAGAGAAAAACTGAGGGATATCTTGAATGTGCCGGATGGTCTCGACATAGTTCTTGTAGTTGCTCTTGGATATCCAGACGAAAATCCAATAGCTGATGAGGTCAGAGATGGAGACATAAAATACTGGCTTGACGAAAACGGAGTACTACACGTGCCAAAGAGAGATCTCAAAAACATAGTTAAATGGAATGTGTATCACACATCTTAAGTCAACCTCTTTTTCAACCATTCTCTGAACTCTAACCAATCTACGCTTTGATCTAAAATCAGCGCTTGACGTGCAGAAGACCGCATGCATGCAGTACGCGCACCATTTTAACATTTAAGGTTTGTGTCACTCAGGCTCGATCAAATCTGAAATATGTGCACTAGAAAACAGAAACTTTGAACGCTACCAGATTTCAGGAAATAGTCTATATCTGACCCGTTTGGCGTATTCTGAGTATCCGTCTAATTCTTTATGAAGCGTTTTGTCTTCCAGCGAAGTGCGGATTATCATCAAAAGCGAATAGATTCCTGAGGGAATTAACGTGAAAACAGACCCAATTATTAGAGGAATCGAAAGAGTAAACAGAATTCCTGCCAGATAGCCTGGATGTCTTACTCTCTTGTAGGGTCCACTTGTTATCACCTTGTGGTCTCTATCTTTTTGAATTCGAACTGTTGGTTCAAAATGCGGGTTCACTACCATAGCCCAATTAAGAAGAATGGTTGAAACAATGAACAACACAAAACCCACTACTGCAAACGGAACATCGAGGCCTGGCGATTGAAACCTACCTATATCCAATCCGGCTATGACAGGCACAACAATCAGCACTATGAGATTGCTCACTCGCATCAATATTTCATCCCATAATTTTGAACCTTTTCTTTTTCTCTTAAGCCTTTGAACAAGAAGTTCTGGGTTAAGTTTGTACTGAACTACTGTGCTTGCAGAACAGTAGACAAAGGAGGCACCAAAGAATATCCATGGTCGAGGCGCATCAATATGACCAGCAGAAATGAAAAAGATAATCATTTGTATAACAAGCATTACATAGGCTAGTAAAAGCTGCTTGATTCCAGCTACTCTGAACTCTTTATTTCTTCTTGGCATTAGTCCGAGTGTATTTTGGCATAGACTTAAGTTTTTCTAGACTTGCGCGTAAGCCTTTCTTAACTGAGCCTTGTCGATGATGCATGCATACAATTTTATATGGGAAAAAATCGCATGCATGGTTGTAAAACAGAGGTACTTCAATGATGAATGAAAATAGGTTGACCCGCGACATCATAATTCAAACCCTTGTGAATGCCTTAGAACCACTTGATTATGTCCATGCCTTTTGGGAGGGAGGCGCTACAGCCTTAAACCGAATCGATGAGTGGTCCGATATCGATCTTTATCTGGTCGTGGACGACAAGAAGGTCGATGAGACGTTTCATGCTGTCGAGAAAGCCTTGAAATTGTTGCCCCCTATCAAACAGAAGTACGATGTGGCACATCCTCCAGAGTCAGGACTTTTTCAAGCCTTCTATA
>Ga0114919_10002604_pt1 | contig 14607 bp, 20 predicted proteins | sample BlataG_FD_88682 | JGI IMG/M metagenome (GOLD analysis project Ga0114919, IMG submission 88682) | Deep subsurface microbial communities from Black Sea to uncover new lineages of life (NeLLi) - Black_00105 metaG | ecosystem: Environmental > Aquatic > Marine > Oceanic > Sediment | place: Atlantic... | reverse complement strand
CTCTGGAGCGAGCTCGAGTAGTAACCATTGTTTGGTCCTTAGATCCAAACAGCAGTTCTTGCGTTAAAACGCGAATAATTGGGGTGATAGAGTAGATAGAGGATGCAGAACTACGTCCCTAGGTGATTTTTATTATTGCATTACATCAACATCTCCGTCGCCGACCAGAGCTGCCCGCCCTCAGCCGAGGTGTCTCTCTAAATAACTCTCTCTCAAGCTCTCCTCACCGTGTCTTTGTTCTCTACATCCATCCCTACAATACATTCCAACATTATGTCCACCATTATGCCATATTTTCCATCATTTCCATAGCAAAGGTTTTGTTGACGCCCCCCAGGTTGATGCCCACGACACGATATCGACGCCTGTTAGGCACATATATCGGTTTCATGTCTTCACATCCTCCGCTCTCTACTCTCAACATCACCATTGCTCACTTTCTTACCAGTGTCTCCCATACATCCACTTCCTACTTGAGCACATAATAGCTCTGGGCTTCATCCAGGGTCAGTCCCTCTCAAGGGCAAAACCTGTAAGAAGTATAAATAAAAACACGCCTTTTTAGGGGAGCTAGGGTGATGATTGAGCTATAAATGTGATCTATTTTATTTCTAGGACCTACAGCTGAATTTTTAGCCGATAAATTGTATTGCTGTCTTACCAGTCGAGAATTATTCGCAGTTCTTTCATGAGCAGGAATTCCTAAGATTTGACTTTCTTTGGACGAAACTGCTACCTTAACTGGATCAAATTCACATCTCATATACAACAAAAGTTCTATGAAGTCGTATTGATGTGCATTTTGCTCCACAACTAAGATTGGTGCGGTATAAAATCCTCAATGCTTCCACAACACGCCTCTCTTTCTCGAAAAGGGAGCTTTGGCAGGCTAAATGGAAACGCCATGGGCAACCTGCAAAGCATAATCACCCCTAGACGCAACGGGAAAGCCCACCACGGCAGGAGCAACTCCTCTGTCTTGCTAACCGTCGCCGCCCTTCTCCTCTTCTTCCTCTTCTTCGCCTGGAGGTCTAGAAACACCAGACTCGATGCATTCAACCAGCAAGATACAGGTAGAATAGACACAAATAGGATACTTATGACAAAAAAATTAGTAGGCGGCAATAAATACAACCAGGAACAATTAAAAAATGCCCCATCATCCCTTAAAGACCTCAACCGACTGCCTACTGCACGTAATGATGGTGATGCAGCAACCCTAGATAAAACCATCCAGCAAGAAGTCAGAGCCCCCATTAAAGGCCTCCCATCTTTCTTTGACCCAGAAGCCTATCTCCAATACCATCCAGACTTGGCCCTAGAAGGCATCATCACCGAAGAAGATGCCGCCGCCCACTACATTGCCCGAGGCAGGAAACAAGGCCGTCTCGCCAGACGAACCCGTGTCATCATGCGTTACATCGCCTGCACAGGCCTCATCAACCAACACTACTCCCACATAGCTGCATTCAGTCTAGCTGCCACACTCGGTGCGGAGCTGATCCTCCCACCAGCTGTGTGTAGAGATTCTTTTGGCCACTACTTTTCAGTGTTCAAGGAAAAGAATGAAGTTCTATGGAGTCCAGTCTCTTTGGATTCGTTGCTAGATGTAGACCATATTATCAAGTGGTGGGGGGAGAGGGGGATGGCAGTGCATAGAGCTCCTTCTCTCACCCCTTTTCCTGATCTAACCCAACCAGAACTAGCCTTTGTTTAATATTTCCAACCAGAGTTGGATCCAGCCCTGATCACCCGGCTGTATGACATCTACCTCAAAGCGATGGACATGGGGGAGCTCATTAGTGTGGCTAGAGAACAAATAGTAGGACATGCTGCAGGCATACTCAGAAGCAATCCTGATTATGACATCCCATACATCGTCCTGGACTTGCCGTGCACATTCTTTGCTCTCCGTAGCGTCAGTGCATTGAGAGTGGTCAGTGAAGTGGCCCGTAGTCTGGAGTTTCCTCCTAATCTGCACGCCATGGCCCAGAGAATCATTGACGGTATGACTAAACAGGGTCAATTGCAATACAATGGAGCCCACTTGAGAGTAGAGAAGGATGCCAAGGATTGGGCGATGATCATGGGCGGTCAGCAAATTGTATGGTTTGGCTATATCAAGACTATGAGGGAAACTGGGTTTGATAAGAAGGATATATTATATGTAGCTTCTGGACTCATGACGTATGGGGCTAACGCAGATATGAGTAGGACGGTGGATTATTTGAAATTGATGGAGGTTGCTAGTGAGGTGCATCATAAGGAGAGGTATATTCCCAGAGAGGAATTAGAACGTATGTTATTGTTTGTCCCTGAAGATTGAGATTTTGAGAGCTCACTACCTCTATATTTGTTCATCCATCCTTTTCTATGATCTCAATGATTACAACTGACACCCCCATTATTTTCCCTTTTTTTTTATAATCTGTCTTTACAGGCCTGAATAGTGAACAAAAGGCATTATTAGATTTCCTAGTCCTGGCCAGAGCCAAGAACTTTGTTGGATTCGGTTCATCTACATTTTCCTTCTTCCTCAGAGAATACAGAGCTCTACAAGGGATGCCCAGGAAAACATCTGGATTGGTAGATGCATCTATTATTGGGACTGATCCTCTATTTCATAGCGCAGGTACCATCATTTAATTTAGAAGTTGGAAGGAGGAGGAGGAGGAGGAGGAGGAGGGAGATGTCAACAACTCTCAATATCGATTATTCCTCTATTTATCTTTTTATTTAGTACTCATTTGTGTGTATACATATACGTATCAAGTAATAAAGTTAGTCACTCAATCTCTTAGCTCTTACAAACCAAGATACATCTATAGTTATTGCTGATCTCCTTCATCATCTTCTTCATCTTCTTGTTGTTGTTGTTGTTGCCAAGCAGCCAATCGTTCCTGCATCTTCCTTAATTTCTCTTGTCTAGCTAGTTCAGCCTTCTTCTCAGCTTCATTAGCTTCATTTGTAGTTGCTGCCTCTACCGATACTATATTATTATTCTTTTTCAGTACCTTGTTTGGTGCAGTACCAGGTAGAAAGTCGGTATTGGTATATGCCAATGACACCACCCTTCCTCTCACCCCACCACCACCATCCTTCTCCCTCTCATCCTTTCCTACTACTATGACATCCATGTTGTAATAATTCACTACCACCCCGTCTACTTTGCATCTAAGGTATGCTAGAGCTTTCTTCTCTGCATACGGTGTATCTGCGTAGCTAGTAACAATCCCCAATGGCCTGGTACTAGTCGTACCACTATTCTTCTTATAATGTAGGGGCCATATGGCATCTCCTGGAGAGCAAGGCGCTTCCAAATCCAATCCCCACAACTGTCTCTTCACTGCACCTTGTGTATACACTTTAGAGAGCGTCTCTTGACCCATGTAACATCCTTTGTTTAATGATATTGCATGATATAATCCAGCCTCTAATGGGTTATATTCATCTGTTAATTCTTTACCAGGTACTGGTCTGCCATGTACTACCCTCCCCACCTCCCAGCCAGCTTCTCCCAGAGGAATGGCATCGTTATCAATGAGAACTCTCCATAAATCAGGGGCAGTTGATTCCTCACAAATAAGGGCGTACCCTGGGCCGGGGAGGCCTCCACATGCAGCGCTGGAGTTGAGGCCGGAAAACGCAACGACGGGGGTGTTTTTGAAGCCAAAGACCTTGTGTGAGCCTGCCGGAGAATCTATCAAGTCAGTTGCAGCTATTTTGCTCATTATATTGTTGGACTGAGGGCCGATGAGGCTGAACATGCGTGTAGATGAAGTTATATCAGTGATTGCTACTTTATCAAAAGCGGTTATGTACTTGGACAGTCTGGTGGTCAAGATGCTTGACAAGCCTGGGGATGCGATGAGAACAACGCCAGATTCCATTTTTAGACATGTGACTACATCTATTGTTCTACCCTGTGCACTGGTGATGACTGTATCGCATGATGATCCTGGTTGGAGGGATGCTATGTCTGCTGTGGATTGGCCTTGGAGGAAGGAGGTGGTGTCGGGGCCAGACAGTCTCAGTCGTGTCCAATGACTCTGATCTACAATGGCGACTGTGGTTTTAGCTGCTTCTAATGCAAGTCCGTCCTGTCCAAAGGTGAAGGGGATGCCTGTGGGGGAGAATACTGCTCCTTCTTCTGCTTGGAAGTCGGCAAGATCGGCGCCTACATCGGGAGGGTTGGAGAAGAGTGCCTCGAGGTCGGGCGTAGTTGAATGACACAGGGTTTGGTGCCTTGTGGAATGCAGCGTGGTAGGTCGGTGTAGTGTGATGATAGAAGGTACATTTTGGTTGTATGGATGCGGTAGATGGGTGAATGGTGAAGATTTAGAGGAGGAAGTTGGAGTGGTAGATGAAATCCTTGGGATGCTGAACATTTTTGAGTGGCGAGAAGATAAAAATTGTGGCTAAATCAAATGAAATCTACTTTTTCTCTCAAATTAAAGCGACAGAATTATCAATCGTCGTAGTTGCTTGCCCATCTTTACCCACAAAAGTCGACCGTCACCATCACGTCTCTCTTCACTGCCACTGGCTGCAGCACCAACCCAGTCCTTCTTTCTTTGGCTCTAATTGACAATGGTGAGCCTTATTGTCATGTTACCATCTTTCTCCTACTACTCTGTAAAGAACCCTGATATTGAGGTCACTACTACTAGAATGCTCAACACTTCACTCCCCCGAAGCCGTCAACGATGAGCTCCAGCGACCGTGAGTTGGGATGTTGAGGAGCATAAATAGACCAGGTCCCTCACCCATCGATACAGTGTTCTGTTTGTTGTAACCTGATATGTTATTGAAACGAAAGGGATATATGAGCTATTAAAACACACAACGGCGCTGTTTTTAGCCACGAATTGGAATCATTTTAGGAGAATCTCGAATTAACACAAACAAGGGAAGGAGATAAGCATACGATTCATGTCTGACGTCCCCCCCCCTCCCTCTTTTCTCCTCTTCTCCCTCCCCAGGGCCTCCCTCCTCCGCAGCAGCAGATCTTCGGCTACCCAGCCACCAACCCAGACCCCCCAAAACATCAACACCCACAATCAACTAAATACGACCCACTTGCCTATGCAGCCTATACCAAACAACAATCCTACTACAATCAGCCTCAATATTACCAACCACAAACAGCAGTTTGCAATAACTACCAATATCCTTCAACCACTACTGCACCTTCCGCATATAATTACACTCAATGCCATAACAATGAATTATACAACGAAGACAAGCAGCCCATCTCTTACAATGCTGTTCCTCCACACAGTACATTAATCTCCGGTAGGAAGAACAAGAAACAAAAGCAGCAACAAGCTTCTCAATTCTCAGTTAAACCAAAAATATCTCCCATCCATAACAGTAATAATGATGATAATAGGTACCCATCTAGTAGTGGGCATCATCATCATCATCTTGAACAGCAGCAACCAGAGCCGTCTTATCTGTCTGTCACGACTACTGGAAGTGGCAGGGAGACCAAGGCGAATCCCCCTCGCCGTCTTCCTGCCCATCAGCCTACTTACCAAGGAGCTGCTGCATATACTCCTGTAGCTGCAGCAACAGTACCATCAGGGAAGCCAATAGCGCCAAGTCAATGGCCTCAAGCACTGAAAACCTACGTAGAACGTTCCTTCAGAGCCATGCCAACAGAGAACAGAGCCACATTACAAAAAGCTCTCAAGATCATCATTGCGGATGCCCAAAATACAGGTGAGTTGTTGACACGAAATTGGGATATACTCCCTCTTCCTGATGTCACGCGGTTATCTGCTGACGCTGCTGCTAAATTGGTGGTACAGGTAGCAGCTATAAATACTACGAGCAGTAGTACTTATAGTAGTAAACATCTGTTTGCTCCACGTGTCGTCGGTAACCAAGGTGGTGGTTATGACGACAGCCAACAGACTACTACGACTGCTGTTACTGCAAAATGGAATGTTAATATTAACCATAATAATAATACCAATAAATCAGAATACTATGCCCCTCCTCCTCCCCAACCCTCCTCCTCCTTCTACCAGCAAGAAGAAGAACAACAACAGCAGCAGAAGCAGCAACAAGATAAATATGTTCCTCGTAGTAGTGGAGATAGATACCTGCTTTCAAGGGATATGGATATGATGGCGTATCTTCCACTGCCTGCAAAACAGGGTAAAAAGAAGAATAAAAAGAAGAGCGTTGATAGTACCGGTGGTGTTGGTGGTGGTGGGAACTATACTGCTGCTGCATGGAATGATGATGGTCGGTATCCCTCTGGAGATCTAGGACCTACAATTCCAATGAGACAAAGTCATGACGGAGCTGCTGCGGATATGCATGTTACAGGGAAGAAGAGGAAGAAACAGAAAAGCCATTATGAAGCAGAGGAAGAAGAGCAGCGATACCCCACCCCCACCCCCACCCATACTGGAGTTGGCAGAGATGTGGAGTCAAGGAGACGTCGACAAAGAGCAGGAAGGTTTGGAGATGGAGCAGCCCCTGGAGCCAAACCTGCATCTGCATCTGGTGATGATTCTGCCATGGAACGTTCACTCGGTAGCTCTGCAGCAGCGCGTAGACGTAGATACCTAGACCAACTCTCATCATATAAACAAGGTACTGGTGCTGATGGTGGTGATGAGGATTTCAATTGGGATGCCATCAGCATTAAAGGCACCTGCCAATCGCTAGAGAAGAGCTACTTCAGACTGACCTCTGCACCTGATCCATCCACAGTACGCCCAGAGCCAGTCCTACAAGCCGCTCTTAAACGCCTTGTCAAAATGATTGCTGATCCAAACACATACAACACCCCCTCCCAACAACAACCAGGTGGTGGTGGAGGAGGGGGGGGAGGAGTTAATTACTTCTATGCATTGGATCAATTCAAGGGAATGAGGCAGGATTTAACTGTGCAACATATTCGCAATCCATTGACCGTGGCTGTTTATGAAGCTCATGGACGTGCTGCTTTGGAGTATGGTGATGTTCCTGAATATAATCAGTGTCAGGGTCAATTGGCTGGATTATATGCTGAATTGAGACATAGTAGTAATGGTGGTGGTGGTGGGTGTGGTGGTGGTGGTGGTGGTAAGAAGAAGGTAGGTAGGTTTGAAGCATCTACTTCTAGTTCTTCTACTAAAGGAGGAGGAGCTGTACCAGCCCCATTTCCATCTCACACTACTACTGTTGTTGCTGGATTACAACACTATGCAGAGTTTCTAGCATACCGCATTCTCTACCAAACAGTTCATGCCAAACAAGGAGAAGGCCTCCAACTCCTCAACACACTGAAAAGAGAAGTATCACAATACGACGCCTCTCTGCCAGAGGTGGCTCATGCTCTTCAAGTCAGAAGTGCAATGGTAAGTGGAGATTATGTTGGGTTTTTCAAATTGTATAGGACTGCTCCTCACTTGGGAAGGGCGTTGATGGATATGGCAGTCCCTAAATTTAGGTTTTCAGCTTTGAGTAGGATGGTGGCTGCTTTCAAACCTAGTGTTCCAGTTTCATTTATAGCCAGCGTGCTTGGATTTGTGTGTAGGAGGAAGGAAGAAGCATACAATAGTAGTAACATAAGCAAGGGTACTGGTATTACTATCAGTCTTAAGAAGAAGGGAGAAGGCGTAAACAAGAGCACCTCCAGTACCTTGATGGGAAATAATAATAATAATAGTAACAACAAGTTATTGCCTGGATGTGCAAGAGGAGTATACATAGGTCAACACGCTCCCAATGAAGATAGACAAGCAGGACTGGCTGCTTGTGAAGAATGGCTGAGGGAGTGTGGAGCAGTGGTGGTGAGTGGTGGTGGTGAGATGGGGGTGTTGGACTGCAAACAGAGCACAGGACAGCTCAAGATTCCAGAGAATAAGGAGGCTGTGGCTCATGGAGATGCCAACCTGGCTATTGAGGATTTCTTGAAAGGATTTGGATCTATGGATTGATTTGATACATGTATGCATTTGATTGGTAACAGAAGATGAATTGTCAATTTTTACACACAGAGAGATAAATAATAACACAACAACATGGTACACAAACACACACATTCATGAGTATGGTTATCGTAATCTGCTGAGACCTAGTTCTAACCACTTCTCTGGAGCATCTGCTGGCTTGACTTCATCATCTTCTACATCTTCTACGAAGGGTTGTACACCTTCAGGCAGGGCAATTTCTGTTTCAGAGGGAGAGGGGTGCAAAGAGGGTGAGGGTCGGCGGGATGATGATCAAGGAAGGTAAAGGTTGCGACGGTAAGGGTCGAAATAACCTTGGGAAAGGAATGCAGATAACGTACCATCATTAGGGAGCTTATCAGTCTCCCACTCTTCATCCACTATGTCCAGAAGCTCGGGTTCTTTGATCACCGAGTATGGAATCGTTTGAGACATTGAATATACCGTGTTATGCCTGCTCTATTTCAAATCACTCTCTATTTGAAATGTTACAAAGTGATCATCATCTGCCTCACGAACGCCAAGCAAGTCGTAACAAAAAAGCCAGCCAATCATGTTCCCTCTCAAATCATTGTCTTCCTGCGAGGTGTCTGCAAGTTGACCGGCTCTGGTTTCTTCAGAGGAGGCATGCCACAATACTCTACTGCAGCAGCAACACATTCATCAAAACTCTCAAAGTTGTTCTTGTTTCCTTCACAACCTCCATATATGAATGGCTGGCATGTCTGACTCTTGACGTTGTACATCCAACGGGGAAAGGCAGCACGACAGGGCCCAGTGGCTGCATTTTGGAAACAGAATGTATCATCTGTCACTACTTCTACTTCTACTTCTGTTGTGCTGTCTGTCTCTGGCTTAGAAGAAGAAGAAGAACTACTACTACCATTAGTATTACTATTAATATCTTCCATCTTAGATTCATCACCACCTTGAATCCCTTTTTCACCAGCAGCATCAGCATACTGCTCAACGCCGTCTCCATTCATCCACGATGACGATGGTAAAGCCCCGCCTGTACCACAGGTACAGCGGCACCACCCACCTTCAACCATCCATTGTTCGTCACACTTGCCCCATATCTTCTGTTCCCTACAGCTCCATCTATCTGGAGTTGGAATATCTGTACAGTAGTTGCCAGTATTCTTGTCAAAAGCACGTATGCGTGGGAAGAGCGGCTCCCATAGTCGGGCGAGAGCGGTGGAAGGTTGCGTGCATAGTAAAAGCAGTGCTGCAAGAACCACGAGTTGAAATGCGTTGTTAATCGTGGAAGTCATGTTATTAAAAATATTATTAATACAGCGAGCAACGTGTTAGAGAGCTCGGGTTTTATAGTAGGCAGCAGGGATATGCATGGGTCTGTCCTAGAGGACCCTCGTTAACGTTGGACCCAGCAGTTGTGACAGTCTTTGACCGTGCATGATTACAAACAAAAAGACAGTTTCATATCTATGTATCATTAAAATCTGTATCTCAAGAATTTATGCTAAATTTATACTATCAAGTATCCGGCAAAAATAAACTAAAAAAACAGAGAGAAAACAGCCCACCCGATTATCGTCACATGGCGAACGCTCCATTTTTCTCCCCGCTCCGATGAAACCCGACACCTCTACTCTACTCCTCCTCACCAAGAGCTTTCAACCAAGGTGGCTTGTCTCCGCTCATCTCCCACCCAGCAGCTTCCACTATACCACCACCAAGACACTCGTTAATCTTTCTATCCCACTGACAGTCTGCATTCTCCTTGCACGACTTTTTGCCCAGCTTGTCACAAGATGAGAGCTTTTTGCCCGCAGATGCCTGTTGGATGAAGAATGCACAACACACGACCAGAAGAGCGATGAATCGCACCAAATGCATGCTTTGAATTGTTTTAATATTACGTTTTAATTGATATCCGAGACGCTGAACACGGTTTCCCTTCTTCTGGAAAACTTGGGACTTGGGAAACCCATCATATCTTGGAAGGACCGATTGTGGTTGTTGAGATATCTCGATGCTTTCTATTAGATTATCAATTACTTCATCGTGGATTGTTATAAATAGATCCAATTTACAATGCTAAAATGAAACATCTGCTTCCCAATACCCTCCCCAAGACAAATCATCATCACCTTTTTGACTGAAACACTGAGGATGTATACACCACTCAGTCATTCCTAAATAATGTTTTGGTTGATTTACCAAGACTGCTTTCTAACATTCGATATGCTAAGTTGAATATGAATCTTTGTAACTTTAAAAAACAGCTTCTTCCTTGCTTCCATCGTGGTTTAAAGCATCAATTTCCAAAACGACATACCTGAAAAAAAAGTAAACAATCACCTTTTTTTACACACTCTCAACCACCACCAACTCTCTTCCTAGGCCTCCTTCCCATCGACACTACTACTACCGCCCTTCACACCACACGTCTGCTTCTGCTGCAATATCACCTCTAAATCCTCCCTCCCAGTCAGGCCCATTCTATTCTTAGCCCATACATTATACACAACATTGGCTGCCTTTTCAACTGCAGGGATCCTAGTGATGCTGTACACCCACCCCAGACCAACTTGTTCATATAGCCTCCTAAATACTTCTACATCTGTAACTATCTGACCATCAGGGAGGATGGCGTGTATACGTTCCATTGCGTCTTGGTAGGAGATGCCGGCATGGTCTGCTGGATTATAGGATGGGGAGGCAATGTCGATGAAGGCAATGTTGTTCTGGGTGGCGTCGCGTTTTTGGAGCATGTTGACTTCTCTCATGCAAAGGGGGCAATCACCGTCGTAGAGCATCTTGATCTGCCAGGATGGTGCGGGTGTTGCTGGTATGGGTAGAATAAGGGGAGTGGTGAGGGTATGGGGAAAAAAGGATGAGACAGAGAGAGAGGAGGGATACAGAATGATTGGGGGGAGGTGGTGTCGGTGGTGTCGTTGGAAAGAAACATAGAAACCACTCAAAACTTACATGTGGATGAATTGCCTGAGGCATTCGCTTCTTGACTAGATGCACGTATCTGTAGTAATGTGCTGAACTTCTCTCCTCGGCAGTCCCTCGATATGTGACAGCATTTCGATGTAATAATCCTACTTGCTAAATTTCTTGTTGGAGGAAGTCGTAACATGCTCATTCTTCGCTAAATAACAACTATATATACCTTTACAATATTCAAATTCTAATACCACTCGCCCTCCCACACGCCCACTATTTCAAAGCCCCAGAACACTCTCGTCAAAGCTCCCACCCGACATTGCTCGCATCCACATAAACAGCGTCTCAGTATCCCTCCTCTCACTTGGATACTTTATAAACTTCCCTCTCCCCCCACTCTTTGGCAGCATCACTATTGTAGGGAATGTTTTCAATCCAAACTTCTCAGCTGCAAACTCTCTCTCTATGTCAGCTTGGAATTTTGCCACTCTCACTGGGCTGCCATTATTGGCCAGGATGCTGGCCAGCTCTTCATATGAAGGCTCCATGGCTTTGCAGAATCTACACCAAGGGGCATATAACACTACCAATGTGTCTCTATCTCTCGTCAGACCTCCATTAGTACTACTACAATTGCCACTATTACTGCTATCATTACTGCCTTCCAACAGCGCAGTCAACTCTTCCTTTGTCAATGTCTCCACGTTACCACTACCAGTGAACAAATCTGGCTGCTCTTGTGCAGCCTGTTCAGCTGCACTATTCATTATATTCCCAGAATGCAGCCCACATTCCTTGGCTGTAGCATCCTCCCACCACCATCGCCCTTCCCTTTCATGTTGGTTGGGCAGCACTGGTCGTGTACATGGCTCACATCCTATACTGGTGTACCCACATCCATGAAGTGTATTAGTAGGTACTGCCATCACTCTTAGGAAGTTCCATACCTCTGCTGATGTCATGTTAGAGAGGGGATTATACTTGACCAGGGAACCTGGTCCTTTATCCAGTCCTTCAAATACAGGATCTACTTGTACTACCGGTACCGCTTGCCTAGTACCTGGAGATTGGTCCTTTCTTTGACCTGTAACCCAGGCCTTTAATCCAGTGAGCTGCTTTCTAAGTGGCTTTACTTTGCGTATCCTGCAGCATTCACTATGTCCATCATCGTAGAAAGAAAACAGTCCTTTACTCCTCACCAGCTCCACAACTTCCTGTGCCTCGGGGAAGGTATATTCTATTCTTATATTGTAGTGCTTTTCTACTTGGTCAAATAGTCTATATGTTTCGGGGTTGAGACGGCCAGTGTCGAGGGAGAAGACCCGGTAGGGGCGTCCTGTGAGGTGGGCGTATTCAACGAGGGCGACATCTTCTGCTCCTGAGAATGCAATGGCAATGTCGGTGCCGAATGTGGAGAGAGCATGGTCCATTATTTCTAGAGGGGATTTGAGATCTAGGTCTTTGGCTGTGTTGGTCCAGTCTAGAGTGCATGGAGATGATGATAATGATGATGAGGAGGATTGGTCTACTGCTGAGGCAGAGAGCTTGTGTTGTTGTTGCTGCTGTGTTGGAAAAGGGAAGGAATGACGAGGTGAGGGTCGGGACATGGGAGATTCGTTCACTGGATTTTGATGGAATCCAGTATATTCAAATATGATACGTACCTGATACACCTTAGAGTGTGCTACACGTCTCTGCGTCTTGAATAGTCTATTTGTGGGGTGAAGGGAGTTGTGCATCGGCAAAGATGGGCTTGCCTTGGTGCCTGTGCGGCTCCATTCCCCGATGTTGGGGTGTAATATCATCGATAATATCTTCAGCGATATTGAAAATAACTTGAATGTCAGGGATGCTCATAGAATCTCCTGATTTTAGAGACAAGAGACCGCCCCTTAAAATTCCTCAACGCTTGGCACATTTGCACAGGTCAAGAAGGGGCTGAGAACTCGATAAACCGTTGGTGAATTAGCGAAATATACTCTGATTGTATCAAAATGGTTTAGTAAAAACTAGTTAATCAAGTGCAGAACTTGGGCAGTCTCGGTCCAAGTTAACCACTTTTCAAGAAGAAAAGAAAATCTTTGGATGTCTTCTCTTCTATTTCTGAACAGTTTGCTACACAAAGGGCGTGCATTTGTACAGTCAAGCAAGTATTACACACCAAGTAAGTAAGAGTCACAGAAACAAATCCTAACGCAGTTTGCAACTTTCATTCCATCTCTTCTAGAAATTGACCCGCTCTCTCTCCGTCTTCAACTTTCTCTCAGGCATGTTGACGACGACAAGACCCTTCAAAACCTACCCCAACTATCAAAAAAGAGTTCTTTTAGTCACAGCTTCTGCTGGAAACCAACCTAGAAACAGCAACAACAAGATTACCTCAACCGCTAGAACAACATTAGTTCAAAAAGCTCTGGTTGGAGCAGCAGCAGCAGGTGTCTTTACATTTGGAACACTATCCCTCTCCCCCTCTCCTCCTTATTCCACCCATACTACTAATGTCTCAGAAAAAGTCCAATCCTTCTTCTTCCTTCAACCATCCCATGCATCAGCAGCAGCAGCATCCCAAGCACCACCACCTCCAACAGTAGACAAGCCCCTCTCCTCCCCCTCCACCTCCCACCTCTCCCTCCCCCCCACCGGTGACCTCACGTCAGAAGAGCTCACCACCATAAAGCTCTTCCAAGAAAACACCCCCTCTGTAGTCAACATATCTAACATAGCATATCTATCCCAATCTAGATTCTCAATGGATGTTATGAAGATTCCCCAGGGTCAAGGATCTGGATTCATTTGGGACAAAAAAGGGCATATTGTGACGAACTTTCACGTTGTGAGGGGCGCCTCAGAAGTCCGAGTGGCCCTGTTTGATCAAAGAATATTTAAGGCTAAGATTGTAGGAGGTGATGCAGGGAAGGATGTAGCTGTATTGCAGTTAATAGCACCTCAAGATGTACTAAGGGAATTGAAACCTGTGAAATTGGGAAACAGCAGTAATTTATTGGTTGGAATGAAATGTTATGCGATTGGTAACCCTTTTGGACTGGACCATAGTCTGAGTCAGGGGCTGGTGTCTGGTTTGAATAGATCATTGTCTGTAGGAGTGGGACTGGGGCCTAGTCTGAGAAATGTCATTCAAACTGATGCCGCCATCAACCCGGGCAACAGCGGAGGCGTACTTCTCGACAGCCGAGGACGGCTCATCGGCATCAACACCGCCATTGCCGACCCAACTGGTAAAGGAGCCAGCTCTGGCGTTGGATTTGCCATCCCTGTCGACTCAGTCAAAGGCCTAGTGAGTCAAATACTGATGTATGGCCGTATAATTAGACCAGTACTGGGCATCACTCTGGGTCCAAGTACGGCCCTAAGACAACTGGGACTGGAAGGCGTGTTCATCCTGGAGGTCAGCCCCGGTTCTCCAGCAGCAGCAGCTGGCTTACAAGGAGTCAGTAAAGATCAATTTGGGAGGGTATCATTGGGTGATGTAATTACAGGGGTGGATGGGGTGGAGGTGAAGAATGAAGGAGATTTGTTTGATGTGCTGGATGAGAGGAAAGTGGGGGATAAGGTGAGGGTCGAGTTGTTGAGAAAGGGGAGGGAGAGGGGGAGTGTGGAGGTGGTGTTGGCTGAGAGAGCTCCTGAACCTTCAGAATAATCCAAGGCATTTATATATAGTAGATTGATGGGAGGGCAAAAGGGGGGGGGGGGGGGGGGGGGGGGGGGTGTGTTGTTT
>Ga0114919_10002603_pt1 | contig 14612 bp, 11 predicted proteins | sample BlataG_FD_88682 | JGI IMG/M metagenome (GOLD analysis project Ga0114919, IMG submission 88682) | Deep subsurface microbial communities from Black Sea to uncover new lineages of life (NeLLi) - Black_00105 metaG | ecosystem: Environmental > Aquatic > Marine > Oceanic > Sediment | place: Atlantic... | reverse complement strand
GAATATCGCACTGGTGCAGAAGTATATAGGAACGAGCCCGAAGCGGCCGAGGTTGAGCAAGGTTGGCTCCAAGAGATGGCAGAAGCAGAAGGATAAAGTTGCGGCGTCGGTTGCGGACCTTGCAAGCGGGTTGCTTGCGGTCCAGGCGGAGCGACAGACGAGCGGCGGGATTGAATACGGGCAGGACTCGAACTGGCAGATGGAATTTGAGGAATCGTTTGTATATCAGGAGACGCCGGACCAGACTACGGCGGCTGAGCAAATCAAGGCGGATATGAAACAGGATGTTGCGATGGACCGGCTGTTGTGCGGGGACGTTGGGTATGGCAAGACAGAGCTTGCGATGCGGGCGGCGTTTAAGGCGGTCGAGGGCGGAAAGCAGGTGGCGGTGCTTGTGCCGACGACGGTGCTGTGCGTGCAGCACGGAAGGACGTTTGCGGAGCGGTTCGCAGATTTTCCGGTGTGTATCGAGGTGCTGAATCGATTCAGGACGATGAAAGAAGGCAAGGACATAATCGCACGGACGAAAAAAGGCAGGGTGGATATACTTATCGGGACGCACCGGCTGTTGAGCGGAGATGTTGGGTTTAAGGATTTGGGGCTGCTGATAATCGATGAGGAGCAGCGGTTCGGGGTGGAGCATAAGGAGCGGCTCAAGAGACTGCGGGTGAACGTTGACGTTCTTACGATGACGGCGACGCCGATTCCGCGGACGCTGCATATGTCACTATTGGGGCTGCGGGATATAAGCTCATTAGCGACGCCGCCATTGGACAGGCGCAGTATCGTCACGAGCGTGACGAGGTACAATCCGGAGCTTATCAGAAAGGCGATTATCCGGGAGCTGAATCGCCAGGGGCAGGTGTTTTTCCTGCATAACAGGGTCAGGTCGATTGAAAAAAAGGCGTGGGAGATTCAAAAGCTCATCGGCGATGCGAAGGTCGCCATCGCGCACGGGCAGATGGCAAAGAGCGAGCTTGAGACGGCGATGATAGAGTTCGTATTGGGCGAGACAGACGTGCTTGTCTGCACGACGATTATCGAATCGGGGCTGGATATTCCGAATGCGAACACGATTTTTATAAACGATGCGGACAGGTTTGGCTTGGCGGAGATGCATCAGCTTCGCGGCAGGGTGGGCAGGTATAAACATCGGGCGTACGCGTATATGCTGCTGCCGAGAGCGCGGTCGATTACGCCTCTGGCGGCGAGGCGGCTCAAGGCCATCGAGGAATATTCGCATTTAGGGGCGGGGTTCAGGATTGCACTGCGGGATTTGGAGATACGCGGGGCGGGCAATATATTGGGGGCGGAGCAGTCCGGGCATATTCAGACGGTGGGCTATCAGATGTACTGCGAGCTGTTAGCTGAGCAAGTTCGGAAGTTGAAGAATGAGCCGACCGAGCCGATACCGACGGCGGTGGTGGATTTGGGCTTTGCGACGTACATACCGAAAGATTACATACCGATTAACAGGCACCGGATGGATATGTATCGCAAAATCGCTGTTGCAAGAGGGGACGAAGACCTTAAACAGGTACGGGTGGAATTAGCGGATGTGTATGGGCCGATGCCGGAGGATGTGGGGCTGCTGCTGGACGTGGCGGAATTACGAATCAAGGCGAGCAGGCGGGGGATAAAAAGTATTGTCGCTTCTCCGCAGTCCACAGGACGCCTTTCGGCGGACGCCTACCGGCGGGGGCGGGATTTGGTATTCTCGTTTGCGAAGGAGGCGGACGCCGAGACGAAATCTTTATTTGCAGAGGTGTCGGGCAAGGTCAGGAGCGTGGAGCCGAATACGGCGCATCTGCGATTGGAGAAGAATTACTTCGAACCAAAAACGCTGATAACCATCCTGCGGAAAATGTTTAACCGCTGAGGACGCAGAGTGCGCGGAGGAATGAAGAATCGGAAAGGATAAAGATGAGCAATAGGAACGAAAAGCAGAAACGCAACCCGTTGTCCTCAGTGAAAATACTCCTAAGTGCTTTGGCCGTCTTGGCACTTTTCTACGTTCTGCTCGCTGTCCTGCATCGTAGAATTCGATCGCATTCTAGAACTAATCTGAGTGGTCTCGAAAAGGCAATGCAGATTTACGGAAGCGATTCTGACCGCAAGCTGCCTCGGGCCGAGGACGCAAGTGAATTGAAGTGGGAGGTCGAGGAAATTGAACAGAATTCGACGGCAGAGTGGTCGGAAGGGAAAGCGTTTATGAAAACTATAGCTGTTGCTATACGTGCTTACGCGGCGAATCTAACGCTAAATTCACAATTGCCCGCGGACAATGATTTTGAGGCGCTGGGGTTTATGAAATATGACTTTCTTGGTAAATACTTTAAACCGGATATGCTTAGCTTTAGCGTAAGCAGCCGGAGGCCTCTAAAATTTACGATTACTGCTACAAATAATGATTTGACTCCTACCAAGGTGACACTGAACCAAAACGGGAATTGGATCGAAACAAGAATCCGGAAATAATAGGCGTGTTAAAATGGGACGTGAATTAGCAGGTCTTGTTAAATTTGGCTAATCTAAGGGAGAAAAACAGGAGAAAAGATATGGGCAGGTTAAGTAAGATTCTGTTGGTGGTTTTGGCGGGGATGGTGTCGGCGCGCTGTTACGCGAAGTCGGCGGGTATGGAAGGCAAGTCGCCGTTAGATGAGCTGCCGGGGCATATAAGGCGGGTGACGCATTTCGGGCAGAGGGCGGACTGGTCGGGCGACGGCAAGCGGATACTGTTTATCGAGAAGACGTTCGGCGATGCGTATGAAGTGGAGTTAGAGACGAAGATTATCCGGCCGATGACGCACCATTATTTTCACGAGGGTTATACGCGGGCGCTGTATCTGAGCAACGGGGATATTCTGCTTTCGGGGGCGCGGCGGTTCGACGCGACTAATCCATGGCCGAGCAGGAGCGGCGAGAATGCGGAATTGTGGGTTTTGAAAAAGGACCTTTCCGGGCCGGCGGTGCCTTTGGGCGAGAAGTGCTCGGAGGGGCCGGCGGTTTCGCGCAGCGGGGTGCATATTGCGTGGACGCAGAGAGGGGCGTTTTATACGGGGGATATAATCTATGAGGGCGGTGAGCCGAGATTGACGAACAAGAAAAAGATTTTGGACGGGAAGGATTTGCCTTTTAAGTGCGGGCTGGAGACTCAGAACCTTCGGCCGCCGGACGAAAAGGAGCTGATATTCAGCGCGTACGGCTATCAGGGTACGGAGGTTATGGGGCTGAATATCGCGGACGGCAATGTTGTGAACTACTCGCAGGCGCCGGGGCAGTACGATGAGCCGGAAGGCATTTTTCCGGACGGCAAACATACGTTAGTTGAGTGCGATAAGCACAGCGGCAAAGGGACACAGCATATCGACCTGTACAAGCTGGCTCTTGACGGCTCGGGGAAGACGGAGCGGATGACGTTTTTTTCCAACTATCCGGGCTATAAGGCGTCGAATCCGGCGGTCAGCGACGACGGGCGGTATATTGCATTTCAAGTGGCCAAGAGAGGTGACCCGGCGGGGGTGGGAAGAGGGATTTTGATTTTTGATATAGAGAGATATGAAGCGCAGCGGCGAATCGGTAAGAAGTTGCTGGGGAGTATTGAAGAGAGGATTGAGGAAATAAAAAGCGTGTATGGGGTGAGTGTGCATTATGAGTACGATGCGAAGCAATTCTTTCCGAAGGAATGGCTGCGTGTGCCGATTTCGGGCGAAGGTACTGGGGTGTCGCCGGAGGAGGTCGCCAGGATGCTTGGGGCAGTGGAGAAGCTGCTCTCGGAGTATCCGAAGCAGGTATTGAAAAAGAACCTGTCGGATATCTATCTGATAAGGGGGCTGAAATTCTACGGCAGGAGTTTCGGGGGGACTTACGACAACTCAGCTATCTACATAAGCAGTGAAAGGCAGTCCGAGGCCCACACGGAGGAGTTTCTGCTCAGTACGATGCACTCGGAGCTTTCGAGCATATTTTTCTGCAATTACTGGAGCGAGTTCCCGAGAAAGGCGTGGTATGCTGCGAATGTGGAAGGGTGGGAGTATAAGGGGACGGGCGTGGAGATGCTCGGCCAGGAGGACATTTTCAGCCAGTCGGAGGAGCTGCTTGGCCGGGGCTTTTTAGTGAAATACTCGCAGAGCAGCTTAGAGAATGATTTTAATATGTTTGCGTTCTGGGCATTTACCAGGGCGGAGCGGCTGGAGGAGCTGGCGGCGAAGTATGAGAGAATCAGAAAGAAGTACGAGCTTGTGGTGCAATTCTATGAGAAGATTGACCCGGGAATCAGGATACGGGGACGGTAGAGCCCATAGCTACAGGGGCGCCGGGGGAGGCGGCGGTCGAAGCTCCAAGTAGTATCTGATTTTCTATTTTCTTTTTAATTTACCGGCCACTGCCCTGCCGAGTGTCTTTCCGAGTTTGCTGGCGGTGCGCTGCTTTTTGTTATCGTAGGAGGCCGACAATAAAATTTCGCCGCTTTGGTCTTTAGCTATCAAAGATACGCTTTCGATGGCCTGATTCACGAAAGCCGAGCCGGTGCCGATGATGGAAACTTTTGTCTTGCTTGACTTGGCCCTTACGGTCATAAAAGTTGAGCCGGTGATAAAAACCGTGGCGGTATTCGGGTCGCTTATTTCAAACTTCTTCCTGACAAATTCTTTTTCGATAACGTCTCTCAGGACCTGGCCAACCTGTGGATTTTCGCTTTGAATCGGCTCAATATAAATGCGTCTTTCGGAGAGCAATTTTAAGCGGGGTGTGGTTACGATGTCAGGATTACAGCCAACGAGCGTGGCTGTCGTTAATATTACGATAATCCAGTTAAGTTTGCGCATTTTCCTGTTCTCCTAACCTGTTTTAGCCGGTAATGATATTTTTCGGCACAATTTCGTGCCAACTGAAAGCGTTTTTGCCGTAAGGGGGCAAAATGCCGAGAGAGGAATTGGAAATAAGGATTGCAATTTGGGGGATTTGGTCTTAGATTAGTCGATTCAAGTGAATAGAGTCGGCGGTTTTTGTGTTTGCAAAGGAGTATATTATGGCAGAGGTTGTGCCGGGCCGAGAAGAAGCGATTTCGCTGCTGAAGGAATATAACAAGAGTGAAGGATTGATTAAACACGCTTTGGCTGTCGAGGCGGTGATGCGATATTGCGCTCGCAAGCGCGGTGTGGACGAGGAGAAATGGGGCGTGATTGGGCTGGTGCACGATTTGGACTATGAGCAATTTTCCGAGCAGCACTGCCATAAGAGCGAAGAGATACTGAGGTCTCGTAACTGGCCGGAGGAGTATATCCGGGCGGTGATGTCGCACGGCTGGGGGATATGCACGGAGGTTGAGCCGCAGAGCGAACTTGAAAAAGTGCTTTACGCTATCGATGAGCTGACGGGGCTTGTGGTGGCGACGGCGCTGGTTCGGCCGAGCAAGAGCGTGATGGATATGAAGGCCAAATCCGTCAAGAAGAAATGGAAGGACAAATCCTTTGCCGCGGGTGTGAACCGGGAAGTAATCGCGAAAGGCGCCGAGATGTTGGGCGTGGAGGTGGGCGAGCTTATCGAAGATACGATTATGGGGATGCGGGAGGTGGCTGAGGAAATCGGGCTGAAAGGCAATTATAGTTTTGAGTCCTGAGTGTTTAGTTTTGAGTTGGAGATTAGTGCGTGTGTAAGTGTGCTTTTTTGTCGGTGTTGACGCTTTTGCTGGTAGTCGGCTGTGGTGGGGGCGGTCCTGTTTTGACGGAGGCCGAAAAGGAGCGGATTGCCATAACCGAGAAGATAGAGCTTGTGGAGGGGGCCGGCGGGCTTGTGCTGATAGTTGGGGGCGAGACGATAACCAGCGATGAGATACCAGAGGCGCCGGTGGGCCGGTACGGCAGCGGCGTGATACTTGGGGAACTTCTTGGGCCAATTGCGCAAAGAAGCGAGCTTGAGCAATTCAGGGAAGAGGCGAAGCTTGTGGTGGAGGATGTTGTGCTCGGCAAGATATCGGGCATTTTGCTTTATCAGCACGCCAAGAGGGAGTTAGGAGCGAATATTGAGGAGACGCTGGAGAAGTTAGCGGAGAAGGAGCTGAGGAAGTTTGTTTTGCGGTACGGGGCAGATGAGGCGAAGGCGGACGAGGTACTTGAAGAGATGGGGATGGACAGGGAGAGCTTCAAGGAAGAGCACAAGAAAATGATTGTTACTCAATCTTATCTTGCCAAGCAACTTCCTTATGAGAAGCCCATTACCTACAGCGAGCTGGTGGAGTACTATGAGAAGGTTAAGGACGAGTCATTTTTCAGGCCGGCGATGCTGAAGTTCCGGCTGATTGACATTGAGCCGGCGGAGCTTGAGATTGCAGATGCAAATATGAATCGGTCCGAAGAAGCGATGAAATTAGCTGAGAAGGTGATGGCGCAGATAGCGGCAGGAGAGGATTTTAGCGAGCTGGCGGAGGAGTATTCGAAGAGCCAGGGGGTAGTTCATCGGGCCATGAAAGTCTCGTCCATAGAGTCTTTAGATAAACCATACGATATTCTGGCCGAGCACGTTGAAGGGGCTAAGCCCGGTGATATCGCCGGGCCTATCAGAACCGAGGCGGGGGAGCATATTTTCGTAATGAAGCTGGAAGAGAAACAGACGGAAGGATATGAGCCACTTGAGAAAGTTCAGGCGCAACTTGTCGAGAGGATTCATTTGGAGCGGCAGAACGAAGCTATCGGGAAACTTAACGCTAAACTTCTGCGCCAGGCGGAGATAGGGGAGACGGATAAATTTGTAGATTTCTGTATAGATAAAATCTACCGAATGTACAACGAAAAGTGAGCTAAAGTTGTATTATTTCTAATTTTAGATATTGATGGTGGGGTGAACCCCACCCTACGGGCTAAAGTTATAAGAATCGGGAATCGAGAATATGGAAATTGTGGCACATGGGATAGACCTTGTGGATTGTTCTCGGATAGAAGAGATGGTCGAGCGTCACGGTGAGCGTTTCATCGGGCGGATTTTCACGGCGGCCGAGCAGGCATACGCGGAGTCGAACAAGAACACAATAGAGAAATTAGCGGGTCGTTTTGCAGCGAAAGAGGCCATTCTGAAACTGATGGGGACCGGCTGGCGCGGCAAAATCGCCTGGACGGATATAGAAATAGTGAACAATAGTGTGGGTCAGCCGGAGGTTACACTTGATGGCGAGGTGAAAAAAATCGCCGGGAGACTCGGGATTGAGCATGTAAGCGTGAGCATTACACATACGGCGAATTTTGCGATAGCATCGGCTGTTGCGCTGACGGGAAAAAAGAAATAGCCACAAAGACATGAAGGCACAAAGAAGATAGAAATAAAAAAATATATGAGTTTTGGCGGCTAAAGATATAATGTCATAATGAGGGCGAATGAATTTGATTGAGTTGTTAGAAAAGATTTCATTTTTCTAAATTTTCAAGGTCAGCTAAATCCTGATATCTGCCACTGGCTTTTTTGTTTTTCTTTAAATCTTCGAGGGATATAAAGTTTACGTCTATATCATCTATAATCACAGTTTTTTTGTTCCCGTAACATTCGGTGAATGTAACGCCGTCTATAGATGTTAGAATTTCTATCCGTAGCGGAGGATTTCCCAGCCTTATATTCTTTTCTTCTTCTAAGAACAATTCTTCTGTTAACGCAGGGGTATTAAAACCGAATTCCTTTAGTGCTTCGACGGTTTTATGGGCATTATCTTTAGAGATGGCGACCCAGACATCAATGTCTCCGGTGGCCCGAGGATATCCATAGAGAGCAACTGCGTAGCCGCCGACTACTAAATACTCAATCTGGTTTGAGTTGAGTAACTGTAAAAGTTCTTTGAAGTCTTTCGGTAGACGGATCATAGCCAAATATAATTCTCCTTAATTGTTCTAAGGCCTCGATTCTTTCAAGGTAAGACTTTTGGCTCCAGTAGTTATCGTCGTCGGCCTCATGTATGGAGCTTATTTTCAAGGTCTTCTTATTCATTTTCTGATTACCTCTACCGTAAAGATACCACATAAGTCTTTAAGAATCAAGTAGTCTTTTGATTTTGAACTTCTTATAGTTTCAGAGAAATGACATGAATTGTCAAGACTTGATTAGAAGGTTCAAAAAGATATACTGACTAAATATGTCTAACAGAACGAAAACAAACCAGTTTGATTGTGTTGTTGTAGGAGGGGGTCATGCCGGGGTAGAGGCCGCTCATGCTGCTGCCGGGATGGGCGCCAAGACGTGCCTTATCACCATCAGTTGCGAGACGATAGCGAAGATGAGCTGCAATCCGGCTATCGGCGGTCTCGGCAAGGGTCAGATTGTGCGCGAGGTAGATGCTCTGGGCGGGCTGATGGGGCTTGGGACAGACGCGACAGGGATACAGTTTCGGCTTCTCAACCGGTCGAAGGGCCCTGCGGTACAGGCGCCGAGGGCACAGGCCGACAAATACAAATATAAAGAGCATATTCGTGCGCAACTCGAACAGGCGCCGAACCTGACTATCGTTGAGGCAACAGTGGCGCGGGTTATAGCCGACAGGGACAAGGTGCGTGGTGTGCGGTGCGGTGACGGAACGATATACAGCGCTCAGGCAGTAATTCTGACGACGGGGACATTTCTTCGCGGCTTAATGCATACGGGCACCGAGCAGGTTCCCGGCGGGCGGCTGGGAGAGCCGCCGGCAAACGAGCTGTCGGAGAGTTTGCAGCAGATTGGTCTGGAACTTGGCCGGCTCAAGACCGGCACGCCGGTGAGGCTGGATGGGGGGACGGTGGAACTGGACAAGCTCGAAATCCAATATGGCGACGAAAGGCCGGTGCCTTTTTCATTTATGACCGAGAAAATTGACAGGCCTCAGATTCCCTGCTGGATAACTTACACGAACGAGAGAATCCACCAACTAATCCGAGACAACCTCGACCGTGCGCCTCTTTATTCGGGCCAGATAACTTCGACGGGGCCGCGGTACTGCCCGAGCATTGAAGCAAAGATTGTGCGTTTTGCGGACAAGAGCAGGCATCAGGTTTTTCTGGAGCCGGAAGATGAGGCCAAATCGACAATCTACTGTAACGGCATAAGCACTTCACTGCCGAAGGACGTACAGGAACAGATGCTAAAATTGCTGCCCGGGACCGAGAACGCTCGAATTATTCATTATGCTTACGCGATTGAGTACGACTACTGTCCGCCGATTCAACTGACGAGCAGTTTAGAGACGAAGAAGATATCGGGGCTGTTTCTTGCGGGGCAGATAAACGGGACCAGCGGTTATGAAGAGGCGGCGGGGCAGGGCATTATGGCCGGTATAAACGCAGCGAGGAAATTGCAGGGTGCCGAGCCGATTGTTCTGGGCCGGGACGAGGCGTATATCGGAGTGATGATAGATGATTTGCTGACGAAGGGACTTGGTGCGAGCCCCAAAGGCGGAAAGGAGCGTATGGGGACTCTTGATGAGCCGTACCGGATGTTCACATCGCGGGCGGAGTATCGGCTGGCGCTGAGAGCCGATAACGCGGATAGAAGATTGACTCAAATCGGCAAATCGGTCGGCCTTGTTGGCCAGGGACGATGGGCGAGGTTTCAAAAGAAGCTCGAGGACATCGGCAAACTCAAGGGCTATCTGGTCAATAGCCGTTCGGGCGGGATGAGTTTGTGGGAGCGGCTTCGCCAGCCGAACAATACTCTTGCGGAGAGTCTGGGTGAGGAGCCGGCAATCAAGGATATGAATATCGGTGAGAAGGTGCTTGACGCAGTGAGGATTGATGCGAAGTACGAGGGTTACTTAGCCAAACAGGAGCGGCTTGTGGCCGGGCAGCGAAGTCTGGAGAACAGGAAGATTCCGGCGGATATCGATTACGGGAGCATTTCCCATTTGCGTGCTGAAGCCAGAGAGAAGCTGTCGGCTTTTGGGCCTGGTACGCTTGGTCAGGCGTCTCGCATAAGCGGTATAACGCCGGCTGATATTATGGTGATTCAGATTCATTTGAAAAAGGCGGCATTGTCCGGGCAGGCGGGCATAAGAACCAAGGACAAAAAACAGTGAGCGAGCTGTCTGAGAACGTCTATAACAGCGAGGTTGCGCGGCATGAGCCGAAGTTGAAGCTCTGGCGGTCGGTGGGGCTGCTGCTGACGTACAAGTGCAATGCTGCGTGCGAATTCTGCTATTATAATTGCGGTCCTGGAAAGAACGGCGTTATGTCCGTAGCTACGGCCATTGGTGCTTGGAAGTCGCTGAGAAATCTGGCGGGCCGGGCCGCTAAAATTCATATCACCGGCGGTGAGCCATTTTTGTATTGGGACCGGCTCGTGCAAATCCTTCAAGAGGCAGGGAAAGAAAAGCTGGGCGAAGTTGATTTGATAGAGACGAACGGGTTCTGGGCTGCGAGCGAAGGGATTGCAAGGGAGCGACTGGAAATCCTCGATGAACTTGGGATGCGGCGGCTGAAAATCAGTACGGACCCATTTCATCAGGAGTACGTTGATGCCGGGCCGGTGCGGCGGTTAGCTGAGGTTGCGGTGGAGGTTCTGGGGTCTGAGCGGGTGTTAGTGCGGTGGCGAAAATATCTGGCCAGTCCGGTCGAAATGAGAGGGCTGACGAGCGAGGCGCGCAAAAGGCAGTATATCCTTGCGATGAAGGATGAACCTTGTCGTTTTACCGGTCGCGCGGCGGGGGAATTGGCGGAACTGGCGGCCTCGAAACCAATAGAGAGTATAGCTTCAATGAATTGCAAATCGGGATTTCTTGCTGCAAAGGGTGTGCATATCGACCCGTTCGGGAACGTCTTTAGCGGCACGTGCAGCGGTATCATTGTCGGCAATATAAACCAGATGCCGCTTGAGGACATCTGGAAGCGGTTTAATCCGGCACGAAGTGAGTTTATCGATACACTATTTAATCTCGGGCCTTGTGGGCTGCTCGATAGAGCCATAGAGCTGGGATATAGAAAGGCAGAGGTTTACGCGAGCAAGTGTCATCTTTGTACGAGAATTCGGCAGTTTTTCTTTGATAAAGGCATCGAGAGGTCGGTGGTTGGGCCGGGGGAATGCTACTATTAGGCAAGCCAGGCCAGGGCAATTGCCCTTAACGGGGGCTGAGGCGGAGCTATTGGGGTGCAGGTGGGCCGGATAAAAAATTTTAACCGTTCACGGGGTTAAAACGGCGTTTTTGTGTCGTTGCGAGGCCTTTTTCAAAGGCCGCGGCAATCTCAAACGCTCGAAAATCGAGATTGCTTCGTCGCTTTGCTCCTCGCGATGACGAAAAACGGCCGAAATTCAACATATTACCCCATGAACGGTTACAAAAAATTTTTGGAAAATTTTATTTTTTTGTTGACAGGTTGTACAAATGTACGATATTCTATTTGTACACTTGTAAAAGGAGACTTATTATGACAAAGCGTAAATTACCGGCCTTGAGCCCGGCTGAGACCGAGATTCTGAGATTAGTCTGGCAGCTCGACAAAGCGACCGTACAAGATGTGTGCGGCAAACTGCCTGCCAAGAGGAAAATAACATACGCGACGGTCCAAACGCTGCTGCGTCGGCTCGAAAAGAAGGGCTATGTAAAACATCGCATTCGGGGCAAGGCGCACGTTTTTTTTGCTGCGGTTAAGAGCGAGAAAGTCATAAAGAGGTCGGTCGGTGATTTTATTGACAGGCTTTTCGGCGGCGACCCTATTCCACTTATGCAGTACTTAGCCGAGCACGGCAAAATCGACGCTGGTGATATAGAGGAGCTAAAACAGCTAACGGACAAAAAATAGGCAACGCTTTTTTGTGGAGTGATAAAAATGGGAAATTATCTAACTCAACTCACAGATTATCTGCTGACACAAAGCTGGCAGATAGCGGTCCTGGTAGCGGTAATAGCAGCGGTAAGCTTTGCGCTGAAAAACAAAAGCGCACATGTTCGCTACCTGCTCTGGGTGATTGTCTTAGCTAAATGTCTCGTACCGCCTTTGCTTACAGTACCCGTGGCGGTCCTGCCGGAAGAAAAGGTGGCTGAGGCGGTTCCAATATTCCATGTTGAAATGCCGGCAGCCTTCGAAGCGCGGCGCGCGCCTGGGAGCCAAGCTCCTGTGGCGCCGGCATCCCAAGGTGCAGCAGTACCGGCGTCAACTGTTACAGAAATATCGGCGAGGCTCAACAGCCGTCAATGGCTCGGCTTTGGCTGGGTTATGGGAGTAGCTGCCTTTTTGCTTTTTGCTGTGATAAAAGCATTGCGTACAAGTTTTTGGCTGAGAAGGCAGCGAAAACCTCTGCCGACCGAGTTGCAGGCCGGAATTGAAAATCTATTCTCCAGCCTTAACTTCAGGAGTTTTCCGAAGGCCTGGCTGGTTAAAGGCATTGGCCAGCCGTTCGTGTGGGGTCTGCTGCGCGGCAGTATTTATCTACCGGCCGATTTCGTCGAAGTTAACAACTATGAGCATCGTAGAGACATCTTGAGCCATGAGCTAAGCCACGTCCTGCGATTTGATGCTGCGGTCAATCTTTTGCAGATTGTCGCCCAGACATTATTTTGGTTTCACCCTTTTGTCTGGTGGGCGAATAAGAAAATCCGCGCCGAGCGCGAGAAATGCTGCGATGAAATGGCCATCGCCCGATTGAGTGCTAAAGCCAAAGATTACAGCAGCGCGATTGTGGAGATATTAACTGCCGAGTACGAATCCACCCGGCCGGTTCCATCGTTAGCTGTAGCCGGGCCGGTAAAGAATATTGAGGAAAGGATAAAGACGATTATGAAACCGGAAAAGAGATTCTACAAACGCCCCACTTTGACAACCATTATTATCTTGCTGCTGGTTGCTCTTGTGAGCGTGCCAATTAGCTGCGTCCTAAAGAGGCAAGCAAGAACCGAAACAGCAATTGAGCTTAAGAGAAAACCGACTAAGCCTCTCCACCGGGCAGCGGCTGACGGCGACATAGAAAAAGTCAAATCGCTGGTCGCCAGGGGAGCAGAAGTCAATGCGAAAGACGAAAAAGGCTGGACGCCCCTTCACTGGGCGGCCAGGTATGGTCACAGCGATGTGGTGAAGCTGCTTATCGCCAAAGGGGCGGATGTCAAAGCGAAAAACCTAAGCGGCTGGACGCCCCTTCACAAAGCGGTCAACAGTGGCAACAGCGATGCGGTGAAGCTGCTTATCGCCAAAGGGGCGGATGTCAAAGCGAAAAACAAACAAGGCTGGACGCCCCTTCACTGGGCGGCCGACAGTGGTAACAGCGATGTGGTGAAGCTGCTTATCGCCGAAGGGGCGGATGTCAAAGCGAAAAACATTTGGGATGGCACGCCATTGCACCAGGCATCCAACCGGCTGGTCGCCAATCTGCTTATTGCCAATGGTGCCGATGTGAATAGACAGAACAAACATGGTCAAACGCCTCTGCACAAGGCAGCCGAACGCGACCATGCGCAGGTGGCGGAAGTTCTTCTTGTCCATGGCGCCGATGTGAACAGACAGACAAATGAGGGTCAGACGCCTCTGCATAAGGCGGCCGAAGAGGGCCATGTGCAGGTGGCGGAAGTTATTCTTGCCCGTGGCGCCGATGTGAACAGACAGAACAGCCGGGGTCAGATGCCTCTGCATAAGGCGGCTAAAGAGGGCCATCCAGATGTAGCAGAGCTGCTTATCAACAAAGGCGCTGATATTAACGTAAAGGCAAAGAATGGCACGACTCCACTGCACTTTGCAGCCAGGCGTGGACATAGTGAGGTGGTTAAATTACTCATCGTTCAGGGGGCGGACGTTAATGTGAACATGGGGGAAGAGTCATGGACACCGCTGCTCGATGCTGCCACCGGAGGTCATGCACAGGTCGTCAAGTTACTGCTGGAAAAAGGCGCCAAAGTAGATGTGGGGGATAACTATGGGTATAGGCCTCTCTACTATGCGATCTGGAGCGATGACGAAGAGACTGTCAAGATGCTTGTTGCGGCTGGTGCCGACGTCGATAAGCGCGCCAGCGAAGCAGACCCGTACAATCCCCTCTTCTACGCCGTCTGGATGGGTGACGCCGGCATCGTCAAAACTCTCATTGACGCCGGAGCCAATGTCAACAAGAAGGACGACAACGGATGGACGCCTCTGCGCTATGCACTTCATGAAATCGATGCAGACGTGGCTAAACAGTTCGTTGGGACCGGAGTCAAAATTCCCGCTTTCCACAATGCTGTGCTCGAAGGTGATATGGCCAAGGTCAGACAGCTCGTCGAAAGCGGCACGGATGTCGATACGAAAGACGAATTAGGTTGGACTGCCTCCTACTGGGCGTTGTCCGCCGGGCACAAGGAGGTGTTCGCATATCTCTTGAGCCAAGGCGCAGACGTTACCGCGAAGACAAATGGCGGCCGCACACTTGTTCACCAGGCGAGCAAGGCCGGCTTCACAGAGGTTATCAAGCAGCTTATCGCCAAAGGGGCTGACGTTAACGTCAAAGACAAAGGCGGCGAGACACCACTGCAACACGCAGCCTCTAAAGGACATAAGGAGATAGTCAAACTGCTCGTGGCCAAAGGGGCTGACGTCAACACTGCATCGGAAGACGGCACGCACGCGCTGGGAAATGCGGCATATTACGGCCACGAGGACGTCGTCAAACTGCTCATTGCCGGCGGCGCCGAGGTCAACTTGAATGCG
>Ga0114919_10002602_pt1 | contig 14612 bp, 17 predicted proteins | sample BlataG_FD_88682 | JGI IMG/M metagenome (GOLD analysis project Ga0114919, IMG submission 88682) | Deep subsurface microbial communities from Black Sea to uncover new lineages of life (NeLLi) - Black_00105 metaG | ecosystem: Environmental > Aquatic > Marine > Oceanic > Sediment | place: Atlantic... | reverse complement strand
TCCATTAAAGTGAGTAGCGGAAGCATTAGTATAAGCTCCAACATTTTCAGAATAGAGTAAATCTTCAAGATTTAATTCAGGTAATTGCTCATTGAGAGATATTTTGTCTAAAGCATCGCACGTTGGACCTACTACCGCAGATTCTTTTAGCAAACCTTCCTTAAAAGCTTTAAAATGATATTGGATATGGTCGAAAATAACTCCTGAAAAGGTATTATATACTCCATCATTAACGTAATAATATACTTTATCGTTTCTATTCGCTTTACCGTTAATTTCGACTATAGCAACGGCTGTAGTTGCAACAAAAAAGCGTCCCGGTTCTGCTATTATTCTTATTTCAGAATTATCAAAATATTGGGAGATATTATTGTTAATCACTTCAGCTAAGGTTTCAAAAGAAGGAACATCTTCATCATAGGGAACGGGAAAACCACCACCTATATCTAAGAATGTTAATTCTTGTCCAATGTCTTTAGCTTGTTCGAAAATTTTACGAGTAACTTGAAATGCTTGGATATAGTTTTCGAAATTACTACATTGACTACCAACATGAAAACTCAATCCTTCCACGTTAAATCCTGCCTTTTTCGCATGTTTGATTAAGTCCAGGCAAATCTTAGGATTCGCTCCAAATTTTGTAGAGAGTTCCACAACTGAGCCAGTGTTAGGAACATCCACTCTTAAAATTAAACGGCTATTTTTACAGTATTGAGCAATCTTATCAACTTCTATATAATTATCAAAAGTCATTCGGATAGAATATTCATTGAGTTTTTTTAATGAATCGATTCTTTTTACTGGGTTAGCATAAATTACTTTTTCATTTATAAATGCTTTTTTATCCTCATGATTTCTCTCAATCATATCATAAACAATCATGAATTCTTCCCATGATGCAACATCAAATCCACAACCTTCATTATATAAAGTTTTTACTATTTTTGGTTCGGGATTAGCTTTTATTGAATAAAAAGGTTTTACATCAGGGAGATACTTGCAGAATGTATAGTAGTTCGCTTTAATTAAGTCATGATCAATAACGATCAAGGGAGTACCATTTGCATTCGCTAGGTTTAATAGAGTTGATTTATCAATCATTTTCATATCCCTTTAATTTATATTGAATTTAATGGCGCATGGTTAAAAACTTTTTTTTAACGAGTTTGCGGGAAAATGTATGGATTAAAACACATTTTTCAAAAAACGAATTTTTGCTAAATATGTAAATTTTTAATCAAAACAATTTAAAATTTAGAGAGAGTTATCACAGTTTTAAAAAAACTTGTTCAAGAAAATTACTATTAGATCGGGGTGAGTTAAAATAAGATATGAAGGAGATTTCTAAGATTTTGGCTTTAACTTGAATTTCATGCGATCCATACCTAAAGTAATTTCTCCGTCAAAAATATCGCTAACACCTTTCAAATATAGTCCTTCAGTTGTTTTATTGGTCAATGGAGGCGTTATATGGACATATACAAATTCCTCAACCTCAAATTATTCAGTTATAGAGAAAAAAATTTTCTTTGTGTTTTTACTTTTAGTCTTTTTTTTATTAATTCAACAATATAGTAAAAATAGGATGTGTAATTTTTCCTAATTTTGATAAGATCTGAAAAAGTACAGTATGTGTTAGGATTCAATCTATACTATTTATAAATTCTTAGAACTAAAAGTGAATATTTAAATTTAATTTGGTCTTTTTATTGTATTGGATATGGTACGAGAAAGAGTATTTTTGAAATTTTTAGGCAAAAAGCTCCTAAGTTTCAAAAAGTTAGATACTGGAGAGGTCATTGGAACAGGGTTATTAAATCCGATTTTTGATAAATTAAGATTCATTATTATGATTCTCATCCAGATACAATTCTACAGGCAGTATACGGATTTAGGACAATGGAGAGGCAAGAAAGTAGCAAACACGTTCGCACCACCAGTTGGAAGCCATCCTATGCTACGGGTATTGAAAGCCAGTATAATGACCAGAATTTTTCGTCATACATTTCCAGTTGCTATGACTTTCGCAGTAACTTATAAGTGCCAATGTAATTGTAGACATTGTAGTGCAGGAAGGCACTTGAGAAATGATTTGCCTGACCTTTCAACAAAAGAAGCGAAAGCTTTAATAGACCAAAGTCAAAATCTTGGTGTTTCAATTATTGCATTCACCGGAGGAGAACCACTATTGCGCGATGACATTTATGAATTAATTTCTTATGTTGATAAAAGGAAAGCTATACCTATTCTTTTTACAAATGGATTATTACTTTCGGAAGAAAATATTGAGAAATTAGTTAATGCCGGATTATACTCGCTTTTTGTAAGTATTGATAGTCCCATTCCTGAAGAACATGATCAGTTAAGAGGTATGGCTGGTCTATTCGAATCTGCCATTCTGGGAATAAAGAGAATGCAATCTAAAGGCGGATTTGTTGGGATTTCATCGTATGCTACTCGCTCAGCAACTCAAAAAGGAATGTATAAAAAGTTGTATTCGCTAGCAAAAGAACTTGGTGTCGAAAATTTAATCCTTTTTGATGGTGTACCAACAGGAAATACGTTAAATGATACCAGTGAAATGCTCACTCCAGAGCAACATGAAGAAATTCGAAAATTCTCTTCTTATATTTTTAAACATCAGAAAGTACCACAATTAAATTCTCAATCTTGGCAGAATTCTATAGAAGGATACCTTGGGGGTATTGGGTGTTTAGCCGTAAATCTCCAATATTACGTTTCAGCATATGGTGAGGTGTCGCCATGTGATTTTACACCATTATCATTTGGGAACGTAAGAAATAAATCTATAAAGGAAATTTGGAATAAAATGGTACACCATCCCGCATATAATCATAGAAGTACTTTTTGTAGAATGCAACATCCAGACTTTAGACGTTTCTATATTGATCCAATCCCACCCAACTCTAAACTTCCATATGATATTGAAAAGCTTCCTAATGTAGATTATAGAATCTAAATTATGTAGATAAGGGCAAGTTACAAAAAACTAAAACCCTTGTAATTTTAAACCTCATTATTTTCATTCGATAGGTGAAAAAACAGCTATTGAAAGCTCTATTCAGAATTTTGTCGAGAAGAAGAATTAAAAGTAATGGGGTGTATGATCATTTAATCAAGTACTGATTTATATATAAAAAATAATCTTGAGGTTTTAAAATGGATGATATTATGAAATTGGAGATATATGGCTCAGTTCTATTGATTACGGGCATGATAATGGTTCTGATCTGGTCTTTTTACATTTTAGAATGGTGGGCTTCCGTGTTTGGTTTTCTTGCTTTATTTTTTTTAATCGAAGCAATCTGGCATTATTGTATTGCTGACTATAAAAGAATTAAAAAAGATAATTGATAATAAAGCAATTTATGAATGGAGATCCTAAACTTTTAATAAGGAGAGAAAGCTTTCATGCGATCCTTACCTAAAGTTATTTCTCTGTTAAAAATATCGCTGATACGTTTCAAATATAGTTAAAATAATTAAAAAAGGATTATATCCAAGCATATTTATAATCATTATATTAAAAAAATATTTCCAACATTAAATTATTTAGAACTTGAATAGTCTTTCATAATTTTATAGTAATAATCTTCTGGCAAGCCTTTTTGTACTAGAAAGATAGATACAAGATTCAATCATGATGCCTTCTTGAGCAGTTTAATAACGCTGTTAATCAACCTAGCAATAACTTTTGTTAATCTTAGTCTTTTGCTTGTATTCAACGTTATTTTAATATATAAGTACTTAAAAGAAACAAAACATATTGATTTTAAAAATGTATACGAAATAAAATGAGATGATCTAATCATGAATCTAAACAAAGATATTTGTTTCAACATATCTCCGTATATTCTCCTTCCAATAACTTGAGGACGGAAGTTTTCATTACTTAATAAAGTAAAAAACAAATCTTTAAAAATGAAATCAACTAAAATTTTAATAAGTATAAAAAAAATTCTAAAATTTTATAACGATTAAGGAAAGGTATAAGCTAATGGCAAAAAAGAAAGCTCCGGCTAAGAAAAACGCTCCGGCTAAGAAAAACGCTCCAGCTAAGAAAAAAGCTCCAGCTAAGAAATGTTAATTTGTTAAAAGATGAAAGAAATATAACTTCTTTTTTTTTTTATTTTTGATTTTATTATGCTTTATTTGCATTTTTAAAATGATCGGAACTTTCAATATCGTCGATATAAAAGAATATGTTTAGTGTTAAGGATTATTACTTTCGATAAACATCTTAAGTTTTTAAGATTGGTCACTTTTCTAACTGGATTTTTACTTATATTAAACAAAATGTACTATTTTAATTCAAATCTATTTTACAATAATTAATAGCTATAAATCATAATCAAAAGGTATTTATGACCCCAAACATTTAAATTCGTAATGAAGACAGAAACAAAAAAAGACGTTCAAGAAACGTGCCAATCCACTATAAATCCCCGCGAGTGGAAGGGAAGAACAATAGAAATTGACGATGCGGGGACCGGTGATCTCGTTGGAGATGCCTTTATTGGCTTTCGAGACACGAGCACGGGAAAGACTATTTTTCAATCGGTTCCTGTTGTCCTCTATAACGAAGATAACAAGGACGACGATCAACCGAAAAAACACATTCTAAAGGTAATTATCAAAGCTCTTAGATTGCTTAATCACAGTGAGGGTGATAGAATACTCCTATGCCGGGGTAATTGTTTTGATCTTGTTAGAGAATATTTTGACGAGAACAAGATATATTACGAGCCGGCAATTATCGAAGGGGAGCTCCAGGACGCTGTGGAGGGCAGATTTATTCAACACCTTAGAAATTTAGGAGTGAGATCGAACAATCTTACGATGGACTCAGGCATCCAGAGGTATTTTATCTTGTTTAACTGGGTATGTCGGGACTTCCCAAATCGGGAGCGCTACGTTAAAATGGGTTTCCCATCGTGGAAAAAGAAGTGGCGAAAGATTGCTATGGACAGATATCATAATTCTAAGAGAAGTATGTCCCATAGAAGAGAAATAATAGAGCGTAGGGCAAACGAGATTTACCAAAATATGTTTGAGAAGCCTCTTTCAATGGGAAAAGCTACTTCAGAGGGCAGATGATTTATTTCTCGAAATTTTATTGAAGCTTTTTATATCTGATTTTATTAGTTTAAATATTAGAAAAAGGTGAATAAAATGCCTAGCTTTTCGTATAATGATATTGAAATAAACTATATAATAGAAGGAAGCGGAGAACCTATAGTTTTTGTAAGTGGCACATTCACGAAATTACAAATGTGGAATTATCAGATTGATTTTTTCAAGGATAAAATGACCGTAGTTGCATTTGACAACCGCGGAGTCGGGAAATCTTCTCGCCCAGACTTTCCATATACGATGGAGCTGTTTGTTGAGGATCTTAAACATCTTCTTGAATATCTTGGTATAACGGAAAGTATCCACCTATGTGGATCAAGTATGGGTGCAATGATTTCTCAGAAATTTGCCTTGAAATATCCTAAGATGGCCAAAACTCTGATTTTGTGTGCTCCAACTAGTTATTACCCACCAAAAACGAGCGATCAAAATCTTCTTACGTATAATATATTAAAGGACTTAGATTTAGAGCAAAGGGTAAAGTATTGGTTTCCCCTTATTTATTCCAGAGAGTTTAAAAAAAGATTAGAGAACGATAGAGAATTTTTCGATGAAATTAGCAAAGACATGAACTTTTGTTCTCAGTTAGTGGATCCTCCTCTCTATAAGGATTATATCAACCAAAATGAAGCTTTAAAAAATTTTGATATGAGAGATTCTATAAAAGATATCATTCAACCTACGCTAATCCTTTCTGGATCAAAAGATAAAATGTCAATGCCGGGAATGATACAATCTATGCATGAAGAGATTCCGAATTCTAAATTGGAGATTATTACCGGAGCAGGGCACGCATTTAACATTGAGTCCCCTGAAGAAACCAATAAAATAATATGGAAATTTGTCCAAGAACACCTAAGCTGAAAATCGTTAGATTACCAAGGAACAACTGTTAATTTCATAATTCTTTCAAAATGTTTCGTATTTCGGGTAATAATTGGGAGATCTTTTTCTATCGCTATAGTCGCAATAAAGATGTCCAATTCATTTATTATCTCTCCTTTTTTCTGTAAATCTGATCTTATTTTTCCGTAAATTTTACTATGATTCAATCCAAATGGAATTATATTTATTGTTTTGACTAATTTTTCTACTGCTTCTAGATTTTCTTGAGATTTTTCAGATAAATGTGCTCCAAAATATAATTCAGCTGTATTTATTGAAGTCGTAAAAAGAATAACATGTTTAGTTAGAAGCTTCGATATCTTACTAACTGCTTCTTTATTATTTCTTAAGAAGCCAATTAAGATATCCGTATCTAACAACGCCATATTTCGTATTACCTTGGTATTCTTGCTTTCTCTCTATTTTTATAAATCAAGTTCAAAATATTTTCTACTTCTTCGGTTGAGCCCTTCCAATTTCCTTTTAACTTCAAGATATCTTTTTGTTCAGGCTTGGACATTAATCTTAATATTAAGTCATTAAACGACTCGCCATTAAGTTTTTTGGTTTTTAATACATTATATGCCTCATCTGAGAGTGAAATTGTTTTATATCCCATATCATATCACTAGATCCAAGATTCTATTATAACTTATATATTTTAACTAATATATAAATTAATATTATATTATATAATAGTACAAATCACATAGAAAAATTACAAGTAAGTAACTAAACATGACGATTAAATTTTTCCGCAAATCGTGAAAAAAAAAATATTCCTTATACACATGAAAGATATATATGAAAGAAAAACTTACAATTGCTCGTAAGCTCCTCCTTATACTTAACCGTTCTAAATAGTTCTTATTTTTTGCTATCTTAAAAATTTAACATATTAAAGTTCTATTTATTTAATATACGGCTTTATAATTTTTTTGAAATTGAGGGAACTGTGCTTTAATAGGTAAGAAATATGATTGTTTAATTTGTCCTGTATTAGATTTACATAAAATTCCACATATGATTACGAATTTAAAATTTCTTGCTTACAAATTTGTTAAGTATCTCGAGTTCGTTATTAATGTTTTTATACTTATTTATCCTATAAGTTATTTAATCACATCTTAAGAGAATGTGAGTATTATGGAAAAAAAGAAATCTATAAAAAATAAAGTATATTTAGTATCAATTCTAACCTTTTTTACTGGTTTGATGCTTTTTAGTTCATTTTCAGTATTTGGTGCGTCTACTATTATTGCTCCTAGCGCAGAAGATGAAACTCTCACAGTTGGGTAAAAACAGCTTTTGCGAGTGAAGGATCTAACGACATGAGTTCTAATGAGGGAACGAACCATAAAGATAAGATTATTAATGAAATAAAAATGATTAAATCTACTTATAAACTTGAAACCCGTGCTTTTTTAATTTTATAACGCTTTCTGGTAATTTCATCCAGTAATTAGCTTCTACATTTAAAACTTCGAGAGAGTTCAAATCTCCTATGGATTCTGGAATTTTGGTTAATTTATTGTTGCTAAGATTTAATTCTTTTAACATCATCAATTTTCCAATTGACTTAGGAAGCTCTATAAGGGTATTAGAGCTTAAATTAAGATACTGTAAATTTGAAAGCAACCCGATTGAAGCGGGTAATTGTTTTAGTTTATTTATACGCAAATTCAAGTATTCTAAGTTAGATAAAAGCCCGATTTCTTTCATTAACGTCGTAATGTTGTTTCTCCTAAGAGCGAGATGCTTCAGAGATTTAAGCCTAAGAATTTCGCTTGGAAAGTAATTTAATTCGCATTTGTAAAGGCTTAATCCTGTGATTTCTTCATCTTCCTTGACATAACACCTTGAATTTATATCGAATTTTTCTTTTAGAGGTATTAGTTTATTTATTTGCTTTTCTAGCGAATGGATAATGTTTTTTTCGACATAATCAATACTAGATATTTCAGATTCACTTTTTATTTTAAAAAAATCTTCTATTATGGGTAGGGGGTCACCACATTTTGGACAAGATATAATTTGAGGTGAACACAGAAAATTACAGTGAGGGCACGGTATTCTAATAATTGATTGTTTAAAATATTTTTTACGAATTTTGGAATTATCAGCTTCGCTTAGTTTAACGAAAAGATTTAACCAATAATATTGAGTTTTTGATAGATGAGCTTCTATTTTGTATTGTTCTAGAAAGGGTTTGAAAAAATCGTGCTTTTTAGCAAATGTTTCCAACCACTGTTGCTCTTTCTCAGTTAATTCTTTCATCTATAGATAATTAAGAGAAGATTATATTAAATAATATATATTAAAATTTTATTATGTTGAAAAAATCGATACAGGAAGAGAGTGTATCAAACTACTTGATGACTTTTGTTATTTAGGATAATCACCCATGAGAAGGTACGCATACAAAGGAGTTAAAGTATCCATTAAATTATAAACACCAATTGGGTCAATTTTTTTCCCAATTCCATTCTTGCCCTTTCCCTTAAAAGACTTGTAATACTCTTCATATTTTCCTTTTTCGGAATGAATTCGCTGAAAGTTCACTTTACGGTTTAAATGGCAATGTAAAATGGATAGTTGTTTTTTCATTAATTCACCTATTTATTGCCCCATTTTTCGTAGTTTTTAAAATGGGAGCGATAGCTTTTGTGGGATTTACATTTGCTTGGGGAGCGATCGTAATCGCTAATACTCTAATAAAAAAAGGGAGGGATTCTAAATCGGGATTAAGAGCATTATTTCTATTTCACGGATCGCTACTAATTTATGTTTTATCCATAATTATTGATTCCTCTATTATAATTTTTCAATAACTTAACAAGATTAGCGACAATGTCCTTCCTCTTACTTTCTAAGGCTTAAAAAATAATATAAAGGAATAAACTTAAATAAGGGATTATACTTAAATACCTTATGACCAATATTACTTTCAGTGTTGATGATGATCTTCATAAAAAAATGAAAGAGCATCCTGAAATTAAATGGACTGAAATCTTGCGTCAATCCATTATAAATTACCTCAAAAAAGTGGAAGAAATTGATGTTATATCAATTAAAGATTTCAGAGAACGTTTAGATCCAGAATTGCTACAGAAAATTGAGGAATTAGATGAACAAGAAGAAATTTTGTTTTATAAAGAAGCAAAAAAAATGGAACAAGAGAGATTGAATCGTTTACGAGATTTAGAGAGGAGTTCAGATAATTAATGTGGTTATTGGATACTAATGTATTAATACAATGTAATAAATCGAAAATAAGACCATTTAAAAAAGGTAATACATTTACTACTATTCTGTCACTTATTGAGTTTCCCATAGCTTTAAAATATAAGGAGATTTCAGTAATATACCCTTCGTCCACACATTATGAGCAAGGATTTAAAAATGCGTTATTGTTGAGAGAAAAAGGCACTCCTATACCCACGGTTGACATTTTGATTGGTACTATTACTGTTGATAAAAACTTAATATTAGTTTCGGATGATTCTCATTATAAACATCTTCAAGAAGTAGAACCTCGCTTAAAAATTATTAATTCAGAGTCATTTTTTAAGAAGATTCAATAGGCAATTAACTTTAAAAAATTGGATTAGATGGTGCAATTTATAAAACAAAATCTTTTAAATTAATACGCCTGAGATTTACGAGAAGTAAAACTAGAAAAGATTATTTTTATCATTAATCTAAAAATATCCACTCAGTAGAGTCTATTCACATTATCGTTATTTTAAATTTAAGATAAATTATAATAATTGATTTCATTAAGTCGGTGGATAAAATTCATATTCTTCTAATTTGTCTAAGTTTCGGTGAGCTGCATACCCCAAAAATCTATTTATAATACAATTTCTATAAAATTCATATTTCAACTCTTTAATTTGAGGATAGTCTGTGATAAATACGGTTTTATTGTTGATAATTGCTTGATTTAAATTATTTATTCCCTCATTGCGCCAATTATCATCTGTAGGATTATTATCAGTATAAAATAAATCTTCTCTTCCAATACCATCTATATACTCCAAATAGGTATAGTTCAATAATAGTTCATCCGCATTTTGTACAAAAATAGAAAAATTCGTATTTGTATGAGTTTTTACATAATTCGATATTTTTCCAACAAAATTGATCATTTCCCAATCGCTATGTGGAATTTTACTTTGATAATATTCATATGCATCAACAATATCCATGTAAATACCGTCAAATTCCTCTGCTAAAATCTTATCTAGATAATTGAATACTATTTGTTGCCATTCATTCATCCAAAATTTAACTTTATAATTTCCTTCCCATTCAGGATTTTCAATATCCAACCAAATTGGAGCTCCTAGATCTGGTATACCATCATGATCTGTATCCCAGGATTCTTCCCAATAAAATCTATAATCTTCAGCTTCACCAATACTTACATATGAAATAAGTAGTTTCTTTCTATCTCCACCAGATTTCATATAACTCACATCTACACTTGAATATTCCCCAGTTTCATATCCATCTGAAGAGTAGTCCATAATTATGAGATCGTATTTAGAATTTCTAATATCTTCTTTATTAAGATCATTAAGCCAATAAGCAAAATCATCAATAGGAAAGCCGTTTACATTAAATTTAACCCTATTTAATTGTTCAAAATTAAAAAAGAGTGTAGGACTTAAAAAGATAAAGCTTAATGACCCTATTATTATGACTATAAAAATGAAAAAAAATACAATTTTTTTACGCATATTATTCGAATTTACATTTCTATAATTTTCTAAAATGAAAAAGAATCAATTATTATATATTAAACTTTCTTCGCCATAATCTGATAATTCTATCATTTTTTAAATCCTTCAGCATCTAGTCGCTCATTACAGAATGTATCGCACTTTTGAATGTAGTGATTGTTCCTTCCAATGTGAAAAAGCTCCATCTTTTCATAGAGCTCACAGGATTGATAAAGTTCGCAACTATTTTGGATGAAATCAAAATACAAAAGAAGAAAGTTATAGGTATTAGAGATGTATTTGATCAATTAGGAGATAGAATTTTATTTTCTCTTGAAGATTGATAAGCAAGCTCTATAATCTTATGCGCTTTATAGCCAATTTCTAAGCCGGGGTATGGTTTTTCTTCTTTAATTATCGATTCCAAGAAGTGTAGATTTTCGAAAAAATAAGGTCCTGTACTTGGAGTAATTTGAGGTAAATCTTTTTCTTTTAGGTAGTCTTTAATAATCTCATTAAATTTTAGCCTTGTTTTTTTCCTTCCAATCAAATATTCAAACTTTTTAAAGGAAAATCCGGTATAGCCATCTAAAACAACGTATCCGTTTTCGAAGAAAATTTCAATACATCTCTCATCCATTCTTACTTTATTCCAGATACTTATCAAATTGCCTACGAATCCGTCTTCATATTCGAAGTTTATTGTAGCTACATCTTCAAGCCTATTTTGGGTTAAGGGAGAAATATATCGAATCTTAGCAAATAATTTCGACAGTTTGGAATCGTTGCCAAAGAAATATTCGAGCGTGTCGACATCGTGAATGCTATGTTCAAATAAACACCCTGCATGAGCTAAGGACGGATCTTTTCTCCATTCAGACGGATGAATGCGGGATCCTATTGGCCATTCTTGGGCGTCTCTAAATATAAATGATAATCTCATACCAAAAGTTTCGTCATTTTCTAATAAAATTTGTTTTAATTTCCAAAGAATGGGGCAATGTCGTAGTACTAGACCCACCTGGGTTAAAGTACCTTGCTTTTTTTCTACTGAAATCATTTCTTTGATATCCTCTAAAGAAAATGCAAGGGGTTTTTCGCAAAAAATATATTTACCCTCTTCAGCAATTTGTATATAATAATCTTTATGAAATTTCGTGGGTGTTGTTATATACACTACATTAATTTTCTTATCTTTGATGATCTCGTCTGGATTAGTTGTAAAATATTCTATATTATAATGGTTATTTCTTTTCAAATTGTTTAATTTATTTTCATCAATATCTGCTACTCCTTGTATTTTTATATTAACTCCGTGCTTAGAAAGTAGATTATCTTCTTGTATTTTTTTCAAGGAAAGTAAATGCACTAATCCAATAGAGCCAGTTCCAATCATTCCTATATTTAAATTCAAATAAAACACTCTGTATTTTTAATTCTATTTAATGAATAAAATATTTCATTTTTTAAATCCTTCAACATCTAATCGCTCATTATATAATGTATCGCATTATTGTTAATATGGATTATTTCGTCCCATATGAAAAAATTCTATAAAGTGGGTTTAAGATTCCGACTTTACTATATTTATTCGATAAATCTTAACTTGCATCTACATTATAAATAATTGGAATAAGGAAAATATTTATAAAGTTAAATATCATCAATATCTTCAACGAAAAAGGAATATTCTTTTAGGAGAATTAAACTTATGAGAATTATTACGGTTAATATACCAGAGGAATATCTAAGGTTATTAGAAGAAAGAGGTGGATGCACTCATGTTAGTTGGACTAAAGAATTACAGGAATCAATTAGAACGCAACTTATAAATGAACTTAGATTAGGAGAAAAGAGAGAAAAAGATATTGAGAAAAAGAAGATCACCAAGTTTTTTGATTATTGTATTAATTGTGAAAGTAAACTGGATAATATAGCAAGGAGAAATCATTTTTTTTATAAAAATATTGAAGTGTTTGAATTAAAGTTTTGTTGTTCCTGCTATAAACAATTCAAGGACAAATCGTTCGATGAGTTTCCAGTGCGTTTAATTGATAAAATTAGGAAGAAGATAAAAGCATATAAAAATATAGGTAGCATTTAATTTAGTCTAAAAGGAGAATCGTAATTTTTATAGATAATAGCCGCTTGATGATCTTGGTCATTCAGGAAAATCGTCCATGAGAAGGAACGCGTACAAAGGAGTTAAAGTATCCATTAAATTATAAACACCAATTGGGTCAATTTTTTTCCCAATACCATTCTTGCCCTTTCCTTTAAAAGACGTGTAATACTCTTCATATTTTCCTTTTTCTGAGTGAATCCGCTGAAAGTTCACTTGGCGGCTTAAATAACTCTCTAATTTTGCAAGACTTTTAAAAGGTCCCATCATGTCAATAATTTCCTCCGGAAATTTGTAATCCAGCTTGGAATTGTTAATTATTGTTTCTAAAATCTTAATATCAAAATTTTTATTAAAGACGATAATCATATCAGCGTCATCAATATATTTTTGAGCTAACCTTATTAGATGAAAAGCCGTTTCTTTTCTTCTTAGCATGTTAAACGACTGATAAACAAGAAGCTCGGCATCGGCAGGAGCACGATCGCGTAAATCAAGAATAGATACGCCTAAAATGTTAACATATCCTTCATAAGCTTTTGGAATCCATGTAGTTGTTTCAATATCAAGCGATACTAACTTTTTATTAAAGTAAGGTTTATCCTCCAAGGAATTACAATTATTTAGGTAATCAAGAATAGCCTTGCTCGCGCTATAAATGTCGTCCAAGAGCGTCTCATCCCAGACATTTTCTTCCGTGTAATCAAGAAATGTAGATGTTACTAACTTTTCCTGATTTAGACCATCCTCTTTTTCTTGTACCCGAATTAATCTTTCTATAAAATTATCTGGAAAATCCATTTTTCACTCTTCCTTTTTTTTAATAGAAGTTAAGTGTATATTTATAATTTTTTAAATCCTTCAGTGCGCTAATATTCTATAAATTAAAATTCAGACTCCAATTAGTTCTTAAAGGAAAAACTTTTTTTTAACCCAAAAATACTAATTTCATTATATCACGGAAGGTTAATAGTTCTGTCAATTAAAGAGAAAATTAAAGCGTATATAGATTTAACCTAAGCACATTTCGCTCCTGTGTGGCCCTTATTATTTTGTTCGGGTTTAATGCTAGCATTTAAAAATTACGATTATTTCTCGTGGAGTCTCTTAATTATAGCCGTTTTCATTGGGCTTTTTGGGTTTGAAGCTGGGTTGGTATTAAATGACATTATAGATCATAACATCGATAAGTTAGATACTAAAGACGATAGACTTACTAAATATTGGAGACCGTTTAAAGCGAGACCAATATCTTCAGGAAGAATATCTTTAAGGGAATCCATTGGACTATTTGTAGTACTTGTATTGGTTTCTATCGTTTTAATAGCTTTCATACCCTTTCCAAATTACATTTACATTTACATAATAATGGTGTATATTTATTTAATGGAAATATTTTATCAACTTAAAAAAAGGAATCAGAGGTTTCCAATCACTCAATTACTTGGGAGAACTGACCTTTTATTGTTTCCAATTGCAGGATATTTATGTTATGGACAATTGGATATTACAGTTTTTCTTTATATAATCTTTCTTTATCCTTGGGCACTTGCACATCTAGGTATTAATGACTTGATTGATTTGAACTACCACTACCTTTTGGTAGTGGATTCGTAATTCATCGAGAATTGCTCTTGAATCTCTTGATCCAATAGTCTCACATTCTCTCCAAACGCATCGACCGTAGTCCCTACGGTAGTTTCATCGTTGTTAACGATCGTGAT
>Ga0114919_10002601_pt1 | contig 14614 bp, 11 predicted proteins | sample BlataG_FD_88682 | JGI IMG/M metagenome (GOLD analysis project Ga0114919, IMG submission 88682) | Deep subsurface microbial communities from Black Sea to uncover new lineages of life (NeLLi) - Black_00105 metaG | ecosystem: Environmental > Aquatic > Marine > Oceanic > Sediment | place: Atlantic... | reverse complement strand
TGTGTATGGCTACAACCGCTGATTTCCGCAACGGAATGACCTTCGAAATGGAGGGCGAACTGTGGAAGATCCTGGAGTTCCTCCATGTCAAGCCTGGTAAGGGTGGGGCGTTCGTGCGGACAAAACTCCGACGGCTCTCTGACGGGGCGGTTATCGAGCATACTTTCCGTGCCGGTGAAAGGATCGAGGAAGTACGCATAGTCGCCCGCTCCATGCAGTATCTGTATGAAAGTAATGGCCTCTACTACTTCATGGATGAGGAGACCTACGAGCAGCACCCCTTTAGCACGGAATTGCTCGGAGAGGTCATTCCCTACCTGAAGGAGAACATAACGGTGAAGGTCCTGTGGTACGAGGAGAGGCCTCTATGGGTCGAAGTACCACAGTTCGTCGAACTCCAGGTGGAGAAGACCGAGCCGGGGGTGCGCGGTGACACTGCCACCGGCGGCTCCAAGCCTGCTGTACTGGAGACAGGAACGACGGTTCAGGTACCGCTGTTTGTGAATGTGGGAGATGTTCTGAAGGTAGATACAACGACCGGGGAGTACATTACCCGGGTCTAGGAGCCTGTCGGTTTCTCCGACAGGCTCCTAGTGTCATGTCACGTAGCAAATGTCGGCACCGAGAGTGACGCAGTGCTTGACCGGCAAGGCGTGGCGACGAGGCATAGCGGTGGCTATGGCGAGGAGACGCAACGCAGCCGGTCGGGATACGGCGCCGCTCGAATGCCACGGTTGTTGCGTGACAGGGCACTAGTGTCTGGATGGGAACTGGCGCGTTTCCAGGGTGGAAACTAACTGGGGGAGAAGTCATATGAAGGAGCGGGAGATCCGCAAGCTGATCAAGATTCTCGAGGAGACCGAAATCGAGGAGCTCGAGATTCGAAAGTGGTGGGGAGGGCGGCTCCGCATCGCCAAGCGGATCCGGGGCGGCCTCCAGGTTCCGTCCACGGCCGGTGTGGCGGAGGCACCGGAACCTTCCGTGCCGGAACCGCCTGCCGCCGAGGAGGTCGAGTTCTCAGACCAGACCCACTATATAGTCCACTCTCCAATCGTGGGGACCTTCTACCGGGCGCCGGCTCCCGATGCACCCCCGTACGTGGAAGTCGGCGATACGATAAAGGCCGGACAGGTGGTCTGCATCGTGGAGGCGATGAAGCTGATGAACGAGATACAGGCGGAGAGGGGTGGCAGGGTGGCCAAGATTCTCGTAGATAATGCTCAGCCGGTCGAATACAACCAGATGATGATGGTTCTGGAACCGGAGGCCTAGTGTGGATATAGATCTCATTCTCGAGCAGATGGTGAAGTTCAAATCTTCTGACCTCCACATTCAGGAGAACTTCAAGCCGATTCTGCGCCTCGACGGCGCACTGCGCCGGCTCGAGGTTGATCCTTTATCGCGCGATGATGTAATGGAGGCCATCCAGAAGCTGCTCGATCCCAAGCAGGTTAAGCGTTTCAAGGAAGTGTACGAGGGAGACGGCAGCTACGAGCTTGAAGGTGTGGGACGCTTCCGTGTGAATGCTTACCGGGCGCTGAACCGCTTCAACCTGGCAATCCGGTATATACCGCTCGAGATACCGAAGCTCGAAACCCTCAACCTCCCGGCCAAAGTCCCGGAAATTGCACTCTCGGAGCGCGGGCTGATACTGGTCACAGGTGTGACCGGCAGCGGCAAGTCGACGAGCCTTGCGTCCATGCTCCGCCACATTAATGAGAACAAGAGGGTCAAGATCATCACGCTGGAAGACCCGGTCGAGTTCATCCACCAGGAGCAGCTTGCGAGCATAAGCCAGCGTGAGGTGGGTATAGACACGCTTTCGTACTCAGGTGGATTAAAGCAGGTCTTTCGCCAGAATCCCGACGTGATCCTGCTGGGGGAGATACGTGACCAGGAGGTAATGGCGGAGGCGCTTTCGGGCGCTGAGACAGGACATCTGGTTTTTTCAACGCTGCACACCACCGACGCCCGGCATACGATTACGAGGATTCTCTCCTTCTATCCCCCGCATGACCACCAGGCGGTACGGGAACTTCTTTCGGGGGTGCTGGTGGCAACAATCAGCCTGCGGCTGCTTCCCAAGAAGGGTGGTGGCAGGGTCCCGGCTATAGAACTGATGGTCAACACCGCTCTGATAGCGGATATCATCGCCGAGGAGGGGCGCCTGCAGGAGCTCCACGATTTAATCCGGGATGGCAGGAGCCAGTACGGGATGCAGACCTTCGACCAGTGCATTTTCGAACTCTTCCAGGAAGGTTTAGTCGAATATGAGGTCGCCAAAACGAACTCGAGCAACCCGTCAGAGTTCGATCTGGCGATCCAGGGTATTACGGCCGGGGGAACGGAAACCGGCACGGGCGGGAAAGAGTAGTAACAGCGCCGAAGCTGGAGAGGACCATTCGTGTTTCGCAAGGTTTTAATAGCCAATCGTGGGGAGATAGCCCTTCGCGTCATCCGCGCATGCCGGGAGCTGGGCATAAGTACGGTCGCGGTTTTCAGCGAAGCGGACTCCGAGGCGCTGCACGTACGCTTCGCCGATGAAGAGGTATGCATCGGCCCGCCACCCAGTGTGGATTCCTATCTCAATATCCCGCATATAATCGCCGCGGCCGAAATTACCAACGCCGATGCCATCCACCCCGGCTATGGTTTCCTTGCCGAGAACGCCGGCTTCGCCGAGATGTGTGAGTCCTGCGGAATTACTTTTATCGGGCCTACTGCGGAACAGATACGACTGATGGGGGACAAGGCGCAGGCCAAGAAGCTTATGAGGGAAGCAGGGGTTCCGGTTACCCCCGGTTCCGAGGGCGTTGTGCCGGATCTGGAGATGGCCCGCGTCGTGGCCGAGGAGATCGGTTATCCGGTTATGGTCAAGGCTACCGCGGGTGGCGGCGGCAAAGGGCTGAAGCTGGTGGAGGACGAGGAGGAACTCGAGCTGCGCTGGATCGTGGCCCGCTCCGAGGCCAAGGCCGCTTTCGATAACCCGGAATGCTACATAGAAAAGGCGATCGTAGAGCCGCGTCACGTGGAGGTCCAGCTCCTGGGGGATACCCACGGCAATGTGATCCATCTTGGCGAGCGCGACTGCAGCCTGCAGAGGCGCCACCAGAAACTGGTCGAAGAGAGCCCGTCGCCTGCAGTAAATGCAGAGATGAGGTCATCTATCGGTGTGGCGGCGGTCGAGGGTGCGCATCGTATCGGCTACCAGGGCGCCGGAACCATCGAGTTTCTGCTTGATAGGGATGGGCACTTCTATTTCATGGAAATGAACACGCGGATCCAGGTTGAGCACCCGGTCACCGAGGAGGTAACTGGCATTGATCTGGTGAAGGGACAGATCCTGGCGATAGCCGGCGAGAAGCTGGATATCACCCAGGACGAGGTGGAGTTCAGGGGGCACTGTATTGAGTGCCGAATCAATGCCGAGGATCCCGACAATGGCTTCGCCCCATCGCCTGGACTCATCGAGTCACTGCACATTCCGGGAGGCGCCGGAATCCGGGTCGATACCCACATCTATGCCGGGTATGAGATTTCTCCCTTCTACGACTCGATGCTCGGGAAACTGATCTGTCACGGTTCCACCCGTGGAGAAGCGATCGCCCGGATGCGGTGGGCTCTGGAGGAATTCGTTGTGGAGGGGATCAAGACCACCATCCCCCTGCACCTCAGGATAATGAACGATCCCCTCTTCATTGAGGGTACGGAAGTAAACACTTCCTACATACCGAAACTGCTGTCACAGACCGAACCCGCCGAAGCCCATGATGCCTAGGGGCTGTGCCGCGCTTCCTGTCGGCCGGGGGGCGGTCGTTACAACTGCGGCCCCAGGCCGCCTGGCGAGGGAGTGCACATGAACATTCCTCAGGGTCTCATTTACAGTAGTGAACATGAATGGTGCCGGATCGAGGACGACGTGGCCGTAGTCGGCATTACCGACTTCGCACAGGGTGAGCTCGGCGATGTCGTCTTCCTGGAGCTGCCGGAAGAGGGCGCGGCTACGGTGGCCGGGGAGGAGTTTGGGACGATCGAAGCTGTCAAGGCAGTTGCCGAGCTGTTCGCGCCGTTGAGCGGTGAGGTTGTGGATGTAAATGGTGGCGTCGTAGATAGTCCTGAACTGGTGAACGAGGATCCGTACGGCGACGGCTGGATGATCAAGATAAAGATGAACGATCCCTCCGAGATGGATAAACTTCTGAATTCACAAAAATACGAGGAGCTGATCGGCGAGGGTGGGGAGTAGCCGTCGTGCGCTATGCGCCCTCGAGTGAGGACGAGCAGCTCGATATGCTCCGCGCCATAGGCGCCGGGCAGTTCGAAGATCTGCTCGAGGGAGTTCCTGAACATCTGCAAATGAAGGAGCCCATCCCCATCCCGGAGGGAGTCTCCGAGATGGAGGTGCGGGCCAACGTCGAGGAGCTCGCCTCCAGGAACCTGGGCGCCTCCAGCCTTGTCTGCTTCGCCGGAGGAGGGGCATACGATCACTTCATACCAGCCGCAATCGATTCAGTCGTCTCCCGCTCTGAATACACTACCGCCTACACCCCCTACCAGAGCGAGGTCAGCCAGGGCACCCTGCAGGTGATCTATGAATTCCAATCGCTGGTCGCCGAGCTGATGGGGATGGAGGTGGCCAACGCGAGCCTCTACGACGGGGCGCATGCACTGGTCGAAGCGATGCTCCTGGCATACTCGGCCCGCGGGGTGGCACGGATAGTGGTAAGCCGCGGGGTGAATCCTCACTACAGGAGGCTCCTCGAGACTTACGCCGCCGGCTTGAAAATCGAGCTGGTGCCGATCGGATTAACTGACGACGGTCGCACCGATATAGATGAATTGAACAAGGTGCTCTCTGAACCTGCAAGTGCGGTGATCTTCTCACAGCCCAATTTCTTCGGCTGCCTGGAAAACCCGGCAGTGATCGTGGAAGCGGTCCGGTCGGTAGATGCCTCCAAAACGCCCCTGGTCGTGTCTACGGTCTACCCGATCAGTCTGGGACTGCTGGCCCCGCCGGGCGAATGGGGCGCGGATGTGGCCACCGCCGAGGGTCAGGCGCTGGGACTGCCGCTCAGTATGGGCGGACCGTACCTGGGGTTGTTTTCATGCAGTTCAGAACACATCCGGCGCATGCCCGGAAGGCTGATCGGCCGCACAGTTGACCGCGATGGCAGAGAAGCATTCGTCATGACCCTTCAGACGAGGGAGCAGCATATCAGGCGGGCGAAGGCCACGAGCAATATCTGCACGAACCAGGGGCTGTGCGCCACGTGGGCGACGGTCTACATGACTCTTCTGGGGCCGGCGGGCCTGACCGAAGTGGCCGGGCAATGTGTGCAGAAGGCGCACTACCTGGCTGGCAACCTCGCATCGATCCCGGGAGTCGGGCTGACCTTCCCGGAAACACCCTTCTTCAATGAGTTCACACTCAATGTGTCGAAAGAGGCCGGGGATGTGCTGACGGATCTTGCCCGGGCCGGCTACCTCGGCGGAGTGAACCTGAAACGATTCGGCGAGGAGATGCCGGGTAATCTCACAGTGGCGGTTACCGAACGCCGCACAAGGGCGGAATTGGATTCCTTTGCAGCTGCGTTCGCCGAAGCGATGGCCTGAGGGAGACGGGTATGACAGACGAGACGACAACATCTCCCGATCAGGAACCTTCGATCACCACAAGCGGGTGGTCGTCAGCTCCTGAGCCCATCTCGATCGATCTGGGCCGGGGGGGCCGGCGTGGTTTCTACCTGCCGGAGCCGGATGTGGGGCAGATCGAACCGGCGATACCTGCAAATCTGATGCGCACCACCGTTCCTGCCTGGCCTGAGATGAGCGAAAGCGAGGTTGTGCGGCACTTCATACGGCTTTCAATCAAGAACCACCACGTGGACAAGAATCTCTACCCACTCGGTTCCTGCACGATGAAGTACAACCCCAAGGTGTGCGAGGTAATGGCCCGGCTGCCCGGAATGGTGGACCTCCACCCGCTGCAGGATGACGTTTCCATGCAGGGTGCGCTCGCTCTGATGTGGAAATTGGAACAGCTACTGGCCGCGATCTCCGGGTTCGAGGCGGTCAGTCTGCAGCCGGCGGCCGGAGCCCAGGGGGAACTGGCCGGTCTGATGATGATCCGGGCCTACCACGAGGCTAACGGGGAGGACGAACGGCGCAAACGGGTGCTGCTTCCTGACTCGGCCCACGGCACCAATCCCGCCAGCGTTACCCTGAACGGGTTTACCAGTCATGAGTTGAAGAGCAATGACGAAGGCCGGGTGGACCTCGATGAGCTCAAGGCTTCACTGGGTGACGATGTCGCCGCGATTATGATCACCAATCCGAACACCCTCGGTCTGTTCGAATCGGATATCGACAGAATCTGCGAACTGGTTCATGAAGCTGGCGGGCTGGTCTATATGGATGGGGCGAACCTGAACGCGCTGCTGGGGATAATCGAGCCGGGGGCTGTCGGAATCGACGTAATGCATTTTAATCTGCACAAGACCTTTGGAACCCCGCACGGTGGTGGGGGTCCCGGAGCCGGTCCCATAGGGGTGGTCGGGCTGCTCGAGCCGTTCCTTCCCGTTCCCCGCATAATCCGTAAGAAGAATCCGGAGGCAGAGGGTGATTTCGTCTATGGAAGGGATTGGGACCGGCCTCAAAGCATAGGTAAGGTCCACGGCCATTACGGGAACTTCGGTGTTATGGTACGCGCCTACTGCTACATCCTGGCTCTCGGCCGAGAAGGGCTGGCCGATGTAAGCCGTGCCGCGGTTATCAACGCCAACTATCTGATGCACCAGCTTTTAGAGGACTACGACCTGCCATACGCCGGACCATGTATGCATGAGTTCGTACTTTCCGGAAGCAGACAGAAGACAAAGTACGGCGTGGCCACTACAGATATTGCAAAGAGGCTTCTCGACTTCGGGTTCTATGCACCAACCGTCTATTTCCCGCTCATCGTGCCTGAAGCGCTGATGATAGAACCGACAGAAACCGAGACGCGTGAAACACTCGATTCATTCGCCCGGGCGTTGCAGCAGATCGCCCGGGAGGCGGCTGAGGAGCCCCTGAAGGTCAGGGGCGCCCCGTACAATACACCGGTGTGCCGTCCCGATGAGGCCCTTGCGGCCAAGTTCCCCGACCTGCGGTGGCGAAGAGAGAGCTGAACCTGGGTTACCGGTCTCCCCTTGTTCTGATCCTTCTGATCGGAGCTTTGGGTTGCGCCAAGGAGGGAATCCCCCCCGGCGGACCCGTGGACGAAGTGGCTCCGCAAGTAGTGAGCATGTTTCCGGAGCCCGGTTCGACCAATGTGGACCGTGGGCAGCCGATTGTATTTCGCTTCTCCGAACCGATGGAACATCGCTCCACCGAACGTTCACTCTTCTTCACTCCCGATATCGGATCCACGCTTCGGGTAGAGTGGAAGGGCAGGGAGCTTCACCTCATTCCCCTCCTGCCCTACCGTGAGAACACCACCATAGTGGTCACAATCGGGGCGGATGCGGCCGACCTGCGGCGCAACAGGCTCGGTCGCAGTATCACACTGGCGTTCTCTACCGGGTCCGCGCTGGATGTCTCATCTGTGGGGGGTTCGGTCGTGGAGGACGGCAGATTCGTTACTGGCGCCTGGGTATGGATATATCCGGTCGGGGAGGGGCCAGGGCAGGAAGCAGGCGCCGATCCTGCCCTGCTGTCGGCGCCTGAACCCTCTTTTCCCCTATATATAACCCAGGCCGACAATACCGGCCGGTTCGAGCAGACCCATATGTCCCAGGGCATCTATCGGGTCTTTGCTTTCCGCGACGCCGACGGAAACCGCCGGTTTGACCTGGACAACGATCCGCTGGCCGTCCCGCCCGCAGATATCCGTTGCGGGAAGGAGGATTACCCCTCGAGCGGGATGGTGCTCAATGTTGCACTGCGGGATACTACCGGCCCCATAATCCGGTCTGCCTCAGCGCCGAACAGCGACTATGTACATATCAGGTTCAGCGAACCTCCCGCTGCTGGAAGCATACCGCTGATCGCGTTGGAACCTTATATGGCCGAGGAGGGAGTCGATAGTTTTGCCGGGACAGTACGCGTCGTTCGCAGCTATCTGCCGCTGAACGCTCCCACCACACTGGTGGTTCAGGTCGAAGGGCTCGAGCCGGGCACCCGTTACAGGGCGCGCCTGTTGGAGGCACGTGACGCCCTGGGCAACCCGGGCCGTCATGCATCCCGTCCTATCACATTCTCAATTCCTGCCCAGGCCGATACGACCCGTCCGCTCGTTACGGAAGTAACCCCAGCCGACTCGAGCCTCAGCCTGAACCGGGACACCAGGCTGCGGCTGACATTCTCGACCGAAATAGATACCAGCGGGCTGCAGCAGTGGGTGCTGGTGGGCCCTGATACAATCAGGCTGGAATCGTTTTGGCTCGATCCCCATGTTGTTGAGCTGGTCCCCCGGGATGATGTTGTCCCGGATGCTTTCTATCAGCTTTCTATTGAGGCGCAGAGTCTGCGGTCGTGGACCGGGTTGAGCGGTCCCGCAGATGATTACACACCGGCCTGGCGCGGTATCAGGCCTGCCGGTAGAGGAACGCTCCGCTTCAGAGTCGATGGAAAACCTCTGCCGGGGCCCGGTAGATACCGTGTTATCATCGAAGGGGTGGGAAGCGGGACGGCTCCGAGAACCGAGATCGAACTAACAGACCCCTCCGAACTGACCACCCCGGAGCTCCCCGTTGGTCCGTACTGGGTCTGGGGGTTCGCGGACGCCGATGGAGACGGAGTGCTGAATGTGGGCCGCATCCGTCCTTACATGCCGGCCGAAGCAGTAGGAGTGATATCCGATACGCTGTATGTTATCAATACCTTTGAGAGTGTTTACGATATTCCGTTAATCTTGGGAACGATCGACCCTGACAGTGAGGGGGCAGGAGATCTGCGATGAGCATGCCGTTTTTAAAGATGACCGGTGCAGGCAATGACTTTCTGGTCTTCGACGACCGGAAGGGTGATTGCGAAGGATCATCCCCCGAACGGTGGGTGAGTCTGTGCGCACGCCGTACCGGTGTGGGAGCAGACGGGATTCTCATCCTCCATGACTCGGAGCTCTTCGATTTCCGTATGGTGTTCTTAAATGCTGATGGCGCCGAGTCGCAGATGTGCGGCAACGGCGCGCGCTGTATCGCATGGGCGGCGGCGGTCGAAAAGGGCCTTGGTCATGGATTGACGGTCGACTCCCCCAAACCGGAAGGCTGGAAGCTCCCGGAGGGGATCGGCAGCAGGCAGATCTGGTCGATTACTTTCGAAGCCGCCGACGGCCGACACGATGCTCTGGGATGGGAGCGCCGGGCCATGGTGACACTCGGTTCCTCATCCGAACCTAGAGATCTGACCCTCGAGACCAGCGAAGGCGCTGTGTCCGGCGCTCTACTGAATGTAGGAGTACCTCATTTCGTCAGCCTCACTGATGACCCTGAGACCGTTCCCCTGGACAGCATAGGTCTCTGGCTACGCTCTCACGAGAGGCTCGGACCGGAAGGGGCTAATGTGAGCTTTGCGGCAAGAGAGCCCGATGAGGAAGGATGCTATGCGATCCGTACCTTCGAACGTGGTGTGGAGGGTGAAACCCTAAGCTGTGGGACGGGGGCCGCCGCTGCAGCGGCGGTTCTTGCACGTGAAGGGGCCTCGCCGCCTGTACAGATACGGGCCAGGGGAGGGATCCTCAGAGTCCATTTCGTACCCGGCGAGCAGGGCATCGAGGATATCTGGCTCGAGGGCCCCGTCAGGGTTATATACCGGGGCGTGCTTGCCGATATTTAGTTTCCGTCCAGAAACGGCCCTTTTGAGCAATCTCGGCGTCAGTCTGCCGGGTTCCTTGTGCGGCGTACAGTTAGTACGTCTCCGCGCAATCCGTTGACTTCCTTGACCTTGCGCAAAATTGCTCGTTTCTGTCGGGAAACCTCGTCAGTACCCATCCGGAGATTGCTCGCCGGCAACAGCCGGACTCGCGGTCCACAGAATGGACTCCAAATGGTCAATTGGCTCGGGAGTCACCGCCGGTAGTAGATCGCCGCTATACGTGCCAGACGCATCTTCAGCTCTGAATAGGGAGGCCACCAGGGGCGGCGGCCCCTGGCGGGGCTGCGGCTTATCCATTTGGGCCTGGCGGCTTCGTGAAGGGCGAACTGCGAGAAGATCGAGCCCCATCCCGCTTCCCCCCATCCCCCCCACGGCAGATTGGGAAGACCGAAGCTTGTGTCATTTATCCAGGCCATGGCCACGCGGAGTTCGCTGGCCAAGGCTCGGGCGCGGCGGGGGTTTCTTGTCCAGATAGAGGCACCCAGCATCTGGCAGCCACTATTGGCGAGCCGGGCGCCTTCTTCCCCACTCTGCACCGTACAGACAGACACGACAGGCGCAAAGATTTCTTTGCGGAGCAGGGCAGAGCCTGCTCTGACACCGGCGATTATCCCGGGTGGGGTTCTTTCCGGACCGGCTTCCGCCCCTGTGGGGATCGCGATATATCCGGCTCCCTCTTCAAGGGCTTCACTTATATGCGAGGAGATGGGACCGCCCAGTTGAGAGAGGTCTATACCTTCGCTCCAGACCTTCTGAGTCTCGTCGACCAGCCGCTGAAGGAAGGTTGTCTCGACCGCGGATTCCACGAAGACGCGGTCGGTGCCCACGCACGAATGGCCCCCGGAATAGAACCCGCTCCATGCGATTCCAGCCGCAGCCCGACCCAGGTCGGCATCGGCCAGCACGATGGCCGAGCTCCCACCACCCAGCTCGAGGAGGAATGGGGTGCCACGCCTCGAACAGATATCTGCCAGCTCGCGGCCGACCTCCCTGCGGCCGAAGAAAACGACTTTCGATACCTCTCCAGCCTCGGCCAGGAACCTTCCGGCCTCTGGCCCACCCTCCAGAACATTGATAATGGAAGGAGAGAGTCCTGCTTCGGCTAAAAGCTCACCGATGAGCGCTGTTATGTCCCCAACCAGCTCGGATGGTTTGAGCACGACGGTGTTGCCGGCCATCGCCAGGTAAGCGGCGCTCATCATCGCCAGGGAGAAAGGGAAATTAAAAGGGGTTATCACTGCCACGGTGCCGTACGGTTCCCAGTGGATCTGGTGGCGGCTGCGGAGAAAACCTGGACGGAGGTAGAGAGAGCGCCGGGGATGGAGCCAGCTGGGGAGTTTACGCTCACAGTAGTAGCTCATCTCGAGTGCGGGGAAGACCTCCTGGGTGAGTGCTTCGAAAACCGGGCGGCCGGTCGCGGTGGCGATGCGGCTGGCCAGCTCGTCGGCACGGCGCGCCATCAGCCTCCGCAGCTGCCGGATCCGGCGTGCCCTGTCGTGCGGATCGAGTTGGCGCCACGCAGCTGCGCCTTCGGCCAGGGATTGTAATACCCTTTCTCCTCTATCAGTGGTGAAGCTGTCGCGGCCCGGTGAATTCAAGGGGAGCTCTCCTTCCCGATCGTAGATCCAGGTTCGAGGTCCCGGGAGAAAACCTCAGCTTCTGTTTCTCGCCTGCGCGCAAGCCGGGCCTGGCCGTTCTCGATCCATATGACCGGGGGGCGGGGACCGCTGAAGGTGTTGTTCATTGAGATGAAGTAGGCGCCTGTATCTAGTACCGCGATCCGGTCCCCCGGGTGCATCATGGGCAGAAGTGCGGATGCTGAGACCCGGTCTAACGACGTCGGCATGTTTCCCAGGACGCGATAGCGCAGGAGATCCCCGTCGGGCTCGATAACACTCAATACCCGATGCCCTTCTGTCATCAACATTGGGGAGATGGCCATCGAGCCCCCGTCACACAGCAGGAACCGGCCACCCCGCCCCCTGTCGATTACATCAACTACGGTAAGTAGCAGTAACTGGCACGGCCCTGAAACGATGCGGCCGGGCTCGGCGATCACCTTCTCGGGACATATCCCCTGTCGCTTGAGCCGGGCGAATGAGTCAGCGAGGGATTGGGTCACATCGGCCAGGATCGAATCGGCGGAGGGGGCGGCCGACGGTGCGCCTCCCGGACCCAGAAGAGAAGATACGATCTTCCACGCTCCGAGCACCGGAGCTGACTTCAGCCCGTATCCACCACCGATATCAACGATCCGGATCGATTGCCCAAATTGAGCCGCGGTACGGATTATTCTCTCGAGCGCCTTGATACCCTTTCTGTACGGAGCCGCGGAGCGTATTCCCGAACCGATGTGCATGTGCAGTCCGACCAGCTCCAGCTTCCGGTGTGCGGCTATCGCACTCATTGCCTCCTCGAGCAGGGCCGAACCGGGGCGGAATCCTGTGGCGGCACCCTTTGCTCCGGTGTTGAGTGTGAGGTCCCACCGGCCCCTGAGCAGTTCCGGGCATATCGTCAGGGCGAGCGGAAAGCGGTCCGGTAGTTCTCCATTTTCTCTGACGATGGTCTGGAGCTGTCCTTCAGTGGCCACCGTGAGCATCTCGACGCCGATTTCACCAGCACGCACGGCGAAAGAGAATCCGTCCCGCAGTCCAGTCGCCACGATCTTCTCTCCCCTTATACCCATCCGGTTTACAAGATCGAGTTCGTGACTGGAACAGACCTCGAAACCGGTGCCCTGAAGCCGCAGGGCCTCCAGAAAAGCGGGCAGGGGATTTGTCTTGACCGAATAGCGGACTTCGGCGGGAAGGCCGGCGGATCTGAATGGTGCGCGAAAAGCCTCGAGCGAATCTCTCACCGCCTCTGTACAGCCGACATGGGCGGGTGTCTCGTAAAGTCCGGCCGTCTCATGAAGGTCGCAGCCATACCAGTGGAGACGCCCCTCCAGGTAGCGTGGTGCTTCCACCGGTACCCCTGTTCTGGAGTTGCTCATTTCCATCGTCCTACCGCCCCGTAATGGTAGCTCAGGGCAAGTGTTGTAACCAGCCCTGAGGCGGCCAGCAGGAAGGGGTGGATCTGCTGTAGTGTCGAGGCAGCTGAAACATCGCGGAGTGCATGGTAGGTCAAAGGCTCTCCTCCGGCCGGGATCAGCGACAGGTAAGTCAGCCCCAGAAATGCGAGGGCCAGGGCAAACAGCTGGGCGGGGGATACAATGCCCCACAAAACCGCGCTCTGGGATCGGAGCCATTCCTCTCCCAGCCTGAAGAAACCATACATGACGGCGGCCATCGCTGCGGGCACGGTTAGCGGCAGAGGCAGCCAGAACCACAGGCCGAATACAAGGGCGGCGATAACCGCTCCGTTCAGTGCCGATATCAGCTGGACCGGCCTCAACGCCTCAGCGCGCACCCTTCCTTCTCGCACCGACTTGAGCTCCGGGTGCTCATAGCGGAGCCGGGCCCCGGTGGCTGTCTCCTTTCCGTAGCAGCAGCCGTAGAAGGCGCACCCTATGCGTCCCAGAGTGTGCGTCACCATCAGTGAGGGAAAAACCACGTCGAACAGAAGGTAAGGGGACGCCTTTATCCTCCAGGCCAGCAGGGGCAGAACCATAAGCAGGCCTGCCAGCACTCCCCAGGAGACAAAACCGGCCTTCCACGCAGAGCAGGAGAAACCCCCTCCGTCGCGCACAGTGACTCCGGTGCGCCAAATTACCCGAGCCCCGAGAAGGCCGACGGCGGTAACGACCACAACCGCCAGTGCCGCATCCGGGGCCGGCAGCCCCTGGGCTATAAGCACGAACTCCATCACACTCAGCCCCAGCGTCACCCCGGCCCCCACCCAGATTCCGTATCCCCAGAAGAACAGGTGGTTGCCGCGGCGGATGATCTTCGGACGGTTGATGGACCTCGATAGCCGTTCCAGGGCACGGCAGACCAGACGGTAAAGAGGGTTCCTGAATGGAAATTCCACGAATAGGGCGGTTCGTTCCTGATACTCCCGGTACTCGTGGCCGAAGCGCGAGAGGAGGACCGGTTCCTCGATTCCACATGCGTATGTGAAGTAGAAGAACCCAAGGAGCGGTCCCGCCACCACGGTACACCAGAAAGAGCTGAGCAGCAGCGAGGCTCCGAGGAAGGCCAGCAGTGCTCCCAGGTAGATAGGGTGCCTCGATATGGTGTATGGGCCGCTTGTGACCAGGTGAGGAGGCGGCGAGGAGGAAAGCGGCAGTCCACGCCCCAGTATGTAGAGCCGGGCTATCGAGGCAACTATCAGTGCCAGGCCAGCAGCTGTAAGCCCACCCCCTGCCGCCTGCAGCCAGTCAGGCGACGTAATCAGGGGATTACCTGCAGCACGGTCAACCGTTCTGCCTAGAACGAAATGGGCCAGAGGAACAGCGATTGCGAAGACCGCAACGTAGACGGCGCCCGCGGGGAATGGGGCCGGATTTCCTGACGGCCGGGTGCTCACGATTGCCTCCACCACATCCGTAGGAAGTGAATCCTGAGGTGGACTGCCGTCTGGCAGTCGGGGTACCACCTGTCGAGCTGTATCAGCATGCCGGTATCATCCTCCCATATTCAGTCGACCGGGAGTAATTACTGGCTCCGGTCCAAGGTTACAACATCTTCGGGAATGTTCGCTAGGAGCCTGTCGGAGAAACCGACGATAGCGAGGGTTTCGCTGGCGCCGGATGGCCAGGCGGTTGAGCGGAATACCCGGAGACGTAGCCACTGCGCTACGTCGAGGACATTCCGCGAGAACC
>Ga0114919_10002600_pt1 | contig 14614 bp, 13 predicted proteins | sample BlataG_FD_88682 | JGI IMG/M metagenome (GOLD analysis project Ga0114919, IMG submission 88682) | Deep subsurface microbial communities from Black Sea to uncover new lineages of life (NeLLi) - Black_00105 metaG | ecosystem: Environmental > Aquatic > Marine > Oceanic > Sediment | place: Atlantic... | reverse complement strand
TTAACCATGGGTAGATCAATCGATGGTTTTATTGCTGCTTCATTATACGCTGCAATCAGGGTTCACGAATTCCCACGATTACTTGAAGAAGTTTGCGACGCTTCGATGACTCCGCGAAGAACGGTTCATAGGAGCTTAGGAATGATTGTAAAAGAAGTGCTTCCCGAGTTAAATTTAAGGTATAAGCCGATAACTGCGGAACAATTAGTATTTCGATTCGGCAACGATTTAGGTTTACCAATGGAAGTTCAGAAGAAAGCGATCGACATGCTCGCAGATGCGTCAAAAAACGGACTATTAAGAACAGGGAAAGACCCAAAGGGCTTAGCGGCAAGTGTAATATATATGGCGGCCAAATCATGTAACTGCCGAAAAACACAAGCAGAAGTCAGTGAGGTCGCCAAAGTTACGGAAGTGACCCTTCGTAGTCGTTCCAAACAGATTAGAATGAAGCTCGCGTAAGAGAGTTCACGAATCTGGCAGAATTATAAGAATTTTTTTATCTTTCTATTTTTTTATTTTATATTTTAAACTATGTATAATTTAAATCCATATAGATTTAGTCATCATTCAATAGTTCAAAACTGCATTCAAATGCATTATTAATAATATTTAAACTTTTACATTTTTGTCTTGCATTCTTTTTTTGTACAAATAAGAAAAAATAGCGTTGTCTTTAATTTATGTTAATTTTTTTCCTAATTAATAATAAGGGTTTAAATCATCGAGTTAAGATATAATTATAAGCTTGATTGATAAGGTATTCGAGTCCTGATTAAGAAGCGATGTGAATGTAAGCGGTTTCATTGAATTTAAAATATACTGTGCGGAAATTTAGGGGCATTATCAATATAAAGAATGTAAGTTATTCATTATTTTTATTAAATGTATTCTGTTTTGTCTCAGGAATATTATATATAGCTATTCCTGAATATTTACTCCTTTGGGACATTTTTGGGATAGTTCTAACAGTTACTCTTTTTGAAAATCTCTTATTGGTTTACCTTAATTTATTGAAAGTTAATAAAAGGAGTAAATTAGGGTATAGATTGTATATTACGTGTTTTATCTTTTTAGCGTTTATGATAATAGGTATGTTTGGAATGATGCAAGGCAATTTACTTAGCTCTGGAGCTGTTTCAGATGGTTTTTTAGGGGGTTATGCATTGACTCATCTCTGTTACTTTGGACTTTTAACATTTGGTATAACAATTGGAATACTTGATATTGTATCGAGAAAGAATCTTGAGTTATGGGGGCAAGATAATATTAATCACCGCAGCAAATCTATGAAAGTATTAAGATTGAAACACATTTTAAGGAAAGTGTTAGTTGTTGTATCTTGGAGTGGTTTTATTTTTGGCGCTTTTTGTGCTTTTATAACGGTTTTCGGTGTGTTTGAGTTTGTAACGACTCAATTGGTCTATATATCGTCTCAATATGGAATATTCTTGTCGTTTATCTTCCTTTCTAACACGATTATTCTCCTAAAGTTAAAGTGGGGGAGATGGGATCGGAAGAAATTTCACAGAGTAGCACTTACGGGAATCTTCGTTTCTGCTGCACTACTAAGCCCTTTATTTCTATCAAACATCACGGCATTAAATGCTGAAGTACGCTTTTCAGAGGCATTTGGTCAAAATTGGCAGCAAGAAATCCCCTCAGAGACAGACAGGTACTTTTTACAGACTTCATTTTCGACAGCAGGATATTATTTAGGAACTCTTCCTAAAGATTGCGTTATTATAGAAGATGTCTTATTTTATGACAATGAAAGCATTAAATTGTATTTTGATGTATATATGCCATTACAGCGAGGTGAAAGCCTTCCAGGTCAGAATTCCACATTAATTCGGATTCACGGAGGTGGTTGGGTTTCAGGTGATAAAGGAAGATCAAACATGGTACAGATGAACAAATATTTCGCGGCTCAAGGGTATATTGTGTTTGATATTCAATATGGTTTGTATGATTCTTCCATCGGTGCTATGGATTCTATTACGCCAAATTATAACAAAGGGGATTTTAATATTGATGACATGATTCGTCATATTGGTGAATTTACTAAATATCTCGCTGGAAATGCGAATATTTATGGTGCCAATTTGGACTCTGTTTTTATTAGCGGAGGTTCTTCAGGAGGACATCTCGCTAGTGCAGCAGGTTTAGCATTAGCAAGTAGAAATTATTCAAATTTGTTTAGTCAGAGCCTAACAATAAAAGGATTGATCCCATTTTATCCATCAAATGGACAGATGAAATATTTTGGAATTGGCGGAAGTGAAGAATTCTTAGACCCAGCGAAATTAATCGAACCTGAAAGTCCACCGTGTTTAATATTTCAGGGAACCCACGATGTTCTCACCTATTTTGGGATTAGCAACAACTTTCGAGATACATATTTAACAAAAGGGAATACAAATTGTGCGATAATTTGGATGTTACTCGCCGGTCATTCAAGCGACGCTTACTTTTCAGGTTATTACAATCAAATTTTCCTATATTTTATGGAAAGATTTATGTATCTACATCGCTGAACTTTTAGGATGCTTTAATTCAGAATTACTTCTATAAAATTATTGTTCTTTAACTCCTAAAATTCTTTTTGTGCACATATGTATAAAAGGAAAGAAATAATAATATATCATCGTAATCACAATTTTGTAAAAATAATGCGTGATAATATGGAGCCTTTTACAATTGTCATTAATGTATTAGCTATTATATTAGGTTATCTCATTGGCTCAATAAATCCAGCTTACATTTTTGGGAGAATGAAGAAATTTGACATACGGGATAAAGGAGATGGCGTTGCTGGGACGGTTAATACATTTAAAAGCTTAGGTATGAAATATGCTTTACCTACGGGTACTTTTGATTTTTTTAAAGGTATATTAGCGATTTATTTAGCATTGTTAATAGGAGCAGATTTTATCTTTGCGCAATTAAGCGGTATAGCAGCTATTGCGGGACATGTTCTTCCTTTTTATATTAAGTTTCGCGGAGGTCAAGGTATGGCTACCACTTCAGGTATCTTGCTTGCTTATCTATTGAATTATCTTCTTACGGGTCCCGAGATGCTAATCTTTATCTTTTTCTATTTAATTTTCGTGATCGCTATATTCTTTTATGTTACTAAAACAGGAATAATTGTTGCTATCATAACTCTCGGTTTAATAGGATACGCGGCATTTATTTACTATCCTGGAAATCCTTATAATCTCTTCTTTTTGATTGTAATCGTCTATGATATCTCAGTTTCTCTCTTTGATACGATAAAAGGAAAAGTGATAAAAATTGAAGACGAGAATTTTGATGCTCATTGGTGGCGGGTGGCTACGAGACCATTTGCTTTTTTATTCATCCTTTTTTATATGATCTTCACCCAAATTGTAGCACTTTTTATTATAGGGATTGTTGCAATAGTTTTTATCGCGTTAGATATAACGAGATTCCTGCATAAACAGACAAACGAACTTCTAACTGTGAAAATCAAATCTATATTTAGGAAAAACGAAGCGAAGAAATTTTCTTCTATGACAATATTTCTTGTAGCTACTTTTATTTCCATTCTATTGTTTGAGAAAACTATTGCTATTATAGCTTTGACTTTTCTAATTTTTGGTGATATTTTTAGTAAGATATTTGGATTAGGATTTGGTAGGCATAAGATATTTCATAAGACATTAGAGGGTACACTAGCGTATTTTGGATGCGTGTTAATCTGCGGTCTTGTCCTCTATAATATTTTAGAGATTAATTTATTCATTTTATTAATTGGAGGGATTGCTGCTCCCCTCGTTGAACTATTTTCTTTTCAACTCAACGACAACTTTACCGTCTCTCTAATCAGCGGATCAATTATGACTGTTGCAAGAGTCTTTGGTATTTAATAGGCTATCCTTTCATTCTAAAACTTTTTTTTTAATCTCTCAAAAATGTGTTAGTTTAAAGAGTTATTGAAAAAAATAGTTATATAATCCTACTTTATCTTATTTATAGAAATGTCTTATATAGAGAAGAAGTATAACAATAAAATTTCAGAAGTTTTTGATGAACTTGCTAAGATAGAGCAAGATATCATTAAACTCTTTGCGTTCAAATCCATTGAGTACTCTGACAAAATCGCAAAATTATGCGCTCTTAGTAATAGAAGTATTAATCTCATTTTAAAGAAATATTATCCAGAAATTAAACAAATAAGCGATAAACTCCAAATTAAATCTCGTTTGAAATTTTATTACGATTTAATAGATAAGCTAACTCACTACATACGATCTGTTGAGGAATTTCAGAAGTTAGACGATCAATACTACGAGGCTATTATTGATTTCATTGAAGAGAAAGAACATTTGATATCGGGTAAATATCGTGAAATTTGTATTCACGAATTAACTGTATTCTACGACAAGAAAACGCGGGAAGATTTGGAGCGAGTTTTAACTGAAAAAATCGAGATGGGGAGTAAACAGTTCTTTACCTACGGTTCCTTAGAAGAGGAAATTAAGAAAATAGCAAAAATTGCAGGAGTAGACGAGGTGGCGATTTTTAATGATGAAGAAATGCTAAAAAGGGCGGAGTTTATCAATAATCCAAGAGCTATCATTCATTATTCCGTTTACTCAAGAGATGAGGAATTATTGAAAGAAATCGGGAGAGAAATAAAAGAATACCTTATTTCAAAAGGATATCAAGCAATCATCCTTCTTCTAGAAATTACTGATCTTACATTAGAAGAAGAATTTTTAACTGCATCAGTTATTACTAGCGCAAAACTTATCCCTGACAATAATAATAACTTTGTCTAATATTTTTTCATTTGAAGCATTGAACTTCAGTGAGAATAGAAGATTACTAATAAAATATTTAACTTTTAAATCATTTATCTTGATGATAGTTTATGGCTAAAAAGAAAAATGAAGCTCCCATAACCGGAATAACAATATCTAAAGAAGAAGATTTTTCCGGTTGGTATACTGAGCTTATAACAAAGGCTGAGCTTGCCGATATTAGATACAACATTAAGGGCTTTGTGGTTTATCGAGAATGGGCGACCATCACAATTAGAAAAATGTATAGGAAAACTGAAGATTTATTGGAGAAAAAAGGTCATCTCCCACTTACAATGCCATCTCTTATCCCTGAATCAAATTTTTTGTTAGAAGCGGATCATGTCGAGGGTTTTGCGCCAGAAGTTTTTTGGGTTACCGAAGCTGGTAGTTCAGGTAAGTTAGCAGAACGCCTAGCATTACGCCCAACTAGTGAAACCGCGTTATATAAAATGTATTCAATGTGGTTAAGAAGCTATAAGGATTTACCCTTTAAAAGATATCTTTCGTGCCAAGTTTGGAGATATGAGGGAAAAGCGACAAGACCATTCTTTAGAGGTAGAGAATTTCATTGGATCGAATCACATAATGTCTTTGCCACAATGGAAGAAGCAATGGAACAAGTTAAAGAAGATATGGAATCTACCTATCAAATTCTTCAGGATGAGTGTTGCATTCCTTTAATCTTTTTTCAAAGACCCGAATGGGATAAATTTGCTGGAGCAGTTCATACATATGCAGCAGATGCACTCATGGGATCTGGAAAAGTACTGCAGTTACCTTCAACTCATCTATTAGGCCAGAATTTTTCAAAACCGTTTAACGTAAAATTTGTTGATACTGACGGGGAAGAAAAGTATGGGTATCAGACTTGTTATGGTCCTAGTCAAAGTAGAAATTATGGAGGAATGATTGCATATCTTGGGGATGATAAGGGATTAGTTTTGCCTTTTGATCTTGCTCCTGTCCAGATAATTATAATTCCAATAATCTACAAGGGTAAAGAACAAATTATTTTGAAGAAAGCAAGAGAAATAGAAAACCAATTTAAAGACAAATATCTTGTCAAGTTAGATGATTCAGACGATTCTACGGGAAATAAATTTTATTATTGGGAGTTAAAAGGAGTACCTCTTCGAATTGAAATAGGTCCTAAAGACATTGAAAAAGGGCAGGTAGTAATTGTCAAAAGACATGATGGGCAAAAATTCTTTGTTAAAGAAAACGACTTACAAGAATTTATAGATAATCTTGCGGCCAATTATACAAAAGAAATTAAAGAAAAAAGCATGGTTGATTTTGAGTCGCAAATAGAAGTTGCTTATGAAAAAGACGCCGCAATTGAAGCGATTAATAACGGAAAAATTGTGTGTTGCGGATTTTGTTCAATAGATTTTGATGGAGAACACTGTGCCGAAATTGTTGAGAAAGACATTGGAGGATTCGTGCGTGGTAAACGAATTGATGAAGAGAAGCATGAATTTGCATCTTGTATAATTTGTAACAAACCAGCTTCTTGCACAGTTTATATTGCTAAAAGTTATTAAATATTTAAAAGAAAAATAGATGTCTTTACAACTAATCTTTACTTTATTTTTCTGTATATCCAATAAATCCAGCAACTAAGATTAGTATTCCTCCGGCTAAGCTACTAAATATTATTATTACTATACCTAATCCTACATACAATAACCAATTCATAGGTACAGGATTACCAGGTCGGAGAACACTGAGTAAAACAATTAAACTAAGAACAATTGAAATTACTATTGATATTACTTTAGAGGTGTCAACATTCCGTTCGGTAAAACCTAAAGTTGTTTCGAGTAATGTAACAGCTCCCCCAATACCTGCTAATAATCTCATTAAATCTTCTTCTCTCATTCAATCACGCCGTATTTTATTGTTAATAGCAAATACTTCAGTTGTGTCGAAGTGCTTTTAATAGATTTAAGGTGTTAATTTAGTTATTTAAAACCAATTGGAATAAAATTAATATTTTTTAACTTATTTTCTAGAGAAAGAGACTTTTTATCTTTTTCAAAATTAATTTCGTATAATATACATAATAGGATTAGGAAATATGAAACAGTTGGATAAAGTCTTTAAGCATGTGATTGTGAGTTATCTAGTTGTAGTTGGGGCTTTGATTGGTTTTTTAACAGCGATCACTGCAATATTGCTTTACATTTCAGGAGATCCCACTTTTAGCTTTTTTACTCATTGGGTTAGTCATTTAGGGGTAGGTCCAAACGGTTCCAGTGTCGTTTTTAATGGAGGTATGGTATACTCAGGTATTATTAGTTGGATATATAGTTTATATCTGGCAGGATATCTACACAAAAAAGGAGCGGTAAAATTCTTAACTGCTATATCGCTTGGGTGTGGCATTATTTTAGGAATTGGACTTCTGTTGATTGGAATATTCCCTTTAGAGTTAATTTTTGGAATACACAATGTTGCTGCTGGGCTTTTCTTTTACGGAGGAATGTTTAGTTGTATCATTTATGGAATTACTGCGTATCTTACTCCAGGTATATCAAAATTGCAATCTATTATTGGTTTTTCGATAGCATCAGTATTTTTAATATATATTGTAGTTAATTCTCTACCTCTCAACATCTCATTTAAAATGGCTGCTGAATGGGCTGTATTCTTCGCAATTCCAACGTGGATATTGTCCCAAGGCATTCTCATTCTAAGATCAAATTATACAAGACTTTAAAAATTTATGAGAGTATATCATGGAAGATTTCATTAAACCTTTATCAGATAAACTTGAAAACTTTTATTTTATTGAAGGAGACCAGCGTGCTAGATACCCTTATTCGAATTCAATGCTAATTGGAGATTATTTGATAGATACGGGGATATCTCCTAGACGATTAAAGAAATTAAAAAAGGAATTCCCAATTAATAATGTTTTTTTAACCCATTGGCATGAGGATCATATTTCTGGCAATTATTTGCTTAGAGATGCTAAATTTTATTGCCATTCAAAGGATAGAAATCCTATTGAAAATGTCAATGAGATGATATTTCTCTATAATGTCAAAAATACACCCGTGGAAGATGAATTAAATAGCTTAATTGAAATGCTCAGGATGCAAAACCTTAAAATTGACGCATTAGTTGAAAATAATGACATTTTTAATATTGATGATCAGTTGAAATTAAAAGTTCTTTTTACTCCTGGACATACTGCTGGCCATTGTTCGTATTATGAACTGAATTCTAAGACAGCCTTTATTGGGGATATTGACCTCACTAAATATCCTTACTATGGAAATCTTGATGCAAGTCTAATTGAATTTGAGGAATCTATAGCTAAAATTAAGAGTTTGGATGTAAATGTCGTCGTTACAGGACATAGGGGAATGATTGAAGGCAAAAAAAAAATTAATGAAGAAATTGAAAGATACAAGTTAATCTTGCGAGAACGGGATGAACGAATTCTCTCGTTCTTTTCTGAAGGAAGTAGACCAATCGAATTAGACGATTTTAAAAAAAACAATATCATATATAGAAAATTTTCAGCGTTTAAGAATTTCGAAATTATTGCCGAAGTTCTAATGATTGAAAAGCACCTAGAAAAGTTCCTTAAACAGGGACTAATAGCAAAAAAGAAAAACGGCTATGTTCTAGATTAGTATTAAACCTTAATTTAAAAGATTTTTTTAAAATAATAATTTTTAATCATTATGGAAAAGAAAATACCAATTTTATTTGATGTATATCCTAATTTAGAAGGAAAGGTTCCATGGTTACCGTTGTTAACGGGAATCCCATCTAAGGTCGATCGCCTGAAAGAATTAGAAAACTATTTGAATTTAAAAGGTGGAGCGATATACATTAAGCGTGATGATAAGGTTCATAGTATATATGGGGGAAATAAACCTCGAAAGTTTGAATTTATCTTTGGAGAAGCGCTTCTCAAAAAAAAGAAGGGTATTATAACTTTAGGGGGGATTGGAACGAACCATGGTATAGCTTGTTCCATAATCACCAAAGAACTTGGTTTGAAATGCGAGTTGTTTTTATCCCTCCAACCATTAACTTGGCATGTTCAGCGTTCTCTTCTACTATATAATTACTTTGGTGCAAAATTACATTTTACGAAGAAATTTGAGTTGGGAATTCTCAAGAGCTTACTTTATAGATTAGTTCATCCTAAATATTATTTAATGTCTATAGGAGGGTCACCAATACTAGGGATTGGTACACCATTAGGATCAATTGGGTTTATTAACGCTATGCTTGAATTAAGAAAACAAATAACAAAAGATTTTCTTCCAGAACCAGATTGTATATTTGTAGCAGCAGGATCAAGTGGTACATCGGCAGGGTTAGTAGCGGGTTGCCAACTATTAGGGCTAAAAACTAAAGTTTACGCCGTAAATGTATCTCAAGACGTCGTGGTCAATCCTCAAGCTGTAGTTAAAATTGCTAAAAAAGCAATAAAATACTTGAGAAAAAGAGATAAAAGCGTTGAAAATGTTGATATCACTGAAAAAAATTTCGAAATAATTAAGGGATACCTAGGATCAGGGTATGGTAAGAAAACGGTTAAAGGTCAAAACGCAGTAGACTTAATCTATGAACTAGAAGGGAAAAAAAGGGATTTCAAACTAGATACAACATATACAGGTAAAACTATGGCAGCAATGCTAGATTTTCTCGAAAAGGAGGAAAATAAATCAAAAACTGTTTTATTTTGGAACACTTATAATTCGAACGATCTTGATAAATATCTTAAAGAAACTAAATTTGAGTATAAAAAATTACCACAAAAATTTCACAAATATTACACTCGCAAAAAGTTTCAGTGTTGGCAGATCGCAGAGTGTCCTGAAGAGATTAGAAACAATTGTGACGCTTATTTAAACCACGAATATAGGTTTTGGAAAGTTTCTGAATGCCAATTAGAGGAATCTAAGAAAAAAAAAGCTATTAATCATCTCAAAAATATAATACAACTTGAAGATGCGTGATGTAGGTATTGAAGATTAAAGCAGTCATTTTCGATCTATTCGGAACTCTTATCGATAGTTTTAATGCTCAGGAGTATAGACAAGTATTATCAGAAATGGCTTCATCGCTTTCGATACCTGAAAATTCATTTTACGAGTTATGGTCCGGTAGTTTCAATCAAAGAGCTTTAGGTGTTTATAAGACTCTAGAAGAAAGTTTTAATTTTATTAGCAGAAAGCTAAATAAACCTATAGACGAAAACGGGATTGAAAAAGCTATTCGTATTAGAAAAGATTACACTAAAAGAACTTTAGTTCCTAGACAAGATGCTATAGATACACTTAAACAATTAATAAGATTAGGACTTAAAATTGGTTTAATTAGCGATTGCACCTTTGAAGTTCCGCAAATGTGGAATACAACAATGTTATCGCAGCATTTTAACAGTGTTATTTTTTCTTGTTCTGTAGGTATAAAAAAGCCTGATCCTAAAATTTATCATTTAATGTGCAAGAAATTAAAAGTAAAACCAAAAAATTGCGTATACATTGGTGATGGAAGCAGTCAAGAATTATCAGGCGCTCTCCAAGTAGGAATGTTCCCTATATTAATCAGATCTTCCACTGAAAAAGACTCGGTTCGGTACGACGAGGATGATTGGGATGGACCTAAAATCAGCTCTTTAAGTGAGATTTTAACATATTTCAACAGAAGAAGATAATTAAAGAAACAAATATCAATCTTTCTTTAACTCATTAATATTATAAATGATTCTTTTTAATACCTCGTAAAGTACTCCGACATCATTAATCTTTAATTTTTCATTAGGGGAATGCAACGCTTCCACTGTTGGACCAAGCGACACCATTTGAAGGCCAGAGACTTTTGTGCTAATCATGCCTGTCTCTAAACCACCGTGTACAATGTTAGTTTTTACAGGTTTTTTCACCGCTTCTTCGTATTCTCTCTTTACATACTTTAAAAACTTAGAATCTAAGTCAGGCAACCATTCTGGCAATACAGGCCTTAAAAATACTTCCCAATCTCCTAATAATCCTAATTGTTGCATAGAAACACAAAATGAATTCAATTCGCCTCTAATTATACTACGAGGATATAACCAAATAATTTCACTATCTTTTTCAGTATCAACAATTGCAAAATTGTTGGAGGTTTCTACAAATCCTTCGTAAATGTGAGACATTTTAAGAACACCGTGAGGGATGTTATTAGCAGTAGAAAGCAAAATGGTTGATTCCTCAATTGACAAGTAGTTTTCAGCTAAAGCTTCTTTATATTCAACATTGATATTTGGTTCAAATTCTTTATAATATTGGTAAATTGATGTGATTTCTCCGTTTATTAAAATTTCAAGTTCCTTTTTATCCTTTGCTTTGAATCCAAATTGTATAATTGATTTAGCGGGAATGACATTCGCTTTAGTGCCACCTTGCCATTTACACACATATATTTTCATTTCTTGGGATATTTTTGAGATAATTCTACTCGCTATTTTGTTGGCATTAGCTCTAGGTAAGTCAATATCCTCTCCGGAATGTCCACTTAATAATCCACGTACAGAGAGTTCGAAGAATTCCAAACCATCGTCTTCTTTATATTCTATCCAATTAAATTTTTTTGAAAACCTTACTCGTCTTCCACAAACAGAACCAACTACGATATCCCCAAGTGGACCGCCATCTAAATTAATCAGTAATTTACTTTCTATTTCAAGTGTTGAAGGATCCAACAATGTTGCTCCATCAAACCCATCTTCCTCATTTACCGTGAAGAGAACTTCAATTGGACCATGGGTTTCTATTGAGGGATCAATTAAAATAGCTAAAGCGCAAGCAACACCGATTCCATCATCAGCACCTAGTGTGGTCCCATCAGCATCCAACCACTCTTTATTATCTTGAATTCTTAGAGGTATTCCAGAATTCATGAAATCAAATCCTTCAGGTCTATCTGTTTCACAAACCATATCCATATGCGCTTGAAGTATTATTGAAGGTGCTGATTCCATTCCTTTTGTAGCAGTTTTTTTAATTAAAATGTTGCCTACTGAATCTTGATTAATACGAAATTCTAAACCTTTTAACTTAGCTTGCTCCTTTAACCAAGATTTAATTTTATTTCGGATCATTTCTTCATGTTTCGAAGGTCGAGGTGTACTAGAAATTACATTCTCGAATATTTTCCAGACGATTTTGGGTTCTAAATTTTCCAACACCATAAATTATATTTTGGTCTATTGCTATTTAATCTTACAATTTGAAACCTCTTCTAGCACCGAACTTAATTACTAATTATGCTATTTTTAGAGCAAAATCTTTTTTCATTTAAAATATTCTTTTTAGTCAAACATGCTACTTACTTATTTCTTGCTTTTTGTGATGATTTTTTTCTGGGGCTTTTCATTTATAGTTGTTGATATAGCTATGGATTTCGTTACACCGCTTTCGATCGCGTTGTACCGGTTAATAGTTGCTGCTATTTCACTGATTATAATTGATTTGTATCTTAGAAGGAAAACTAACAAAAAGTGTGCCTTAAATTCTGACAAAATCATCAAAAAGGGATTTGATAGGAATTACTGGCTCTATATAGTGTTAGCGAGCTTATCTGGAGTTTCATTATACCTTTTTGTTATTTATTCGGCTATTTCCTTGATTGGTCCATCGTTACCCGTACTTGTAGATTGTCTAATCAACCCTATTCTTATTACATTACTTTCACTTGCTATATTCAAAGAAAAATTGAGTAAAAATAAAATAATTGGTTTCATTATTGCTTCTTTTGGGGCATACTTATTAATTACGGGAGGTGACATGAAAGCGCTTCAACCAAATTCACCTAATTTCTTTGGATATATCCTAGCTCTTTTAGCTCCTCTGATGTGGTCATTTTATACCATTGCTATAAAAAAAGTGAAGCAATTTGACAACTCCAGAACTGACATTCAAAATTTAAAGAATATTTCAATCTTGGGAGGTATTGTATTCTTATTACTCAATATAATTACTGGACAACTTAATATCTTTCTAAATAACTTTTTAAATCCTATTGTTTTTATTTGTGCTATATATTTAGGTTTGGGGGCTTTTGTTGTTGGATATTATATTTGGAGTTATTCTCTTAAAAAGTTGAGGTCTTCAAGCGTTGCATCATTTCTGTATTTGCAACCATTTTTAACTCTGATTTTATCCATAATTTTTCAGCGAAATGATGTTATAGGTTTGTGGAACATTATTGGTGGCATAATTGTTATGGTAGCTTTAGCTATTATAAATTATAAAAAACAGGAATTGGCCACCCTTAACAACTCAAAAACATAAGTTATAAATAATTCCAGATTCTAATCTTTTTATCCGCAGCTCCCATCAACAAATTTTTTCCGTCGGGAGAGAAACACAAGGAATCTACTCCTTTAGGTTCTACTTGGATTGTTTCTAAAGGCTCACCATCGCTGATATTCCAAATTTGTGCTTTGTAATCAAAACCTATAACAATAATCTTCGAATCGGGTGAAATCACATGAGGCCGAGGGTATTTAGTAGTAAATTGAACAGTTTTCAACAACTCCCAATTTTTAGGATTCCATATTTTCAATGATTCAGAACCAATAGAGGTAAATAAATCTCCATTAGGAGTATAGTAGGCTCCAGATACGACGTTTTTATGTTCGGTGAGGCTTTTCAGTAATTCTCCTGAGGATGTCTTCCAGAGATGAAAAGTATCTCCAAGACCTCCCCCTACCAAAAACTTTCCGTCTGGTGAAAACCTAACTGAAGTTACATTTCTTTCAAAAGCATTGATGGTTAAAAGCTCACTTCCATTAGCTGCATCCCATAACTTAATTTTTCCATCATATGAGCCTGTAGCAACAAATTTAGAATCGGGTGATATGTCCGCAGCGATAACTGTTTTTTTATGCCCCTTTAATGTATGTAAGACTTTACCAGAATTAAAATCCCATATTTTAGCGGTTAAATCCGTGGAGCTAGTAGCAAATGCTAACCCATCAGGAGCAATAGAAATCGAATTCACACTTTTGGAATGTTCTTCTAAAGTTTTAAATAATTCATATGAGGACAGTTTCCAATATTTTACTTTATTATCCATACCTGTAGAGATTAAAGTGGTATTATCGGGAGTTATTGCGAGACCTAATACATAACTGGAATGAGCTTGAAATGTTTTTATTAATTCAAACATGTTTTACTATGATTTTTTAATGAATTATTTTTTGTAAATGAATTATTATCGAAACAGAATTTTACATTATTAAAAAGAACAACTATTCTAATTTCATTATTTTCTAAAGAAAGAATATATTTAATGTAGGAAACTTGATTCTTGAATATATAAATTATATTGAAAACCTAAGAAGTGTGATTAAATGTCTAAAGATATAAATGAAAAAAATTTCCAAACTTTTAAAGAATCTATGGAAGAAATGAACAAAGATCTCGAATATTTTGCTAAAAAAATGGAAACACATAAGGAACTTGCTGAAGCTATGGGTGATTACATGAAAGATCTTAATGAAATGGATATTGACATTTGGGGGACACAGGAAAGTGAAGATCAGACAAAAATTACCAATACTCAGATTGAAGCTATTAGTAAATTCGAAAAACAAATTCCATTAATCTGAAAGACGATTAAAGGTGCAAATATCTCTGATAAAGAAAGGAAAAAAAGTTTTTTGAATAACCTAAATGTGCTAAAAAAAGATATTAAGAATTTGAATAAAATACCAAAGGATATGGATATAAATGCGTTAGTTCAAAAGGTTTTAAAGGACT
>Ga0114919_10002598_pt1 | contig 14619 bp, 10 predicted proteins | sample BlataG_FD_88682 | JGI IMG/M metagenome (GOLD analysis project Ga0114919, IMG submission 88682) | Deep subsurface microbial communities from Black Sea to uncover new lineages of life (NeLLi) - Black_00105 metaG | ecosystem: Environmental > Aquatic > Marine > Oceanic > Sediment | place: Atlantic... | reverse complement strand
GCCGCCGTATGACCAAGGCGAGGTGGCATTCTATCACGGTTTCCAGAGGGCTTCGAACTACGGACTGGTAGGAGACGATGGAGCTGATAACTTCATGTGGTACGGCGGTAGCCCGCTGTATGCCGGTACCATCATTTCAGCCATTACCTGGCCGGTTTATGACGAGCAGGAGCAGCACATGCACATGGTTTACGGTGGCTGCGACATGCCCTTCACGCCGACCCAGCATATGACCATAGAAGACTATGCCGGGTGTGCGGGAGATCCCACGTATGAAGAGCTGTACGGTCAGGTGGCCTACAGCAACTTCTACACTGAGCCGAGCGTCATTGAAGGCGAGTGGGATTCGTTGTTCATCATCGGCCTCCGGGACGTGGAGTGCACCGACTTCTCGATTAAAATCAAGATCTACTACAACCCGGACGGTCCTGACATTCCCGAGCTGTGGGCTGGCCTATTCGAGGATTGGGACGTTGTTGGCGATGACTGGGGCGATATGGACACCCTCCACAACCTGATGTACCAGTGGGATCCGGCTGATCCATCCATCGTCTTCGGTGCCATGGCCGTTCCGTTCTACGATCAGTTCAACCACGCCATGGTCTTCCTGCATCACCCCACAGAGGTCTATACTCCTGGCGACAGCTCCTTCCAGTGCGGCGATGTGGGGCCCACAGAGCCCGGCGGAAAATACCTGTTCAAGCTGATGAGCGAACCTGGCTACAGGTATCCGGGATACTGGTCACCAGATCCGGATGATCGTTCCATACTGATGAGCAGCCCGCCCTTCTCGCTGAACCAAGGTGAGAAGCACATCGAGATCTGGATCGACTTCGGCAGGAACTTAGGCGACGGAATGACCTGGGAGCAGTGGTACAAGAAGATCTTGAGGTACGTCGGAATGTACAGAGGAGACGTGAACGCCTCGGATACTCTGGATCTGCCTTCGCTGGATGTCAGCGACTTAGTTTACCTGATCAACTACCTGTATAAGGGTGGTCCGGCGCCTCTGCCGTTTGCCGATCAGGGTAACGTAGATGGTAAGGGTCCCTATGGTGGTCCCGTAGACACCGTTTGCCCGAAGAACAATGTGGATGTGCAGGATCTGGTTTACCTGCTCAACTTCATTTACCACGGCGGACCTCCACCGGTCGACTACGTGCGCTACATCGAGCAGTTCTGGAGCAGACCGAGCTTGTTCCTTAATCCTGTATGGAACTAAGCTCGACCAGAGCTAACCGACAAAAAAGTCACCCCTGCCCCTTTGGGCGGGGGTGATTTTTTTTGGGGCAGTTTACGGTCGCGATGACGGAGACCCGTCTGGGATAACATCCGCCTTAGAGCGAAAACACCTCTCCCCCTATATCCCCCTCTCCATTTCATGGAGAGGGGTTCACCCTGAAGGGATTCACCCTGAAGGGGACAAAAGGGGGTGAGGTCGTCTGTTGCTGCGGGGTACACTCCGGCCATAAGACGCCATCACCCGCAAACGAAAAAGCGTATATCGCTCCGCCTAATTTTACAGGAATCTTTGGACTTGACCTGACGAAGTACAGAGACCTATCAGGTTCCCTCTCCTTCTGGGAGAGGGACAGGGTGAGGGCGAAGTAGCATTCTTCCCCTCACCCCCGCCTCTGCCGGGATCTTCGACTTAATCCTCTCCCCCAAGATATGAACCGTATGGTGCATACCAAGGGGAGAGGCATCTCCGCCTGTTACTTAACCTGCCCCATGTCATTTCAGGGACATGGCCCGCAGCATGAGAGCTAATGCTTTTGCCCCTAACGCCGATACAGTTAGTAAGGTAACAGAGGAGAGATTCTCTTAGGAGAGAAATTCGATGGAGTTCAGGCAGTAGATCATCTGAACAAAGACAACATAAGGGGGGCTAAAGCCGCCTTGAAGTGTTTTGCACTTCCAGGCGGCTTTTTCTTATGAGACTGCATTTAGTCCTTCTGCAAAACAAAGAGACCGACACCTAACTTAAGTTAGGTGCTGGTCTCTTCTCCTGGACCGAAAACGCCGTTTGACCCGCTGTAAATCTTGAGAAAAAATCCGACACTCTGTGAATCCAATCAGGATCTTGAGCTGGTCTGTCCCTCTTTTCTCTTTTCCTGTATGCGGGCAGACTTGCCTTTCAACCCTCTCAAGTAGAAAAGCTTGGCCCTTCTCACCTTTCCCTGCCGCAGCCGTTCTATCTTGATGAGGTTGGGCGAGTGCAGGGGGAAGATGCGCTCTACCCCCACGCCTCCGGAGACCTTCCTCAAGGTGAAGGTCGCCCCGGTGGAGGCGCCTCTCCGCTGAATCACCACACCCTCGAATACCTGAGTCCTCTCCTTATCTCCCTCCTTGATCCTGGTGTGGACTTTCAGGGTATCTCCAGGGCCGAATTCCGGGATTTTGTCTTTCAGGTGCTTTGCTTCAACTGCTGAAATCTGGTCCATTTTTTCCTCCGTGCAAGAAATAACGGCCGTCGTGGCAAAACCGTTGGCATAAATTCAATGTCGCTCACTCTTTCTGGCTCTCAATCTCCCTGATCCATTCTCTTTCTTCGTCAGAAAGCTGTTCCTCATTTAACAAATCCGGCCTTCTATGCAGAGTCCTCCTCAGCGCCTCTCTCCTCCGCCACGTCTTAATCCTCTCGTGATCTCCGGAGAGCAACGCCTCCGGCACGCTCAATCCCCTAAATTCCTGCGGCCGGGTATATTCCGGTGGTCCTAAGATTCCCTCGAAGAACGAATCGCTTTGAGCCGACTCAAAGTCTCCCAGCACGCCGGGGATCAATCTCACCACCGCGTCGATGATGACTAAGGCGGGAATTTCTCCCCCGGTGAGAACGTAATCCCCGATGGAGATCTCCTCCACGGGATAAAGCTCACTTAACCGGGCGTCTGTTCCCTTATAATGCCCGCATATTATGATCAGATGATCTTTCAAGGAAAGCTCTTTTGCCTTTTCTTGCGATAATTTCTCTCCCCGGGCTGTGGTTAAGATTATGCCGGTCTGCGGCCCTCCCTTGCCTCGATCCCGGATCGAATCCAGAGTTCTAACCAACGGCTCCAGCTTCATCACCATCCCTCCACCGCCGCCAAAAGGCGTGTCATCCACGGTTTTGTGCTTGTCGTCGGCGAAATCCCTGATATCGTGTGTACGCACCTCTATTAAACCCTTCTCCTTTGCCTTTTGAATCAGGCTGGCATCCAGAGGTCCGGAAAACATGCCGGGAAAGATGGTCAAAATGTCGATGAGCATGAGCGGTTCCACTCCTACAGGTCGAACAAACCTTCCATCGGTTGTATGATCATCCTCTTCTCTTCCAAATCGATTCCCTTCACCACCTGTTTTACGGCAGGGATTAAGTAGAGCTTCTCGTCGCCTTCCACCAGGTAAAGATCATTTGCCGGAAGCGAGATGACCTCCTTGACCGTTCCGATTCTTTCTCCTGTGGTGGTGACGACCTCCAGGCCTACTATGTCGAATATGAAATAACTCCCTTGGGGAAGCCGGACCAGTTGATCTTCTTCTATCTCTATGAACCCCCCCACAAGCTTCTTGGCCTCTTCTGGGCTCTCCACCTCTTTAAGCTTGAGCAGAACCTTGCCCTTAAACTCCCTCGCCTTTTCTACCGGGAACTGTCTGCAAACCTCATCTTTGGCAACCGTGACCTTTTCCATATCCAGAAACCTTTGAGGATCGTCGGTGAAGGGAACGACCACCATCTCTCCCTTTAGCCCTCGCACCCGAGTTATCTTCCCTATGGTTACCCTTTTCATCTTCTAAAGATTCTCTGCTCACAGGGGAAGGGAGAGGGTCTGCTTCTTTCACCGCAGGAGTGCCGCCCGGATGGATCTTCCAGACTCACCCTTGCAGCTACCTTCCCCCACGACGAAATCACTCTTTGGGCTTCTCTTCCTTCTTCTCGTCTTTCTTTTCTTCCTTCTCCTCCCTCTTCTCAGCTTTCTCTTCTACCTTCTTCTCCTCCTTCTTTTCTTCCTTTTTCTCCTCCTTCTCCTCTTCTTTCTTTTCCCCTTCCTTCTTCTCTTCCTTTACCTCTTCCTTCTTCTCTTCTTTCTTGGGCTCCTCAGCAGGCTCTTCGGCCTTGGCGGCCTCTCCCTCCGCTACCGGGGCTGCTGCTTCTGCGGGCTTGCCTTTCTTTTTCTTCTTCCTGGCCTTCTCCGGAAGCTGCGTAGCCAGGGCAACCTGGGAGACGTCCTCTCCCTTTTTGATCATCTCCCACTTCTTCCACAACCCGACCTGCTTGAAAAGGCTGTTCACCGTGTCGGTCGGGATGGCGCCCTGTTTCAGCCAGTAGTAAACCTTCTCCTCCTTGAGCTCTACCTTTGCTGGCCTCTCGATAGGATCATAGTGGCCCAAGATCTCGATGAACCTGCCATCCCGGGGCATCCGGGAGTCCGTGGCAACGAACCGGTAGGAGGGTCTTTTCTTTGCACCCATTCTTCTCAATCTGATTTTTACCGCCAAAGCTACCTCCGTTTAATGTGGTTTCATACGATATTGAAAGCCCGGAAATCGGGCAACTGCAAAGACTCTGATTCAGACTCGCCTGTTCCCTCCCGTCAGCGGAAGGACATGAATCCTTTCTCCAGTTTCCCCATATCCATCTTGGAGACGTTTTTTATCATCTTCTGCATCATGACGAACTGCTTCAAAAGCTGATTCACGTTCTGCACCGAAGTCCCGCTTCCCTGAGCGATTCTCCTTCTTCTGCTTCCATCGATCACATGAGGTTTCTGTCTCTCCTCCTTGGTCATGGAGTTGATCATGGCCTCCACCCGCACCATGGCCTTTTCATCGATTTTGAGGCCCCGCATCATCTTCCCTCCCATGCCCGGAATCATCTCCAGAATCGATTCCAAGGGACCCATCTTCTTAAGCTGCTGAAGCTGGTTGTAGAAATCATCTAAGGTGAAAGCTTCTTTCCTCAGCTTCTTTTCCAGCTTCTGGGCTTCTTCTGAGCTTACCACCTCCTCAGCCTTCTCCACTAAGGAGACAACGTCTCCCATCCCCAGAATGCGCGAGGCCATCCGATCCGGATAGAACATCTCCAGCTGGTCTAACTTCTCCCCTGCACCCACAAATTTTATGGGCTTACCCGTAACTGCCCGAATGGACAGGGCGGCTCCGCCTCGGGCGTCCCCGTCCATCTTGGTCAAAAAGATCCCGTCTAAGCCGATCTTCTCCTCGAAGGTCTTGGCGATGTTAACCGCATCCTGTCCGGTCATGGCATCCGCCACCAAAATGATCTCCTGAGGGGGAACCGCCTTCTTGATCTTCGAAAGCTCCAACATCAGAGGCTCGTCTATGTGCAGTCTTCCTGCGGTGTCGATTATCACCAGATCCCTGCCCTCTTTTCTGGCATGTCCAACCGAAGCTTTGCAGATCTTCACCGGATCGTCACCCGTAGAAAAGACCGGGATCTTTAGCATCTTCCCCAGAATCTTGAGCTGGTCTTTTGCGGCGGGACGATAAACGTCCGCTGCAACCAGTAGGGGGAACCTGCCCTTCTTCCCATAGTATCGCGCCAGTTTTCCGCAAGCGGTGGTTTTACCCGACCCCTGCAGACCAATGAGCATGAACACGGTCGGAGGCTGGGCAGAGAACTTCACCTCCACCCTCTCTTTGCCCAGGAGAGTGGTTAGCTCGCCGTTGACTATTTTGACAATCTGCTGACCCGGCGTGATGCTTCGCAGAACCTCCTGACCGACGGCTTTGGATTCCACCTGGCTGACAAAATCCTTCACCACCTTGAAATTAACGTCGGCTTCCAGAAGCGCCCGCCGAACCTCTCGCAGGGCGTCCTTTATGTTGCTCTCGGAGAGCTTTCCCCTTCCCCGGAGCTTCTTGAAAACGCCTTCCAACTTTGTGGTTAGATCTTCAAACATGGTCTTACAGTTGACCCTAACTTGAATCTGTTAAATGAACCGAGAAGAGCATCTTTCTCCTCTATGGCCTATCATACGCCTGATCCCGCCAAAGTGCGGAAAATATAATATAACCCTCGTCACTCTTTTGGCAACAAAAATCTCCACCCTTTAGCCAAATGACCCCCGAAGAATCAAGGATTCAGATCCATAGCCCACTACGTCAAAGAAGGCGCTTGGAACCTCTGCGGAAGGGCCAGGTCAAGCCCTCGAATCCGATTCATACACAAATTCAAACATTACCTCCAATTCCTCCTTTTTCAAGAATCCTAAACAAACTCTTGACAACTGGTCAATCCCTTTGTAAATTGAAAGGGAATCAATAGACATTCTCCTGAGTATGTGGACCGCATCTACTGACATAAGGGCTGCCGGCAACGGGAGCCGACCCCGACTATTCTGGTCCCGACTCCTCAGCTTCGGAGGCTGTCATGAAGGAGTTCTTGAGACCATAAACCAAGCGCTCTTCGACAAGAGCGCTTCGGGCAGGCAGCAATCTCCAGAGTGGAGGAGAACTGAAATGAAAACCAATGTTACTGCAAAAATGGTGGTTGGGGGCGTACTGCCCCTGCTTATTGCTGGTTTTATTGGCGCCAATGCCGCTCGCGCGGCTACCATCTATACCGACCACAACGGATTCTGTGGCGGTAACACTCCCTGCTACACTACCATCGGCCTGGCCTTGGATGCGACCAATAATGGTGACACGGTTTATGTCTACAATGGAACATATTCCGAGAATGTAGTTGTTGAGGAATCAATACATTTGATCGGGCAGAATAGGGAGCAAACGATCATTGATGGCGGTGGCGCTGACGATGTTGTTCACGTTTCGGCAGACTCGGTATCTATCAGAGGATTCACAATCAGGAACAGTGGCACCACTTTGATGGAAGGCTATTGGGATTCCGGCATCGAATTAGATTACTCTGATAACAGTGAAGTAAGGTACTGCATCTTCCACGACAACACGGCCGGGTTGCGTCTTTTCGGATCTTCTTACACTACTATCAGTGATTGCCGTTTCTGGTCTAACATTGCCGGCATTGTTTTTTCTGAGGATGACATGGGGCCTCATGAAGATAACTTCCGCAACAAGATTTTTTCGAACACGATAGAGTATAACAGTGAGAAGGGGATTTACTTTGAGCACACCACCTTCGCCTATCACCATCTTAACGTGGTCCGAGGTAACAATATCTCGTGCAACGGGGTAGGGGTGTATATGATCATGTCGCATGAGAACGACGTATCCTGCAACCGCATCTCGAATAACACCGGCTATGGGATTGCATTAGCGACGTGCCCGGGTGGCGGTCAGTACAACACGCTCCATCGCAACAATTTTACAGCAAATAACGGCGGTGGTGTGCAGGGTTATGATTTCAGTGGTGGAATTTCCACAAATTACTGGAATTCTCAAACCAGTGAGGAAGGGAATTACTGGTCCGATTACACCGGACCGGATGCGAATGGTGATGGTATCGGCGACATTCCTTATGATATCGACGGCCAAGAAAGTCAAGATTTATATCCTTTGATGGCGCCATTTATCTGCGGCGATGCCAATGAAGACGGGGAGATCACCATCGGGGACGTGGTTTACCTGATAGGCTACCTGTATAGAGACGGCCCGTCCCCGGATCCCGTTTCGCTGGGAGATCCCAATGGCGATGCAGCTATTGATATCGGTGATGTGGTTTACCTGATCAACTATCTCTTTAGGGCCGGCCCGCCGCCAGGCTGCGCCTAACACGAAGGCATAAACTCTGAGCCAATTAAGTCCCGGTGTGCCGTGGGTTTGTCGAGCCTGCGAGCCAACAGAGCGGAGAAGGGTCATTCATTCATGAAACTTACTCACACCACCACCCATGGTTCCAAACCACATGTTGCCTGAGGCATCAACCGCTATTGTTCTAATCTGGTTATCAGCCAGTCCGCTGTTTGAGGTATCGTACAGAGTCCATTTGATGCCGTCGAACTTGTTTACACCTACATGAGAAGTTCCAAACCACTTGTTGCCTGAGGCATCAATTGCTACTGTCGAAACGTAGTTGGAAGCCAGTCCGCTGTTTGAAGTATCGTAAGTACTCCAATTGGTGCCGTCAAACTTGCTCACACCGCCGAAAGTCCCGAACCAAATGATACCTGAGACCTCAATTGCGATTGCATGAACATGGTTGTCAGCAAGTCCGCTGTTTGAGGTATCGTAGGTAGTCCAGTTGGTGCCGTCAAATCTACTTACACCACCATACTTGGTCGCAAACCATTTGTCGCCTGAAGCATCAATTGTTATTGCCCAGACACCCCAGCCGGCGATTCCGCTGTTTAAGGGGTTATAGGTTGTCCAGTCAGTGCCGTCGAACTTACTAACACCGCCACTAGTCCCAAACCAAATGATATCTGAGGCGTCGACCGCAATTGATGTGATCCAGTCATGGGCGAGTCCGCTGTCTGAGCGACTATAGGTTGTCCAGCCAGTGCCATCAAACTTACTTACACCAAATTCGGTTCCGAACCAGATGCTGCCGGCGGAACCAACTGCAATCGCTAGGACAGAATTGTTAGCGATTTCACTGTTTGAGGTATTGTAGGTAGTCCAGTTAGCGTCGTCAAACTTACTGACACCATTATAAGTTCCAAGCCACTTGTTGCCGGAGGAGTCAATTGCGATTGCACTGACATAGTTATAAGGAAGTCCGCTGTTTGAAGTGTTGTAGGTAGTCCACACCGGCAGCTTTTCTTCTGTGTAAGTGCACTTTTTGTTGCACGCAAAGAGCGCAAGCCCGCCAGCCATCGCCACAACCACAATCAAGCCGAGCCGTTTCTTGGACATCCTGGAATCCTCCCCCTGTTATAAGTGCTTCCAGACCACTCTCAACGTCGCACCACCGAAGCGAATCTCCGACGTTGACTGCAATCCCCCTTTCCGGCCGGGTGCATCACAAGCACTCAGCCTTCAACCCTCCCTTCCTGAACCTGGTGATCCTGATTCTCTTTCTATGATTCTCTAATAGCTTCGATTGTCCGGCAGTAGTTCTTGCTCTCAAAGATTGCTGCCCCCGCCACCAAAATCTGTGCCCCCGCCTTCTTCACCAGCTTGGCCGTCTCGGGGCTTATCCCTCCATCCACCTCTATCTTGGTCTTCAACTTGTTTTCTCGTATGAACTTCTTTGCCTCTTTTATCTTGGGCAGAACCGACGAGATGAACTTCTGACCGCCAAATCCGGGATTGACAGTCATCAACAGAAGCAGATCCAGCTGCTCCAAGACTGGTTTGACCACGGGAAACGGAGTCCCAGGATTCAGAGCACATCCTGCTTTGACCTTGAGGCTCTTGATCAGATCTATGGTGCGGTGGAGATGCCGGCAGGCCTCAAAGCTTACCGTCAGGTAATCTGCGCCGCTCTTGACAAATGACTCTAAGTAGGAGTCAGGGTTCTCGATCATCAAATGAACATCCAGGGGGAGTTTGGTGCATCGGTTTATGGCCTCGACGATTATGGGTCCAAAGGTGATATTGGGAACGAAATGCCCATCCATCACGTCCAGATGAAGGAGATCAACCTTGCACTTTTCCACCCGTTTGATTTCCTTTTCTATGTTCCTAAAATCAGCAGACAAGAGAGAAGGCGCCACTTTTACCATTTAACACCTCACGGAAAGATTCTGAGGGTTCGAGTTCTTCAAAATCAGTGAGAATCCAGGATAGAGAATAATCGAGCGTGCAAAGGCGCTGTGAACTCTATTCCGTGGTGCTTACCTCCAATACGATCCTGGACCCTCTTTCAACCTTTTTGCCCGGTTCCAGAGATTGTCTCAATATCGTACCCGGGAGGAAATCGTCGTTTACCTTCAGCTTTATCCTGCCAAGCTCAAGTCCGATCTCCCGCAGCTTCTTCTTGCTTTGGTCTATGTTCGTCCCCACCAGATCCGGTACTGCTACGGTATCGGGCATCATCCCCAAGCTCACCGTAAGGTTTACGGGCATTCCTGCCGGAACCGGGGTTTCGTGTGAGGGTATGCTGGCGATTACCACGTCCTCAGGGAAAAAATCGGACGGAACCCAGCTTATGTCACCCATTTCCAGCCCTTCGTGCATCAGCAGAAGCTCAGCTTGTCTAATGGATATACCTTCCAGTTTGGGCACCAGGACCGTCTTTCCGCCCTTGCTCAACGTTATCTTCACGAATCTCCCTTCTTTGACCCTGGTATTAGGAAGGGGAATCTGAGAAAGGATGGTTCCCGGAGGCTGAGTGGGATCATGCACCTCGGCCAGCACCTGAAGGCTAAGGCCCTTCCTTTTTGAAATGGTCTCTGCCTCTTCTAAACTCAAATCAATTAGATCAGGCACCGTGGTAGCCTCTCCCCAGTGGACGACTATGGGCATGATCACCCGGTCAGAGAGAAGTAGCAGGAGAAAAAGAGCGACAACTCCTGCAAAGAGCAGAACCGGATACCTTATCGGCTTGTTTCCCCAGATGAATCCAAATGCGGCCTTGAGCCAGAGCTTTAACGCCGTCGTCATTCTCGTCTCCACAGATACTCTCGAAGATTGAGTTCTAAGCCTTCACATTCAACTAAAAATACACTATTCTGCCCGAAAATCCAGTCAAAATTCCCCTTGCTTAGCCCCACTAGGTCTTTTCCAAGCGACAGGCAAAGCTGCCGTCCGTCTTGTGAATGTGGGGCAGCGTCCTGACCATACCATTCTGATCCACCACCCCAGGGTTTACGAACTCCGAGCCGTCTCGTAGTCTAAAATCTTTCCTTGTCTCCAGGAATCTTCCGATCACGCAGTCATTTTCCTCCGGTGTGATGGTACAGGTGCTGTACACCAAGACACCCCCCCTTTTGAGAAGCTCTGCTGCATTGGACAGAATCTCCAGTTGAAGTTTCTGCAGCCGGAGCAGATCCGCCTTCTGTTTTTTCCAGCGAGCATCCGAGTTTCGCCCCAGAGTGCCCAACGCTGAGCAGGGAGCGTCAACCAGAATCCTATCCACATCATTGCACCTGAAATCTCGGGCGTCGGCACGACACAAAACCACCGAGCTTACTCCCAGCCTCTGGCAATTCTCCTTCAAGGTCTTCAGCTTTTGCATACTGGCATCGACGGCTAAAACCATCCCCTGATCCTTCATCTTTTCTGCAATAAAAGTGCTCTTTCCGCCGGGAGCGGCGCACAGATCCAGGATGCGTTCGCCAGGCTGTGGATCCAAAAGCATAACCGGCAGTCCGGCGCTCTCATCCTGGAAATAGACCAAGCCCTTCTGCAACGGCGCAAACCGTTCCAAATCGATCTTGGATTCAACGGTATAAAAACCCTGGAGAAACCTCCCGGGCTTAAACTTGATCTTTTCCCGCTTGAATATCTCTTCTAAACCCCCTTGATCGATTTTCAAGGAGTTGAGCCGGCAGCACAGCTGCGGTCTCTTGTTGAAGGTCTCGCACAGCGTCACCGTCTGCTCTTCCCCGAGAAGTTTCAGCCAGTTTTCCACCATCCAGTCGGGAAATGAATAGAACAGGGCGATGTTCTCAATCTGATTCTCTTCCCTGGATGGAAAGGTTATCCGACCTCTGTCTCGCAGGTAATTCCTCAGGACCGCGTTGACCAGGGCAACCGTACCCCGGTGCCCGAACTTCTTGGCCAGCTTGACCGACTCGTCTACGGCTGCTCTCTCCGGAACCTTATCCAGAAAGTCTATCTGGTAGAGGCCCATTCTCAAGATATTGCGAATCCAGGGAGTCAACTCCTCCAGCTTCCTTTCCAGAAAAAGACCTAAGAGGTAATCCAACCTTCGTCTCATCTTGGTGGTTCCGTGAACCAGCTGGCTTATGAATCTGCGATCCAGGGAGGAGAGATACAGGTCGCGAACGGAAGAGAGGATTGCCTGGTCGGCAAAGGTCTCCTCGGTTTCTATTTGATAGAGAACCTTTAAAGCGATCTCTCGGGGATTTGTGTCTTGTCGCTTTGTCACTCTGTTAAGAAGATTTCCAATCGTGAGGATTTTCTCTGGTGAAATTTGTCAATAAACTCGAACCGAACTCGAATTATTCACTAAACCACATCCATGGGGGTCAGAATCTGTTCGTTCTTCAGGACGAAAAGACCGGTTCTTCTGAAAAACAGGCTCAAGACTTCTCTTTCCTGAAGCCCAAACCCATATGTCAAGACTTCTTCCGGTCGGGCATAACCCCCACTGCCTATGCCCAGTTGCATCTTGAGGAAAACTTGATCGCCGGCAGGTTCAGACTCCAGTTTCATAATGCGCCTTCTGATATCCACTTCCCTAACGTCCTGCTTTTTGGAAACTCGTTTCACCCACAGATTCTGTTTCTCCAGAATGAACTTGATCGATTTCTCAATCTCATCTAAGGGAAAATCCAGTCTCACTTCGTAGTAAGCCAGATTTATGATCGAGCTCAAGGAATCTGACTTGCCGAAGATTGGCTTCCCCTCCAGAAATTCAAATCCAGGGGGCAAGTCCCGGTTCAGCCGGGAAAGAACTGCGAACGTGTAAGGTTCCGTCAACTGGATGTCCAGATACTCCGCGTCGGAGACGAATCCCAATGGAAGCGGGGGGGCAAAGGCAATCTTCTGATGGGGATGAAATCCCTCGCTGTAGGCGATGGGAATTCCGGATTTGCGGATGGTGCGCTCGAAGGTACGTCCCACGTCCAGATGTGAGGTGAATCTGACCTGCTCGGATTTACTCCATTTCAGTCTCACCCGGCTGCGGGCGACGGTCATCGCCGGCGAAGGAAGTCTTCTCTTTTTCTTCCGACCGTAAGAGTACGAAGGAGTGACCGATTCTTCGCCTGGAGCCTGGAGTTCCTCTAATCTCTCCGCCGGGACAAGATCGCCTATTTTCAGTGCACCCGAAGGAGGCCTCCCCGGGAGTCCGGATTGTTTTGCACGCTCCTCCTCTGGCAACGAGTCCTCCTCAAAAGCGTAGGCTCTTTCTCTTTCTTTCCTTAGAGCCTCTTTTCTGATTCCTTTGTCGATGTGATCCCAGGGAAGAGGATCCTTCGGATCCCTCTCCCGAGCATAAGCTCGGGGGTCGATTCCCGCTTCGCTGAAAGCCTCTTTCCAGAGCTGATAATTGAAGTGCTCAGTCCAGCCATCCAGCTTCGCTCCTCTCTTCCAGGCGGAAAAGATCACAGAGGAGAGGCGCCGATCTCCCCGGCTGAATACCCCTTCCAGAAAGGAGACCTGTGGATCCCTCAATTTCAACTTGATATTCCCTCTCCTCAGATTCATCTTCAAAAAACGCAATTTCTCTTGAAGGCTCTCCTCATCCTCCTGTTTCTCCCATTGAAATGGAGTGTGTGCTTTGGGGGTAAAAGGTGAGATGGTTACGTTGAGGTTTTTCGTTCTACCCGTCTCTTTGCCGACTCGAAGGACCTTCTTCAGCAGATCCACTATCCCCTGCAGATCCTCCTCTCTTTCGGTAGGCAGTCCGATCATGAAGTAAAGCTTGATCAGATTCCAACCAGCAGAAAAGGCCAGCCTTGCAGTATTCAAAAGCTCTTCTTCATTCAGACTCTTGCCGACCACGCTCCTCAGCCTGGAAGTGCCTGCTTCCGGGGCGAAGGTCAAGCCCGATTTCTTGACCTGGCTAAGAAGCCGCGCCAGTTCCAGGGAGAAGGTACCCGGTCTGAGCGAGGGGAGTGACACAGAAACCCTTTTTGAATTGAATTCCTGGGCAAGGGTTTTGGCCAGTTCCTCCAACTCTGAATAGTCCGTGGTGGAAAGCGAAAGGAGTGATATCTCGTCCCAGCCCGACTTGGCTATTCCGATTCCCGCCTGCCGCACTATGTCATCCACCGGTCTTTCTCGTTTGGGTTGATAGGTCGCCGTGGCCGCACAGAAACGGCATCGCTTGGGGCAGCCGCGCATGATCTCGATGGTCAAACGGTCATGGGTGGTCTCCAGGAAAGGGACTATGGGGGCAGGTGGATAGTACTCGTTTTTCAACTGACGAATGGTTCTGACCTTGATCTTCTCCGGAATATCCGGCAATTTCGGCGTCAGGCTTTCAAAGTTGTTTTCCGCATCATATTTCGCTTCGTACAAGCTGGGTACGTATACGCCTGGGATTTTGCTGAGGCCGTGAAGAAGCTCATTTCTATCGTTCTTCTCTTTCTTCCCTTGACTGACCGTCTCCAGGATCTCTCCTATCATCTCCTCCGCGTCGCCTATTGCAAACAGGTCGAAAAAGTCCGCCATAGGCTCAGGATTCATGGTGGAAGGCCCGCCGGCGATGATCAAGGGATGGTTTTCGTCTCTCTCGGAGGCAAAGACCGGTATTCTCGCCAGGCCCAGCATGTTGAGCACTGTGGCGTAGTTTAGCTCATAAGTCAAGGAGAACCCAACCACATCGAATTCCTTCAAGGAAGTGTGGCTTTCCAGGGAGAACAGAGGACTGTTTTCTTTTCTCATAACCTCCTCCGCATCCACCCAGGGAGCGAAGACCCTTTCTGCAACCCAATCCGTTCTCTTATTGATCATGTGGTATAGTATTGCCAGACCCAGGTAGGACATACCGATCTCGTAGACGTCCGGGAAGGCTAAGGCCACACTGAGCTTGCCCGAATGATCCCTATGTATCGCTCCCAGCTCGTTGCCGACATATCGTCCCGGCTTCATTACGAAGGGAAGCAGGTCTTTTCTTAT
>Ga0114919_10002596_pt1 | contig 14631 bp, 11 predicted proteins | sample BlataG_FD_88682 | JGI IMG/M metagenome (GOLD analysis project Ga0114919, IMG submission 88682) | Deep subsurface microbial communities from Black Sea to uncover new lineages of life (NeLLi) - Black_00105 metaG | ecosystem: Environmental > Aquatic > Marine > Oceanic > Sediment | place: Atlantic... | reverse complement strand
CTCTAATCTTATTTATAATTCAATTTAAATTGAAAAATAATGAGTTAATTTTAAAATGGAGAGAAATGAGGCGTTAGCTCAAGAAGCTGTAAGATACTTAAGCTTAGCTCAGAAGTTTGAACAGGAAGGTCATATAGAAAAAGCTATAGAACATTATGGAGTTGCTGCGGATCATCTTAAAAATAGCGGGTACATGATGCATAGAATTGATGAAATTTATTCCCGAATCGAAGAATTAAAAAAATTAGTTAAGCAAGAGATTTTCTACCGCCAAGAGCATTTCAGGGCTCAAGTTGAGCAAATACAAGATCAAGCGTTTTCTTTACTAGATGGAGCTCAAAAATTAGAATCTGATGGATTTCTTGAAGACGCTATTAATCAATATATGTCAGCAATTAAATTATTGGTTCAATCAGGGTGGACTGAAACTCAATTAGAGAATTTGAAGAGTAAGATAACCGAACTTGCGGGAAATTTGGAACGGCAAAAATTAATTCAATCGCAAAAAGAAATTGAATCTCAACAACTAGAAACTGAGCCTCAGGTTGTTGGTGCGTTTGGCAAAAAGAAAATTCCTTCTAAAGCAGAAGAACTAAAAAGATATAAAGAAGCGAAACAACGAGAAGAACAAATTCAAACCGATGCTTTTGCGTTTATTGACAATGCAAAGTTTTTCGAAAAAGACAATAAATTTGATAAAGCGATAGAGAATTACGAAAAAGCTAGTGAACTATTAAACTCTATAGGGTGGCTAGCCCAAACACAAAATATAGAGTTAATAGTACAAAAATTAAGAAAAGACAAAAAAGAATTTGAAATAATTAAAACACAGAAGCCTTTAGAACAAAGCTTTATAAAAGGAGAAGTTGAAATTAAAGGATTCGATGAATTAGAACTCGAAGAATTTAAAAAGGACGAAGAAAAGATTCAAATAAACGCGTTCAACCTAATAGATATTGGAAAAAAGCTGGAGCGAGAAAAGAAATACGATGAAGCTATAACCAAGTACGAAAAGGCAATAGAATTATTTAAATCCATAGAATGGGATTCTTACATTCAACCTATCGTTAATTTTATTAAAAGTATAGAAGAGAAGCAAAAATATGAGGAAAGAACTGAAAGTCTGAAACAAAAACGAGAAATCGATTTAAAAATTCTACAAGACAAAATCTTCTTAAAAGAAAGAGAAGAGGTTATACAAACAGCAAAAGAGCTAGAGCAAAAAAGATTACAATTTGAACAAAAAAGAAGAAAAGAAGCTAGAAAAGAGAACGAATTTTTTACGACTTTAGATAACGCCGATAAAATTTTAAAGGAAAATAACGACCTAAATAAAGCCATTGTAGAATATCAAAAAGCGTTAGAACTTTTAAAAGGTTTAGGAACGGGTTGGGAATCGTATGCAGGAACAATTAAGTCTACAATATCTAGTATCAACACATTAAAAGAAACTCAGATAGAAAAAGAATTGGAACAACAAAAAAAATTAGAGCAACGAAGTAAAGTTGATTTAGAATTCCAACAAACAATTTCAATAGAATTAGCGAAGGAACGAGAGAGAATTAAACAAAGGGAAATTGCGTTAAAATTAAATAGGGACGAAATAGAATATAGAGAACAACGTAAAGACGCTGCCTTTAAAGCTTTAGAAGAAGCAGAAGAATACATAAATCAATCTAATTTAAATAACGCGATATTAGCATATCAAACTGCGGGGAATATTTTTGCTGGCATCCAATGGGACGAAGAATTGCATTTAATTGAAGATTCCATAAGAGAACTTGAAAGTAGGAAAAAAGAGCAATCTTTAATGAAGCAAAAGGATTTACAGAGATCTATTGACAGATTTAAAACAGAGCAATCGTTTCAGGAAAAGATATCCAAGCAATTACAAGAAGAACGTGAGAGATTAAGTAAAAAAGAGATAAAGTTAAGGGAACGAGATGCAGAATTAGAACATCGAGAAAGGAGAAAGGAAGAAGCTTTTAAAGTATTAGGCGAAGCGCAGAAGTTATTGGAAAAAGGAAATTACGAAAAGGTTATAGAATTATACCAATTAGCAACAAACATTTTTGCGGAAATTCAATGGTATGATGAAGTTGAAAAAATTGGAAATGCGATCGTTGAGATAGAAAATAAAAAGCGTGAGACTGGAATTAAAAAACAAAGGGATATGTTAGCTCTTATTAAAAAAGAAAGAGAGGATAGAGCGTTTCAAGAGATTTCAATTAAAGAAATGAAAGCGCAAAGAGAAAAGTTAAAACAAAAAGAAATAACCATAAGAGAACGCGAAGAAGAAGTCATATTTAGAGAAAAACGAAAAGAAGAAGGCTTTAAAATACTAGAAGAAGCGCAAAATTTTCTCTCTTTAGGGAAGTTTGATATGGCAATTGAAAGTTATAGAAATGTAAGCGAGATCTTTGCTCAAATTCAATGGGTAGAAGAACTACCGTTGATTAAACAAGCTATTAGCGATATAGAAATAAAAAAGAAAGAGAAAGAGCTATGGAAACAAAAAGCGTTTCAAGAAGCGATCAAAAAAGAAACCTCCCATAGACAATTTCTTGACCACATCAAACGTCAACGAGAAATAGAAAAAATTAAAAGACAAAGAGAGAAGGAATTAATTGTAGAAAAGAAGGAGTTAATTGCAGAAACCATCGTAAAAGAGACAGAGGCATTTAAGATTATTGACGAAGCTGATTTTTTACTAAGACAAGAAAGCTTTGACGAAGCATTACAATCTTATCATAACGCTCTTAGCATATTAAATGAAATTGGATGGACAGGAACTTATATAACCTTATTAGAAGATACAATTCGATCAATCCAGTTTAAAAAGAAGGAAAAAGATCAAAGAATTATTAGAGAAAGGGAACAATTAAAAAAACAAATAGAGAACGAAAGAGAGTTCGAGAGAAAAATAACTGAAAATCTTCAAAGTGAAAAAGACAGGATGATATCTAAGAAAATTGAGCTTCGAAAAAGGGAAGATTTAGTAAATTACATGGAACAATGTAAATTAGAAGCCTTTAAAATTATGGATAAAGCAGAAGTGTTATTAAAGCAAGGTTTATACGAGCATGCTATAGACATGTATTATCAAGCAGAGTTAATTTTAACTCAAATCCAATTTCCTACGAATTTAGTTAAAGAAATGATTCGTAAGATACAAGAGAAAAAGCGCAAAGATGATTTAGTAAAACAACATGAATTTGAACACATAATAAAAAAAACTGAAGAAGAAAAGCATTTTCTACAAACTATTGTAGAAAGTATGAGGTACGAAGAAGAAAATATGAAAGCGAAGCAAATCAAACTTAAAGAACGAGAAGACCTAAAAATCTACTTGGAAAAGCGTAAAGATGTTGCATTTGAAATATTTGATGAAGCCAATGTCTTTGTAAAACAAGGAAAAAACGACAAAGCTCTTGAATATTATAGAAGCGCGGAATTAATATTAAACGAAATTCAATTTCCAACAGATTCAATTAAAGAATTAATCGTTAAAGTCAAAGAGAAAAAACGAGAAAATGAATTGCAAAAACAAAAAGATTTAGAATCTAAAGTTCAAAAGGAGCGCGAAGAAATCGAGTTTCAAAAAAAAGTTGCTGAGGATATAAGGAAAAAAAAAGAGCGCTTAAAATTAAAGCAGATCGAAATTGGAAATTTAGAATTATTACAAGCCAAACATGAAAAGAGAAAAGATGATGCTTTTCTGGTTTTAGAAAAAGCGGAGCATTATATTAATATATTAGAGTATGATCTAGCTATTGTAAGTTATAGAAAAGCGATGCTAATTTTAAACGAAATCCAATTTCCAACAGATTCTATTGACAATATGATTGAAAAAGTCATCAATCTCAAAAAGCAGAAAGAACTTGACGAACAGCATAAATTGAAAAGAGAATTAGAAAGGCTTAAAGAAGAGAAACATTTAAAAGAAATATTAGAAGAGAGAAAAAAGCAAGAAAAAGAGAAAAAGATTGCACAACAGTTAGCGCTTCAACAAAGGGAAAGAGTTGTACAAGATCAATTAACTAACAGAGAGGCTGCTTATTCTCTTCTTGAAGAAGGAGGAAAATTTCTTAAGAGGGGGGTTCCTAATTTTGACAAAGCAATATCGTTGTATATCCAAGCAAGAGATTTACTAGCCGAAAAAATTGGTTGGGAACCTGAGATTAATAATTTAAATATATTAATAAAAGATCTCATCCAACAGAAAGAGATTTTTGTAGAAAAGAAAAAATCGGAAGCAGAGACTAAAATTAAAAGGGAGCGCGACTATGAACTGTTTAGAGAAGAGATTCAAAAGCGACGTATAGAATACGAAATAAAAAAGCGACAACAACAACTAAAAGTAAAAAGTTTGTTCGAATCTAAACGAAATATAGAGATAAGTAAAGAGAAAGGTTTAAGGTTAATAAACGAGGGTAAACAGGCTGCAATCGTATATGACTTTAAAAAAGCCTATGAAAAGTTCAACAACGCAACTGAAAAGTTTAAACAGATTGGATGGATTGAACAAATAAAATACATTCAGAAAGAGATTGAAAATACACGACTCCTTGAACAAAAAACAAAAGAAGAAGATTTGAAAATCCAAAAGATTCGCGAAGATTTAGAAATTCAAAGAAGAAAGAAAGAGCGCCAAGTAAAAGAAGAAAAAATAAAATTAAAAGCGGTGGTCGGAGAAGTGAGCGATTTATCTATTGAGGTTTCGAAGTTAATTGAAATTAAAATGCAACGAGATGAGTTAAAAGCCCAACAAAAAAGTAAACAAATCGTATCCGAGTCAAAAGAATTTCGAAAGGATATGAAGGAATTTATTGATTTAAAACAGGAACTTATGAAAGAATTATCGAATTCGAAGGAAGATGAAGAGAAGAGAAAAGAGGAGCTCAAAATAGCTAACGATAAAGAAAAAGCGGACGACATTAAGAAAATGCTTAAAGAAATATCAAAAAAAGAAAAAAAATAAGTTCAAATTAATCTATACTATCTCTTTTTATAAAACTCAAAGTTAATTTTCTGATGTAAACCAGACTAATAACATTAATTCCTAAAAAGATTATAAATGCTATATTTCTATATTCAAAAACTAGTCGTATTATGAAGCTTCCTGAAGCTCTCTGAACTAATTTTACAACTAAATAATAATTTTGAACTTCACTCGCGAAAACGCCCATTCTTTTGTCAAGATTATCCGGAATTAGTTGGTTCATGGTGTGAGATATTAGAATTGGAGTTCCATATTCGTTAGGATCCATGTTGAATAAATACATTTCAGCCTGCGCCGATCCAAGTTGATTTAATTCAAAAAAGTAATGATTTGGTTTAAGTTTAATCGGTAGGCAATAGACGCTAAAGTTTTGGTTTAGAGAAAACCCTATTTCCGTACTTTCATTAATTAATATTGGCTTATTCAAGGCATCTAAGGCGGCGTAACCTTGTATAATCCCCCACCCTTGTACATTATCTTGTATCACTCGTGGGTTGACCGTCTTAAATGAAGTTAATGAGATTATGCTTTTTAGTTGTAACGGAGTTAAAGATTCTTCTTTTTCCAACATCAACGCTGCTAATCCCGCTACGAAAGGCGTTGCTCCAGAAGTACCGGATCCGTAGTTATAGCCATCTTGAAAGTCTTTGTCAGCGCCATTTACTCCAACAGCGGGAGCGCACACATCTGGTTTTATGACGCCTTCAAGTGTTGGACCTTTCGCGCTACTTGGATACATGTTTCCGTTGTAATCTACGCCCCCCACAGCAAGAACCGCCTTATCTGAAGCGGGAGCGTTAATAGTCCCATCTCCATATTCTTTAGAAGAGTCCCCATCATTACCTCCAGCTGCAACGACTAGTATTCCGTTATCAATAAGGGTTCTAGTTAAGCTATGAAAACGGGCAATTTCATTGTGATTATCAGGTTCTGGTTTTGCTCCAAAACTCATACTAACAATTTTTATATCGAAAACATCCTTATTTTGAACAACCCAATTAATAGCATTTTCCAATATGGAAGCGTTGGTTTCTCCAGTACTATCAAAAATTTTCAATATTACCAAATTTATATCTGGTGCTACCCCTTGATATTCGCTACAATTTCCTCCTAAAATTGATGTTGCCCATGTTCCGTGACCGTGATCGTCTCGTGGAATACTTGATTGATTGTCAATAACGTCGTAGAAGATAACAATTCTTTCAAACCAATCTAATTTACCACTATTTGTAAACACGCTATGATTAGCAAAAATTCCTGTGTCTAATATCGCAACAGTTATATTTTTTCCCGTTAATCCATTATCCCAAAGATTATCTTGCAGGCCAATATAATCTTGTGCGTTGTAAGTAGAACTAATTTTTATTTCACTTGATAAAATATGGCATGTATTATCAATATTCGACCATTTTAAGCGCGAGTCGATTATTTGAGGAAACTCATAATAGCTTGTTCCTAAAACGAAAAATTGGGCTATTGGAAGTGTTAAAATGATTAAAATTACTATAAATTGCTTTTTCAATAAGACGCACTAAAAGAATTTATATTTCTATGAAAAATTAATAATATATAATATTATAAAAATTAAGGATATTTATAATGACGGTAAACAAGGAAGATATCAAAAAATCGCGAATGTATGCGAGACAACAATTAATTGATGGGTGGGACCAAGAGATTGTTAGCAAAGGTTGCATTATGATTGTCGGAGTTGGGGCTTTGGGTTGTGAAATAGCAAAAGATTTTGCCTTAATGGGAATTGGGAAAATAGTATTGGTAGATTTAGATACTATCGAAACGTCCAATCTTTCCCGTCAAATGTTATTCAAGCCGGGCGATGAGGGTCGTCCTAAGGCAGAAGTAGCCGCAGAAAGATTAAAGGAAATGAATCCTTTTTTAAACGTCGATTTTTATTTTGAAAAGCTCCAAAAATTACCAATGTCGGTTTATGAAGAATGCGACGTTATAATTGCCGCTTTGGATAACTTTAACGCAAGATTAGATTTGAATAAAATTTGTTTAAGGATAAAAAAACCTATGGTTGAGGGGGGAACCGTAGGATTTGAAGGACACGTACAAATTATTATTCCAGAAGGTTCTGGTCTTCAATATAAAAAGAGAGAAATCGAGATCGAAAAAATAATCGACAGTAAAATGTGGGAATTTGACAATCCGGAGTACTTAGATGCTCAGAGGGAAATAGAGCAACTAGAATATTTAATTGATAGGTTAAAGCAAGAGAAACTTGAGCTTTTTAGAAGACTAGTTAGAAAAAAAGTTGAAGAAGAATTTGATAAAAAATACGCTGATAAAGTTTTGGATTTAACACCTTGTTATCGTTGTATGGTTCCTATTCCACCTGCAGACGATAAATTGATCGCAGCGTGTACTTTAAAAGGACTTCCAAGAAATAGGAATCATTGCGTTATAAAAGCAGAAGTACTGTTCGAAAAAGAATATGGTTTTAAACCTGATATGAACGTGGACGATGACGTAGTAAAACTGAGGGCTTTTGCTCAGAATGAATTGATAGATTTAAGAAAAAGAGTGTTTGATGAAAATATTTCTCCCGAAAAGTTAGAAAGCCTATCTCCTGAAGAGGTTCAAGAATGGAAAGATAATATTAAAGATACTTTCGGACCTGATTATAAGTTCGAAGAAATGGAAAATATAATAGGAAATAAAATTGCGGCAATTCAATCCGTGAGCTCTATTATTTCTAGCATACAATCCCAAGAAGCGTTAAAACTATTATTTCGAATGCATGGAAGGAATATTGGCCCTCCAATGGACCCTCCCTACATCAATTATAATGGTGTGTATGGGCAATTCGATCATCTAGATGTAATTAAAAGGGAAGATTGCCTTGCCTGTGGAGACATTGAAGGAGAAGAAAATGTTCAAATCGTTGTCCCATTTGACGCAAACATAGGGTATATCTTCAAAGCTATGAGAATAAGTGGACATAATTTAGAACCTATCCTATGGTTGATTACTAATCCGGTGAACAAAGAAATGCTTTGGAATCCTTATATGAGCGGTGAATTTAAAGACCCCAATATAAAATTGACGGCTCTAAAAATTAAAAATAACGATGTTATTACTCTCACTCCTCTGGGAAAGGCAAAATTAGAATCAGAGATTAAAAAATACAATGTCGTAATAACATACATGTAAATTATTCAGATTAATTACTTTTTCTTATACTCTTATATTCATTTCAATTCATTTTTACATCTTTTAACAAGGTTTATGAGATCGTCAATATAATGAGTTTCAATTCCCGCGTTAGCACCAGTCATTAAATCTTTTTCTAAATCACCAAAGTAAATCATGTCTTCTTGGTTGGCTTTGTAATGTTCCATAATTCTTAATAAACCTTCAGGTTCAGGTTTCCAACTTCTTACATCTTCTCTTCCTAAAATAAAGTCAAATTCAGCGCTTATTCCTGCTAATTCTAAGGATTTCTTAATAGTTTGTTTTGTATTTAAGGATAAAATAGCTAGTTTAGTCCCCCTTTTTACGCCAAATAATTTTGGATTATTGATAAAGTAGATTGTCTCTTCAATAGGTTCGTTCTTTTCTATGTTATCAAGTTCGTATTGCTTAATAACATCAAAATTATGTTGTAATTCCGCTTCGTCCCCCTTTTCGACAATATCACTAAGGCAAGCAGAAATGCTCGTAAATTGACAGTCATTTTGAAAATGTTCAGAATAACGATCGTTTAAAACTTTTTTTAATGAATACCAATCTGCCGCTAATCTAACGATCGTACCATCTAAATCGAACACAATTACTTTCTTATCTTTAAATGGAAGTATTTTCTTCTTAAGCATGTTTCATATTCAACAAGATTAATGAATAATTAAGATAAATTTTTATAGAAATTAAGTTTTCGTTATAAATTTTCAAATCAATTTATAAACGCGAATAATACATTGCTTTATACCCAATTTTGTGAAATGGATATACTTTTATACAAACAGAACACCCCGTAGTTTCGTAAAAATAAGAGATAAAAAATATTAATTATTCCTAATCCATGGCGTATTTAGCACACCAAGATTTTGCTTTTGCTTCAAACTTCTTTTGAGCTCTGAAATATTGTTCGCCCGCTTCGTGGTTGAGCGGATCTCCAGGATTAAAGAAGGGTGGCTCTACATGCATCATACCCTTTAAAGCTTCTACTATATTAGTTAAAGTCTTGCTCGGAGTCCAACCTGAAGCCCCTGTCGAAGCGTCGACCTTCCCTACTAAATCTGGGTTAATTAAATCTAAACAAATATTAAGCTTCCCGGGAGGTATGCTACTATCGATGTTTGGATGCCACATGAGGGTTACTGCGTAAGCGTAAGGTGGAGCAAACGGGTAATTCTCCGGGAACTTAATTTCGAAAATAAACTTTCCTTTATAATAAGGTGTTCCTTCTTTTCCGATGATTGTAAGCCGGAGGTGATCGATACTTCGACCCCATGGTTCTATGATGATATTACTATCGTCTTTGTACGATTCGATGGCTTCAGTATAATCAGTTTCTTCTCTCATGATACTCACTTTTCTTTTAAAATATTAAAACAATATTAAATATATAGTTAGGGTTTTCTTTAAAAAATATTGTGTTAATTTCGATCTTTGTTTTAAATCAGATAAATTAGAAAATTTAGCAAGATTCAAAAGTTTTGTTTTTACAAATAATAAATTCCCTTTATTCGCATTATTTCTATTAAAAATCGTAAAAATTATATGATTATTTAAATTAAAAAATATATTGATATTTTTTCAGACCCCCCATAGCTCAGTTGGTCAGAGCGCGCGGCTGTAGATAAATATCGCATACTAAGGTTTTTGCCTATGAAGTATTGTCAGCCGATACCGTGAGGTCCCCGGCTCAAACTCCCTTTCTGCTTTAGGATGGATGAGATTCCGGGTGGGGGGACTACAATTTTTATTTCAAAAAGATTTAATTTATGCTCTATTTGAGTTTCTTCACCTTTTACTAGGAAATGCATATTGATAAATGTTTTGACTATGATTCTCTTAACTTGATAAAATTCTTATTTTGACCAGCATTATTTTTCAATATAAATTGTTTGATTTTTTGATTGAGAGCAATGAAAAAGAAAAAAACAGCTGTTGTTGGTGCTGGTTGGTTTGGTCGGGCACATATCAGAAATTTTAACGATCTCTCTGAGCTTGTTGGTATATGTGACACTAACGAAACTAAGTTAGAGCAAATAACGGAGCAATACGAGGAAATTAACACTTATAAAAATGTAGACGATCTAATAAAAAACGAAGAAATTGACGCCGTGAGTATTGTAACCCAACCAAAACAAATTCCAAAAATTGCTAAAAAGTTTGCAGAAGCTGGAATAGATATATTAATGGAAAAACCGATGGCGTTGAAGTTAGAAGATTTGATTGCTTTTAAAGAATACGACAACATTCGAATAATGCCTGGATTTATCGAGTTGTTTAATCCCGCTTTTGTTAAATTATTAAACCATGTTAACGATATAGGAGAAATAATTTCAATTGCGTCGAAACGCGTGGGGTTGTATCCTAAAAGAGATTGGGACATGGGTGTTATATTAGATTTATCTATTCACGATATTTATCTACAAGAAAAAATTTTAGGTAAAAACAAGATAATAAATGCATTTGGCGTCAAAAAATGTTATAAAGATAGCGTTCATGCCGATGCGGCTTTTATAATATTAGATTTCGGTACGGCAATAGGTCATATCGAATCAAATTGGCTAACACCATCTAAGTTCAGAAGAATGTATGTTAACGGTGAATTTGGGGGCATTTCTATTGATTTTATTACTCAGCAGATAAACATCCGAACGGGCATCGATCTGCAGGGAGAATGGCCAGTTACTAAAGATATTTCTTTCACTCCTTTGAAAGGGGAAGAACCTTTGAAGAGAGAAATTAATAATTTCCTTTACGATAAAGTGGTAGAAGTAACTCTAGATGACGGTATAAGAGCCTTAGAAATTGCTTTAAAAATCGTAAATTCTTAATTTTATAAATTATTTAAAATCATGAGGTAATAATATTGAGCGAGCACAACCACGAAGAAGAAGAACACGAATTAGAAAAGATTCGATTGAAAAAAATGAAAACACTTATGGATGTTCAAAATCAGCAGAATTTAATGCGGGAGAGAGTTCATTCCATAACTGAAAAAGTTGTTTATGTATTAAGAGCTGTTTTAGCGCCAGATGCTTTTTCTTATTTAGAGAAAATAAAAACTAACGAACCAATGGTATATCAAGCAATTTACAACGAGTTAATTAGTCCAGATGTAGTAACGAATATAGATTATTTAATTGCCATTATCAATCGCCAAGGTGGAATTCCAAGAAGGATTCCTTTGGATGCAATTATTCATTTAGAGCGGAAAATTAAAGGAATTAAAGGGAAAATCCAAGTTAAAAAAGGTGATGGTAAAAGAATGGATTTAGGCTCTTATTTGACAAAATAATATTAAATCGTCTTAATTTTTAGAATCTAATTTTAAATTGCGATTTCTTTATAAAATCAATAGAGAACATAAGAAACTATTGTTCTCTGGCTGAAATTATTGCTACGACTTCCCACTCTCCATTATCAAATAGATTTGCGTCAATATTAGAAAATTGAAAAGCAAAAGGTCTTCCAAAAATCTGTTCTATCATGGGGCTAAATGAACTTACAGCAAAAATTAAGAGTCTTTTCAAAATACTTTCAATTTTGCCTTCAATGTTTAATTCCTTCATTACATTATTGATAACTTCAATTTCGCCTAAGTTATAATGATATTGGTAAATGAGTTTAAAATCAACTCTAGTCGGGGCTTCTGCTCCAGAAAGCGTCAGACCTCTCTTTCTGAAAGCGAAGATCGTAGTAAGGTAAAAATAGAAAATCTCCTCGTAATGGTCTTTTAGTAGATGTGAAATTTTAAAACCCTCTTTGTATTTAGGCCAATAGTTAAGCATTAACTCTAAAAGCCGTGGGTAATTTTTGTATTTATTTTCACTTTCTTTTTGTAAATGGTTTAATAACCTATTTTTAAGCGGCTTGAATTTATTGTCTTTAGCTACCCTTTCTACGAATTTTGTAAATCTTTGACTCATTTTATAGTGGTGGAATAATTTAGTATGAAATATTCTTAAAGACCTTTAATTTTTTATATGTTACCCCTATAATATAATTTTATGTTTATCTTTATTCAAAAACTTATAAAAAATGGATTGTAATTATTATTTATGGTAGATAAGACAGCACTTATTTATACCGATAAATTTCAAATTTATAATTTTGGACCACAGCACCCTTTACGACCTTTAAGGATTAAACTTACGTATAGCCTTATGGAGAAATTAAATCTTTTTAATAACGAAAGATTAGAGATCTTTAAACCAAGTCCCGCCACACAGAAAGAAATAGAAAGAGCTCACGACCCAGAGTATGTTGAAATAGTTAAAAAATTAAGCGAGAACCCTATGGATAGAAGCATTCAACCATATCTCTATGGGTTAGGTACTGGAGATACTCCTGTTTTTAAAGGTATGTACGAGGCATCAGCATTAGTATGTGGAGCAAGTTTGTTAGCTGCAGATAAGGTTTGGCAAGACAACGATATAACGATTGCTTTTAATCCAGCAGGAGGACTTCACCATGCACATAAAAAAAAAGCTTCGGGATTTTGTATTTTCAACGATATTGCCGTAGCTATTCACCATCTTAAAAATTTAAAAAATGATATTAGAATTGCGTATTTGGATATAGATTGTCACCATGGAGATGGTGTACAAGAGTTTTTTTACGACGATCCAAATGTTTTAACGATCTCTTTTCACGAAAGCGGAAAATTTTTATTTCCTGGTACTGGAAACACCAAGGAAGTAGGTGAAGGAGCAGGAAAGGGATATTCTATTAACTTTCCTTTGTTGCCAGGTACCAATAATAGAATGTTTCGAAAATTATTTCGTTATTGTGTGCCTAGGATTTTAGAAGTCTATGCTCCTGATGTCTTATTAACTCAGTTAGGAGTAGATATGTACTTTGACGACCCTTTAACGCAAATGGGGCTTTCGCTTTCGATTTATCGGGACATTGCTCAAACACTCTACACATCTGCTCACGATTACTGTCAGAACAAATGGATTGCAGTAGGAGGAGGAGGTTATTTAATGACTACCGTACCTAGAGCTTGGACATTATTTTTAGCGCGAATGATAAATGTTGAATTAAAAAACGAATTACCTGATGAGTGGATAAATCAGGTTAAGGAAGAGGTTCCACTCGAAACTACCCCTTACTTATTATGGGATCGCGACGATAAAGCGGAAGTACAACTGCTTTCTCATCCTGAAATTGCTAAAAAAATGATTGATTATAACAAGGAATTAAAAGCTCTTTGCGACGAAGAATTTATTCCAAATCTTAAAAAATAAAGTTAAATTGTGTTAATATTATTTCTTTTTAGTATCCAGTTATCAATTAAGAAGTTTTGGGTGTTATCTTTTACTGAAGTGTCGTAATCAGATCGGATAATTGATTTAGGAATCCACACTTCTCTATCTTCGTTAAACTGGATAAGCAAAGCTTTTTCGGTTTCACCTTCAATAACGCCTTTTATTTGGCTAACTTCGCTTTCGTTGCGTTCTACCGTTTCTGTCACAATTGGTAATGTCTTTGAGCCATTTCCTTTATTAATTTGGTCAACTTCTTTAGAAAATATTGCCTCTTTATTTACGGCGTCAAAGTTCAAAACCGTAGCAAACTCGATTTTTTCTTCTAATATATGCTTTAATAACAACCTGAAAATTTCAATTTGGGCAAATTTTAACATCTTAGAATATTTACCGATATAAATTAATAATTTTTGCATGGCATCATCCTCCCATTTAAAAGATATTTGAGTTTTTACATCGTTGAAATTATGAAAGCTCGTCCAAGAAGCCCTATTTCGATTTAGTACATTTAAAATCATTACGATTTCGTCTAAACTGCATTTTATTGTCTTTCCTTCTCCTAAAGAGGGTTTTTCCCACGAACCATCGGGTTTTTTCTTGATGCACTTCAAAAATATAAACGGTTCTGTTTTTGAAGAACTTCTAATCGTAAGCCCTGTCGATTGCCCAAAAAAACTTTGGCTATGTTTATCAACCATTTTTATCACATTTTTTTAGTAAACACTGATTTTTTATTGTATACGGTTTAATGAATTTTTAATATTCTAATTATATATAAAGGAAAATTTGGTCTAAAAATTCAAAAATTCATAATACTGCTAAAATATATTAAGTATCTGAGAATCTTTTCAAGAAAAGAAAGTGTTTTTTGCTATTTAGGGCAAAATGAAGGAAATATCACTGATTGGCACTCCAGCAGAATCTCATTTCCATAAAGCGATCAAGTTGTTATTGTATAAGTATATATATGAAAACGATAAGTCGGTAGTAAAAAGATCCCTTGAAAAATATTTAGGAAATCGCTTTGCCGATGTATATTTTAAACTCGATACAGGAAAAGAAGTAGTAGTAGAAGTTCAAAATTCTAAAATTTCTGTAAAAGAAATTATCAAAAGAACGAAGGATTATAATCAACAAGGTATTTACATTTTATGGGTG
>Ga0114919_10002595_pt1 | contig 14636 bp, 11 predicted proteins | sample BlataG_FD_88682 | JGI IMG/M metagenome (GOLD analysis project Ga0114919, IMG submission 88682) | Deep subsurface microbial communities from Black Sea to uncover new lineages of life (NeLLi) - Black_00105 metaG | ecosystem: Environmental > Aquatic > Marine > Oceanic > Sediment | place: Atlantic... | reverse complement strand
CTCGATTAGGGCATTGCCGAACCCCTCGCGCTCGCTGGGCAGCACGAAGATATTCATGGCGGCATAGTAATCCTGCAACTCGTCGGTGAACGGCAGGACGTGGATTCGCGGATCGGCGTCCAACGCCGCGTTCGTTTCCGCGTCGAGCGGATTCCGCTGGTCCACGTGCCCGATCAGCAGCAGGTGGACATCGGCTTGGCCTACGCGCAGTCGCCGGAAGACACGCACGAGCCTTTCAATGCCTTTCTCTTGTGCCAGGCGGCCGGCGTACCCGATCACAAGCTCATCCGTACCGATGCCGAGTGACGCGCGGATCTTGCGGCCGGCAGCACGGGTCCGTTCGTCGAGCCGGTACTTTTCGAGGTCCACGCCGCGGCTGCTGCCGGCACCCAACACCTCCACCCGTCCGGCAGCCACCAGTCCCTCGGCGACCACCTCCCGGGCAAGCGACCGGCTGATGCAGATGATGCGGTTGGCGCAACGGCAGGCAATCCGCTCGCAGCGCTTCCCGATCGCGTGCCGAAATCCGGCATAGCTCTGATAGCCCAGCCCGCGTAGCGTGTAGAGCAGCGGCGTGTTACCCAACAGTCTTCCCGCGAGCGCGGCGAGCAGGGCGGCTTTCGGCGTGTTGTAATGGATCAGGTCGAAACGTTCGCTGCGAAAGACGCGGTATAGCCGGACGAGACACGTTAGATCCGTCCACGGCGCGAAGTGCCGACGCATCGGGACCGTGATCACGCGCGTGCCCGCCGCGCGAACGCGCTGCACCCATGGGCCAGCGGCGCAGATTCCGGTGACGTCATAGCCGCGGCGCCGCAACTCGTCGAAGAAGCCCAGGAACATCACGTGCAGCGACGAGTCCACCGTCGTGACGATGCAGATCTTTGTCCGAATGGCGCACCTGCCGGACCGCCTGGGTGCGCGATTTGAGCCCGATGATTTGCCGGAACTTGCCATTCGCGTCCCTGGGGATCGCTGCGAGTTCGACCAGTCCAAGCTTCACCGCCTTGCCCAGGCGAGCATAGAGAATCTCCAGGATCGTGTTCTTCTCACCCTCTCTCAGCGGACCTCCCTCAATAACATAGCGGAAAACAAAAGCATCGTCACCGACCTGTTCGATCTGCGATTCGCGGATGCGGCGCGGGGTCGGCGAGCGGCCCCATCGCAACGAGGGCCTGCTCGAAGAACAGGGCGTCATGCGGTGGCACGACGAGCAGCAGATTGGCCCTCATGTTGACTGCCGAAACGGTGGCGAGCCTTCTCGGTTTGTCCGACGACTCCGCCGTGCATCAAGTGCCATTGTTTTCTCCACCCAAGTCCTCGGAGCACAGCCGCGTGTCGAGTCAGCCTGCGATGGCGCCGCGGACCGAGGCCCGTTCGTGGCGAAAACCGGGCCGTGGCAGCACCAGCCACTTTCGACGGATTCCGGCCAGAGCCCGCGCGAAAAGACGCACGCCGTCCCGTTGCCCGACCTGCGCTGCTTCGGAGTCACCTTGGCGGGCCGGCACGTCCTCACCCACCTACAGCCGCAGGACGACGGATGATTTGGTGCTTGCCGCTGGTCGAGCGCGGCAGGTCGTTGACGAAAGTGAGGTCTACGGGAAAGTCTCCAATGCGTTCGCGAAGATGGTCGATGAATATGCCCTGATCCTTTTCTGTAAAGCGGCCGCGATCGGGAACCACGTACAGTCGGAGCAATCTTTGGTCCACCAACTCGACCTGAAACTTGACAACGCCTACGACTCCCTTGACGCAGTCACCCAACTGCGCACCCCAGGTTTTCCCGCGCCCGGGGATCTCCAAGTAGTCCGTCGTCCGCCCCAGGATCTTGTCCACCAGGGGCGTATCCCACCCACAGGGACACCGCTCCTCCTGCGACTGGCGCGCCCGGTCACCAATGCGATACCGGATGATGGGCGTTTCGCGCATGGTAAAAGATGTTGCCAGAACCTCACCTTCGTCGCTGGGATTGCCTTCCTGGTCGACAATTTCCATGATCCCGCTGGCCAGGTCCATGTGCAGGCGTCCCGCGCGACACTCGACGATCCACGGGGCGCCTTCCGTTGAGCTGTATTGGTCGCGAACCTTGCAGCCGAAAGCTGACTCGATCACCGCCCGCTGCTCGTCGTACAGTGTCTCCGCTGTTGTGAAGATCCCACTCGGCTGGAATGATGGTCTTAGGCCACTCTCCGTGATATAGCGCCCTAGCTCGAAGATCGCCGACGGGAAACCGGACAGGTACTTCGGCCGGTAAGCGTTCAGGTTGTCCAGGTAGTATGGGAGCGTTTGTCCTGAGATGTCGAAGGTCGAATAGAATCGGATCCTCAGCCACCAGTTCGTGCGCCAGTAGATATTTCGTCTGCGGTCGTTCTCGCCGAGCAATCGTCGCCCCGAGAACCATGCGCAGGGCTGGCCGATATGGTATCCATGCTGATTCCAAAAGAGCTCCAGCAGCGCGATCCTGTCCTGCATTGAAGCACGGCTCAAGTACAGCGTGACCGCCTTGCCCGTTGTACCCCCACTGTGCACTTTGAGGAGCTTCCGCTTATTGCCGATGACGATGTCATCGATGTCGGTGCGCAGCTCCTCTTTCTCTAGCGGCGGGATTTTTTGCAGGGCGGGCTCGTCGACTTCCCGGTACTTCCGGGCGTAATAGGGAGAGAGTTTCTTGGCCCGCCAGAACAATTCTGCGAAGCGCTCCGCCTGATACCGTTGCAACTCGTCCCGACTGCGTGTGCGGAGCTCGCGGTATACGGCCTGCCTCTGCCGATGAAACCGGCCCCTCCGCTGGAGGTGAAGGCGCGTGCCTATGCACGTCACGCCCAAGTCCTTGACCCAGGCTGGCAGATAGTCGATTGCACTCATCGTGAGTTCCCCGGGCTTCAAGCGGATTCATTCTCGCGGCGCCGTGATGAGTGGGCATACCACGTACATGACGACCTGCACCATACCGACACTGTGTTCATAGCGTAGACCGGCGGGTAGCAGTTCGCCAGGCGTGCAGCTCTTACACGTTGTTGGGCATACGGGCTTTCTGGCGCTGACGTCATTCGCTGGACCACCCTACAAACGCCGCCCGCCCACGTCGGGCGTGGTCAACCGGTCTGTCGTCGCCGAACGCCGTCACAGTCATTTCACGCCTACCAGTCCGGTGCAAAACCCCTCGAACGCGCCACCCCTGTAGCGTCGGACCTCCGAGTCCGACGTTTTGACGGCATGAACGCGGGCGCGCCGGACTCGGAGGTCCGGCGCTACAGTTTTGCACCGGACTCCTACACCTTGCTGCGCACACTTCTCCATACAACAGCGATATGATGCCGTGACAGACGACGCAGCGCTGCGAATAGGCCCCCGGACGTTTTCAGGAACCGGAAGGGCCACAACAACACGTACTGATAGAAAACCTCTCGCTTGCGCACTCGCGCATACCGCCGGTCGGGGAGTTGCAGAGCGCGACTCAGCCTCTCCAGGTCCTTCTCGCGCGCCGGCCGCTTGTCCCACTTCAGCGCGAAACCCTCCTGACGCAGAAAGCCCATTTGCACGCGCTCAACCCCTCCTCTGGAAACAGTGCAAGTGGCGACGGCGACTCGGCACGCGAGTGCCGGCAAAGGCATCGACTCGCGGCCCTTCAATCCCCCGAAGACGAAGTTGCCAAGGCTGTAAAATATGTGTCCGCGTCCCCAGGCTTCGTGGCCCTGCAAGCAGTGCGAATGGTGTCCGGCCACGATCGTGGCGCCGCTATCGACCGCCCGCCGTGCGAGCCGCCGCTGCTCCAGGCCCGGGTAACGCACGTATTCCATCCCCCAGTGGAGGTTCACAATCACGCTGTCAACCCGGGCAGCCAGTGCGCCAACCTCCGACACGAGGCGGTCTTCGTCGAGCATGTTGAGCACGACGCTGGCACCGTCTGGAATGCTGGGGTGCGTTTCCGGCCCCACATAGTTGAGCAGCCCAAGCCTCAGGCCGTTCACTGTTGTGACCAGCGGCTCGGCGGCCTCCGCCGCTGTCCTTCCGGCCCCGAGGAAACGGATCCCGTTATCCCGGAAGAAACGGATCGTGTTGGCATACCCTGCCCTGAGGCAGTCATACACATGGTTATTTGCCAGCAAAGCGACATGCAGGCCGAACGAAAGCATCGTCGTCGCAGCCTGTGTGGTGGTGCACAGCCTCGGTTGCTTGAGCGCATTGACGCCGCCATCGCCCCAGAGAGGGGATTCCCAGTTGCCGATTCGGAGGTCGCACGGCTCCAGACCGGCGCGCACCTCGCGCAAGCTCTCGCCCAGTTTCGCCTGGTACTGCGGGTCACAAAACAGACCGTTGAGGCTTACATCTCCCACGAACTGCAGAACGATGGTATTGCTGCTCTGGCGGTCAGACTGCCCCGTGGACAATTTATCACCTCCTGTCAAGGGCAAGAGCAGCAGCCGGCGCCCACGGTCCGCGGACACCATCGGCTCCGCGCTCGACAATGGCGCCGTGCACGCGCGGCTGTCCTGGAAGAACAGCGGGATTCCCAAGAAGGACAAAACTGTCGCTGTGAACGGCCGAGCCTCATCGCCGCGTCCCGTGCGAGCGGCTCACCTCCAGCAGCTTCTCATAGCATAGCTTTCGGCGTCTGTCCACCTCCTCTTCTGCGTAACGGGCGGCGGTCTGCAGATTGCGCAATGCCATTTCCTGCATCGCATCGGTGTCGTCGATCACCCGACTGATCTTGTGTGCCAAAGCGTGTGTGTCGCCAGGCGGCACTAGGTTCTCGTCAGGGAGCAGCTCCGGCACGCCGCCGACGCGCGTGGCGATGCACGGGACGCCGCGTGCCATGGCCTCGACTATCGTGCGTGGCAGTCCCTCGGTCCTTGAGGGGAGCACATACAGATCGGTTTCATCCAACTCCTGGAAGACCTCCTCCTTTGATAACACGCCGCGGAAGGACACGCGGTCGCCGATTCCCAGGTCAGCCGCCTGGCGCTCGAGTCGCGGCTGGAACACGCCCTCGCCCACGAACGACAGTCGCAGGTTCAAGCCGTTGCTCACGCAGGCGGCGACGGCATGGATAAGAACGTCGGGAGCCTTGTACATTTGCTCCAAGGAACCGATGCAGCAAAGTCTGCGTGGGCTACCGGTTGCGATTTTTGCCTTCAGCCGGGCGATGCGCTCCCTGACGATGTTCTCGCCCACGATCACCGTGCATGGCAGATTGACGGACGAATAGTGCGTGGTCCACGCGCCGGGGGGATATCGTCGCTGCAGGCTGTACTGTGTGACGTAGGCGGCGACACTGGCGCGACGACACTGCAAGGCAAGCTCTCTGGAAAACTTCCGCCGCAGCACAAGGCGAAGCGGCGTCTCAACCGTGCCCGGCGCGAAGACGTCCCACGGATCGCCTACCACTTCGACCCCGTAAGGCAGTTTCCGCCTCCTTAACTCACGCCAGAGAACCGTGCCGATCACGCCCGGAACCCTAAGCATGAACGCGTCTGCTTGGCACGCCGCCTGCCGGGCTAGAGCTCTCAGCTTGAACAGACTCCTGAGGTACTGCCACGGACCCCGATAACAGGGGAGCGGGAATACGTCGACCCTGGGATTGTCGAGACGGAACCGGCTCAGTTTCGCGTCGCCCACGTCCTCTACACGGGCAAACATGATTACGCGGTCAAAGACCTGGAGGTAGGCATCAAGCTTGAGCGGCGCGCCCCGGCCATGGATTACGCCTGCGGCGGTTCTCATCAGGCGAACTTCATGTGTGAACATCAATCGCACTCGCCAGCTCCGTCCTTGTCTCATGTGCCAGCGCGCTACATCTCGGGCTCAACCGTGCACGCCGCGGGGGTTAGGGAGCACGCTGATGCGCGGCCATGATGCTTTCGAACGCCCTCCGCAGAAGGTTAGTCTGATTCTCCGGACTGAGCAACGCGTGAACGCGTTGGAACGCCGCTTCGACGATTCGCCGACGGCACTGCTCGTCCCCCACGAGATCCATGACCGCGCCGCAAAACGCCGCTTCATCGTCAACCCCGGCCAGGACTCCCGTCTGGCCGTCAATAATCAGGTCGGTGACGCCGCCGACGGGGCAGGCGATCACCGGGCGTCGCAGTAGCATGGCTTCTACCACAACGCGCCCCAAGCCCTCAGTATGTGTGGGGAATACGAGGTAGTCGGCAGCTTGTATGATCGCCGGCAGGTCCCCGCGCCAGCCAAGGAAGAACACGTTTCGCTCCAGCCCATGCCGATGAACCAACTCCCGGAGGTGTTCCAGGTACCGGCTTCCGGAGCCCATGCTAACGTCGCCGACGATCCAAAGGGTGACCTCGCAGCCGCGCTGCTTTAGCAGGTGGACCATCTTGATGGCTGTGTGCTGGCCCTTGGTTCGGAGCAAGACGCCGGGTACGACGACCTTGATCGGCCGCTGCATCCCAGGCAACGGTGATATTGGGCCCGTCTCCGCCCTGCGGCGCACCGGCTCGAAGTCGATCGTGATGTACACAACACGAATGCGGTCACGAGGCACGCCCCAGCCCTCCAGGGCAGTGGCGGTGGCCTCTGACAGGGTGAGCATGAGGTCGCTCTCCCGTTTCAGCAGCCAGCGATGCAGCCGCGGGACTTGATCGCGCCGATACCAGCCGCGTGCGTAGAATACGGTGGGGATGTGTCGCGCGGCGCGGCTAACCGCAACAAAGGCCAACCCCTTGACAGAGTTCGTCCAGATCAGTTTCGGATCGATTCGGCGGATAGTCTGTTCCAGGGCGCGCCGTAATCGCCAGAAAGCCGGCAGCTGCCCGAGTGCCTTGAGCAGACGCATGCCGGGGTTCTTGCGGAAGCCGATGAACGGTGCGCCGACATCAGGCTGGAGCACGTGCAAGCGCAGCCCCGCGGCCCGGAGCGCCTCAACATACTTCTCACACACGCCGTACGCGTCGATCACGTGGACATCGTAATAGGCCTGGAGCACTTCGCAGGCCGCAACTGTTGAGTGTTGGGCGCCGCCATAGTGTGTGACGAAATCGAAGAACGCGACCGTCCTTTTCTCCGAGGATGCCATCCCGTGTGCTTTACCTGTTGTTTGTCTGCCCCGCGAGACAAGATCGCCTTACACGCACCACCGTCTCGCGGTCGGCCGGCCCCAATTATTCACCGCAGAGACCGCTAGGCGTCGCCAGACAGATAGTCCCCCAAGACATAGAAGGGGACGGTCTGTAATGGACTGTCGAACGTGCCGATCAGAATCACGATGTTGTTCTCTGCGTGTTCCACATGTTCGGCGTGCTCTGCGGTTCACCAGTGATGCGGGCTAGGGGCGGCCCTTGGGACTCCAGTTCAACTTGATCGATCTCAGTTTCCTGAACTCCTTGGCGACCTGCAGCCGAACCCCCTTGCGATCGTCCGGGTAGATGAAAAGCCCGTCGGAATGTCCCCACAAATCGGTTCGGCTCAGGATCTCACGCGGCGTGAAAAAAGGCAGCTTCGGGTGCCGCTCGTTCTCCTTTGAAACACTCACGTAGGCACCGAAGATATCGTACGGTCGTCGCGGATCGTTAATGCGGCCGGGACGATCATAGTACGTATGTTCCGCGATCACCCGCGCACCCAGAGCCGTCAGGGCGCTGTACAGGCGGCGCGGGTGAGGTTCACGTTCGGGCATAATCAGATCGACTTGCCCTTCCTGCCGGACTGCCTCGGCGACGGCGTCCTGGAGCCGCTGAAAGTCGGCCTTCGGCAACGGAACGTACCGCATACTCCTCAGGAAGTTCTTCCCGTAGGGCTCGCCATCGAACGCAACCATGTCAGCGCCATAACGCCGCCCCTCCTGCTTCAGACGACGAATCTGCCCGGCGTAGTAGGAGGCTTCAAACGGCGTGCGTTTCGTGAACCGCTGGAACGCATATCCGGGGAACAGCCAGCGGGCCCAGATGAGTTTCACCTGGTGTTCCCGGCACAGCCGCTGCACAGCGGCCAGCCGGGGATCCTCCCCATAGCTCGGTTGATCATCCGTGTGAAGGCCGCGCAGGAACACGTGCGTGATGATCCCACTTTCCACGGCGGCCCGGACCACTTCGGGGTCGCGCTCAATTCCGTGAGCCCAGATGATCATTGGGCTGCGGCGGGGCTGTGACTGGGCGGCCGCCGATGTCGGAGTCCCGGCGTAGACCCCGTCATCGCGTGCTTCGCAGGCGATGTGGATCGCCGAGGCATACGACAGCCCCAAGAGCGCCACGACGCCCAGCCGGACCTGACGTGTACGGAGTTCGATCATTTCAAAGCCTCCCGGGTCAAGCCCGGATATTCCCCGTAGGATCTCGCATCGGTCCGCACTCGCGGCCCGACCAGTTCAACCGCCGACGTCCTTTCGTCGGCTGAGTGCCTGATAGGCGACCTTGTAGTCACTTGGGCGCATGATCAGGCAGTGAAGGAAGCGAATACCATACAACCTGCAAACCGTGACCGACAAGGCGGCGAACAGGGCCAACTGCGCCACTGTCGAGCCCAAGGCCGCCCCCGCGATACCGAGCCGCGGGACGAGCCACCAGGTCACACCGAGGTTGACGGCGTTGATGGCTGCCAGCACCAATGCGCCCGCTTCGGGGCGTCCCTGACTGCCCAGGAGCTTGATGAGCACGCGGCTGAGCAGGTACAGCGCCGCCCCGGGGGCGAGGATGCGGAAGGGCGTCACCGCCGGGAGGAACTCCCGACCGTACAGCACGACGATGATCGTCCGGCCGAAGACGAGCATCGCTGCCACGCCGACAACGCCTACCGTGGTGGCAAAACGCATCGTTTGCTCGACGTGTCGGTGGAGCGTTTCCCGATCGATTGCCGCCCAGCGACTGAACAACATCGGCAGGGTTGCCTGTCCGGCGGCGACCACCAACAGGGCCACTCGTTGTCCCCGACTGTAATATCCAACCATGTCAAAATCGTGAATCAGGTAGTTGACAATCAGAATGTTGAGCTGCGCGTTCACCAGAATCATCAGGTCGGCCCAACTCTGGCGAACCCCCATGAACACGAGTCGCTTGATCACCGTCCACTCGGGTGCGATGCGAAAGTCGGGTTTCCGTCGCAGCCAGTAGCCGCCCAGCGCGATGTGACCGAGACAACCGGCGGTGAAGCAGACGACCGCCGTGTCAGTGCTGAGAACACCGACGGCCCAGCAGACGACGATGAGAGACATCACCCCGACCGTCATCGTCAGCGTGATGATGCTCAGGCGTCTGGCTTCGATGGCGACCATCAGAGTCATGCGGGCGCTCTGGCCCTGGAGGACGAGCGGGACGTACAGGGCCAGCGCCACGAGCACGAACGGCGCCACGGTTCCGAAGTAGCCCTCTCTGAAGAAGATCAATGCGGCCAGGGCCAACCCGCCAAGCGCGCCGAGGCCGAGGGATACCCAGATCGTGTTCATGAGGTAGTGGACGGAATGCTGCGGGTCTGTCTTAGTGTGATAGAGCAGCGATGTCGGCAAGCCGAGTGACACGAGCTGGGTCATGAGCACTGCGGTCGCGATGATAATGCTGTACTGGCCGACGCCGCCCGGTCCGAGGACCCGTGCGAGGATAATCGACTGCCCCAGGCCGGCTACCAGCCCGACCATGGCGGCCCCGTTGACCAGGATGGCCTTTCGCAACATGGACATGCTACAGGACGACTGCCCCCGGCTCCGGGGTGACCGGATAGGGTTGCCGGACGGCGTGCCCGGCGTAGGCGGTGTGGGAGTGTCGGGCAATCTCGGACGTACGGTCGATCAGGACCACGAGATAGAGCAACAGGTATCGCGGGTAATGCGCGCTAATCGCGTCGGCGGCAATGCCATAGACGCCCCAGGTCAGCAGGGCCCACGACAAGCCGACGACGACGGCCCGCATGAACGGGTCACGGAATTCCCGCGCGGCCCAGCGGCGGCGCAGGAAGCCAACTGTTGTCCCGATGGCCCAGATCACTCCGCCGACGCCATACACGGTCAGGAGTGACACATAAGCGCTGTGGCTCTCCACGCCGTACTCGGCGATGCCCTTCTGGAATCCCTGGCCGAACAGATAGTCGCTGGCGCTGGACTCGGTCAGGTAGCTTTGCCAGGTTTCGAAGCGACTTGCGACATTGCGTCCCCAGCCCGCGTCAGGATCGTAGACCAGCGAAACGCGCTCCGCCAGGATTGCACGAACCCCGGCAAAGGCGACCGCGACAACGATGCCGGCGCCTATGATCAGCCAGGCAGTGCGCTTGGCCTTGCCAATCAGGGCCATGCCGAGGATCGGCACTACCAGTGCCATCAGGCCCGCCCGCGACTTCGTGAGCAGCAGCGCGATTAGCAGAATGCAGATGGAGACATACATGGCCGCGCTGTACAGGACTTTCACCGGCAAGCGGACCGCAGCAGCGAGAATCATGACCGAGCAGGCCATCACACACGCGGCACTGTTCGGATTGAGGAACGCGCCGTAGGCCCGGGCTTCGTAGCCGAGCCCGCGTTCGTACAGGGTCTCGGGTGGGACGTAGGCAGTCATCTGATGCGGGAAAAAATAGTGTAGTATGATAACAACGCCGCCGATCGCGGCCGCGAGCGCGAACATGCCGAACTGCCACAGGATGTCCCGGCGGTTGTCGATGCAGTGAATAACGCTGTAGAACAGCCCCCAGTAGATCAAGAACTTAAGCGCTTCTTTCAGGTAAACGGGGCGCACGAACTCAGGCTCGTTCCACGATCCCGCCAGTGTCGCGATGCCCGCGACCAGGACGAAAGTGGTAATGACCCAGAAGCCGTAACCCCACCGGACCGGCACCCTGCCGAACATGTTTCTACGGACCAGGACCACGAAGAAGAGAACGATGCAGAACAGGTCGTCAGCGCCAATGTTCCAGGGCAGAAACCCGCGCGATATCCACCAGCCATGTGGGTAGGTGAACAGCACCGGCCAGATGATGAACGTGCCCAGCTTCGGGTTGACGATGATGATGATGAGCACCAGCGTAAGGACTGAAAGCATTACCAGAAGCATTCGTGTTCGTCCCTTGGCTACGCCGCCGTAAGCCTCGTCGCTCTGGACATCCGGCTACCCGGCGCGTCGGACGGATAGCCCGCTGAGTCCGCTCGCGCTTCGTGGTTTGCTGAGTTGCCCGGAACTCGCAGCGCTTATCTCCCGCCGACCCGGCAGCAGGCCGGGCGGTAGCCGGTGGAGCCGTCACTGCCGGTAGCTAGCACTGAGCTCATCGATCCGATGCCGTCGCGAAACACTCGCTGGCGTAGCTGCTCTAGGAAGAGGAGCAGGCGACCCTCGGTGCATTATATCGGCCGTCCACCGCACTCGCCCGTGCAGGCCGGGACTTCTTGCGATGATCGCGGAAGGGCCGTGTGCACCCGACCTGACTCCTGTAGCACTGCGCGGGGGCAGTGACAAGGCAACCCGCCGTTTATGCGCGTTTCGCCAAGTCGTCTTGCACAGATACATCAGCCGGTCGCGTCAGCGAGGTTTAGGTCATTTGGTCCCCTAATACTACAACGCTAGACAGCTTCGATGGTTGCACATAACTCGTTGCCCCGCAACATGTTACAGCAAGATGCCGAGCTTCCGCAAGTCCCCGGCAACACGAAGTTCGCTCAGGGGCGGCGCGCCCCCTAACAGCCCGCCGCAAAAGTCCTCAACGCCCCAATCCTTGTAGCGTCGGCCCTCCGAGTCCGAGGTTTTTTTGCACGGTTTTCGAGGGTGCGCCGGACTCGGAGGTCCGGCGCTACACTTTTGCGGCGGACTGCTAAGGGCCAAGCAAGGCCGCTGCGCCCTTAACGCCAGGTCTACGCGGAACTTACGACGATCGAGCCGGCCCAGGCTCCAGCGATCGCGGCAGTCCGCCCAACGCGCCAGAGCACGGACCGCTGCTTGAAGCCCGAAAGCAGGCAAGAACCGACCGCCAGCCCGCCGGGGACCGAGTCGTACGGCGAAGCGAAGGACCGTGTTGGTGGCCCTCTCGCGCGCCCATCGGTTTTTGTACGGGTTTCTCGCCTCCGGGTTCGCGTCCGCCCCGAAGGGATTGAATACATCGATGCTGCCGACGAGGTTGTAAAGTTCCTCTTGGCTGCCGATCTGCCACCCTGATATGGTCAAGGTAGCAGGCGGCGACGCGCAAGGGCTGTTGAGTGTGTACCCGGAAGGCGGCAGACAACCTCCCACACTTCGCCGTAGCCTCCCGAACACCAGCATCTGCCGGCTGCTCTCACGGAAGCTGTGAACGTCCAGGATCAGGCGTGAACGGGCGGTCTCCCGAGGCTGGAAGCTTCCGCCAACGCCGGGATAAACGGCGTTGCCATGGGCTGGCGGGCGCGCTGTACCGCGATTCCGCTAGGATGTAAGATTCGTGTGTGCCGGGGAGCAGCGGTGCCGGTGGGCGGGGCGAGCCGGAATCCGCTTGGGGCGCGTCGGCAGTTGCCTTGGCGGGGTTCTGCTGTCGGCCAGGCCGGCGGCTTCGCCCCCTGAAACTCTGTGGCTTGCGGAGGTCAACGTGCGGACGGTCCTGATCACGAATGGGAACATGCTCAGCCTGCTCTCGCTGGGCGAGTTTCTCCGCCGGCTCGCCGTCGGGTGGTAGAGCACTACGACCAGCAGCGCGTTTGGGCGTTGTACGCTGAGGAGTATCGCCGGCTGGCTAGGTGGCCCCGTTGTCCGACGTGTCGAGCTGGCTCGGGGACACCGTCGAGCGAAGCAGTCTGATTAGTCCATGTCACTGATCCGTTCCATGCGGGATGAGGATGCCGCCGCCGTCGCGCGGATCCACGCCCAGTCGATTACCGAGGGTTTCCTGGTCAGACTCGGGCGACGGTTCCTGCGCCAGTTGTACCTGGGCATCGCGCACGACGAAGGGTCGCGGGTGCTGGTTGCCATAGAAGGGCCGGCCGTGGCCGGGTTCTGCGCCTATTCCTGTGATGTCGCGGCAATGTACCGGCGGGTACTCCGGGCGCGCACTTTCCGTCTGGCTGTGGCATCGCTGCCCCGATCGCTGAATCCGTTGGTCATCAAGGAAGTCTTCGATACGTTGCGCTACCCGGCCAAGCAAAGTGCCAAGCAACTGCCTGCGGCCGAGATCCTCAGTGTCGCTGTCGCTGCGGACGCACGCGGCACAGGTGTAGGCAAAAGGCTGCTGCACGAGGTCGTTGGACTGGCCCGGCGGGAAGGGCAGCCCGCGATCAAGGTGTTGGCCGGGGCCAAGCTGGAGGCCGCCAACCGATTCTACCGGGCCTGCGGCTTCGATCTGGCGACGGAGATCGTTCAACACGGTGAAACGCTGAACGTCTATGTCAAACGGTTGGCCCCGGAAGCTTGAGGATTCTTTGAGGAGGCGCACGTGAGGGCCGCCGCGATGGGCTTGCCCGCGCGCTGTACCGCAACGCCGCTGCAATGTACCATTCGGGTACGTAGCTGTTCACCCGCGATCGGCGAGATTGCAACGTGAAGGAACCGCTCCTGACACTTGGGGATCTCCTGCGGGCGTACTGGGCGGTTCCGCTGTGCGCGTTGGCGGTGTCGCTGCTGGCCACGCCGCTATGCCGGCGCTATGCTCTGAAGAAGGGCTACGTCGATCGTCCGGACGAATTCCTCAAGCCGCATAAGCGACCGATTCCGTACCTGGGCGGGGTGGCGATATTCCTTGGCTGGGCGGCCGGGATTGGGCTGGCACTGTTGCTGTTTCGACAGGAACCCGACTCGCCCCAATCGGCGCCGTGGATGGACCCGGCCACAATGGCGGGCGTCCTGCTGGCGGGCCTGCTAATCATGGTCCTCGGGCTGTGTGACGATCTGCGCTTCCTCACGCCGCGGATGAAGCTGTTCGGCAACATCGCCGTGGCGCTCGTGCTAGTTTGCTTTGGCATTGGGAACGACATCGTCCATGTCTTCACGGCAAAGATCGGGGTTTCGCTGGACGGCTGGCTGGTCCTGGCGTACTCGGTCCCGATGACGGTCTTCATCGTGGTCGGCGCGTGCAACGCCACCAATTTGATCGACGGCGTGGACGGGCTGTGCTCCGGCGTGTTGGGCATCATCGCGGTGGGTTTCCTGGTGCTGGCGGCCCACATGCATCTGTGGGGTGGCTGGCACCCTTACGACGTGCATCGCGTGGTGCTGGCATTGGCGATGCTCGGGGCGGCCCTGGGGTTCCTCCCATTCAACCGCGCCCCGGCCAAAGTCTTCATGGGGGACGCCGGCTCGATGTTGCTCGGCCTCAACGCCGCCATCCTGCTGCTGCTGTTCGCCAAGCAGCACCAGATCCGCTGGGTCCTGGGCTCGATCATGGTGTTCGGCCTGCCGCTGGCGGATATGTCGCTTACGCTGGCACGTCGCTGGCGAAATCAACGACCACTCATGGTGGGTGATCGCAGCCACTTCTACGACCAGTTACTCGATCGCGGGATGCCGGTCCGCAAGGTCGTGGCGATCAGCTACGTCCTGGCCGCTTTCTACGCGGCGGCGGGCTGCTGTGCGGCCATCTGGGTACGGATTCGCTACGCCGTTCCTCTTTGTGCGCTGGTGGCGGTAGCCACGGTGGCGGCTATCAGTGCCGCCAAGATGGTCCGGTTGGAACGGCCACGGTCCACGCCCGACCCGCCAGCGCCCGACGACGCCCGCTGAGCCCGTGGCACGGCGCCGCCGGGGGATCGT
>Ga0114919_10002594_pt1 | contig 14637 bp, 17 predicted proteins | sample BlataG_FD_88682 | JGI IMG/M metagenome (GOLD analysis project Ga0114919, IMG submission 88682) | Deep subsurface microbial communities from Black Sea to uncover new lineages of life (NeLLi) - Black_00105 metaG | ecosystem: Environmental > Aquatic > Marine > Oceanic > Sediment | place: Atlantic... | reverse complement strand
TATGTGGTTATCTGTCAAGAGCCGTATGGTTCCTTCAGACCCTAGCAATCCACAGTCCCAGAAGGTAGAAGAAAAGTATCCAGTAGCCAAGATAACCAAGTGTGGAATAGAAGGTACAGGGTTAGCTGCTGTAGGATTAGAGATTCCAGCGACCTACGAGGGTATAGTTAATATAGTTAATCTACTGAAAGGAACAGCAAATGCCAAAGCTCTACTGTGATGCTAACCCTAGGTGTGTAGCCTATGTGCTAGATGGTGGAGGTAGTGGCTATCAGATGCTGCCATCAGGTCGATACACTAGTATGGAAGCAGAGTATCTAGCTATTCAGTACGGATTGAATGAGTACTTCCTCAAGTGGAACAAGGAGCTGGACGCTAGGCAAGATAACATGAGCCTAGAGTCTGGTGGAGAGTTCTATAAGGTAGCTACTCCATCTCAGGAAACTCCAAGACCTCTGCCACCACCAGTGCTAGTGTGCAGTGATAATGAAGTGGTAGTTAGGCAGCTCAGCCGAGAGTACCATATAGGTAATGATAGGCTAAGGAAGCTAGCACAGCGTATATGGCAGATGACTCAGAATGTAGATGTAAAGTACTGTTGGGTTAGTAGGAAGGAAAACCTCGCTGGAATGATGCTAAAGTGAAGACAGTCGTAGATGGTATATACCAGTGTTCCAGATGCAAGAAGATGAAGTGGGAAGATGAGATGAACCTCACCAGCACATACACAAGGAAGAAGGATGGGATAGCTACGCTGAATAGCTCCCTATGCAAGGAGTGCAGGCTAGAGGTTCAAAGAAATTATAGGAACTCTCACAAGCAGCAACTACGCAAGTATGCTCAAAGACGCAGCCGAGAAATAAAGCTTGATGTGCTCAGCCACTACTCTAAGAACGGAGGCGAACCAGTATGTACAAGATGCGGGTTCTCAGACATAAGAGCATTGTCAATAGACCATATTCTTGGAGGAGGAAGCTACCATAGAAGATTGTATAGCAAAACTGGAAAGCAGTTCTATAGATTCCTAAAGAAGGAGGGCTATCCCAATGGATACCAAGTACTTTGCATGAACTGTCAGTTTATTAAACGACATGAAAAGGAGGAATGGAGAGACCAATGAGAGTAAATACTGAGCAAAAAAGTGTAGATATTGAGCAAAGAGATATAAACTACATCTTGCCCGCTTATGTCAGGAGTTATCTATTCTATAGCAGAAACGAGCTGCCCGAGAAGATTATCTTCCCTATGTTTCCTTCGGTGATAGTGCAAGGCAAGGAGATACCGATAGAGTATGTACATCCACTAGATGCAATAGCTGTAGAGATAGCCCAAGATGGTGCTAGCGTAGCTGAGGTTACACCAGAGGAAGAGGCAACACTAGATGAGAAGGACGATAGGATTAAAGGGCTGAAGGAAGAGCTGAGTAGCCCACAAAGTCCTCAGGCTGAACCTGAGGAAGTACTAGAGCCGATAGAGCCTGGCTCTGAAGAGGCAATCTCGGCAGGCGCTCCTACCTTAGACGAAGTGTCTCCTGCTAGAGCAGCCTTTGCAGAGGAAGAACCACCAGATGTTGCTGAAGCAGTGCCCACCACACCTCCTCCCCCCGCTCCATCGGTTGACCGCCAGCCTAAGCAGCCGCCTGGGGGAGACATAGGACCTGGCTCAGCTCTGTCAGATATGCAGGCTAGAGACCGCAGAGACCAGATTAGAACTGCCAAAGACCTGATAGATGAGCCTGATATAAATGAGGCAGAAGAGAAGGAGTACGAGAAGCCAATCACTAGGGATAAGGAAGGAAAACCATTAGTATCTGAAGATGAGAAAGAGGGCTAGAATGCTCTTAATTGATTCTAATGAACCTGACAACATAGTAAAGCTCCTCCAGCAATCATGTCCTGTTACTGTCACTAACCTAAACCAACTGCACATGAGCGACTACTACTTTGGTAACTATGAAGGCAAGCGACTACAATTCAGTCGCAAGCAGGCTGGGGAGTTAGTAGGTAATATAGACGAAGCTGAGAGGCAGCTAGCCGACTACTACACTAATGCTGATAAGAACTATCAGATTATAGAAGGCTTCATTAGCCTTGATAAAATAAAGATTAAGGAAGCAGCGATACCAGTAGACGGTCATGGATTTAGTACCAGTACTAGAGACCTAGGTGCTAAGCTGTTCTGCTATAAGATAGAGCCAGGTGGGTATGTAGAGAAGGGGCATAGCTTCTCAGCAATAAACGATTCTTTATTATCTGCTTGGCTCCACAGATTAGGAGAAGCTGGTATCATCACTTATCATACTTCCAACTGGGTATATACTGCTAGACTACTCTCAGCTATATACAGAAATGAGCAGAAGCCACCAGAGAATCATAGCACACTACAGAGGGTAGTTAGACCTAGAATCCACATTAGAGAAGCTGACCCTTTTATGAAGTCTCTACTATTCCTATCCAACGCCTACCAGCTAGGTATAGGGGAGAAGAAAGCCAAAGCCTTAGCAGACAGGTTTGTCTGCTTATTAGATATAGCTACTGCTAGCGTATCTGAGTTGACAGAGGCAGAGGGTATAGGTAGGAAGCAGGCAGAAAAAATATTAAGTAGTTTAGGGAGGGACATATGACTCACATCCCAGGATTAGAAACCATTAGAGGACTGGTAGGAGAACCACCAGCAGAGATTAAGGTTCCTTATAAACTTATGAGAACAGAGCACACCTGTCAACAGGGTTGGAACGCCTGCCACATAGCTGTTATACCTTACTGCTACAAGTGTAAGCACCCACTAATATGGCATCAGCCTCCTCACGAGGAAGGGCATGGGGATGAACTGTTCACCTGCCCTAACTGTGGCAGAGTATGGGTGAGAGGAGAAGGCTGGAAATGAAACAGTTTGCTCCTGAGTATGACCGCAATGAGCAAGGCTGGGTGAGATTTCCTCCTGATTCTGATTATCGCAAAAGGATATTTCCGCCTGAAGTTAATCAGCACCCAGCAAAAGCTAATGTCTACTTAGTGCAAGCTATCATTGAGCATGTATCAGAACCAGATGACTTACTAATGGACATCATGGCTGGTACTGGCACTCTGATGGTAGGAGCTCTGATAGGCAGGAGCGTCATCTGTGTAGAGATTAGCAAGAAGTTCCATGAAATACAAGTAGCTGCTCTAGAGCAGCTCGAAAGAATAGCACTTGGAATCAGTGGAATGATTAGTTTAGTTAACCTACCCTGTCAGACATATCTACCTATACCTAACCTAGTAGACCATATTATATTCTCGCCACAGTATGCAGGTATCATGCTTAAGAAGTCAGTAACAGACCAGTGGAATATAGATATAGGGTATGACTTCGTGGAGTACAGCAAGAGTCCACTAAACCTCGGTAGTATGTCAGAGTTTATATGGGCTGAGGAGATGGAGAGAGTCTATGCCAAGTGCTATCAGACATTGAAGTATCCAGGCAGTATGACTCTGATTATCAAAGACCACATAGACGCTGGTGAGAGAGTGCCACTGACGCAGAAGGCTATAGATGCTGGTGTCAGAGTTGGCTTCAGTTACAATCCTGAAGAACACTTCAAATGGGCAGCTCCAGGTATGCCTTATACCGCTGCTAGGAGAGCTAGAGGAGAAGCAACCGTAGATGATGAGGACATAGTAATACTAAGAAAGACGGAATAGGGAGATATGGCAGGGTATAAAGCATGGCGAGTTCCTTTCATAAACAGAGTGATTGTTGTTCTTGTATTCAAAGTGTTAAAGAATAAGTAAAAGGAGGTTAGCATGACTAGACCAGATTGGGACAATTACTTTATGCAGATAGCTAAGGATGTTTCTACTAGAGCTACCTGTCCAAGAGCATCAGTGGGAGCAGTCATAGTCAAGGACAATAGAGTAGTATCCACTGGCTATAATGGTGCTCCTGCTGGAGAGCCCCACTGCACTGAAGTTGGCTGCGATATAGTTGATGGTCACTGCATCAGAGTCATCCACGCTGAAGTTAACGCAGTATGTGAGGCTGCCAAGTTTGGAACTCCAATAGAAGGAGCTATACTATATGTGTACGGACTGGAAAGACCAGAGTCCTGCCACAACTGCATACAGGTAATGAAAGCTGCTGGTCTTAGCGGCTATGTAGAGATGATAGGTGGCAAGCTGAGAGCAACTGTCCTATGAGCCCAGTTTACTATTACGGAGATGGTGATGCTAAGGAGCGCTTCCAACACTTCCTAGACAATCCTCCAGCAGCTATCAGTATAGACGCTGAGACTCCAACCATAACTGAACGTATGCCTCTGGGATTTGCTATTGCTTTCAGCCCACAAGAGGCGTTCTACTTCCAGGTATACCCTGAGCCACCAAGAGAGCTAGAGCTACTGAAGCCATTACTGTTCAATCCTCAGGTCTGCAAGGTAGCACACTATGCTTTGTTTGACTTGTCAGTTCTGCCAATGATACCTCACGTAGCAGGCTTTGACCGTAGTAATCTGTTTGATACTAATACAGCAGCTAGACTGCTAGGTAAGGAGCTGACAGCTCTAACCATACTAGCACCAGAAGTTGGCATGATAGCCGAGGACGCCAAATCCTTTATGCAAAGGCTAAAGGTAAATAATATGCTAGACGCTCCAGCTGAGGAACTAGCCAACAAGTGCCAGAACGATGCTAAGGCAGCTTTTGGATTGTATCTTGATTATGAACCTAAGATAGCCAGTCAGTATTCTGAGTACTTCAAGATAGAAATGGAAGTAATACCTATACTAATAGACCTTAGCATGAGAGGATTAGCCATAGACCAGAAAGCTAGAGCAGAGCTAGAGGCTAAGCTAGAGGATGAAGTAGAGTTTTATCGTAGGCAGCTGGAGCAGTATGGAGTTGAGAAGCCAGGCTCCACTCAGCAGATAGGATATATACTAGGTAAGAGAGGTAGCTTCCTTCCAATGACCAGGAGCAAGAAGCAGCTATCTACCAGAGAAGCTGACTTGGAGTTCTTAGATGACCCTATGGCAGCAGCTACGTTAGGCTGGCGACATAAGTCCAAATTGCTCAGCACGTACATTAGTCCAATCAAGCATGACGACAGGTTTTACACAGAGTACTATTTGGACACAGTTGTTGGGAGGTTGAATAGTAGAAACAGAAATATACAGAACATTCCTCCTGAGTGTAGATATATCTTCTTGCCAGATAACGGTTGCTTTACTACAGGAGACTACAGTCGTGAGCATATGTATATTCTAGCAGAGAAATCACAAGATAGAGATATGCTCAGAATCCTTAGAGACCCCGACCCAGCTAAGACAGACTTACATCAGCACACTGCTGAGAAGATGGGAGTTACTAGGAGACTAGCAAAAACACTTAACTTTGCAGTAGCTTATGGAGCAACTGCCAGAACCATAAGTGAGCACGCAAAGATTAAAGACAAGGCAGTATGTAGTAGGCTACTAGACGACTGGTTCAGAGCATACAAAGGAGTGGCAGACTGGGTTCAGACAGTGCAGCGAGAAGGTATGCGTAATGGCTGGGCAGAGCCTACACTATTCGGCAGAAGGATAAGGATACCTGAAGAGTTCAACAGGTGGGGTGGACTGAATAAGGATGCGATGGAGAGGAAGGCGGTTAACTACCCTATATTAGGAAGCGATGGAGAAGTTATGAAGAGGGCTATTATACTTTGCAGAGACCAAGGCTTAGGTCCTCCAGTAATGGCAGCATCAGTACATGATAGTCTCAGCTTTGATGGGGATGTAGAGTTGCCAGTAGAAGAGCTAGAGATGATAGCGGGATTCAAGATTCCGTTTGAAGTAAAGCAAACGTTGAGATGGGAATGATGGGAAGTATACCACTATCAGCTGAAGAAATAGCTGACACTGAAGAGAAGCTAGTAGAAGCAAAGAAGCAGCAGCAACTAGCTAACCAGTACGTTGCCTATTTAGAGCAACAACTTCATGATAGGACAACATGGGTTTATGACTCAGAGGCGTTTAGCAAGATGTGCAAAGAGGTTGAGGAGATTGCTCGTAAGGACCGAGAAAGAAGCGAGCAACTAGAAATAGAACGATACGGCAGAGTCCTGACTGGAGCTGAGAGGCAAGGATGGACTCATAAGCCGAAGGAAGTCGGAAGGAAGACGTGAAGGGTCTACTGTCAGTAATAGTCCTCTGCCTGATAGTCATAATCTACAATCAGATGCAGGTAGAGGAAGCTCCTATTCAGTCAGTGCCAGTAGCTGAGCCTACTACACCTATGCCTTCAGCAGTCATAGAGCAGCAACCACAGCTACGCAGAGTCCTCAGAGAGAGGATATACTGGCAGGAGTCACCAGAGTACTATCACTGGAGGACTAGTATAAAGACTAGTATAGAAGATGCCAGACCGCCAGAGACTTCAGGTAGATGGATTACAGAGTATTACTGGACTTATGAGTAAGGAGGAAAGTTTGGAGTCCAGACAAAAGGAAACACTTTGGAGTAAAGCTACCCAGGATACAGCAATAGAAAAATAGGCAGAGGAACCAGCTTGGCAACTGGCTAGTCCCTCTGCCCTAAAAAGGAGGTGACCTGCCACTGTCAGTTGGGCAGGCTCTGCCTCTCTACTTCCAGGATATAGTAACGCTAAATGCTATGTCGCCATCAGTCACATTCAAGTCAAACAGGTCAACAGTGATTGATAACTTCCACACCTTAAACACAAACTTCATCCTACGCCTCCTTATACCATATTCTTCTATACTGTTCCAGAATGGTGGTCTGCTCACTTACTTATAATCAGGCATCTGGCGCATAGAACCAGCAGTGAAGTCCCCTATGTACTGTTTTCTGTCCTTCCAAATACTGTAAACTTCGTTCCTGCGTTCATCAGCCTCAGCCTTAAACCTGTCAGCTAGAGTTGTATCAGTAGCTGCTGCTCCTATATACTGACTAGCCTGCTGTAGATATGATATTACCTGACTAAGGTAATGTCCAGCCTTGGCTACGAAAGTACTAGCTATTGCTGTGTAGCCCCCAGCCTGCTCTATATGAGACCGCAGATTACTTAGCCTCTGAGCCGTCTCCTGAGCGTAGACCATAGCGGCATTAGTCCTAGCAGTAGCACTCTGCACATACATGGCTCGGTCATTCTCATAGGCTCCTACCAGTGCATCCTTAACAGTCTGCGCATATTCCCTGTAAGCCCTCTGCACATCCTGACCTTCGCCTCCGACCGCTACAGTATTTAGCAGAGCGTCCCCAGCCTTCAAATACGCCAGGATGTCTGGCTCAGTATCACCAGCGACATAGTCAACGGTACTTATATACTTCTTTCTGACATCAGACGCATCGGTTAGTTCAGTAGCTACGCTATCTAGATAAGTATTCATAGCATCCGCAGCGTCTGTTATAGCTGTTCTCATAGCGGTAGTTATAAGTGCTAGTATACTGGCAGCATCAGTACTATCACCACTATTATCCAGATACTTCTCCACATCAGCGAGAGCAAGAGCCAATGCTGAATGAGTACCAGTAGCATTACCTAGTGCTGTTCTAGCAGATGCTATGTCGGTAGCTGCCTGATGCTCCTGCTTCAGTGCAAGGATATATAGAGCATAAGCAGCAGCAGCCATCAACACTGTATCAGTCAGGAAGCTAGGCTCAGTGCCTGGCGAGTATTCACCTGCTACTTGGTGCTTAGCGTCATAGTAAATCCTATACTGCTCATCCTCAGCCATCTGTTGCTGCTCATCTGACTCCCCCATACCAGTTACGACATAGTACTTGCCAAAGGTATCACCCTGAACGAAGTTCTGCGGTATCTGACCTACAGGATACTCTACTCGCTGGACTCTAATTAGGTCAGGCAGGTCACTAAGGTCTATGCCAATCTGAGATTTCTTGTAAGTGAACTCACATACTTCCTCAGCAGCTATGAGTCCATCTTCTATAGCCTTCACTCTACCATTAGCATAGTCAATGTAGTAGTCAGTATTTCTTACTATTGCTACATCATCATCTCCTACACCAGTATCACTCTGCCACTTGATAGGACTGTTGGCAAGATACACCCAGACGTCAGTATAAGCACCATAGCCTATGTCTAGTAAGTCTCCAGGTCCTCCTCCAGATAACTGAACGAAGTCTACTTGAAGTATATTCTTGAAGTACTTCTTACCCACTATGGTCTTACTGTCCCCTCTGATATACCCAAAATTCTCCTGTATTCCTTGGTCATCTTTATCTGTACCATTCACAGTTATGACCATTCCGTTTATGCTAAGGTTAGGGTCTGTAATAGTGACAGTTAGCGGTCTAGGCATATCAGGCTGACCGTCAAGCGATGCTGTGCTGCCAGCAGCAGCAGTCTGCAAGTTTTCATCTGCTACAACTGCATCTAGGTCTGTATCTTTCGGAAAGGTTACTTCCTCATCTGCCGCAGCAAACTGGTGAGAGTCCTCATATATCTTCTCATCAGGCAAGAATCTGCTCATGTCTGAGTATGCTCTCTCAATACTGCGGTTGAGTTCAGCGACTGTTATCTCAGTGTCAATAGTTATCTTCAGGTCTGTTGCTAAGTCTGCTCTCATCTGAGTTTTGGTTTTATTACCCATCTTGACCTCCCTTTAGCTTTTCCTTATAATCCCTATTCCTATTAAGTCTCCATCTGCTACTGGTACTTGCAGCGTATAGTAAGTAACTACCAGCTTGGGCTCATTACCTCCACCATCTTCTACATTGCGGACTACACAGCCCTGAGTCGCATCCCCCCAGGCTGGTGCTGAATTATCTATATCCTCTTCAAGCCTACAACCGAGTTTAGTAAGACCAGTCTTACTAATATAACCGAAATCATCTGTGTCTACATCAATAAGGGTAAAGTCGTTGCCACCAGAGTCATTCCAACTTGCGATTGCGATACCTGTGGCGAGCTTGACACTTGACCATCTTGCGATATTATAATCACCATTTACTAAGGAAGTATCGTTTGTAGGATTAGTTTTATCTATATTAAAGGTTACTCCGCTACCATACTTAACATTGCTGGTGAGTGTTAGTACGACGCCAGTAACTTTGCAAGCATCGGGGAGTGGCTCTGTATAAAACAACTGTATTGGTCTGATATTCTGTTTCCACTGGTTATTCGTACCACTTTTCTGGCAATACCAACTAGAGTTAGTAGATGAGTCACTTGACTTTGTTCCATTCGCGTTTATTAGAGCATTCCAAGTAACATTTACCTCCCCGTTTGTCCCAGCATAACCGTCTACACTATTCACTCCCTCATCGGGATAGAAGGTCTCTGGACTAGCACCTATTGTTACAGGATAGCCAAATTCAGGGTCAATGAAGGCTTCTCTAGGAACTAACTCCTCATCACCATTTATCCCATACTCACCCATCCTCAACTTGAGCTCGCCCACTTGGTTGTGCTTTATCCTAACTTCGCCCATAGGGTCAGACTCAAACAGCCACTTCTCTCTAATCCTGCCCTGGATTATCCGCAGCCTGCGTTTGCAGATGCCATAGTCCCACTCAAGGGTATTACCTGTAATGTTAGAGTTTGTAGGGTCAATGAGAAGTAGAGCAGCTTCCTTACTCTTTGGCGTTAGCTCTTTGCCCTTAAAGTATAGTTGGGGTTTCCAAGTAACTGAGTCCCATTCTTTCCTGCCGTCTGGCTGGTCTCCAAGACAGGTAACAGTTATCTGAGTGCCCTCTACCAAAGATGAAAACAGGTTGGGTTTGCTTACATATCTATCCCCATGCTTTACCCACCCGACTTCAATTTTAGTTCCATCAGGCTTGACCTTTGGCAGCCCAGAAGTAACCATGATATGCTTGCCAGACTTCAGGTCTCGGTAGAACTTAGCATAGGGAGAGTGTTCCCTGCCCAGAGAGCGAGGAGCAAAGTCTTGGAAGAACTCAACATAGTTAGAGTCTATACCTTGCTTAGCTAGCTGCTTAAGGACTAGCTTATCAGTAACTATCTTGGTTGGGTCAGTTACCTTTGCTATCATTCCAGATGCTCCTTCACGACAGCGTAGTAGATGGTTGCATCTCCTGCTAAGGCAGTAGTCATCTGCATAGTAATCTGAATATTCTCAGATGTAGCAGGAATATCAATGATAATCCCAGGCTCAGCAAGGGCAGCTATGTCAGCCTTCAGGATTGTCTTCCTATCAATAGCTCTATAGTTTGTGCCATCTATCTTTTCCTTCACGGCAATATAGAGCGAAACAAAGCTACCATCTGCTTCCACATTGGTCAGGTCTAGTTTGACCGAGTACTTTCTGCGAGTAGTTAAAGCCAAGTTTGTAGAGAATAGGGCAGATATGTCTTGTTCAACTGTAGTATAAGCTGATGTATCCCAGTTGAAGTTGCCTTTCCAGTCAGTAGATACTTGAGCTAGGAGTAGAGTAACTAACTGCTTAACATACGCCATCATCTTTTTAGCACTTGATACAGCACCAGTAGCAGCAGGAGTAGACTTAACACCTATCGTGGCAACAACATTTCCTACATTACCAGACAGGAGAACAGCCAGACCTGCTGTGCTACTATGAAGCAGTTTCTCCACAAGCAGATGAAGTACTGCCTGCCCAAGTGTATTTAGACTCCCCATTGAGTAGGCACAACCATAGAAAGCTAGAGTTCCAGGAACCTCAGCACCATCTGCATCTACACCTGGAGTCCCATCTGGCATTGTCTTACGTATCTCGGCAAGAAGGACGTCAGTGTTATCTTCAGTCGTTTCCCAAGCATACCATATCTCTGTTATGTCTGCATCGCTCATATCAAGAGTGGCAAAAGTGACACCAGCAGCAGCAACAGTATTAGCACCAGCAGCAAGTCCAGTTGTATCATCTATTCCTAGCCCTAGGATTGATGCTTCTATATTAGCTATAGCATTCAATACTGTCTTTGAAGCAGCATTACCTCCATCAGTACCCATTGCTAAGTAGGCAGCAGCAATACCATCCACACAGATGACAGGCAGACCAAATATAGATTTGATATGAGCAAGATTAGATGTTGTCCAAGCAGTTCCTGCAAGTGGAGAGCCTAGGACAGTTAGAGTGATACTCTCATAGTCTGGATATGTCAGAGCATCAGTCTGAGTAATTGTCTCCACTAGTCCTAACTTATCCAACTCAGCCTTGATTGCTGTATTGTGAGCTGTTATACTACCAATAGCCTCTGGTATCACAAACAAGATTCGCCTTACCATATGGAAGCCATGTAGCCAGCCTGGTACTGTTGCCTTTGTATAGTCGTAGCTATGCGGAGCAGAGCCGTCTAGGGCGAGACCTGTAACTATCTGCTTGATGTAAGCCATCAAGAAGTCAGTAGTAGTAACTGAACCTGTAGCTGCTGCTGTAGCTTTAGTACCAAGTGAAGCAAGTAGTGGATGGATAATTAGAACAATATCGCCTACAGCTAGATTACCACCAGAGTACGCTGCGTGCTGGAAAGTACCGTCTCCAGTAGTGTAGACTACCACTGGAGTCATCTGTCCTTCTGGCGCTGCTCCATCTGCTTGAACTACATAAATCTCATAAGGCGTCCCAGCTGCAGGCTTGAAGAAGCCAGCTCCCTTACCAGCAAGACCAGCAGCCTTGAAGTGAGTAGTGTCAGTATAAGTAGTAACCTGAGCATAGAATGACAAGCCATAGTCAAGAGCACCATCAGCTATCTGATGAGCCATGATAGACTTAGGAGCGATGTAAAGGTTCCTCTTCTCAAAGTCCATACCAGTGGGGCTAGTATGTATAGGCTGGTCTTCTGGTCTAGATGACATATGCCTTTTTCTTACAGACATTACTTAAACAGACCTCCTATCCACTTCCTCATAGACTCAATTCTCTCCATTACCTCACCACCAAAGGTCTCTCCTGCTTCTTCCTTCCAAGGAGTAATTCTACTCCACAGGGATGGCTGTTCAGGAGCAGCTGCCTCCTCCCTGCGTCTCCTCTCTCTGTACTCCTCTATGCCAGGAATCTGACTAACAGGTCCTGCACCCCAGTAGCTAGGAGGAGTAGGAGGTTCTGGTGCAGGAGGAGTAGGAGCAGCCTCAGGCGGCTTAGCTGACGGTTTAGTTGGAGGCGGTTCAGGAGGAGCTTCCTCCGTCTCCTTAGCAGTATCTAGTGCCTTGCGTACTGTAGCTTCTGCTACATCTATATCAAAGCCTAAGTCGCCTAATCCAACTTGCATACGGTAGAAGCCAGGATGGCAGATATGGCGGATAGAGGAGACTCTAGCCAAACTATCATTCGGATAGTCCCACCACTCATTCAAGTATAGTGTCGGCTCCTCACCAGATATCTCATTTGAGTGAAACCATATATACCTAACAGTAGAGTAGATGGGAGGAACACTATCTATGTCTCTTTCTATACGAAGACACAACTTAAGATTTCCACCGCAGGCGGCTTCTATGATAGCTAGACCTGCTGTTGTAAAAGTTATATCTGCCCTAGTACCAGCTACAAACGTATCACTTGTTGTAGTGCCATGTTTGGTAGCAGAGCTCGCATGGCTCTGAGAGTCAGATGCTACTAGGGGAATACCTTGGCTCCCTTCAGTAATACATACAGCCTCGGCAGCATCAAATGCTGAACCCTTGGCTCTGACTGATAAGGATAACCTAGCATTGTTTACTACGTAATTAGAGGGCAATCCAGAAAGGTCAAACAGCAGAAACCCCCTGTTTATCTGATAGGTTGCAGTTAGTGCTGCTCCTGGATTTATCTTATCACCATCTACAACGTTAGGACTAGGACCCGCTCTGCATGTAGCCCAGTCACCGTGACTATCTGCACACACAGCATCTTCTGTAACTACATAACTGCTCATTAGAATCCTCTAGTGTCATGTATTTGCACTCTATCATATAGCTCTACTCTAGCGTCATGAGGAGCGTACATCCTGCCAGCCATCTGTTCAAACTTAGCTCTAGCTAGTAAGGCTGCTGCTCTGCTGTTCACCTGAGCTTGAGTAGTTAGTGAGCCTGCCAGAATTATCCTATATATCTCATCATAGACAGCTATCTCATCTGCATCTACTCCGTTAGGACTAGCACTAACCAGATAGTCAAGCCATAGTCCATCAACACCTTGATTGCCATAGACGAGAAAGTGATTGGGTACTAGTACGTTTGCTCTTTCCAGATACTCATAGAAGTAATGAGCCTGGCCAGAGTAGAAGGTCAAGTCTACGCTATCACCAGACTGAGGATATTTAATCTCAAACTCTAAGTCGTCTAGAGCTTTCAGATAGCTAGCAGTCATGTTGAGCAGTCGGTAGAGTAGTGGTGCTGCGTACTCAAAAGGCTGAGTGTCAATATCAAATTGAGGCTGGAGAGAGTCGATAATGCCATCATCTTCAGCTAGAGCAGCTAGAGTCATGCTAAGCTCAGCCAAGATGAGCACCATAATGTCGTACACAGTATCAGTAGTATAGCTCTTAGAATATAGTGGAGGGCTTCCCAGTCGCATGGGCTGCTCTCTCAGCTTAGCCCACATACCTTCCAGCTCTAGCACTTCCCACAACTTGCCACCAGACGATATGGTCTGCTGATGCTTTACCCAGAGCCTAGGGGGAGCACCTTCATTAGTACCATCGCCCAGATACTCATCCCCAGCACCAGTAGTATAGCCATAGCCAATTTCTATCCAGTAGCCTTTGACTGATGGTATAGCACGGTCCTGGTTGCGGAAGATGATAGTAGCATAGTCATCATAAGGCTCTTCAATGTGGTCTATCAGCAGGATGCGATTACCATAAGTGGCGGAGTCAGTACTGAGGTCAACTGTAGTGTTTCCATCCTTGCTAGTGAATACTAGCTTATAGTATGGAGTATTAGAGGCTGCTTGCTGTGCAGCCAAGAAAGTTGCCGATATTGACCTTGCCATTTCACCTAAATTCCTCTACCTATTACTGGTCTGGTCTGACCTAATCCTTTAGCCATAGCCTGCTCATAGCGAGCTCTATACATATCTCCACCAGGAAAGTCCTGAGCACCCTCTTCTTGATTAAGAGTAGCCAAGATTCTATTCCTGCCAGTTTGATGCACAGTAACGTTTACAGATGAGAACTTCCGTCTCATCACCTGTCCACAACCACACTTCTGCTCCTCACCTGCTCTACTGAAAGGGAGTGTTACCTCCCCCTCAGCTTCACAGTTATCACACTTAAACTCATAGACTGGCATATTACTCTCTAGGCTGTTAATGGTGTGATAGTAGCTCTACCACGATAGTTACGACCCCAAGCGCTCTTGACAGTAGCTGTATCTCGGAATGGATTTTTAGAAAAGCTAGAGCCAGTTCCCTTCATAGCAACGTTCTCATCCAGCATATTACCAGCGGATGCCGCAGGCAAGATGCTGATAGCCTCACCATGTGCTGAGTCCGCAATGATAAACTTATTGTACTCAAGGATGGTATTTATGAATATGACTGGCACACTAATAGCAATTCCTCCTACTGGCAAGAATCTGTTATTACGCACAATGGAAGTGTTGAGAGGAACGTACATACTATTACCTGTCAAGAGAGTGCCAAAAAGACAGTCATGTATAGTAGAATGTGTAAATGACCCTCCTCCAGCCATAGCTGCTATACCAGTTACACAGGCTAAGTTACAGCCAAAAGTGCAGTGGT
>Ga0114919_10002593_pt1 | contig 14639 bp, 15 predicted proteins | sample BlataG_FD_88682 | JGI IMG/M metagenome (GOLD analysis project Ga0114919, IMG submission 88682) | Deep subsurface microbial communities from Black Sea to uncover new lineages of life (NeLLi) - Black_00105 metaG | ecosystem: Environmental > Aquatic > Marine > Oceanic > Sediment | place: Atlantic... | reverse complement strand
GCTCCTTGAGCCTCTGGGCCTCCTCAAGCGCATCGGCATGCACTACTGCCACATGCACCGGGTTTTCCCCAACCTTCTCTCGCATCAGTTGGATGATTCGCTTTACCCCGCGCTCTTTGGTCCTGGCGACGCCCACGAAATGCGCCGCCCCATCGGATATGCTCAATATCGGCTTGACACTGAGGGCAGACCCTATCTGTGACGCAACCTTAGGGATGCGGCCTGATCGATATGCGTAGCGGATGGTTTCCATAAGGGTCAGAAGATTGACCTTCTCCCTCACCTCCTCCGCCGCTTTAAGAGACTCAGCCAGGCTCTTGCCCTCCGCCACCGCCCTTGCCGCCGCCAGGACAACAAACCCCTCAGCAGCGGCGCAAGTCCGGGAGTCCAAAAGCACGATGGTGGTCTGGGGAAGCTCCTCTCCACCCTGTTCCTTTGCCACCTGGGCCGCGTCATGAGTCATGCTAAACTTGATTGAGAGGGTGATGCAGAGAATGCTTTGCGCTCTGGTACTTAGCTCATGGTAGGCCTCAAGATAATCCACGGGGGAGGGCGCCGATGTGCTAAAGCGATCAGGGTCCTTTTCCAAAAGCTGGTAAGCCTGGGACGGGCTTAGGTCCACCCCATCGCGATAAACCTTGCCGTCAAAATGGACGTTCACCGGCACTATCCGAATCCCATATTGCTTCACCATCTCCGGGGTGAGGCAGGCTATGCTATCGGCGACAATGGCAACCTTATCCATATTTATTTAACATTTCCTCCGTTAAATGAGAAATATGAGGCGCGCAATGAGCAGCAGAATAATGATCGCCACCATAGGGGTGATATCGACCATGCCGAGCCGGGGAATGATGCGACGCAGTGGTGCCAGGATAGGCTCGGTAATCCGATCCAAGAAAACCACTATCGGGCTGTAGGGGGAGATGGCAAACCAGGAGAGAATCGCCCGCACGAAAATGATAGTGGCAAGCACTTGAAATAAAATAGCGATGAAGTTGAGGAAGATGTCCATTTATCCCCTCAGCTCCTTCGCTTTTTCATAGGCAGCAATCACCGCGCGCAGGAGCAGGTCCCTCAGCCCCCCCTCCTCTAATTTTAATAGACCCTGTGCCGTGGTTCCTCCGGGGGATGTAACCATATCCCTTAGCGCTTTGGGGTGCTGGCCTGTTTCCTGGGCAAGGCGTGCTGCCCCAACAACTGTCTCCAGCACTAACTCCTCCACCATCTCATGTGGCAGCCCGATGTATACCGCAGCGTCGACGAGCGCCTCGATGACCAGGAAGATGTAGGCTGGACCGCTGCCGCTAACCGCAGTTGCCATATCGATGTATTTCTCATCAGGCACATAGATCTCCCGCCCCAGTGCCCCCAGGATGGACCGTGCCATCCCTTTCTGGCGCTGGCTCGCCTCGCTTGAGGCGGTCCATACGCTCATTCCCTGGCCGATCTGGGCCGGGGTATTGGGCATCGCCCGAACAACTGAGCGATGCCCCAGGCCTCTGGCGATGGTGGCCATCGCCGCCCCGGCGACGATGGAGAGGACAAGCTGACCTCGGGTGAACCGACCCTCCAGTTCGGGCATAAGCTCAGCCAAATTCTGAGGCTTAACGGCGATAACGACAATGTTGGAGCCTTTTACAGCGATACCATAATCATCCGTCACTCTAACCCGGTATTCCTTTTTTAGGCTGGCTAGCCGCGCGGAGCTGACATCATTAACGATGATGTCTTGAGGCGTGGTCAGCCTTTTATTGAGAATCCCCCTGATCATCGCCTCCCCCATGACCCCACCACCGATAAAGGCAATCTTCATGCGCTGACCGCCTTCTCCAGTATCCCTCTTATTTCGCCCTGAGATTTATCCTTCAAGGATACGTGCTTTTGACACTGCACGTCACGAAAGCCTACTATTTCCTGGTCTGTATTAATTCTGCCCCCTAGGAGGATAACCAGATCGTCGCCACCTTTCACCTTAAGTCTTTGGGTATGATTATAAAGGATGTCAGCCAGTAAACCGGTATTGTCATTATCGGTAGAGATCATGATAAAGGCAGCCACCCCTCCACCGCGGAAGGATGCCCCTAAACGCCTCATATCAATGGATATGTCTTGAATAGTCTCCAAATCCCGCAGCAGGGAATCTGGGGGTGTAAGGTGCCCCGTCTGCAACATGACCCTTAGCTCACGTCTGTTTACCATTTTATCGAACTAATCCCCCTTTTCAGTTTCAAGTGTTTCCGTTTTCCCTACCCCCGCTCCCCGAATATGGCGCGCCCGATCCTCACCATCGTGGCTCCCTCCCCCACGGCAACCTCAAAGTCATCGCTCATCCCCATGGAGAGGTGCTCCAGGCCCAGAGAGTCGCGAAGCTCTCTCAGCCTTCGAAAGATGGGTCGAACCTCTTCAGGGTCGCTAACCAGGGGGGCAATGGTCATTAGCCCCTTCACCTCCAGCATGGGCAGGCGAGCGACATCTTCCGCCGCCTTGTGCAATTCGGCCTCTGAAAAGCCGCTCTTTGGTTCCTCCCCTGAGATGTTCACTTGAAGCAACACGGAAACGGTGTTTCGAGCGCGGCCGCTCAACGCCTCTGCTAATCTAAGCGAATCGATGCTATGAATTATATCAAAAATCTCCACCGCTGTCTTAACCTTGTTGGTCTGAAGGTGTCCCACCATGTGCCAAGTAGGGCACGGCTGCAGGTTGGACAATCGCGCTATCTTCTCCCTCGCCTCCTGGACCCTGTTCTCGCCAATGTGCCTGATGCCTGCCTCAAGGGCAGCCTCAATAGCCTGGGCGGTTAACCCTTTGGTCACGGCGACAATGGTGATCTCTGCCGGCGACCGGCCCGCCCTCTGGGCCGCTTGGGCAATGCGGTGCTCCACATCACGCAGATTTCGTGCAATATCCATTTCAGCAAACCCCGCATTCCTGGCATTCGGCTAGCGGGCATGGTGGGGTCTCCTCGCCAATACGCGCCCGCTCCAGCTCCCTTTTCAGATAGTCAGGATCAACCCCCGAAACGATGTTTGCCCAGGGGAGCCGCTCATCAACCGGGATTTCCCTGCCGATGTAGAAATAGGCATCGAGCGAAAACTCCGCCAGCGCCCGACGCCAAGAGGAGAGGGATTTTCCTTCCATCCCGGCAAGCACCGGGGCCAGCCTCCTGTCGCCTCGCGACAGCACCCCCTGGACGATGGACCAGGCCACGCTCTCCGACCTGACCGCGATGCCCTTCGGCTCCAGGCTGTTTTTGAGCGTGGCGAGGCGATGGCTGAGAATTCTGTCGCTGGTCATCGGAAGCCATTGGAAGGGGGTGCCTGCCTTAGGCACAAAAGGCTCTATGGTGAGGGTGAGATGAGTCCCCGCTCGCCTCCGGTCAATGTGCCCTTTTAAGGAGAGGGTCAGCTCGATCATCTCATCTATATCATCTTCGGTCTCCGTGGGCAAACCTATCATGAAATAGAGCTTGAGCTGCTTGGGAGGCTGCTCAGTGACCAGCTCTATAGCTTCGATGATGTCTTTCTCCGATACACCCTTATTAATTATTTTGCGCAATCTTTCCGACCCTGCTTCTGGTGCTAAAGACAAGGTTTGGGTGCCGCTCTCCACCAGCCCCCTGAGGGCTACTCGTGACAGGGGACGAATTCTCAGGGAGCTGATGGACATCTCTGCCCCCATCTGCTGCAGCCTGGCCACCAGCTCTTCTATCTCAGGGTGATCGAAGGGTGAAGCCCCTAAAAGCCCGATCCTTTTTTCATACTTCAGGCCGTTCTCAGCCTGAGCCAGCAGGTTATCTAACGAGCGGTAGCGAAAAGGTCGAAATAAAAAACCGGTGAGGCAGAAGCGGCAGCCCCATCGGCAGCCACGCGCGACCTCAATGAGGAACATATCGCCGAGCTCCGTCTGGGGGGTGAGGATCACTGAGCTGGTGGCAAAATCGTCGATATTCCGAACCCACTGTCGGCAGATCGGCGTCCTATCGTGAAGGCTGGGCACATAAACCCCGGGAAGCGAGGAAAGCGCGCGAAGCAGTTCATTCCTGCTTCCACGAATCCCCTTTTCGCTCTCCTCACACCCCCTCAGGAGCGCCTCAATCATCGCGGGCAAAATAGCCTCCCCCTCCCCAATGGCAAAGCAGTCGAAGAAGGGTGAAAGGGGATCCGGGTTGGCGGTGATACAGGGTCCGCCCGCAATAACCAGGGGGTGGGCAGCACTGCGGTCGGCGGCAAAGAGGGGAGTGGCGCTCGATCTCAGCATCTCGACTACATTGAAATAGTCCAGCTCGTAGGAGATAGAGAAGGCGAGTACGGCGAAGTCATCGAGGGGACGCCCGGATTCAATACTTTTTTTGTCCTTCTCCCAGAAGACCCGCTCGCAGACAATATTATCATAGCTGTTAAGAAGACCGTAGATAGTCTGGAAGCCGAGGTTGGACATACCTACATAATAGGTATTGGGGTAGATCAGGGCGATGGGAATTCTGCCGCCCCAATCCTTGAGGATGGTGCCTTGCTCGCTCGAGAGCCTTCTCCTCGCCGGTTTGTCCCACCTCATATTACGATATTTCGCTCTCCCCACAGCCTCGGCCCCACCCCTATGATTATCTCATCATCTTCTCGCTGCCCACCATGCCGATCTCGACGGTCTGTCCGCAATTGGGGCAGGTTATCGTCACACTGAGGGGTCGCTTCATCGCTCGCTCGGCGAGGGCAGTGACCATGGTGTCAATGTTATCCAGGCGCTGGTCCAGGTTATCAAGGCGCCGCTTAATCTGCTCCAGTCCTAGCTCTTCTCCCTTAGCTTCCCGTTCCGTTTCTTGTACCAAAGCAGCCTCCTCAATCAATGGCTATGAATACACCGCCCAGGATGATTAGGACTAATCCTACGGTAATAAATATCCACCCCCCCACCCTGAGCGCCCCGGGTTCGACACGCATCGGCCAACGGGTAATGAACTCCCTCAGGTCAGGGCGCTGGGAGAGGCCATAGTTAAGCCCTCGCTCCTCACCCCTGGCCCACAAAAATGTGATAATGCCCAAGAGGAGGAAAAAACCTCCGATACCCATCATTATATAGCTATCAATATTAGGCATGGCTCGAGCCTCGTCTCAACTGCACTTGGTATAGCCGCAGGTGTGGCATATGTGACACCCCTCCTGATATACCAGCATACCGCCGCACTCCGGACATTGACCCCCAAGATTAATCACCGCCCCAGAATGATCGGGATTATTTACGCTCTCGCCCTTAATGTATCCCCCCAGCACACTCCCGATGGCATCGGGGCAGGAGAGCACCGCATGGCCCTGCTCCCAGGCGATAGCGGGACAGCGAATGCCTCTGAGATGCTTCACCACTGAGGTGACATCCACCCCGGAGCGAAGCGCCAGTGAGATGAGCCTGCAGGTGGCCTCAAGCTGCGCCGAGGCACAGCCCCCCGCCTTCCCCAGGCTGGAGAAAACCTCGCAGACCCCTTGCTCATCAGAGTTTACCGTTACATAGATATTGCCGCAACCGGTGGCTACCCTCTCGGTAATCCCCCTGGTGATTCTAGTTCGTCTCCTGGGGACCAATGCTTCGACCTTCTCCCCCTCCGCGATACTTAGCACCTGCCTATCCTTGCTCCTATCCCGATAGATGGTGATCCCTTTACAGTCCTCTTTATAGGCGAGCATGTACGCCTGTGACACATCCTCCCTGGTGGCGCTATGGGGAAAGTTTATGGTTTTAGAGACGGCGTTGTGGGTGGAACTTTGAAAGGCGGCCTGCATCTTGATGTGCCACTCTGGGCTGATGTCATGGGCGGTGACAAAGAGCCTTTTTAGATCTTCGGGGATAATCTCCATATCCTTAGTGGTTCCCCGCTTGGCCAGTTCATTCATAAGCTCCTCGCTGTAGAATCCTTCCCTTCGGGCCACATCCTCAAAATACGGGTTCACCTCCACCAGACCATCGCCATCCAATATATGGCGCACATAGCTCAGCGCAAATAGCGGCTCGATGCCGCTGGAACAGCCGGCGATGATGCTCAGGGTGCCAGTGGGGGCGATGGTTGTACTGGTTGCGTTCCTCACCCTGAGACCGCCGGGGACATCATAAACGCTACCGTCAAATGCGGGGAAGACACCCCTTTCCTCCGCCAGCGTCACCGATGCCTTGGTCGCCTTCTCGTTTATGAACCGCATGACCTCCTCAGCGACCTTAAGAGCATCCTCCGAATCATAGGATATACCTAACTTAATCAACATATCGGCGAAGCCCATCACCCCAAGCCCGACCTTCCTGGTCTTTTTGGTCATCTTCTCGATATCGGGAATGGGGAAGCTGTTCATATCGATCACATTGTCGAGGAACCTGATAGCGATCTTCACTGTTTCTTCCAGCTTGTCTTCGTTGATCTTTCCGTTGCCGACCATTCTTGAAAGGTTGAGCGAGCCCAGATTGCAGGATTCGTAGGGGAGGAGGGGCTGCTCCCCGCAAGGGTTGGTGCTCTCGATAGCCCCCAGCTTAGGGGTGGGGTTAGCAGCATTGATCCGATCGAGAAAGACAAGCCCAGGATCGCCGGTTCGCCAGGCCAGGTCCACGATCATATTGAAGACCTCCTTGGCATTGAGCTTCCCATGAACTGCCTTATTGCGGGGGTTTATAAGGTTATAGTCGGTGCCATCCACCACCGCCTTCATAAATTCAGCGGTTGCCGCCACCGAGAGGTTGAAGTTGGTGAGGCTGTTGCCCTTTTCCTTAGCGGTGATGAATTTCAGAATATCGGGATGATCCACGTTCAAGATAGCCATGTTGGCGCCACGGCGCATCCCCCCCTGTTTGATGACATCGGTGGCCGCATCGAAGGCCCTCATGAAGGAAACAGGCCCGCTGGCTACTCCCCCGGTGGAGCCCACCGTATCGCCCTCCGGCCTTAACCTGGAGAAGGAGAAGCCGGTGCCTCCGCCGCTCTTGTGAATGAGCGCGGTGTGCTTTACCGTATCGAAGATGCGTTCCATGGAATCCTCAATGGGGAGGACGAAGCAGGCGGAGAGCTGCTGCAACTCGCGGCCGGCATTCATCATGGTCGGGGAGTTGGGCAGGAATTCCAGATTAGCCATCACCCGATAGAAGTCCTCCTCCCAGGCCGCAACATCCGCTTTGGGGTCGTAGCGGATTTCGGCGGAGGCGATATTCTGGGCCACGCGACGGAACATCTCCTGGGGCGTTTCGATAACCTGACCCTGCTCATCCTTCTTGAGGTATCTCTTTTCCAGAACCCGCATTGCATTTTCCGAGAACCCGGCAGGTTCGGCTTTCGTTGCCCTTAATTTCTTTGTCGGAGTGACCCTTCGGGCCCCACCCCGCTGCTCCTTCCGCTTCGACTCGGTGGGATGTATTGCAACCTCCATTTCACTCCCTTCAGCGAGAATTTGCTTCACCGTAGCCTGAATTTCGGCTGGCCTCAGTCGCGACTCCGGTATGGCGCCCTCCATCCCGGGGAAGCTCCGATAAGTCTGCTCCAGGCGCTGGATCACCTGCTCGGTGAGTTTCTCCACTACCTCCCTATCCGATATGCCGATAGAATCTGCAGCACCAAAGACGGCGCGCGCGATCCGATTATGAAGCAGGGTTGAGCCTCTATTTCTGCTCGTATTGGTTGCCATCGCTTTTCTCCCATCCTACATTGGTGGCGCTAGCCCACTGCTTCTTTGTGTCTTTTTTCACTCTCCCGATACCCCCATTCACTCTCCCCACACTTCCACTACCCTCTGCAATAACATCGAGTTCCTCATTGGAAAAATTCGAAAAGAGGGGGAGCTGGGGGGTGGAATCGCGAAGCGGCCTGAGCCTGGCATAAGCATCGGCCTCTTCCCACATCTCCTCGACGTCGGCGAACGCGCGATATACGCTGGCGAAGCGGATGTAAGCGATACCGTCGAGCTGGCGCAGCCGCTCCATCACCATATCCCCGATTAATGAGGTAGCCACCTCTCCCTTGCCCGACTTACGAAGTCGGTCCTCGATGTCATCGACCATTTGCTCAATAGTCTCCTGGGAGACCGGGCGCTTGGCGCAGGCCTTTCTAACACCGGAGATCACTTTCTCACGGCTGAACTCCTCGCGCCGCCCATCCTTCTTGATCACCAGCAGGGCGACCGTCTGAAGCCGCTCATAGGTGGTAAAGCGAGCGCCACACTCCAGGCACTCGCGGCGGCGGCGGACTGCCTCATTCACATCGCGAGAATCAATGACCTTAGAATCCTCAAAACCACAATAAGGGCATCTCATGGTGCAAAAACACACTATACAGGGTGACCCCGTAAGAATACCACAATATATAGTTGTTGTCAATACTTTTAGCGCTCGATTTAGGCACAAGAGAGCCGTCCCGATATAATCGGGGCGGCTCCAAAATAGTCCCGGTAGCCCGGGAATCCTAGCGAGCAGGGGTGCGGAAACGCATGCTGTGTTGCTTAAGCTCAGGGATTTCCACTGCCTGCCGTCGCACGAGCGGGCGCCGTAGGAAGGTGGGAATATCCAGCTCCTGCTCGCTCTCCGCGCTCTGGAGAAGACGGCGCAGCTCCTCGTCTTTGCGTATCATTTTACCCCCGGTGGCGTAGAAGCCGGTGGCGATCAGGGTCATCTTCACCTCGTTATCCATCATGGGATCGAAGCTCACCCCGAAGATGATGTTCGCATCAGGGTCTACTGCCTTGCTGATGATCCCAGCTGCCTCGTTGACCTCAAAGAGGGTGAGGCTATTGCCGCCGCTGACATTAAAAAGCACCCCCTTCGCCCCATCTATGGAGACATCCAAAAGCGGGCTGGCTAGGGCTGCCTCAGCGGCATCGACGGCGCGATGCTGACCACTGCCATGACCAATGGACATCCAGGCTGGGCCAGCATCCCTCATCACCGCCTTGACGTCGGCGAAGTCCAGATTGATCAACCCGGGCACCGTGATCACCTCAGCGATGGCCTGAACCGCATGCATGAGCACATCATCGGCCATCTTAAAGGCACTGTCCACCGCAGTCCGCTGATCGCAGAGGGTAAGCAAGCGATCGTTGGGGACGGTGATTAGGGTATCCACCTTATCGAGCAGGTGCTCGATACCATCCTCAGCCACTTGGGTGCGATGTATCCCCTCGAAGGCGAAGGGTTTGGTGACCACGGCAATGGTGAGCGCGCCAGCCTCCTTGGCAAGCTCCGCCACTACGGATGCAGCGCCGGTGCCGGTGCCACCACCCATGCCAGCGGTGATGAACACCATGTCACATTCGATGACGCAATCGCGGAGCTCATCGCGGCTCTGCTCCGCAGCCTTAAGGCCCATCGCGTCGTCGCCGCCCACACCCAACCCTCTGGTTAACTTCTCCCCGATCTGAATACGGGTAGGTACCTCGGTACAGAGCAAGGCCTGGGCATCGGTGTTGATCCCGATGAAGTCCACGCCTTGAATCTCAGCCTGAACCATGCGACTGACGGCATTGCAGCCACCACCGCCGAGGCCTAAGACCTTAATCTTTGCCGGGTTAGGAACGAAGTTTGTTTTTGCCATGTTTTCCTCCTTTCGTTAATGTATAACTATTCTCCTCATTCGGGTAACGAAGCGCTTGAAGGTGTCGCTAAGTCCGCGAGCTTGCCAACCTTCCTCACCCTCGTGCCTTCTTCGGCCCCAGAGCAGCAGGCCAACACCGGTGGCGTAGGCCGGGTCGGGGAGGATGTCAGCGATCCCGTATACGCCTGTAGGCACGCCGACACGTACTGGTAATTCCAGCACCTCCTGCCCCAGTGCTTCTATTCCCCTCAGGTTGGCGCAGCCACCGGTGAGCACCAGCCCAGCGGGCACTTCCTTGACATAATCTGGGGGTAGCTCCAAGGCGATCAGCTTCATAATTTCCTCTACCCGAGCCCTGACGATATCATTGAGGTCTTGATAGGAGACTCCGTAGCCATTCTCCATACTCATTGTAGTGGCTTCATCGTCTACGCCATCGTAGAGGGGTATCACGCTGCCATATTTGCGCTTCATCTGCTCAGCCACGTCAAAGGGCAACCCCAGTCCAATAGCGATATCCCGGGTGATCTGATAGCCCGCCACAGGGAGAATGGCGGAGTGCCAGATGCTGCCATTCTTAAATATGGCGATGTCTGTAGTGCCACCGCCAATATCGGCGAGGATCACCCCAGCGTCACGCTCATCGGGCCTGAGCACTGCCTCGGCGCTGGCTAGCGGTTCCAGAACGAGGTCTTCAATGTCGATGCTCACGCCGCGGATGCACTTGACCAGGTTCTGGACAGAGCTTACGGCAGCGGTGATGACATGGGTTTCCACATCCAGCCTGAAGCCGTGCATACCAACCGGATTCTTCACCCCGACCTGACCATCGAGGGCATAGCTCCTGGGGATCACGTGAAGCAACCTCCGGTCATTAGGGATGGTGTAGGTGCGGGCGGACCGTAACACGCGCCTTAGGTCATCGGGACGGACCAGTCGGTCACCGCGAGAGATAGAGACCACCCCCTTTTTATTGAGGGAGGTGATATGCCTGCCGGTGACACCCACATAGACCGATTCCATTTTGAGCCCACTGGCCTGCTCTGCCCTGCGCACTGAGGCACGGATCGACTCCTTGGCCTCGGTGATGTTCACCACAAGACCCTTGTGTAAGCCCTTGGTGTGGGTAACACCAACCCCGAGAACCTGAAGGTCACCGCCCTGGCCTACGTTAGCCATGATGCTGCAGACCTTGGTCGTGCCCACATCAATGCAGGAAATGTTTTCGCTATTTGCCATTTACCTCCTCCTTTTAGGTGATTTTTGGCTGCCTTTTTGTATCGTACCCATTACATCATGTCACCCCCTTAATATTGGATTGGCAGTGTCGCTGCCCATAGCCTTGGGCTCGACGAAGCTGGTCTAATAATCCCGCCACCAGGCAGGCCACTGCCCTATCTCCCTTAAAGATAACTTATTGAATACGCTCAGCCACCCTCATTTTGGCACTGCGGCTGCGCGGATTAGCCAGAACCTCAGCGCGTGCGGGGGTGACCACCCTTTTTGTGATTAGCTTAAGGGTAGCATGATGACCACAGATACAAACCGGCGTCTGGGGAGGGCAAAGACAATCCTGCGATTCCCTCCTGAAGTAGTCCTTTACCAGGCGATCCTCCAGGGAATGAAAGCTAATAACCACCAGCCGGCCCCCTACCTCCAGGATGTTGAGTGCCTGCTGCAGCGTTGCCTTAAGGCGCTCCAATTCCTGATTCACGGCAATGCGAAGCGCCTGAAAGGTTTTAGTAGCGGGGTGAATCCTGCCCCGTATGTACACAGCACTTGCCACTGCGGCGGCAAGCTCAAGCGTGGTGCTCAAGGGGCGATTTGCCACAATAGACCTCGCTATTTGGCCCCCTCTACGCTCCTCGCCATATGTTTTAATAATGCCGGCAAGCTCCTTCTCAGGGAAGGTATTGACGATGGTGGCTGCGGTAAGCTCCTGAGAGGGGTTGAAGCGCATATTGAGAGGGGCTTCATGCTGGAAGCTGAAGCCCCGTTTGGTGTCATCTAGCTGAAGCGATGACATGCCTAGATCGAACAGCACCCCTTTGGCGGGGTGAAACCCCGATCTAGAGCAAATATCAGCCAGATTTTCGAAACTATCGTTGATTAGGATAGCCCTTTTTCCATAGGTGGAAAGCCTCTCCCTGGCTAGATCGATGGCTTGGGGGTCAATATCTATGCCCAGGATCTGCCCCCCGCGCTCCAGCACAGCGGCGGCATGTCCCCCTGCGCCCACTGTGCAGTCAACATAGCGCCCCTTTGGCTTAACCTGAAGCGCCTCGATAGCCTCATTGAGGAGAACCGGGATATGTATCACTGGCGCGTCTCCATTCCTTCAAAGATTTGCCAGGCGTCATCTTCCATTTGGGCTTGCTCCTTATCCCAGAGCTCCTTGCTCCATATCTCGAGGTAAGTATTTACCCCGGCTATTACCAAACTTTCCTTGATCTCGGCATGCTGGCGCAGTGGAGGAGGCAGTAAGACCCTTCCCTGCTCGTCAAGCTCCAGGCTAAAGGAGGAGGAGAAAACGATACGACCCATCCGCCGCTGTTTACTACGTGCGAAGGGCAGGGTATTGAAACGCTCGCTAACCTCTTGCCATAGCTTCGGGGTACAGGCAATAATATAGTGGTCCAACCCCTTAGCAAGCACGATTCCCTCTATAAACTGGCCCCTGAACCGGGGGGGGATGGCCACCCGGCCCTTGGGATCGATCTTGTATTCGTACTCGCCAAGAAACATGCTTATCTTAATCACCTAATTTTTTTAGAGCCCAAATTTTAACAGCCTTTGTCGAGAAACATCACTAACTTAATCAGCAAGATTACCACTATTTCCCATTTTAAGACACAATATACCACATTTTTTCACATTTTGTCAATACTTTTCCTATGAATTTTCAAAACTCGTTTACAGGGAACCTTTTCTGTGGTACAATGGCGAAAACTTTTACCTAGTAGTCAGCTAAGACAGACAGCTATGTCGGCTAGAAAAGGGGGGTGTGATGAAAAAGAGACATTCTAGGAAAGTGTTGGGGTTATTGGTGGTACTACTTTTGGTGGGCATGGTATTCAGTGCCTGTGGCCCTGAGCCTACCCCGGGGTGGTATTGGAAGGCCGGGGATTTCATCGACTACGCCCCCAGCGGGATGCCCGACTTCGACCAGAAGCAGGATCAGTGGTATGATGCTCGGGGGAATTGGTCCTACTGCGGGCCGGTGGCGGTGGCAAACTCCCTGTGGTGGTTCGATTCCAAGTTCGAGCTCAACCCCGTTGCGCCGCCTGTCATCAACGACAACTACCCGCTGGTCCAGGCCTACGGCCAGTGGGACGACCACGACACCAGCAACGTGGACCCGCTGGTTCGCGACCTCGCCGTGCGAATGGATACCGATGGGCAATACCCCGGCACTCTAGTCGAGACGATGCATGTTGCCGTCAACCAGTACATTATAGATAAGGGTCTGTGGAATGTATTCTTTGCGCACCTCGAGAAGAGCCCGGAATTCGAGTGGATAGAGGCGGAGGTGGAGCGGAGCCAGGATGTGGTGCTGCTCCTCGGATTCTGGGAATGGCAGGGGGTTGCGGGTGCGGCGGGGGGTGAGTGGGTGCGCATCGGCGGCCACTATGTCACCTGCGCCGGGGTCAACTCCGATAGATTGCAGATCGGCATCAGCGATCCCTACTTGAATAATGCTGAGGCCGGAGGAGCGGGGCGAGTACCGGTGTCCCATGCCTACCCCCATAGTGAATCGGTGCATGACGATGCCCAGTATGTCTCCCACGACATCTATAATGTGGTCCCCTCCGAGAGCCCGGGCGGCAAATGGGCGCTGGAGGACTATCCGGCGACCGCGGAGCTTGTGAAGAACTTCCTGGAGATGAACTTCGCTGCGGACCTGTTGAACTATATGGGCGATTACACCGGCGGTACCATCCACGTTGAGATCGATTACGCTGTGGCGGTCTCGCCACTGCCGGAGGTTACGCCCACACCATCACCAACACCAACACCAACACCAACACCAACGCCAACACCAACACCTACGCCGACGCAGGTGCCGCCTACTCCAACGCCTACGCCAACGCCTGAAACAACACCTGAGGCAACGCCTGAAGCAACACCTACTGTCACGCCTACACCTACTCAGACACCAGCGGTAACTCCAACGCCAGGTCCGAAACAGGCCGCTACCTTTGTAACAAGTCTCTATACGATTGAAGGCGGGACTATCTGGGTAGGTCTCCACCTTTTGTCGAAAGGTGGTTGGGAAGGGAAGGTCTACGACATCCATATCCTTATTGATGGAGAAATAGTTTACGAAGAGTATTTCGGCGAACCCTTGGAGGTTTGTATGGAATATGAATTCCCAGTTCCCTATGACGGTACAGAATTCGAGGAAATCATGATCCACCTGACCGGCCAGGATCACGAAAATCTAGGCCAGCATCCCAGTTCGCCTAGGCCTAAATAAGGGATGTTTACACTAGGCGTGCTCACCATCAGCGATAAGGGTTCACGAGGCGAGCGAGAGGACGAGAGCGGCAAGGTAATCAAAGAACTCCTTGCCGCTCTTGATGCCCGCCTGGTAAAATATGACATTGTCCCCGACGAGCGGGAGCTTATCTCCGGGAGGCTCGTGGAGTGGGCCGATAAGGAGGGCATCGAGCTCATTCTCACCACCGGGGGCACCGGTCTAAGCTCGCGCGATGTCACCCCGGAGGCAACGCTTGCTGTTCTGGAGAGGATGGCGCCGGGGTTCGCCGAGGCGATGAGGGCCGAGAGCCTGGGGAAGACCCCCATGGCGATGCTCAGTCGGGCGGTGGCCGGCATTAGAGGAGGCAGCTTGATCATCAATCTCCCCGGCAGCCCGCGGGCGGTTCGCGAATGTCTGGAGGTGATTTTGCCCGTGATACCCCATGCTATTGAGGTGCTCAGGGGGGAGGTGGTGGAGTGTGGGGAGAGCGAAAAGGGGTGAGGCGGTGGAGTGTGGGGAGAGCGAAAAAGGTGAGGCGGTGGAGTGTGGGTGGCGCTGAGCGGTGAGGCCAGTGCATGTGGTGAGTGTAAAAAAGCGAGGTAACCGGGG
>Ga0114919_10002592_pt1 | contig 14639 bp, 18 predicted proteins | sample BlataG_FD_88682 | JGI IMG/M metagenome (GOLD analysis project Ga0114919, IMG submission 88682) | Deep subsurface microbial communities from Black Sea to uncover new lineages of life (NeLLi) - Black_00105 metaG | ecosystem: Environmental > Aquatic > Marine > Oceanic > Sediment | place: Atlantic... | reverse complement strand
GCCCGTTATACGTACCACGATAGGGTTGAGAGCGTCCATCAACATCCCAAACAGTGGCTCTTCTGAGCGCACGTGATCCATTAAGATTACTTGTCCAGCAGGTTTCACCACACGCACCAATTGGCCAAGACCAAGCAAAGGGTCAGGTACAGAGCAAAAAACAAACGTCGCAACCACGCTGTCAAAAGTTTCGTCAGGGAAATCTAAAGCCTGTACATCACCGATCCGCAGGTCTACATCGAGTTTCAAATCAACAGCTCGTTTCCTGGCTCGCTCAAGCATTCCCGGCGTTAGGTCAATCCCTGTTATCTGCAGCCCATTGGGATAGAAAGGGATATTTTTGCCCGTTCCCACACCTACTTCCAACACTTTTGGTCCTTTGACTAGAGACCACAACCTTTCACGCCATGGCTTGTATCTTCGCTCGGGAAGTGTTTCCATGAAGTCATACAAAGTGGATATCCTCTGATAACGGGAGCGTGTAATTTGTGTTTCTTTTGGATCTAGTGACTTCATCGATCATTATCCTTTTTGATTTAATCACCTCTCAACAACTTCAATGATAGTACCACCAGAACAGGGAACAGTTGCATCACCCGGGTCATAAAAAACACGAGATAAGATCCACTCCCCACCTGTGGTACCCCCACTCATATGGATGGATACCAACTTACGCCATACGGGATGTTCACCAGGAGGCGTTGCCCATACATCCACTGCATTTCCCTCAGCATCGAATTTGGCTCCCGTTGATATATTAGCAAAATACACTTCTTCTTTGCGTTCAAAACAACAAAGTGTTTGAGTAGTACAGGCGGGGTGTAAGTCCATGCTCTAATCGGTACTTTAACCATGGTGAACGGGCTGGTGGATTATCTAAGACCATCTCGATACCATATCACTAAAATAAGACTAAATATGACGAATAAAACTTCGATGTTTCGGTTATGGATACGGCTCTGCAAGCAATTCATCTAATTTTTCTTCTAATTCTGGAGGGATCAATTCACCAACGATTACTGAATTAATTTCACCATTCTTTGCGATGAAAAAAGTTTGAGGTAGACCTCGAAGATTAAATGCTTTCGCAATCTCAGATCCAAAATCCGGTCCAGTAAAGTAAGTAACATCGTATTCATCAATAAATCCAAGTGCTTCCTTGATAGTGTCCTGAATATCTACGCCAATAAAAATCACATCTTTATCCTGATAAATCCGCCAAATCCTCTCGAGGTAAGGAGTTTCGTCGCGACATGGTATGCACCAAGATGCCCAAAAATTGATTACTACAACCTGGCCTCGCAGGTCGCTGAGAGTCAGGGTTTCACCTTCAAAACTTGTAATTTTAAAATCTGGAGCCAGACCTTCTTCCACAGAGTTGCTCTGGTCGTTGATAAAAACCCATCCAATAAATCCCAAGAGTACTACTATGATAATAACAGCGATAAAAAAGCCGCTTTTGCGGTTTTTCGGGCTATGAGAGTCATTTTCCTCTGAGGTTATTTCGTCCTTCTTTTGATTGACCTCGATTTTGGATTGTCTTTCCACTGGCTTATTCATTTTTGCATATCCTCTAATTATTATTACACACCAATGCTTGGATCCAGATTCCCATCCGCGGATTTTTGGGAGCATTGGTCTCGATGATTACATCTCGATGATTACACCTCGACGAACAGTCTTACCGCGTGTATCATGAACGCGTGCATCAAAAGTGAGCGTCATAATCGATATCTTGCCTGGTGGTATAACCGTTACTGTAAAATCTACTGTAGTGCAACCATAGGTGGTATACCATACAGGTTTGGGCAACTATCAGGTTTCAATCAAGTGGGAATGACCCCAGAAACCAGTATTACTGCTCATTTGATGGTATTTTCTTCCCCAAAATATATGCAGCTGACTCCACAGCTGTTTGAACTTGTTATGGGTCATTAGAGATGATGATTTGAAGTGAGCATACCTCTCGCCATTGTTACTTACGGAATCCAATTGGATAGGACAACAAACTCGTGTTGTGGTTGGGCTGGATCATTTGTGAATAAGTGCAGGCGAAAATCATGCGGACCACCCATGTCACCGTGCATTATTAGATCCATTGTGAGCAAAGTTGTGTCGCCGGGTTTGAGAGCCACCGAACCGATGGCTGGATCGGGTGGTCAACAACCTTCTACTACTTCAACGTAAGTTAATTCCTTGTCTAAATATAAGGTCTCATCACCTACATTGGTATACTCAAATGCCGCACTAACCGTCTCGCCGAGATGTACATCCCCCAGGTCAACTTTATCCTTGTCAAATTTCAGGCTGGGTGCTCCATTAATTTCAGGGACATAAGGCTCCTTTGCATTTTCAATTTGAATCAAAGCAATAGAACCAAACAAAAGGAGTGTTCCTCCAAGAGCTATCATCCATGTTACTTTTGGTGCGTTTTTCTTTCGAGACTTCACTTTTCTGCGAGATTTTTTCTTGTTCACGGTTTAACCTCCATTTGAAATTGAAAAGTCCATAGATAATCTACAATTGCCCAAATTTGGTCCTTGGTGAAGATCTGACCCCAAGATGGCATACCGGTTCCCATACCACCGCGCAAGATTTTGCCATGAAGTAACGCTGGAGCTGCTCCCATCATCTGAGGTGGGTCAGTGAAATCGGTTGGTGCCACAATCTCGTGTCCAAAATCGGGGGAGGATGAATCAGCAGGCGTATCATCTTCAACCAGCCTAGCAAAAACTCCATTTCCATTACCTGTTTCTCCATGACATGCAGCACAGTTTTGAGCGTATAACTCTTCCCCAGTACTTATGGCTTCAGAGGTAGTATTTGATGCCCAAAGCCAAGCAACAAGATCCCAGATGTCGCCATCAGTAAATTGTGAAATGGATGATTCATTCCTCAAATCTCGCCAGGCCTCATAGGGGCTGTGACTGAGATAATAGTCCCGCGTCAAGTAATCCTCGGGAATATCAAAATCAAGTGCTGCACTCCGCTTTGCTGATGGTCTTCGTACAAGATCGACCGGGACTTCGTGAGGGGAATCCAGGTCAATCCCTAGAGTCAGATAGAGTGGAGGATCTGTGGTTCCCGGTATTTCTAGGGCTCCATTTACCTCTATCGTCCCACGCATACGCCAGTGATTCGGACCACACCAGCGCGTACAATAAAAAGTGTAGGTGCCAGGATTGTCAAATGTGAGCGACACTTCAGCAACTTTTCCAGGCATAACATCAATAGGAGGCTGGCTGCTTTGCCCTACAGCAAATCCATGTACCACGTCATCTGAAATCATCCGTAGGATTAAAGGTTCTCCCACATCAACATTCAAAACATCGGGTGACCAACCCCCAGATTCGGGCATTCTGGCATGGACATCAATTCCCCGAGAACGGTTTAACCAACGCGATGCGAATGCCATCGAAGACAATCCTAAAACCAGAACCAGCACGATCATGCGTGCAATCCATTCAACTCTTATCCTACGAGAAGCCATAACAATCCTGAAGTGACGAAAGCAGAGAAAGCAATCACTGGCCAGGGGCGCCAGGGTTTATGTTCAGACAACGTACTTTCCCCCGAAATACGCTGGATAACAGTTATCGACCAGAATAAGCCCACTATTAATATAACCACCTGTACAGCCGGGATATATTTTGAAAAATATGGAGTCCAACTCGAGTTGGCCGCTCCAAAGAGGTTCCAGCCCCAACTAAAAGGATCTGATAAAACTGGCCACAGATACGACACGTTGGTAAAAACGAAAGAGAGGCTGAAAGCGATCCAGGCAGCCAAGCCTAGAGGAACTAGAGCATATGCATATTCTGTAAACATTCTGAGTGGTTTACGTTTGCCAGGGGCGTTTTGAGAAATATAGCGAACCGCCAGATAGAAAATACCAGGTAACAGCACATACACAAATGCGAGAAAACTCATGGCATATCCCCACCAGGCAAATGAGCCCACAGCAAAAGCAGCAGACTTTAAAGCACCCCACGGTCCAATCAAGACCACTGAATAGACAACAGCGCTGCCCAACATGATAAAGGCTTTAAAGGCTTCATCGAGTTTTCGACCTCGTTGCTGCAAAAGGTCAGTTCCTGGTGGCCGCAAATTTACAGCGATATTGTCGTAAGGGCAGGTGCGCAGGCATTCCATGCATGTTCCACAATTAGTATTCTTGACCATTCCACCCGGAAAAATTCCCCAGGGGCAGCCAAACCCATCTTCGTTACCGGTAAAACATGTTTTATCTTTATGATCTGTACAAACAGATGTATCACGTACTCGTACCTCTATCGGTGATACTTGAGAATACAGCCCAATAAATCCTCCTACGGGACATAAATACCGACAAAAGGTGCGACGTTCGAAAATAAAACTGATTGCAACCGCGAAAAGAATTAGTGCTAACAAGACCATTCCAGTAATATGCGGTTGAGTGAGTATTACAATGCTGAACAGAGCTATAGCAGTAAAAGCAACGTTTTGGAGCCATATATTGCGGAATTTATTTGGCCATCGAAGCTTCAAGCCTCTTCCAGTCTTATTTTCAAGAGGGCGTAATACAGACCCGTTCTGAAGCCATTCCCCCGGCATAGGTATTGGACAGATGTTACACCATCCACGGCCAAATAACGGTACGGCAACCATGATCAACAAGGCCCACCATGCGATCCAGACGATGATAATTGCGAAATTTCGGCTTCCTACTGGAGTCCCTACAAATCCAGCCAAGATAGCCAAGAGAAAGCCGCCAAGGGCAAATGCCCTGATGATAAGTTGAGGCCATCTGTTGGTCAGGAGCGTTCTTATAACTGGGATTTGGATCAGGTTATAGCGGACCATAAACGAGAACTCCACACTCCGGTAAGAACTGCCAATACCACCATCCCTACCCCGCGCATCAAGAGTAAGTCAGGACCAACTTTGAGTTTCCCAATCATAAAAGGATGTAAGGCACCACACGATACCGAACAGCGGAAGCGAAAGGTTCCCCTCGTGTCTGCAACGAATTTGAGAATTGCTATCTGCCCTGGCTGAGCTGTGATTTGTATATCGTATCCGTCAAGATAGAGGCCATGTACCACATCTTTCGAATTCAATTCAATGGAAACCAAATCCCCGCGGTTGACAGAAAGGACTGCTGGCGTGAACTCAAAAGTACTGGCTTCTACTCTCAATGTCTTTTCAACTGGTTGAGAGAATGTCGATGGTATTGGAACAAATGCTATACCCAGGCTTACAACTCCTATTAATGACCAAAACCAGTATTGACGACGAAAGATTTTGGTGATCTTCTTTCGAGTTTGTTTCTGCTTCATTATCGATACATCAAGGGATATTGGACGGACCGAAGCTGGCATAGGTCTGGTCCACAAAGGCTAAGATCTCAGGCACTGATTTGTCCTGATTCAGTAACCTCATCGTATCTTGGGTAATGTCCACGCAGATGGAACAACCCAAGGCGTGATCATCAAATCTCGTGCTGCCATCGGCATTTTCTTCCGCTACATAGCAAGAATAATTAGAAGTATGATCCATACCTCCGCAGCCGCAGTAACAAGGGATTTGTTTCAAGATTTCAGGATTAGCAACGGCGAATTGATAAGCCTGCTGAACTGTAACGGGTGCATCCTGTACGTTGGAAGGCATGTTTTCCAATGACGCCATCTGAAAACTATCCAATGAACTTTGATTAACATTGGTTCCAGTACACCCAGCAATCAGGCCACTCAAACTTAGTAATAACGTCAATGCCGGGAGAAGACGGTTTGATTTTCCAAACATGTAATACACCTCCTCATATAACCTTCTTTTTCTAAGCATATCTGAACCGCTCATTACTGTCATGCGCTATCTAGCGTGAAGGGAGATAGGCCATATTGCTTATGATGAATGTCACTGACATTGTTCATGAAATCGGATTTTATTCACCAATTTAATACGCTCACAATTGTAGTAATTATTACAGCACTTAAATACCAGATGACTTGTTGATAAAGAATATCCTTAAACCAGCAAAAGTGTCAGGATCATCTGACACTCTTGCAAAAGGAGGAGAAGAAAGTCTTGCTTGCTCGTACGCCACAAGTATAAACAATGTAATCGAATGTTCCGAGCGCTATATGGCGTAAAAAGTTATAGGCAAATTTGCTTATTAACTTACAGGACAAATAGCGTTAGGAAACAAACCCTTGCTTCTATATACTTGTGACACGGAGAAATGAAAATGAGCCTGACCAAACAGCTTCTTACGATACCACTGGACTGTGAAGCAGCAATTGCACAAATCATTGAGCGATTAAAGTCCGATGGACTGCAAGTGATCAGGTCCTTCGATCTTAAGACAGCACGCATGGCTCACACGGAGTGCACTTGTCCTCACCATGGTACAGAGCAATGTGATTGCCAGATGGTCGTACTCCTGGTGTATGACGGTACGGGACAACCCATTACCTTGGTGGCACATGATTTTGAAGATAATACACATATCTCAATTGAGTACTCTCCCCCTCCAGAATCAAACCGCTCGTTGGAGGCTGCGATCTTACAGGCCTTTGAGAAGGAAGGCTATTCGACTTGGCCGGAAAGGAACCGGGCTCGTGCGACTTGACGATCAAGAAGCGGTACGGGAGACGGTTTTTAAGCGTCTGCGCTCTTCAGAAAGGCATATATGTGCAATCAGCCGCATGGTTGAGGCAGGTTAAACTTGCGAAAAAACTGCACCAGCTTCATGCTGTACAGGCATCGGTATTTGTTATTGGTCGTATGTTAGTAAATCATCAGATGCAAAATAGTTTAGATATTCTTTAAGATAGCACAAATCCAGATACTAAAGCTTTAAAGTGATCTGCCCCCAGCTCAGAGTTTAGAGGCAAAAAATATTATTTCATGAACCCGATCCACAAGTCTATGTTTGATAAGAACCTGAAAAAATTCTTATGTCCGGAGCAGGACCAAAGTGACCAACATTCAGAAACCATAAAGCTAAATGTCCGCTAACCTAAAAATTTAATAAAGGCCCCAGCCTGGAGCCTTCATTGAAACTTGGATTTTTTATAGGAAGCTAATATGAACATAGAATTACAACGCACAATTCAAAATTAAAGCCAATTACGAATATGAGTAATCGGCTATTCTTCTTTATCACCCGTAATTGGTTATTGGTCTTCAGCCTAATGTATGGACTGTTTGTTGGCCTGCCTTTCTTACCCCCCATCCTGATGCAAATTGGTTGGATTGGACCAGCAAAGATTATCTATACATTATATAGCCTCCTCTGCCACCAACTACCACAACGCTCTTTCTTCCTCTTCGGTTCTCAGAGCATGTATCCTTTGAGCGAGATTCAGGCTAATTGGCAGAATTCCACTAACCCACTTATCCTGCGACAATTCATCGGCAACCCTGAATTTGGGTGGAAGGTTGCCTGGTCTGATCGTATGGTATCTATGTTCACCAGTGTGCTAATCTTTGCCTGGTTTTGGTGGCTTTTGCGTAAAAAATTGAATCCACTACCAATATGGGGGTTGGTCCTTTTGTTATTGCCGATGGTTGTAGATGGAACAACCCATTTTATCAGCGATTGGGCCGGACTCGGACAAGGGTTTCGAGATACCAATATTTGGTTAGTGTCTTTGACAAACAACGCTTTTACACCTTCTTTTTACGCTGGTGACGCATTGGGCTCATTTAATTCCTGGATGCGATTTGTTACTGGTGTTTTGTTTGGAGTTGGAATCGTATTGTTTAGCTTCCCACATATAGATGTAGCCATTCAAGATACGAGAATAGTTCAACCAAACACAAAGACTTCGCGAATGTCTGGTACAAATAATTGATTTTTTAATAATGTCACGATTATTGCTGCTAATTTTATTTATTGTAGGTTCCACTGTCTCCTTGTTGGGGTGTCAGGGAATGCCTACCGATGAACCTGTCACGATCAATGGAATCTCTGTCCCTCCGGCACCACCCCTGTCCCCTGAAATGGTAGATCAAGGAGAAACTTTATACTTACAATACTGCGCAAGTTGTCATGGGGTTAACCTGGAAGGCGCTTCAAATTGGAAACAGGCTTTGCCTGACGGCTCTTTTCCACCACCACCGCAGGACAGTACTGGTCATACCTGGCACCATTCAGATACCGTGCTCCTGATCATTATTGCTGAAGGAGGCGATCCTGAATTTGGAGGCACTATGCCGTCCTTTGGTGACAAACTAACCGAAGAGGAGACGGTGTCAGTCCTAGACTTTTTTAAGAGTAAATGGGGTAAAAATGAACGCGAATTCCAATGGTGGGTCACAAATACTAGATAGACTGAAGAATTGGTAGTATTGATATCCAAGGCGCAGTAAGATTCAAAAAAGAACTCTTATCCTTCACTGTAGTAAAATAACGCCATGAAAAATGTTCCTCCCTCCATCAGGGTTTTATTAGCTGATGACCATGCCGTCGTGCGGGCAGGAATCCGCCAATTCTTGGATCAGGCAACCGATATCCAAGTAATTGCGGAAGCTGATAATGGCGTATCGGCAAAAGCTCTCATCGAAGAACACAACCCTGACGTGGCTGTATTAGACATTCAAATGCCCAAAGCAAGCGGCATCGAGGTCACTCGATGGATCCGCGCAAACCAACGTGCTATCGGAGTTCTTATCCTGACAGCATACGATGATGATCCCTATGTTATGGCTGTCCTGCAAGCAGGGGCTAACGGCTATGTTTTGAAAACCGCATCTCCACTAGAGATAATTCAAGCAGTGCGAGATGTACACGCTGGTAACTCAGCGATGGATGCAACTATCATGCAAAAGATGATGTCCCAAATATCACGCAGAAGTGAAGAGCAACCAATTGATACGCTGACAGATCGCGAACTTGAGGTACTGACATTTGTAGCTCAAGGCTTCACCAACAAGGCCATCGGCGTACAATTAGGCATCAGCGACCGTACTGTTCAAGGCCACTTGGCCCATATTTTCTCAAAACTACATGCCGGCAGCCGTACTGAAGCGGTGATGCGAGCGATATCATTAGGCTGGTTATCTCCCGAACTTGGAGCTATCGATAATTCATGAATTTAATCTACGCATGATTCCTTACCTATCCCTGGAATGCGCTGGCGCGGTTTAACTTTACAATTATTTTTCCTGGTCATACTGCCTATTACTGTGATCTTACTGCTGGTCACTTTCGGCAGCTTGTCACTGCACCAACGCGCAATGCGAACCCTGGTTGGTGAACGAGACGAGCGCGCTGCTCGTACCGCTGCCAGCGCAATAAATGAACAGCTAAACCACCGTGCGGCTACCGTGCGCAGCCTGGCTATACGTGCAGGTGATAATATATCGCCTAATGAAATCCTAGAGACATCCGAATTCTTGCAACCAGACTTTGATGTAGGATTGGCTTTTTTCTCTCCCACAGGAAACCTATTGGAAGCCAGCGGAGACACTTCATTTTGGAAAAGCCTTCAAGAAAAAGAGAATAGCATTCTGAATGAATATTTAGCCCAAAAGGATAACCGACCAACATTTTCCCCGTCATTCAAACACCCCTTTCAAGACGAATCTATCATTTTGGTTGCAACTTCTGCAGATTCCGAATCACCAATAATTGTGGGTGCGTTTTCGCCTGCTTCAATTGTTCGCCGTGCGCTCACAGGTGCTTTCAATCCCGGTGAACAAGCCAAAGCTTATATAGTATCGCCAGAAGAAGAAATTCTGTATCAAATCGGGGATTTTGAATCAGGAGAAAATCCGGGTGATCATACCGGAGTCGGAGAAGGCCTACGCGGCGAGAGCGGAACAACTTACGTCCAAGTCGGAGGAAACGAACATGTTATTGCTTTTAGTCCGGTATCTACTACTGGATGGGCTTTGGTCATAGAAGAACCCTGGGAGGCAGTCACCAATCCGCTGCTTAACACAACTCAACTTGCTCCCCTGGTGCTGGTTCCGGTGCTCATTTTGGCATTGGTCGCTCTTTGGTTTGGGGCGCGCCAGATCGTACAACCCCTGCAATCCCTTGAGGCGCGTGCGGCAGATCTTGCCTGGGGAAATTATGAAGCTATTGAAGATCCAGTAGGGGGAATCGAGGAGATAAGGCGTTTACAACGCACGCTAATCCATCTGGCACTTAAAATTCAGAGTGCACAAAAGAGTCTGCGCGGTTATATTGGAGCAATTACCCAAGGTCAGGAAGAAGAAAGACGTCGTTTGGCCCGAGAACTTCATGATGAAACAATTCAGGACTTGATCGCCCTCAACCAACGCATACAGATGGCACGATTATCGCTGGATGAGGGTTCCACTGAGGAGCAACTAACTGAAATCCAAAAAATGACCGAGCAATCTATCCAGGAACTCCGCCGATTCACTCGGGCTTTGCGTCCCCTCTATCTGGAAGACCTGGGATTGGTGACTGCCTTGGATATGCTGGCGAAGGAAACCAGCCAGACTAATAACATCCAAATTGAGTTTCAATTGCGAGGTAATGAAATCCGCTTGTCCCCTGAAACTGAAATTGCATTATATCGCATGGCTCAAGAAGGACTTACTAATATCGTCAGGCACTCCCAGGCGAAGAATGCATATATAAACCTACGATACATCCAAAATGAGGTTAAACTCACTTTGACTGATGATGGATGCGGCTTTGAAGTACCTGAAAGCCCAGGAGAGTTCGCTCCTAGTGGGCATTATGGTCTGCTAGGTTTGCACGAGCGTGCTGAATTGATTGGCGCAAATCTTGAGATACACTCCTCACCCGGGAAGGGTACCAGACTTATCATAACGTTGCCAATAAAAGTTGGTAAAGTTTGAAGTCTTTGGTTTTGATATGAAGGTAAAAGATTAACCTCCTATCTCGGCATCAATCACTTGCTGGAACGCCTCAAATGGTTGAGCACCAACAAATGGTTGACCATTAATCAAAAAACTTGGTGTGCTCTGAACTCCTATAGAACGGGCTGATGAAGTCTCAGATTGAACTAGGGACGTAAATCTACCTGAGTCCAGACATTCATTGAAAGCATCCAAATCCAAACCCAATTCGGAAGCTAATCGCTTTAAATTATCTTTATTGAATTCACCACGATTCTCTCCTGATTGATTTTCAAATAGGAGATCATGATATTTCCAAAAAGCATCCTGATCGGCGGCACATTCGCTGGCCTCACCTGCCCACTGAGACTCTTCTCCTAAAAATGCAAAATGCCTGTAACCTAATCGTACCAACCCTTTCTGGATGTACTCCTCATCTATCTGACGCCCCGCGCCAGCGGCAAATTGCCCGCAGTAGGGTCATTGAAAATCACTGAACTCGATAATGGTGATCGGTGCATCTGAATTCCCTTTAAAGTGCCGTGTCTGTGAAATTAACGTGTCCATCAAGGCTTCCCCGTCACTTGAAGATACGGGAGGTGTTGTGGAGGCCATACTCTGCGGGGATGTTGCTACTTCTGTTGGTAGATTTATAAAGCGATTTACGACTAAAGGACGACCAAAATAACCTGCTATTAAACCGGTCATGAGCATAAGAAATCCAACAATGGGTGTTGCCCACGATTGAACATTTATCACCAGTGCCGCTTTCTCGGGAGAATGATTACTTCCTTTTACTTTTTTTGTTCTACGTGATGGATGATCGTCGTTTTGATCCGATCTCATTTTATTATTCACCTCACACTTTATGCGTTTACTGCACCTATAAATCCTATACGATGGTTAAATGAGCTCGACGTAGTAATATGGCGTTCACCGCAACCAAAATACTGCTGCCGCTCATCGCCAGAGCACCAATCTCTGGACGCAATGTTATTCCCCAAGGGGCTAATAATCCTGCAGCAATTGGAATAGCCACCATGTTATAACAAGTCGCCCACCCCAGATTTTGTCTCATTTTACGCAAAGTCGCTTTGCTGATCTCTACGGTATTGACCACATCGGAAGGTTCACTCTTCATCAGGAGAACATCGGTTGTCTCTACAGCAACGTCCGTTCTCGCGCCTATTGCTATTCCGACATCAGCCTGGGCCAACGCCGGGGCGTCGTTGACTCCATCACCCACCATTGCCACATTATAGCCTTTTGCCTGTAGTTCCTTGACCTTTTCCTGTTTCTGGTTAGGCAACACTTCAACGAATACTGTGCTTATATTCAACTCCTCGGCAACACGATGGGCGGTTCCAGAGTTATCTCCAGTCAGCATTGCGACTTCTATGCCTTCATTCTGTAGGATACTCACTGCCCGCTTAGCAGATGGGCGTTCTGCATCTGCAATCGCCACCAATCCTGCTATCTCACCATCCACAGCCACGTAAACCACGGTGCGTCCTGCCCCTCCATTTGTCTTGCTTTTTCATCCAGTTCACCCAATGATATGCCTCGATCAGCCATCAATTTGCGATTTCCAAACAGGATAAGATGACCGTCAACGTTAGCCTCAGCACCATGACCAGGAAAAGCCTGAAAGTTACTACAATCCGCTACAAGCGTCAAGGATAATAGCAACCAAGATAAATAAGGGAAATTAGAGTCGTTTCATCGTTGTGATTTCCCTCAACTATAAGCATGTACCGAGGACATATAATCTTTATCTGATACCAAAACATCTGCTACTCGTTCCAACCAGGCACGTGCTTGAGCTGCAATGTTAAGGATCACGGAGTTTTCTGAAAGTGGCCACAGGTCTAACATCGCCTCCGGATTAACAATAGAAACCAGGACTCCATTATTACTTTCTTCTACTGTCACATTACAGGGAAGCAGTATACCTATCAATGGCTTATTCACGAGAGCTTCATAGGCTAAAGATGGATTACAAGCACCAAGGATGACATAATTGCGGAAATCAGCATCCAGTTTCTCTTTTAGCGTCTTTTTGACGTCAATGCGAGTTAGCACACCAAACCCTTCAGCTTTGAGTGCCTCGGTCACTCTCTCAATAGCTGTTTCGTAATCATCTGGTATTGACACTTGAAAATTTAGTTGTTTTGGCAGTTTCGCCACGATCTCTCTCCTCGTCAGTATGGGCTGTATCTTGGCATACATAACCCGGATTAGGAGGCGCATATTTGCTAATCTTCGAATGAGCAATATTGTTGATATAAGAAAACAGATTTAAAGTTAAATTGGGATTTCATTGCTTTGCTCGAGCTGCTTGTAATTGAAAATCAAGCACCTCGATTGGTAGTTCCCCCAAACCGGTCCATAATACTTCCCCAGAAGGCTGTAACAGCACATAAGCGGGATGGCCGCGGAGCGAATAGGATCGGAAAATTGCTAACCCTTCACCTCCACTTGCATCAATTCGTCGTATATCAACTTGGTTGCCATACTTATCTTCTAACCCGTCCACGACGGGTACCATCCTCGCTCAAGGAGCTCAGCCATCAGTGTAGAAAAATAGGAACGCAAGACGATCCGGGGCTTGGGTAACCGGTGAGATTTGGCTGCCGCTGCTACACGCGCTCAGTAAAACCACCATCGATTCTAAGAGTATAAATATTCCGCGATAGTTCACAATAAGGACTGCCTCATCTTTTTGTCAAATTAAGACCAGTTGTGTCTAATTATAGGTGATACTTTATAAACACCCACCGCCATTTGACCTGATTCGATATAAGCAATTTCGCTTATTGAATTGTGTTACTAAATATTAGTGACTTTTCTTTTTGCTATCAATTTACTATCAACAGCTTTTTACCTGGTATGAGGATAAAAACCAAAGAATTTGAGAAGTTAGATTTGAAGAGAGTCGCCTTTCCTTGCTTCATGTATGGTGCAACCGGGTGCAACGCCGATAACACTGCATGGAAATTATGGACTACTTGGACGTTTCGACCCCCATATATGATGGTTGGATGGACTTTATCCAACCATATATATGCTGTGGACATAGTGGACGAAACCTAAGCCTCAATCGCACTGAGGAAGTCAGGGGTTCGAATCCCCTCAGGTCCACTCTCAACACCCCCATATTTGCGGGTAAGTAAGTTCATACTGACTCGAAGAGAAGGTTTAGTAAAAAGTTTTTTCTGGGATAATGTTGGTTTAAGAATGTTATTATGTGGAAATTTGCGCCAATGCGCGGATTCCCATTCGTGAAGGGAAAATCCCTGACCTCCTGCGGGTTCTTAAGCAGAGAAAAATCCTCAAGCACGTAATTCGCAACCCGTTCAACCTCCCGCGGGTTATTTAATAATTTTTACAGGTATATCACTTCCAAAGGTAATGTATCGGCCCAAAGTCCATAATTTGCAACCCGCGGGAGGTGCGATATACCCAAACCTCCCGCGGGTTGTTTATTAATTTTTACAGGCATATCTCTTTCCAAGGCAATGTATCGACCCAAAGCCGATAATTCGCAACCCGCGGGAGGTATTACACCCCGCGGGAGGTTCCAGCGTGAGGTTATAATTGCCCTCATGTCACTGCAGCTCTCCACCCAAGATCAGGCTAAACTCGAAGGCAAGTTAGGACCTGCCGTGCAGATGGCGATGTCCATCCTGGTTCAGATGGCTGAGGTATACGGTGCGAGTGAACTGTTGGACATCACCGCCGCTCATATCGACAGCACTATTTATATCGGCGAGGCTGGTCTCGAATTCGCTGAACGCCTCGCCAGCCTGGGGGCG
>Ga0114919_10002591_pt1 | contig 14642 bp, 13 predicted proteins | sample BlataG_FD_88682 | JGI IMG/M metagenome (GOLD analysis project Ga0114919, IMG submission 88682) | Deep subsurface microbial communities from Black Sea to uncover new lineages of life (NeLLi) - Black_00105 metaG | ecosystem: Environmental > Aquatic > Marine > Oceanic > Sediment | place: Atlantic... | reverse complement strand
TTTTCAATTTGGGAAAGTTCATTCTGAAGGTCCAAAAAGTTCTGATTGGCTTTCAGATCAGGATAAGATTCAGCCACGGCAATCAGGTTGCCCAGTGATCGGGTTAGCGCGGTCTCGACTTTGCTTTTCTCTGCTATGGCCTGTGTATTCTTACTCTGAGATCGAAGTTGAGTAATTTCAGATAACAGCTTTGCCTCGTGTCCCATGTAACCTTTAACTGCTTCGATTAAATTCGGGATAAGGTTTGAGCGTCGTTTCAGTTGCACTTCAATACCGCTCCATCCCTCCTGCACCATATTTTTATTTCGCACCAGCTTGTTGTATATACTAATCATCCATATAAGGACCCCTACAATAATTACAACCGGAATGATCCAGATTATCATTTTGCCTCCTTATAAACAGATTTAATTCAATTTAAAAATCACGTCCTTCCCCGCTTGACGGAATCTTCGACGGGCGTGGATTCTTTGCTTATTTGTAATACTCCTTATACCATGCGATAAAGCTCTTTATTCCTTCTTCAATGGGTGTAGAGGGTTTAAATCCCACATCATTGATCAAATCGTCTATATCTGCATAGGTTGCCGGAACATCGCCTGGTTGGAGATCCATAAATTTCTTTTTTGCCTTTTTGCCGAGAACTTTTTCAATTGTCTCTATGAATTTCATAAGCTCAACCGGATTGTTATTGCCTATATTATAAATCTTATAGCTTGTATAAGATGTTTCTGTATCAGGATTATTCCCGTTCCAGGCTGGGTCAGGTTCGGGGAGTTTTCCCATTATCCTTGCAACCCCTTCTACAATATCGTCAATATATGTAAAATCCCGCTGCATCTTTCCGTGGTTGAACACTTTAATAGGTTTTCCTTCCATGATAGCCCGGGTAAAAAGGAAAAGAGCCATATCCGGACGTCCCCAGGGGCCATAAACAGTAAAAAACCTCAGACCGGTGCAGTGAAGGCCGTATAAATGGCTGTACGTATGAGCCATGAGTTCATTTGCCTTTTTTGTTGCTGCATAAAGTGAAACAGGATGGTCAATATTATGATGAACGGAAAAAGGCATTTTAGTGTTCGCCCCGTAAACGGAACTGGATGATGCAAACACCAGGTGCTTGACATTGTTGTGCCTGCAATATTCGAGGATATTAACAAATCCTGCAAGGTTGGCATCAACATATGCATGGGGATTTTCCAGTGAATACCTGACACCGGCCTGTGCGGCCAGGTTCACAACAACATCAAACGAACTGTTTCCTAAATTTTTTTCAAAATCTTTCCTGTTACACAGATCCATTTTAAAAAAATTAAATTTTTTCTGCGCCTTCAGTATTTCAAGGCGAGCCTCTTTTAGCCGGACATCATAATACGTATTTAGATTATCAATTCCTGTAACATGACATCCGTCCTTTAAAAGACGTTGTGCCAGGTGAAAGCCTATAAACCCGGCAGCGCCTGTAACCATGACTCTTTTAAATTTGAAATTCATATTTTCTCCTTTTATCCTGCAATATGCAACCATACTGTGAATGTAACAGCCGACATTAATGTACTTGCTGATATAGCTGCCACGGCAAAATCCGTATCCCCGTTCATTTCTTTTGCCATCACATAAGTAACTGTGGCAGTTGGTGATGCAAGCAAAATAAGTCCCGGCAGATAATCGGTGGGTGCAAGACCTGCTAGACTAAATAAAAGAAAACCAAGGCCTGGAAGTAAAACCAGTTTTATGATGCCTGTAGATAGAACAGGCAGCATATTACGTCGCATCAGTTTAAAAGATAAGGAACCACCTATTATCAGCAATGCCATGGGAAGCGCAAGACCGCTTAAAATATCCAGACTTCGGTCGATAACAAGTGGCATTTGAATATTACTTATGGAAAAGATCATTCCTGCTATAACAGAAAGTATAATCGGATTTTGCATGATTCTTGAAGCAATATGCCACTTTTCTTCTTTCACCGATTTATCACCGGAATACAAGGCAAGTACTGTAACTGCAAGAAGATTTTGCAAAATCATAATAAACCCGGCAATAATACTTGCCCTTGCAAGCCCTTCGGTTCCAAGAAAGTAGTATGCTACGGCAAGGCCTATGTATCCAAGATTTCCATGAAAGGAATCCTGGACAAATGCACTCATCTGTTCTTGCCTGATACGGGCGATTAAACCTGCACCCCAGGCAAAGCCAAAAATTACCAGTATAGACAAAAGCGCAATAACCAGCACCTTTATGTTGAACTGGCTTGTAAAGGAAGATCTGGATATTGACCGGAAAATCATAGCGGGAATGGCGATATAGTAAACAAGTCTGTTTGCAGGGCCTAAAAATTCCGACGGAATAAACCCTCTAACGCTGGCAAACCATCCAAGAATAATTACAGCAAATATAGGAATGATGGTGGTTAAAATATCCATAAATTACTTACATCAGCAAATAAAGGCAGAAGGCACAGAGGCATAAGGCAGAAGGTAAAAGAAAGGCAGAGAACACAGAGGCATAGAAAAATGAAATTAAGCAATTAATCTTTGTGCCTTCTGCCTTGAGGAGCTTCCTTCGGGACTTTAAGCCTTAAGCGAAGCGCTCTTTAAGCCACGAAGTGGCGGTCTTCAAGCGAAGCGCTCCTCTTCCCCTTCAGCCTTCAGTCTAAACAGCTTCAGCTTGACTACGTAAGTTACCTGTATTGTTTAACATACATAGTTTCAAAAAAAATCGGACATACATATCATCAGAACGGCTTTAATTACAACCTAAACTTCAGGAGAAAAAACCGGCTTTTATAAACTCATCTGCCTTTTCTAAACCAAAATGGCTTCTTTTTTGATACAGCTGGCAAACTTTTTGCGTATAAAACCCAGACAAACCAGGCATTTTTTAACCCTTATAATCCTGGTATTAAATCCTGGCATTAAATCCTTGATGGACCCAGCTTTTTCTGATAGCCTAAATAGGCTTTTTCCAGTGTTATAATACTGTTTTTAATGCAGGCGGGCTCTCCCACCACATTAAATCTGTATCACCAAAATGGAGGCACCCATGACATTCACCCAATCTTTTTTAGGTATAACTGCAAATCCGGCCCTTTCGGTCCTGATTTGGCTGTTTCTGCTTCTGGCAGCTTTATATTTTGCAAGAAAACCGTTTCACCGAGCAGTCACGGCATTTTCAAAATTAATTAATAATGCCATGCGGTTTACAGCCTCGTCAGTGCTTCTTACAGAAAAAAGACTGGTCCAGCGAAACCGGGAAGTGCTGATAGCCGAATCCCTTGAGAATGCAGAACGTCTTGTCGAACGGGAATTTGACCGTATTAACACGGCTGTTACAAGAGATCTGCAAGGTTACCCCGGCCTTCACCGTCAAATGTCTGAGGTTATTACCAGTTTGGAGGAAGATTTTAACAAAACTGCCGACGTACCACCATCTTTACCAAACTGGATAAATATAATTGAAGCAATCGCCAACATCAAACATTCCGGCGACTCCATGATCGCAAACATGCTGGCGGAAATCAACCGGACACTGACGGAACAACACATGTCAGCAATTGAAGCTTACAGAACTTCGACTTCTACACGCCACTCTCTCTTGAATAAAATAAAGCCTATGTGGCGAAAACTCCAAAAAACCATCACAGATGTCGGCAAGTCAATAACAGCTTTAAACAAACGGGCAAAACAAATCGATAAATACATGGATAATTACGAACAGATACGGGCACAAACCGATAAAGCTGTTAGAATGCTTTCATCATCTTTCATGACCCGGTTTTTCATTTCCGGTATTATTCTGTGCATCGCTTTCGGGGCAGCAATCATCAACTTCAATCTTATTGCTCTGCCCATGTCCGAAATGGTGGGAGGCGGAAGCTATATCGGACCCTATAAAACATCCGACGTTGTAGGCCTGGTAATTATCCTGGTGGAGCTTAGCATGGGGCTTTTCCTTATGGAATCTTTGCGCATCACACGTCTTTTTCCTATTATCGGCAGTATGGATGATAAAATGCGCATTCGCATGATCTATTTAACCTTAACGCTGCTCACAGTACTTGCAGGAGTCGAATCAGCCCTTGCCTTCATGCGAGACCGGATTGCTGCTGATATGGAAACCTTAAGACAAACCCTGATCGGGGTTGACGAAATGGCCAGAGCAGCCAGCAATATACCTACCATCGGGCAGATGATTATGGGGTTTGTCCTTCCCTTTGCTCTCACCTTCGTTGCCATACCCCTTGAATCATTCATATTGTCTTCACGAATGGTAATCGGAATCGTCGGTGCCGGAATTCTCAGGGCAATCGCTTTCATTCTCAGGCTGATCGGCAATACAGGACTTTATCTTGGCAAATTCATTATAAGCATTTATGACCTTGCCATTTTTCCGACAATCTGGCTCGAAGGTGTTATCGTCAGTAAACAAAGCTCTGTAAAGAAAATAACTAAAGAAGCACCAAAAAGCATATTTTTTAAAAGAACCAAAAAACCGGTAACAAACCAAGAAAATAAGAATGATAAAAAGAATGATAAAAAGGAACAAACGGAATGAAGAAAACCGTTGTTTTCATAATAGCCTTTGCAGTTATACTTACAGGATGTGCGGACACTAAAAAGCATTCAAAGGGTGTTTACATGCTTCTCGACAGTTCCGACACATACGCCCTTGAGCTTAAAACAGCTCAATCGATTATAAATTATCTTCTGGGTACACTCCAGCCGATGGACACCCTGGCTGTTGCCTCTATTGATACCGGAAGCTTCAGTGAAAAAGACATCATTGCCAAAGTTACATTTTATCAGCGCCCCTCCGTTGCCAACAACCAGAAACGGGCATTTCAAAAGAAGTTGGATAAATTCATATCAAATGTTAAAAGCTCCAGATATACCGACATCTCAGGTGGAATTTTACAGGCCATAGAATACTTAAACGAAGCCGATACAGGAAAAAAATACATCCTTATCTTCTCGGACCTCAAGGAAGAATTAAAAAAAGGGCACGTAAGAGATGTTCCGTTTCAGCTTACCGGATTTAACGTAATCGCCTTGAATGTTACCAAATTGAGAGCAAATATCCGTGATCCAATAAAATACATGGAGCGAGTTGAGCAGTGGGGTAAAATAATCGAAAGCTGCAACGGTGAATGGCGTGTGGTCAATGACCTGGAGCGGCTTGATAACATTTTTGCAGAATAATTGCCGTCATCCAGCCAACATCCCTAATGAGACTTTTATCTACCGATGCTTTTCTCTGTCATATCCTTTAATATAAGATTTGGATTGGCTGACGACGGCATGAACAAGTGGGCCTACCGAAAACATGCCGTTGCCGGATTGTTTCATAAATATCCCGCTGACTTTATTTGTGTGCAGGAACTGAACGATTTCCAGACTGAATTCCTGGATGAATTATTGCCGAAATACCATTATATCGGGGTTCACAAACCTGCCCCTGACTTCTGGCAGAATAATGTTGTCTTTTATCGAAATACCATTGAATGTCTGGACAACCAGCACTTTTTCTTAAGTGAAACCCCTTCTCAGCCAAGCAGCTCCTGGGGAAGCCGATGGCCCCGCCAATGTACCATCGGACAATATAAGATAGGTTCCCGTGAGCTGTTATGCATAAATACACACTTTGACTTTGAAGAACCGGCTCAATACAAAAGCGCCCAATTGATCTGGCAGAAAATTACCACCCAATTTTCAGATATCCCTGCCATTTTAATGGGCGACTTCAACGCAGAACCTGACAGCAACACTTACAGATGGCTCACCGGTCAATCAAATGAAGCAGTAGATACGATTCCTGATTTCAAAGAAACATTCAAGAGCCCATATCCAGGTACATTCCATCGATTCACCGGAAAACCGACAACAGGGCTAATCGACTGGATACTATATCGGGGAGATCTCCGTTTTAAAAAATGTCTTGTTATCGAAGACTCCTTTGACGGTATCTTTCCTTCCGACCATTTTCCTTTAATTGCATATTTTGAAGCTTGATGGCGTCTTAAAAAGTCTCATCTTCTGCGTTGTAACGGTTTTTTTAAGAATTTACTTTTTTGTTTCTTCGTTTCTTGGTGTCTGACCGAACTATTATAATATTTTCCTTGACTCATTTAATATGTAGCTGTAATGTAGCTTTTAAATATATCTAAGTTATTGATATTTCCTTTTATAGATTATATAAATCAAAAGGTTTTTTAAAGTTGCCTAAAGAAACCAAAACAGAAAACAACGAAAATCCTGCCGCTAATATTGCAAACAACAAAGTAAAATTCGAGATTTACGGCGAGGAGATGATTGAAAAAAAGGTCAAGTCGAGCGGAAACAGCGGCAGAGTATACCTCCCCCCCAACTGGGTTGGCCATAATGTTAAAATAATCAGGATTGATTAAATAAATTATATTTACGAGAGAGACTTATCAGTGGAAGATATCCTTATCAGAAAATTGAGAGCTAAAGATGCGGAAGATATCAGTAGAATTTATGCGGCCATTACGCAAACAGCCGTCAGAGATGATTTTATCCACATCATTGAAGAGCAGGTTAATAGAGATGAAGATGCCAGTTTTGTTGCCGAACTTAACGGCAGGGTTGTGGGTTATATGATCAGCATCGTCATCTCAATGGGCTTTGGAATTAAGAAAAGCACCTGGGTAGCCAATATGGGAGTCAACCCAAAATTTATGGGCCAGGGTATCGGCGAAAGAATGGCCAAAGAAATATTTAAATTTTCCAAAGCAAAAGATATAAAAGATGTTTATACTTCCGTTCGATGGGATTCCCCTGATCTCTTGTCATTTTTTAAAACACTCGGTTTTGACCGAAGCAACTTTATTAATCTTCGAAAGATACTTGAATAAAAACTTCCTGCAAACTTATTTTCGGAGTCTGCGCTTACCTGCATAAACCCTGATAGACTCACGCCATATTCTTCGCTACAAGTTCACAGATATCTTGTGTCTTGATTTCCTCTTCTTTCTCCAGTTCTTTCATGCCGTCTTCGAGCATGGTTAAGCAGAACGGGCAGGCCACCGCCACATTCGCCACCTGCTGACCGACGATTTCTTCTGCTCGTTCCAGATAGATTCTTTTACCAATGGTCTCTTCCATCCACATTCTTCCCCCACCGGCGCCACAACAAAAACTTTCCCGACCATGTCGGTTGAGTTCTTTGAGTCCATCTTTAGATATGGACTGCAAAATCGATCTGGGTTGATCATAAACCGAATTGTATCGCCCCAAATAGCAGGGATCGTGGTAAGTCAGAGATCCTTCCAATGATTTATTTAAGGTGATTTTGCCTGTCTTTACGAGCTGATCGATGAACTGAGTATGATGGATAACTTCGTAATTTCCTCCCATTTGCGGGTATTCATGTTTAAGCGTATTGAGACAATGCGGGCATGCCGTGATAATTTTTTTAACCTTGTAATTGTTCAACGTTTCGATGTTTTCTTGCGCCGTCATTTGAAACAACATCTCATTGCCGACACGTCTGGCAAAGTCGCCGGTGCATTTTTCTTCCACACCCAGTATTGCGAAACTAATACCGGCTTTTTGTAGAATTTTAACCAGGCTGGTTGATACTTTTTTGCTTCGATCATCGAATGAACCGGCACAGCCAACCCAGAATAAATAGTCGACATCGGCGTCATCCGCCATCATTTTAACGTCTAACCCGACCGCCCAATCGGCGCGTTTGTCATACCCGATGCCCCAAGGATTGCCGTTGCGCTCGAGTCCTTTAAGGGACGTGTTCAATTCTTTGGGGTAGGCTTCCGCCATCGTCGTCTGCCCCTGTCTCATGGCTATTATGCGGGGAACATGTTCGATGGTCACCGGGCAGACTTCTTCACAGGCTCGGCAGGTGGTACAGGCCCAAAGCGTGTCTTCGGCGATCACGTCACCAATAAGCTGCTTTTTGCTGTTGAGCGCAGCCATCTCCGCTTTAATTTTGGCATTTTGGTCGGCGTCACTGTCTTGTTTGATGGTAGCGGATAACTTCGCTCTTTTGATAATGTTACGCGCATTATCGAATAATTCTAATTTCAGTTTATCATTGAAGTCATGCAGATTTAAAGGTTTGTCAGTAGTATAAGTGGGGCAAACCTCCTTACAGCGGCCGCACTCGGTACAGGTGTAAAGATCCAATCCCTGTTTCCAATTGAGCTGGTGGATGTGATTGATTCCCAATGATTCGTCTTCCCAGGCCGCTTCATCTTCCAAAGCCAAAAGCTTGGTCTTTTGATGGGGATATCCCAGGTTCTTTAAAAAGACGTTGGGAAGCGCGGTAATAACATGAAAGTGTTTTCCTAATGGCAGGAAATTAAGAAAGATCATTATGGTGATGACATGTAACCAAAACATACCGACCAGAATAAGCCCGGTGGCATGGGCACTCATCCCGGATATGAGAGATGCTGCTCCCACGGAAATGGGTGTCCAAAGAAACTCAGAACCAAACTGTGCATTATTGAAAAAATGAAGCTGCGCAGAGTTATTATGCAGCAGAATTAAGTTATATCGGGCGCCATCGAGTAAGAGATCGGAAATCATCAAAAACCCAATCATTCCCAAAACAAAATACGCTTCCCATGTATTGTGCAACCGTTTCGGCCTTAGAAACGCCCGGCGAAAGATGGCGTAAATAACCATCACTAAAACGATTCCTTCCATGACGTCTTTTAAGGCGATATAAAGATACCCCAACACATAATCATCACCTAAAAAAGGCAATTGATATCCTTTTACAAATCCTTCTCCAAATAAGGTGAGGGTACGAATGGACAGAATGCAGAATCCCCAAAAGATTAAAGCGTGCATGATCCCTGAGACCCACTCTTTTTTTCTTCCCACCAGGCGCTTCTGACCTATTGCCAGAATCACCATATTCTTAAGTCGTTCTTTGATATGATTGGCCCGATCGGTGGGTTCAAGTGCCATTAACAATAGGATTTTATGAACCATCGTGCGGCCGAAAATCGCCAATCCGACAATAAGCAGTAAAGACATCAAAAGGGGATTCATAGGTACCTCGGACTAACTTTTAATTTTTTTGATTTCTTCCCGAAGAATCGGAACCACCTCGAACAGGTCTCCGACAATACCATAGTCAGCCACATTGAATATGGGGGCTTCGGTATCTTTATTAACGGCCAGAATCACTTTTGAGCCGGTCATTCCCGCAAGGTGCTGAATGGCTCCAGAGATACCGATTGCCATATAAAGGGAAGGTGCGACTATTTTACCGGTTTGCCCAACTTGCTTATTATGTGCCATGAAACCACCATCTACCATAGCGCGGGAAGAGCCAAAACCGGCTTTTAGATCGTTGGCCAATTCTTTTACAAGATCGACACCGGCTTGATCCTTAACACCTCGCCCCACTGAGATGACGATGTCGGCATCGGCAAGATCGATTTCACCGATTGCATCCGATACGAGTTCTTTAATCACAGCCTTTGAATCAGGTGCCGGTGGTAAAAGCTTGACTACGTTTTCGGTTCCGGTAATTCCTTCCGTTGCCTCGAAGGCGCCCGCTCTGACAACTGCCACCAGTTTATCGGTATTGACTTTGACTCGTTGCATCACTTTATTTGTGATGGCGGGTCTTATTACCTCCACTTGATCTCCGGAAAGCTCTACGTCGGTAATTTCAGTGGCGCACGCAGCATCCATTTGAGCTGCAACCCTCGGAGCGACGGCTTTGCCGCTTTCGGAAAAACCGAACCAGATCAGATCGGCACCAAATTGCTTGGCTGCGTCGACGACACACAAAGCATAGGGACCAGCAGAAAATAGTTCAAGACTGGGATCATCCGCAATGTATTGCGTATCGGACCCTGCATTTGCCAAATCGGGGGTTAGAAATTCGATATTGCTGCCGACGGCCACGACCGCGGTTTCTGCTCCGATGGCTTTGGCTTTTGATAAAAGCTCAACTGTGCTGCTTTTTAACACACCTTGTTTGATGTCTGCAATTACGAGTACTTTAGCCATAATATTGTTTTCCTTGTATGTGTGCGATTAGTATTATAAAACTTTTGCTTCATTGGCCAGAAGATCGACGACCTGGGCTGTGATTTCAGCAGCATCACCTTCAAATTTTTGCCCGGCCTTGCGCAATTTTGATGTCATAAATTCAGCAATTTCCGATTTTGGAGTAGCGGCTCCGACTTCATCATGGGAAGTTCCTAGTGCCGCCAGATCCATTACATCGATGGTCTTTTTCTTTGCCATCATGATGCCGCGCATTTGAGGCAGTCGCGGTTCATTAATACTAACATCAACCGTGACCACGGCGGGTAACTCCAGTTCAACGATTTCGGCTCCGGCATCTCCCGATCGGGATACTTTAATGTGTTGGTCATCCATCACTTCGATGGCAATTACATTACTAACGCACGGCAATCCCAAATACTCTGCCAAAATGATTCCGGTTTGGCCGCTATCCGTGTCCTGGGCTTGTTTGCCGGTGATGACGAGATCATAGTCTCCCTTTTCGTAAACCTTTTGCAACACTTTGGCAAAGATCGATGAATCGGCCTTATCCAATGCCGGATCATCGATATGAATCCCGTTTTCAATTCCCATGGCATAGCATCTGCGGATCATATCGGTGTTGTCTCCGCCGCCGATGCTCACCAAGGTCGTTTCCGCACCGTTATTTTCCTTAAGTTGGACAGAGGCTTCCACCGCATTTTCATCCCAGGCGTTTATAACATATTGCAGCCCGTCTTCAACAATGGCGCCATCCTTCACGTGCATGGTCAATTCCACATCAACTACTTTTTTTACTGTTGTGAGAATTTTCAAATTGTCCTCCTAATTATTGGGTATTTTTTTTGTTCAGTCGCTTTTAGTACTTATTTGTTCAAATCCCATCATGTTTGCACATGATTTATGCCTTAGCCGGATTGAATATTTAAAGAACCGTAAGATTGAAAATTGAAAATATAAGGAATTCTATCTATTATGTATACAAATGACATCGCACAGCGATACTACAAATTGTCAATATTCAATCGTCAATATTCAATTTTATTCAAGCTTTGCGGTATTGGGTAATTTGTTGCCCCGCTTTATTCTCTCACGATACGGTTTTCGCCGCAAACTAATATTAATTCAGATTTCTCACCAACACAGGCGAGCGTCATGTTAAGAGCCCGCCCCATTTCGGCGGCAAGGGCGGTCGGTCTTGAGTTACTGATCATCATCGGCAGGTGCGCTCGGGCAGCTTTTTGCACGAGTTCATAACTAATCCTTGAAGATAGGACCAGGATGCGAGCGGAAGAAAGCTTCCTGTTCATAAAGGCTTTCCCGATTGCCTTATCAAGCGCATTATGCCGACCTACATCCTCAGCAAAAGAGATCATTTCCAGTTGATCGTCAAATATTATTGCCGCGTGCGAGCCCCTGGTTGTCTGATAGTGGTTCTGGTTTTCGGAAAGCTTGTTGATGCAATCAAAAATACGGTTAATTTCAACCTCAAAGCCGTTTTCTGCCGGAGTTAAGATCTGATAAAGGTCCTTGATCATCTCCTTACCGCAAATGCCACAACTGGTTTGGCTGACAAAGCCCCTCCTCTCAAGAATATCATGAATCTTTTCACGCCTTTCGGGTTTAAGCCGGATATCAACAACATTCGGATCCAGATCTTTACAATATCCGATAGTTATGAAATCATCGACAGAGTCGGCAATCCCCTCCCCAAGACACAACCCTGCCGCGTGAAATAACTCTTCCCCGGGTGTTCTCATCACCACTGAATAAGGCTTCTCATCGATACGAATCAAAAAGGGTTCCTCTCCGATCAATTCGAGAGAACTGGTCCGGCAGACCCCTTTTTTACACCGAAGCGCTTGATAAAATTCAGTATTCTTTCCTGAACTCAATTGTTCCTCTTCCTTGAAAAGAAGGTTAGGCCTCCATCTGATACCACCATCTATGGCCGCGCCGGAAAAAAGGACCTCATATCAAACAAAACCCGTATGTTGATTCCCTCCGTATTAATCCTTACCTATTCATTTGGGCCTATTCCTCTGACGCACGTTCGGAAGAAGGTGAGGGAAACGCAAGTGATTCGGTTAAAACGAAAGCTGCCTGGAGATACGATGTGGGGCAGAGCGGAAAACATTCCTTGCAGTCATTGCACACCTTTGCGGCTATTTCCGGAATAAAACTGATCTCTTTGTTTATCCCTCGGCCAACAAACCCAATAGCGTTCTTCTTTGCAACCTCAGCACAGTATCTGACACACAGGCCGCAATGGATGCAAAATGAGGTATCTTTTTCAAAACGGTCTCTGTCTGCGCCATACTCTTTAGCCAAATCCTGCAATTGAGGAGAATTCGGGGCATGCGCCATCAACAACTCTATGATGGTTTTTCGGATTCTATCCACCTTCTCAGATCTGGTTCTGACAATTATATTTTCTTCTACCGGATAAACGCAGGAAACAACGAGCTTTGTCCAACCGTTAACTTCTACTTCTACGATGCAAACCCGACAGCCCCCAAAAGGTTCCAGTTTCTCATGGTAACAGAGTGTAGGTATAAATATCCCCGCACTTTGGGCTGCCTCAAGGACGGTCATACCTTCCGTTGCCTTCACTTCTTTCCCATCAATCTCTAATTGGATTTCACTCATTTTTACTTACTCTTTCTTGGGCTCTTTTTAGTTATCATTCTTTCTTCTTCAGCAACAGGAGCCGGAACGGGTTCGCCGGAAATCTTTGTCACCGCATCAAATTTAGCGGGGCAGACTTCAAAGCAGGTTCCGCAATTTGTACATTTCTCCTGGTCTATGATATGAATCTTTTTCTTGCCGCCGTCAATGGCCTCGGCAGGGCACTTCTTAAAACAAATCATGCAGGCCTTGCACTTAGCAGGATCAATATAGAACGAAATCAGCTCCTTGCAGGACAACGCCGGGCACCTCTTCTCCTTGATGTGTGCCTCATACTCATCTCTGAAGTAGCGCAAGGTGCTCAAAAACGGGTTCGGGGCACTCTTACCTAATGCACAAAGGGAGGCTTCAACCGCCGTCTCGGATAGTTCCTCCAGAAGCTCTATGTCACCCTCTTTTCCCTTTCCTACGGTGATATTTGTCAAAATCCTGTGCATCTGCCGCAACCCTTCACGGCAAGGAACACATTTACCGCAGGATTCATCTGTAAGAAAATTAATGAAGTACCTGGCTACATCAACCATACAGGTATCTTCATCCAACACAATCATTCCACCTGACCCCATCATTGAACCGGCCTTGGTGAGTTCATCAAAACCAACTTTTAAATCTAACTGATCCTCAGGGATACATCCTCCGGACGGTCCTCCGGTCTGCACTGCTTTGAACTTCTTGCCGTTAGGTATTCCTCCGCCTATCTTGTAGATAATATCTCTTAAGGTCATACCCATGGGGACTTCCACAAGCCCGGTATTGGTTATCTTACCCACAAGGGAGAAAATCTTTGTGCCTTTGCTTGATTCAGTTCCAATTTGATTAAACCAGTCAGCACCGTTATTGATAATAAGAGGCACATTTGCCCAGGTCTCAACATTATTCAATACGCTGGGTCTATTCCAAAGCCCCTTGATGTTGGAACGGGTATACTTCGGTCTGGGTTCTCCTACCCTGCCTTCCAATGACGTCATCAGAGCAGTTGATTCACCACAAACAAAAGCGCCGGCCCCCTGATGTACGAAAACTTTGAAATCAAAGCCTGAACCAAGAATATTTTTCCCAAGCAAGCCATACGCCTCTGCCTGTTTGATTGCAAGGTTAATATTCTCTACTGCCAGAGGGTATTCCTGCCGAACATAAAAATAGCCCTCGTGGGAACCGATGGCATAGCCTCCGATGATCAACCCCTCTAAAATTGAATGGGGATTTCCTTCAAGGAGCGCTCTGTCCATAAATGCTCCGGGATCACCCTCGTCTGCGTTGACGATTACATATTTGATCGGCTCAGGGGCATTGCGTGATCCTTCCCATTTTCTCCCTGCTGGAAAACCTGCACCTCCCCTTCCTCTCAGGTTGGATTTTTTGACTTCCTCCAATATTTCTAAATCAGTCATCTGGGAAAGTGCTTTGGTTAATGCAGAATAACCACCAATTGCCAGATAGTCATCAATACTCTTGGAATCAATCTTAATATTATTGCAGAGGACGTTTCGTTCTTGATTCTTATAAAAGGAGATATCGGATTCATGGATTGCTTTTTCACCTGTGCCCGGGTCAACGAAAAGCAGACGTTCGACGATCTTCTTCTTCTTTATAGTCTCGGAGACAATCTCGGGAACATCTTCAGCCGCTACCTGAAGATAGCATATTTCCTCGGGATAAATGACCACAACAGGTCCTCTCTCACAAAATCCGGGACATCCGGTTCCTTTGGTATCAACTTTTGCAGTTAGCCCCTCTTTTTCAATCTGGGCTTTAAACGCTGCTATGACTTCATCTGCACCGGAGGCAATACAACCGGCTCCGGCGCATATTGAAATGCAAGTCGTGCTTGGGTCTCTTTTGGATAATATTTCCTGTCTGAAGTTCTCTAATTCTTCAGGCGAATTTAACCGCGCCATAATTTTCCCCTACTCATAGATTTTTAACACTTCTGCTGTTTTG